>Ga0209159_1000627_pt1 | contig 31148 bp, 27 predicted proteins | sample GraSoiAngelo_144_FD_185901 | JGI IMG/M metagenome (GOLD analysis project Ga0209159, IMG submission 185901) | Grasslands soil microbial communities from the Angelo Coastal Reserve, California, USA - 14_1009_02_40cm (SPAdes) (version 2) | ecosystem: Environmental > Terrestrial > Soil > Grasslands ...
AGACATTCCGCAAAAAACAGTCCGAAGCGGTATTGGCCGCGAAGTTGCCAAAGTGAAAACGGTGATTTCAACCGACCGCGCTGCGGCGGTTGAACTGCTGCGTAAAGGCGAGATTGTCGCGTTGCCCACGGAAACCGTCTACGGTCTCGCTGCTGACGCGCTGAACCCGATTGCGGTCGTGAAAATTTTTGAAGCAAAAGAGCGTCCGCGCTTCGATCCGCTCATCGTCCACTTGCCGAGCCGCGACTGGCTCGAGAAAATTGTCCATCTTCCGGCCGATGATCGGCAACTGATCTTTAAACTAGCCGCCAAATTTTGGCCTGGACCATTCACGATGGTTTTGCTGAAACGCGAGGTCGTCCCTGAGATTGTGACTGCAGGTCTCGACACGGTCGCGGTGCGAATCAGCGCGCATCCGGTTTTCGCCGAAATCGTGCGTGAATTGGATCAGCCGCTGGCTGCGCCGAGCGCGAATCGATTCGGTCGTGTCAGTCCCACGACCGCACAGCACGTCATGGATGAACTCGACGGACGAATCCCGTTGATCATCGACGCAGGGCCAACGGAGCATGGAATTGAATCGACCATTATCACTCTTCGTGACGGCAAGGCTTGTCCCGAGCGCAGTCGAAGGATCGAGATTTTGCGCCGTGGACCGGTCACCGAGGAGCAGCTGCGTGGCATTGGCTTCCAGCCAATCGTCCATCGGCAAGATGCCGATGCCGCGAAAATTTCCGTGCCGGGGCAACTGCCCACGCATTACGCGCCGAAAACGCCGCTATGTGTGATCGACGATGTCAGGTCATTTTCGCCCAAGAAAAATCAGCGCGTCGGCTTGCTGGCATGGCATCCTGTCGAATCCAAAGAAAAATTCGCGGCAGTTCACCACTTGAGCGAACGACAAGACCTTCGCGAGGCGGCTGCGAACCTTTTCCGGTATCTGCGCGAGCTCGATCAATCCGACCTCGATCTTATCGTTGCGGAACGAGTTCCCTCTCAGGGACTCGGCGCGGCGATTCTGGATCGGCTACAACGCGCGGCGCACGATCTGTCGGATGGACAAGACACGCCTGAATGAATCCTTTGAAGAGCGGGTGCGGCTTATTTGGTTTGCTTTGGAATTCGGGATGATACTGGCAGCCGAGAAAGTAAGGGTGGTCGCGCAGCTCGATCAATTCCGCGAGGGTGCCGTCGGGTGATGTTCCTGAAATCACAAAGCCATTGGCGTTCATTCGGTCGCGATATTTCATGTTGAACTCATACCGGTGTCGGTGTCGCTCAGTCACTTCGGTGTCCCCGTAGATTTTTTCCGCGAGAGTCCCTTGGACGATCTTTGTTGGCCATGTGCCTAGCCGCATGCTCCCGCCTTTGTTACGAACGCCGCGCTGCTCTTCCAGCAGCGAAATCACTGGCTCTGGGGTGTCCTTGTCGAACTCGGTGCTGTTTGCGTCTTTGATCCCACAGACGTTTCTCGCGAATTCAATCGTGGCCACTTGCATGCCGAGGCAAAGACCGAGGTACGGAATCTTGTGCTCGCGCGCAAAACGAGCGGCCTTGATTTTTCCTTCAACTCCGCGAACGCCGAATCCGCCGGGGATCAGGAGGCCGGCCACATCTTTCAAGTGGCCATCGACGCCATGCTCCAGCGATTCGGCGTCGATAAGTTTGAGATTGATTCCGCAGTCTTGGCTCGCCGCCGCGTGGGTGAGCGATTCGTAGATGCTTTTGTAGGCGTCACGGACGTCCATGTATTTACCGACCACGGCTATTTTGACACGCTTTTTTGGACTGACCACGCGCTCGACGAATTTCCGCCAGTCTGCCAGATCAGGCTCGGGCGTTTCCAGATGCAAAAGATCGCACACCAGTTTGTCGAGCTCCTCCGCGTGCAGGGTCAGGGGCACTTCGTAAATCGTGTGCTCGACGTCGCGCTCTTCGATCACCGCTTTCTCGGAAACGCTGCAGAACATCGACAATTTCCGACGGACATCACGGTCGAGCGGTTTTTCGGTGCGGCAAATCAGCACCTGCGGCTGCAAACCGATCTCGCGCAGCTTCGCCACGCTTTGCTGGGTCGGCTTTGTTTTTAGCTCGTGCGCGGCCTTAATGTACGGAACGAGCGTGACGTGCATGTTCACCACATTTTGCGGGCCGACTTCGAGAATGAACTGCCGGATCGCCTCAAGGAACGGAAGACCTTCGATGTCGCCCGTCGTGCCGCCAATCTCCGTGATGACGACGTCGTATTTGCTCTCATCGGAAATTTCGCGGATGCGATCCTTAATTACATCGGTGACGTGGGGGATCACTTGCACAGTCTTGCCGAGATAATCGCCCCGCCGCTCCTTTAAAATTACAGTCTCGTAAACCTGGCCGCTGGTCAGGTTGTTATGTCGTGTGAGGACGCAGTTGGTGAAGCGCTCGTAGTGGCCAAGATCGAGATCAGTCTCAGCGCCGTCGTTGAGCACATAAACTTCGCCATGCTGGAACGGGTTCATCGTTCCCGGATCGACATTGAGATAAGGATCGAACTTCTGGAGAACGACGCGCAGACGTCGCGCTTCCAGTAGTGTGCCGAGCGAAGCCGCAGTCAGGCCTTTGCCTAACGAACTAACGACGCCACCGGTGACGAAAATGTATTTCATCTGGAGAAAGCCCTCCGTTGTGCGCGAACCAGTTTTTGCTCCAACGCGTGTGCGTCTTGGGGCGTGTCTATGCCGGGCGATCCTTTGTCAGTGATGAGCACATGAACCTTTACACCATTTTCCAACGCGCGCAATTGCTCCAGCGACTCGGCGCGCTCCAGCGGACTCGCTTTCCATTTTACAAACTGCAAGAGCACCGCGCGCCGAAAACCGTAGATACCCTGATGGCGAAGGTATTTTATCTTCGAAGGACTGCGCGGGAAGGGAATCGCAGCGCGGGAAAAATAGAGTGCGCGGCCGCTTGCATCCACAACCACTTTCACTTGGTGTGGAGAAGATGCTTCGGCGGGGTTCTCAAACGGATGCGCCGCAGTAACGATGTCGATCTTGCGATCTGAGTGGAGTTTTTCGACAAGCTTGTCAATTAAATGTGGATCGACCAGCGGTTCATCGCCTTGGATGCTGATGATGTAATCGAATTTGGTTGCCTTTTTTGCGACTTCCGCCACCCGATCGGTTCCGCTGCGATGTCTGGGTGAAGTCAAGGCAACTTCCGCGCCCCACTCGAAAGCGAACGTCGCGATGCGCATATCGTCAGTGGCGATGATCAGCGAGTTCAGATTTTTCGCTTCCCGGCATCGTTCCAAGACATGCTGTAGAAGAGGCTTACCAGCAACGAGATGCAGCGGTTTTCCCGGAAAACGCGTGGAAGCCCACCGAGCGGGAATAACGCCCAGTACCTTATTCATGCGTCGGGGTTGCGACTGAGCGTTTGCCTGCCAGGAGCGGCACTGTGGTTCCTTCGCGGCTCGGGATGACGACGCTACCATGACGTCGCACTCAAGATAATTTCTGCCGCTGTGGGCAAGTCCTCGGCAATCCAATCTGCGGTGCTGTCGGTCGTATCGCATTGAGGTCCGGTCTTAACCCGGATCGCGCGTACGCCCGCGTTGTGACCGCATTCGACGTCGATCTCCTTATCGCCAATTAAAAACGAACGGGAAAGATCGATCTGGTGTTCTTGGGTCGCCTCCACGATCATTCCCGGCGCGGGCTTGCGACAACTGGAGTGCTGCCCGGGAACGTCGGGGCAAAAATAAGTCGCATCGATTAAACCAGCGCCTAATTGCCGCAAGACTTCGGCTTCAACCGCGCGATATTGCTCGACCGTGAACAACCCGCGCCCGATGCCGCTTTGGTTGGTAATGATAATGAGTTTAAACCCGTTCGATTTCAAACGACGCAGCGCTTCCGGCACGCCGGGAAAAATCTTCACGTCTTTCGGGTCGGAACAATAATCGCGATCCTCCATGATGGTTCCGTCACGATCGACAAAGATGGCAGGCGACGCCCCATCAGTCATGTTCGCTGTCCTTCCGGAAACTGGCGATAAGTTCGCCTCGGGTGACGGTCGCTGTTCCAAGTTTGCTGATTACAACAGCGCTTCCATGGTTGGCAATCTCCGCTGCTTCAATCGGAGTCGCTTCGCAGGCCAGTCCAAGGGTGAAGAGAGCAATAGCGGTGTCGCCCGCGCCTGAGACATCGAAAACCTGCCGCGCCTTCGTTGGAATGTAATGCGGCGCTTTATTCTGCTGGAAAAGCATCATGCCGTGTTCGCCGAGCGTGACGAGAAGATATCTTGTCTCCCATTTTTTAAGCAACGCTTCACCGGCCCTCCTAAGATCGACGTCTTCGGCCGGAGCTTCATCTGGATCCCGCCACGGAACGCCTGACGCCAGGAAGGCTTCAGCGCGGTTTGGTTTCACCACCGTGGCACCGTGCCAATCGACGTCCTGCCGCGGGTTAGGATCAGCCGCGACAATTTTATTTTTCTTTCGAGCGGTGTACGCAATTTGGGAAACCAATTCAGTCGTTAAGAAGCCCTTGCCATAATCTTCAAAGATGATCGCGTCGATATGTGTGAGGTTTCTTCGAACGGCTTCGACGGCTTGTTGGATTTGTGCCGTCGACGGCGGGGTGAATTGCTCGCGATCGACACGGACAACCTGCTGGTGGCGGGCGATGATGCGTGTTTTCACAATCGTGCGAAACGTCTCATCCTCGATGGCGTTGGAGATGTCGATCTTCTGTTGGGCTAATAAATCGCGGAGCTGGCGACCGCTGGCGTCTTTGCCGAGCAAGCCGATCACCTCAACATGCTCGACGAATTCGCGCAGGTTGCGGGCGACATTGGCCGCTCCCCCTGGATAAAATGACTCGCCGGTTACCTCGACAACCGGCACAGGAGCCTCGGGCGAAATCCGACCTACTTTGCCCCACACGAATTCATCGAGCATCAAATCGCCGATTACGAGTATTCGCTTTGATGGCGCGCGACCCAGAAGCTCATGTAGCCTAATCAAGTTCATAAAAAATGCGCATGATGCCGCCGAGGCAGCGCAGTGGTTCGATTCAAGGAAGTCAAAATATTCTGGACGGCGTTTGTGCGCGGGGCGGGTTCTGTTTAAGATTGCTCCACTAATCCTGAATACGAATACGAAATCAATAGTCGAAAATGCCAATGCTTACGTTCACTAAACATCTCCAGCTGAGTGCGATCGTCGTGACCGGCCTTGCGCTGTGCGCCCATGGCGCGCAGGCGCCACAACGTATCGATATTAAACAATTATCAAAAACGGTGGAAGACGTCGTCGTTCCGCTGCCGAACGAAATCTTCGGCGCGCTGAACAAACTGGGCGCCGTCAACTGGAAGGAACACGTTCGAACCGATAAGGGCGCGAGTTTTACCGAGCGGCCACGGATCGCTCTTTTGCTGGGGACGGTGATTGCCGATGGTTTTGTGGCCGTGCAAGCAGAGGATGCGCCAGCTGTTAAAGAAATTGGGCAACGCGTCCTGACACTGGCCAAAGGAATCGGCGTGGGAAACTCCATCACGCCGCATTCTAAAGCGATCATCGAGGCGGCGGACAAGCGCAACTGGGAAAGTGTGCGGCAGGAACTCGACCGAACGCAGAACAGCGTGCAGCAGGCAATGAACGAGGTACACGATGAAAAATTATCGCAGCTGGTCAGTTTGGGCGGATGGCTTCGTGGCACGGAAGTATTGACCTCGGTCGTGACAAAGCATTTTTCCGCCGACGGCGCCGAGCTGCTGCATCAGCCCGATCTGCTTTCCTATTTTCAAACCAGGTTGCAGGCGATGCCGGAGTTTAATCTCCCGATCATCCACGAAATCCAGGAAGCCCTGGTGGACGTCAAGCCTCTGATCGACGTGGGTAACGCGCGAATTTCTCCCGCATCAGTAAAGAAAATCAGCGAGATCACGACGCGGCTTGGCAACGGTATTGTGACTAGAGATTAGGAATTTTCGATGACGCCTTTCGTCAAAACCCTCTTTTGCCAAGTCATTCTGCTTGTAATGCTTGGTTCATTTCAGCCGGCGGCTTTTGCATCGGTCGATGACGCCCAGTCGTTCGCGCTCCAAGCGGCCGAACCTTACGTCAAACAGGGATTTCAGGTGCGCGAGGACTATTGGGGAGGCGATCTTGGTTCCGGGGAAAAAAAAGCCGTGCGCCAGCAGTTGTTCAAAGGGAACGAATACTGGTTTTGGCTGGGCACAGAAGTCGAACGTGCAAAGATTTCCGTGCATATTTATGACTCCGATGGGAAACTGGCAGAAGAGCCAGATGGATGGGAGAAAGGTCACTTCGCGGCTGCGCACGTTATTCCGAAAGCTACTGGCAGTTACTTCATCATCGTGAGCGTCGAGGAATCACCCGAGGAACGCACCCACTGGGCGCTGGTGTATGGTTTCCGCTAGGTTAAGTGGCATTGGCTTCCAGCCAATCTTCCATCGGCACAATATGCCGGTGCCACGAGTTGATTATGACTGAGACGCGTACCCTGCAGTTTGAAAGCCCACGCGCCTTACAGTCACTCTACGCCAACGATCTGAAACTTTTGAAAACTCTCGGAGAATCTCTTGGCGTGAAGGTGACCACACGCGAAGGTTGGGTGAAATTGGAAGGCGAACCGGGACGCATCGATAAGGCGCAGCAGGTGTTTGAGCAACTCGATAAGGCGCGGCAAAGAGGTGTCGAGATTCAAAAGCACGAGTTCAATTATGCTTTAAACTCGGTGACGCAAGCACGCGATCAGAACCTGGGTGACCTTGCCTCGACAAAAATCACGACTTCGTTGCGCAAGCCTCCGATCGTCGCGCGGAGCGCAAATCAGCGCGCGTATGTTGAAGCCATCCAAAAGCACGACGTTGTGTTTGGAATCGGCCCGGCCGGCACGGGAAAGACATATCTCGCCGTGGCGATGGCCGTGGCCGCGCTCAAGAAAGAACAGGTGGACCGCATCATCCTGACGCGTCCGGCCGTCGAAGCTGGCGAGGCGCTGGGATTTCTCCCCGGTGACTTGGAACAAAAGATTACGCCCTATCTGCGTCCTCTCTATGATGCGTTGCGCGATATGCTGGAGCTGGAGGAAATGGAGCGGGCAATTGCGCGCCAAACTATTGAAGTCGCCCCGCTGGCATACATGCGCGGCCGCACTTTGAACAATGCATTTGTGATTCTGGACGAAGCGCAAAACACGACAACCGAGCAAATGTTCATGTTGCTGACACGAATCGGTTTGAATTCCAAATGCGTTGTGACCGGCGATGTGACGCAGATTGATCTGCCGGCGAACAAGCGCTCCGGCGTGGTTGAGGCATTGCAGGCGTTGAAAACTGTTCCCGGCATCGCGACTGTTTATTTCACCGAGCGCGACGTTGTGCGGCATGAATTGGTGCGCGCCATCATTAGCGCATACCAGCAGCACCGCACGCCCGCGCCAGCGCAACGCAAATAAGGATCGACATGTTCCGCTCTCTTAGACGTGCACGTCTCATCAAGCGCGGCCTCGCGTCACGAAAAACCCGGCGCCGCCGGGCGCGGAGCGAACTGATGCGCAATCTCGAATACGCGCCGTATGCGAAGTTTTTCATCTTTGCAGTATTCGCGGGCGGCCTTGCGTTTCTCGTGTTCAGCGGCCAACAACCTGAACCAACGAAAAATTTTGTCATCGCCCTCTTGGTTTTGGCCACAGCCATTACCCAACTTTGGATCAATCAGCCTAAGAGCTTTTCGCAAAGCTCGCGGATCCTTCTCATCTTTGGCATCATCCTCGTGCAACTCGCAGTGACAAAACTGTTGTTGGTAGTATGCAATAGCGGGACCTATAGCTTTCTGAAGCCTGAAATGGGCGGATTGATTACGCCCTACGCCTTCGCGCCGCTTGTGTTAAGTGTCTTGCTCGGGCGGCACCATGGCCTCTACGCGGCGTTTTTTGTTAGTCTTTGGAGCAGCGTTTTGTTTGGACCGATTGACGCGCCGCTTCTCGTCACCAGTTTGATCAGCGGATTTGCCGCAGTATCTCTTACGTTGCAGGTGCGACGGCGCGGCAAACTAATTCGCGCTGGCGTGGGTGTTGGGCTCGCCATTTGGCTGTTGTCGCTGGCATTTGGTTTGATCGGACCAATCAACTGGTTTTTCCCGATGGCTAACGATTGGGGAATGATCGGGCTGCAAAGCGCTCTCGCCATCGGCAATGGAATCGTTACCGCAACAATCGTCGGCGGCGCGCTGCCGATGCTTGAACATCTGTTCCAAATCACCACAGACATTTCCTGGCTGGAAGCTTCCGATCTTAATCATCCGTTATTGCGCCGGATGACAATCGAAGCGCCGGGCACGTATCATCATAGTTTAGTCGTGGCCAATCTCGCAGAAGCAGGGGCCGAGGCGATCGGTGCCAACGCGACGCTTTGCCGCGTCTGCTCTTACTTCCATGACGTCGGCAAACTGGTGAAACCGGAATACTTCACCGAAAACATGAGCTTTGAGCGAAATCCGCACGATGATCTTGCGCCAAGCATGAGCGCACTGATCATCATCGCGCACGTCAAGGAAGGCGTCGATCTTGCCCTCAAATACAAACTGAATCAGCGCATCATCGATATCATCCAGGAGCATCACGGCACTTCGGTCGTCCGTTATTTTTACCAACGCGCGCTGCAACAGCACGAAGACGCGCGCGCCGGCGGCAAAATCATGAAGTTGCGCGAGGAAGACATTCCCAATGTGTCCAAAGATAGTTTCCGCTACAGCGGACCAAAGCCGCAGACAAAAGAAAGCGCCATCGTCAGCCTGGCCGACGCGGTCGAAAGCGCCTCCCGCAGCCTGGAAAAACCGACCCCGCAAAAAATCGAATCGCTGGTGAACGAGCTCATCGAAGAGCGCATTGCGGACCGACAGTTGGACGACTGCGACCTAACCCTTGGCGAACTGAAAATTATCGCGGAACGTTTCCGGTTCACGCTCACGATGATGCTGCACAGCCGGATCGCATATCCAAAGCATGGCGTAAAGCCCGCCGCGCCGCGCGACGAAACTTTGCGCCCAGACGTGATGGCCGCGACGCGAAAACCCGAAACCGCCCCACCCGTCTCAGCCGCATAAAATGTCAAGGTGCGACGGCCAGTCGTTCCGAATGCCTAACAATTATCCCAACACGATGAACCTTTTTCGTTTTGGTCAAATGCCACCATCCTTCAAGGAGTGTTCTTGACGGCATTCATCCTTATTTCTCAGGCACGCATTTCCGCAATGGGCAAGCCCGTTATTTTGTTTTGTGCTCTGGTCGTTATGGCTTTGCTGCTCTGGCGTGGACTTCGAGTGGCGAGAAATTGGCGCGCTTTGTTTCTCCTACCTGTGGCGCTGGCTTTGGGATACATCGTTTCATTTCATTTGCTGGGACTTATCGGATTTCGCGGACTACTAAGAGATTTTGATTGGTCCTCTGCCGATTATTTAATTTCAGGTTTGAGTGTGGCAGGAACTGTATTCGCGCTTTACGTAGTGGGCACAGCTCTAATCTACTTTCTCGATAAGACTTTGCGCGCTCGTACTCATAAGGTACGTAGAGCGTGACCCGATTGCGCCGAACATTTATCGGTATGTTGCCAGTGATCAGACCAACCCACCGATGAGATGAGACCTAATTCGACGGCTCCGCGGAGCGTCGCCCAGCATCACAATTCCGGTGGGCGAGCGCGTGGTTCGCGATCTTTAGACGTGGCCGTGCTCGGGACGGTGACGAAGGGGCCGCCCTCCAACGGGGTGACTTTAGTGAAAGCGACGTCTGGCATTTCGCTCGGCAAACCTGCTAGCGGAAAATCTTTTCGCAGCGGAAAGAAGGGATAGCCATCCCACATCAAAATGCGACGCAGATTGGGATGGCCGTTGAACTTGATGCCCATCATGTCGTAAATCTCGCGCTCGTGCCAGTTCGCTGTCGGCCAGATATCGGAAACGGTATCGGCCGCGGCAACATCCTCCGGGACTTTTAACTTCAACCGCAGATGGACTGCGTGCGGCATTGAGTACAGGTGATAAACGATCTCGAAACGGGGCTCTTCGCCGAAATTGTCGATGCTGGTGATGTCGATCAAATAATCAAATGAGAGTTCGTCCTGACAAAACTTTGCGATCTCACGAAGGTCGCTCGCCGAGATCGTGTAAGTCGTTTCGCCGCAAAATTCGGTTTTGTTTAGGATTTTTCCTTCGAACGATTTGTTGAACGAAGCAAGCGCGTCATCGCGAGTCATGCGAGCGCCTCCTCAACTCTTTCCACCAGCTCCGGTTTTTGTCTCCTCAACGAACGTTCGCGTGAAATTTTCTCCTGGAGTTTCATTAAGCCTGCCAGGAGCGCTTCTGGTCGCGGCGGGCAGCCAGAGATGTAAACATCGACAGGTAAAAGCTGATCGATTCCTTGCAACACTGCGTACGATCGATACATGCCGCCGGTGGATGCGCATGCGCCCATTGCGATCACCCATTTCGGCTCGGGCATTTGTTCGTAAATCCTTTTCACGGCCAGCGCCATTTTGTAAGTGACCGTGCCGGCAACGATCATCACATCGCATTGTCGCGGAGAGAAACGCATCACCTCCGCGCCAAACCGTGCGATGTCGAAGCGGGAAGCGGCTGCCGCCATCAACTCAATCGCGCAACAGGCGAGCCCCATCGGCATTGGCCACAGCGAATTTTTACGAACCCAATTGAGCGCCGCATCGAAGCGCGTGAAGATCACGTTGCCCTCGATCTTTGAATCGTAGGCTGTCGAGCGAGTTTCCGGCATCACCGAACAGTAAGATCACGGTCAGCCCTCGCAAGAGAAAACGAGCCACAGATTGACACGGATGAAACACGGATTACGAAAAGAACACCTCAACAAGATGAATCTGTGTAAATCTGTGTTCATCTGTGGCTAATTTCGTAATCGACTCTAGCAAAACGATCTCATGACTGAATTGAGCCGCACACATCTCGATCAACTCGAGAACCAGAGCATTTTTATTTTTCGGGAGGCGTATCACGCTTTCAAAAATATCGCCATGCCGTGGTCGATGGGAAAAGATTCCAATGTTCTCGTTTGGCTCGCCCGCAAAGCCTTTTCCGGACGCGTACCGTTTCCGGTTCTGCATATCGACACTACCTACGAGTTTCCCGAAATGCTGCAGTTCCGCGAATGGGCGACCAAGCATCATAACCTTAATTTGATCGTCAAAATCAATACCGAAGCGCGGAAGCGCGGCATCGGATACGAGACGCATGATCCGGTGACGGTGACGCACGAATTAAAAACTGTGGCGTTGCAACAAGCGCTGGCGGAATACAAATGGGACGCGCTCATCACGGGAATTCGACGCGATGAGGATCCGACGCGCGCGAAAGAGCGCTATTTTTCGCCGCGCAACGCGCAGTTCGAATGGGATTACAAAGATCAACCGCCGGAATTCTGGGGACAATTCGCTACGTCGGTTGCTGCGAAAGGCGAGCACGTTCGTGTCCAACCATTACTCGATTGGACCGAGGTCGATGTCTGGCGGTACATCCAGCGTGAGAACATCCCGATTCCGAAAATGTATTTCACGCGAAATGGGAAACGATTTCGGTCGCTTGGCTGTAGCCCGATCACGCATCCGATCGAGAGCACAGCATCGACTATCGACGAGATCATTGCCGAACTGGAAGCGACAAAAACCACCGAGCGCGCCGGCCGCGCTCAGGACCATTACGAACGCAACGCGATGCAAAAGTTGCGCGCAAAGGGATTTCTATGATCGCAAAAGCGAACGCCCAACGCTCAACGACCAACACCCAACGTCCAATTTCAGACATGGAGCGGCCGCTGCGCGTGGTTTTTGTCGGTCACGTCGATCATGGCAAGTCCACGCTGATTGGGCGGATCCTGCACGATACTGGTTCCCTGCCGCAGGGCAAAATCGAGGAGATAAGAAAGGCCTGTGCCGCCGAGGGGATGGAATTTGAATTTGCCTTTTTGCTCGACGCGCTGCTCGAGGAACAGAAGCAAAACGTCACCATCGACACGACCGAGATTCCATTTCGAACGCCGCGGCGTCGCTATGCGATCATCGACGCCCCCGGCCACAAGGAATTTTTAAAAAACATGATCACAGGCGCGTCGCGGGCCGACGCTGCGGTACTTGTGATCGGCGCCAACGAGGGGGTGCGCGAGCAAAGCCGCCGTCACGCTTATCTGCTCAGCATGCTTGGCATTAAGCATCTAATCGTGGTCGTAAACAAAATGGACCTGGTGGATTTTTCCGAGGAGCGATTTCGTGAGATAGAGCAGGATTACCGGAAATTTCTTGTCGATCTTGGGTTGGAAGCGCACGCCTTTATTCCGGCCTCGGCGAAAGAGGGGGAGAACGTCGCGAGGGCGAGCATGAAAATGAAATGGTATTGCCAGGCGAACGTTCTCGAAGCGCTCGATCTCCTGGAGCCGCAAAGGCCCGATGTCGATCTTCCGCTGCGCTTTTGCGTTCAAGATGTGTATCGCTTTGACGGGCGGCGGATCATTGCGGGGCGAATCGAGACCGGAACGCTGCAAGTGGGAGACCAGCTGGTCTTTTCGCCGGCAAACAAGTCGTCGATCGTGGCAACAATTGAACGTTGGAAGGCGCCAGCAAATGGACCTGCGCTAGCCGGCGACTCGATCGGCGTCACACTGAGCGAACAAATCTTCGTCGAACGTGGATATGTGGCGTCGCATGAAAACGAAACACCGATCGAGACGAATCGGTTTCATGCCGATCTCTTTTGGATTGTGCGGGAACCTTTGCGAGTTGGTCGTTTTTACGATCTGCGTCTGGCGACACAAGAGGTGAAATGTCAGATTGTGTCGATCGAGCGGGTAATGGATTCGTCCACACTGGAGACAAAGACGCACGGACGTGAACAGTTGGAGCGAAACGAAGTCGGCAGACTAATCATTCAAACCCGCGGGCCACTGGTAATGGACAACCATGATCGCATCCCGAATCTTGGCCGGTTCGTTATTGTGGACGACCGAAAAATCTGCGGCGGTGGCACGATTTTCGGCGGCGTTTATACCGACCGGCAGGTCACAAAGAGCCAAAATATTTTTTGGACCGAGGGAAAAATTACGGCGCGTGCGCGCGCGTTGCGGAGTGATCATCGCGGGGCGGTCGTTTGGTTCACCGGGCTTTCTGGCGCCGGCAAATCGACTCTCGCGCAGGCGCTCGAGCGCGACCTGTTCCATCGCGGCATGCATACGTATGTGCTCGACGGCGACAACATCCGGCATGGTTTAAATTCGAATCTGGGCTTTTCGCCGGAAGACCGGGTGGAGAACATCCGCCGTGTAAGCGAAGTAGCGAAACTGATGGCTGATGCCGGAGCGGTGGTAATCACCGCCTTCATCTCGCCTTATCGAATGGATCGGCGTCGTGCGCGCGAGATCGCGCTCGAAGGTAACGCGGAGTTTATCGAAGTGTTCGTCGATGCTCCGCTGGAAGTTTGCGAGGCGCGCGATCCAAAGAATCTCTACAAGAAAGCGCGGGCTGGCGAAATCCGGGAGTTCACCGGCATCGATGCACCTTATGAAGCGCCAGAGGATCCAGAGATCGTCGTGCGCACCGACCAGCAAACGGTCGATGAATCGGTGGCGACCATTCTCGAGCAGTTGTTGCCGCGCTTGAGGGAATACGAAATGAACGACTGACGTTGTGCCTGATCGTGGCTGTTTCGATTCGTCACGCTAAATTGAGCGACGCGCCGCAGCTGGCGCAGCTGATGTGTGAGCTCGGCTACAAGACCACTGGCTCCGAAATGCGGCAGCGTTTGAAATCGATCTTGAGCGAGGCGCGCTACAGCACGTTCGTCGCGGAAATCGACAATGAACTTTGCGGGATGATCGGCACGCAGACGCATATGAGCCACGAGCATAACGATCTTTCCGGGAAAATTATCGCCCTTGTTGTTTCCAAGAAAAAGCGACGCCGCGGTGTCGGTCGGGCCCTGATTGCGACTGCGGAGAAAGATTTTGCGAAGAAAAAAGTTACGCGAGTGACTTTAACCACGCGATTCGAACGCGAAGAAGCCCATCGGTTTTATGAAGCCCTCGGCTATCGGCAGACCGGTTTCCGCTTTGCAAAAACTTTGGAGCTTCCCTCTGTCAGTAGCGCACGCGAACAAGAAATAAACCTTCGGCTGGAGCAGCAAGGCGTGTCCGCCCGGCCTGGCTGAAGTCTAGCCGCTCCGTGAGATCTTCGATGCGCATTTTGCCTAGCGCGCATTGGACGAGCGAGCCGACAATTAATCGAACCATCTTGTAAAGAAAACCGTCACCATCGAAATCGATCGTGACACAGGGACCGTTGCGCCGGACGCGCACGGAGTAAATTGTTCGAATGGTGTTCTTCTCTGGCTTGCCGCGATTAGCAGCGAACCCGGCAAAATCATGAGTGCCGGCGAAAGCTTTAGCCGCTTTCTTTAGAACCTTGAGATCGAGTGGCTGTGACACATGCCAAGCGCGGCCATATTCGAATGGCGGTAGCAAGTGAGCAGACCAGATTCTGTAGCGATAGATTTTGCCTTTAGCGGAATGGCGGGCGTGAAAATCCTTAGGAACGTATTGGCAGCGAAGTACGCGGATGGCCGGTGGTAGCAATGCATTGAGCGCAGTTGTCCAACGCGCAGCCGATAACCGATTGTCTGGAAGATCGACATGTGCGCATTGCGCCAGGGCGTGGACGCCCGCATCGGTTCGTCCGGCACCGTGAACGCGCACCGACTCACCACTAATGCGTTCAAATGCGCGTTCGACATGGTCTTGGATCGCGTTGCGATGAGATTGACTCTGCCAGCCGGCAAATCCGGTCCCGTCATAAGCAATAATTAGTTTCAGCCGTGATCGCATCGTCATTTACCGCGTGGCTTCAGTGCGACCAAACCGCGTCCCTCTCACCGTCGATCGATTTTCCCATTGCGATTGGGCAGTGGTTACGTCCCGATGGCGCGTAAGTATCGCTCCGCGGAGCGCGCGACCGCAGCTTTGGCGTCGGCAAGGACGTTCGCCTGCCACCAGCCGCCGTAGATTTGCTCGAATGAGAATGGTTCGACTCTTTCGACGATGCGGCGTATTGCTACGGGCCCGAGCGGAATCAGGTTCGGATAACTTCGCATAAAACTGACGTAACGGCGGTCCGGCACCACGGTAATGATGTCGCCGGTGAGCAACGCGCCTTTGCCATTGGCGCCCTTTAGCCAATGCAACACTGTGCCGCCCTCAAAATGCCCGCCACAGTTGATTAGCGTGAGTTCATCCCAGAGCGGAAAGGTTGTTCCCTCCCAAAATTGAATCCGCGGGCTTTGACGCATCACCCATTGTCGATCTTTCGCGTGCAAAAAAATTTGCGCGTCGAAGCGGTCGCCCCACTCAATCATCGACGAGTAAAAATGCGGATGCGAAATGGCGATGGCGCGGATGCTGCCGCGCGCGCTTACTTCGGCGACGGTTTCATCGTCCAGCAAGGAGACGCAATCCCAGAGCAGATTTCCGCCCCGCGATTGCAGGAGCAGCGCGCGCTGGCCGATGGCAAATTCCGGTTCGGTACCGATGCCGAGGAGGTGCGGCGCTTCATCCTCGAAGTGGTTGTGATGATCCGCCACTAATCGTTTAAGCGTCGTCCATGCCTGGCCAGCGTGACGAACAAACTGCCGTTCGTCCTCACAAATGGGACAGGCCGGCGGCGGCTCCGTCGTCTCGGCAAACTGCGTTCCGCATTGCATACAGATAAGATTTTCCATGGCCGCGAGCTTAACTTGATAATGATGTCCGAAACAAAATCGTTGTAGAGGTGCTTGTGCCAAGCACCTGACTAATTGGTTTCGGCGTTTGACACAAACGCCGCTACAACGTTGCCAGTTATTCCTTGTGCCGAATCGAACCGGCACCGGTGATGTGTTTCTCCACTGTTTTCGGATTGCCGAAGTAGGTCACGTCACCCGCGCCAGTGATGGCCACGCGCAGTGTATCAGTTGCGTTGACCACCGCGCTGCCCGCTCCAGTAATGGAGATTTGCACGACGCGCGCCTGCAACGCGCGCGCCTTTAAATCGCTGGCGCCGCTCGTATCGGCAAGCAGCTCATCCACTGCGCCTTCAAGCATCACGTCGGCGGCGCCCGATGATTGCACGGCGAATTTCCCTCCGGCGAGCGCAGGCACAGTTAAATCGCCCGCGCCGCTGAGTTTTGCGCCGATGCGTTGCGAACTGGAAGCGAGCACTTTGATGTGGTGCGTGGGACGAAGCTGCTCCCGGGTGTGCAGCTCAAGGTAATTGTCGATCTTCCGAGTCTCGATCTGAGGAAGAAGATTTTCGTCTGTCGTGATGCTGACCGCGGGCGAACCAGCTCGCCATTCGATCTCGAACGGGCCTCTGGAATAGATCTCCGAGAAATCTTCAATCGTGCGCTGGTCGGTGACGATGTGACCGTTGCCTCGAATTCCCACCCACCGGCATCCAACCGCCAGAACGACGCATACCGCGAGAAATATGATAGTGAGCTTCTTCATGTGAAATATGCTTCCTGTTGTTTTGATGCCGCGATGCCTCGCTTTGGATTCAGAAAAATCCATTCAATGCGGCGCAAGTTTAGAACTTGCGAAACCCTTAAGAATCGCAACTCAAAAAGTTTGCGGCACTCACTTCACAATCTTTAGCTTCACTGCGTCAACGAAAACGTCGTCCACGTAAAACTCCACCCGATAATCGCCCGGCGCCCAGCCGTCTTCGGGTCGCGAGAGCGTGAATACTCCGTGAGCAGTCAGGCTTTCGGCAATTACGGACGCTTCGTCCACTTTGTAATCTGGAGGAAAATCCTCGCCGATGTTCTCCGCGATCCACACGGCGCGTACCTTGGCGCTTTTGCCGAGGCGATACCCTTGCCAGCGCGCATAAATCCGCAGCGTGTCCGACGAAAATGTCGTGGTTGCCTTGCCAAACCGCTGCTTTGCCAGGCTCACAGAGATTTTCTTCGGCACTACGTCCTCTTTCACCTGCGGCCGATCCGCAATTTTGGGTGGCTCTGTTAGCTCCAGCGAAACACGTTGGAGCAAATCGCCATTGGCAGCCCGGGTTGTGGTGACGTCCTTGACGATTCCAACGTCGGTTACAAACCAGCGATCGATGGTCGTCGGGGTGGGCGACATTTGCTCCGCATGAATGTGGAAGGCCCGAAACTTTCCCGCCGGAACAGCGACATCTTCTTCGCCGGTCACGTTGTAATGTTGGCGCACTTTTAAATCGCCAGCCTGACCGTCGAAGTTCCAGCTTGCGCCACGTCCGAGCGGGGTGGCAATCATCGTTTGCGGCGGATTCAGCTTGATCAATTCGCCGTCGATATTAATTCGTGCCCAGCAAATTATTCCATGTTCGTCCACACTGAGAAGATCCGTATTTGTGATCACACCGGCCCGGTGCATTTCGAACTTGAGAAGCTCTTTTCCGTCAACATCCTCCGTGCCATCAATGCGGTACAACACCGGCAGACGGATTTTTCCTTCGGCATCTGGTTTTGCGTTGCGAACACTCACTCGTTTTCCAACCTCCTCCGTCATGTTGTATTGCCAGGCCGTTCCCGGTGCGGTGGGAATAAGCGGAGCCGCTGCTGCCGCAGCGGGCAAAAACGCAGCAGCAAAGAGAATTTTGAAAAATGGCGCGCCCGGCGGCCGCGCCCTACCAAAGCTGGGCAATCTGGGTAATCTGCAGGCGCTCATCGCATGATTGGCAAATATCGCACATTCACCTTCAGCCTGGCGGTGATTTTCGGTGCGCAGGTGCTGGGCATTGCAGCGGAGCCGGCCAAATTCGAGCGGCCCGCTTCGCGCCCAGAGGGCAGCCGGTTGGATCAGCCGGCTGGGTCGCCCAGCTCCTTCGATCCGTCTGGTCTCGACAAGCGTGTTGCTCCTTCAGAAGGAGCTGCCCGCCAAGAGCGGGTTCGGCGGCATGTTGTGGTCGTGGTTTGGGACGGGATGCGTCCAGATTTCGTAACGAAAGAAAACACCCCAACGCTCTGGAAACTTTCCGGTGAGGGAGTTACTTTTCGCAATCACCATGCGGTTTATCCGAGCGCAACAAACGTAAACGGCACGGCGCTCGTCACCGGTGTTTATCCCGGCAAGAACGGCGTGATCGCAAATCATGCGTACCGCCCCGAGATCGATCGCAGGCGAGCAATCGAGGTCGAAACTCCAGCGGCGGTTCAGAAAGGCGATGAGCTATCTGCTGGCAAATACATTTCCGTTCCGACCATTGCTGAACTGGTACAACGCGCGGGCGGACGCACTGCAATCGCCACCACCAAAACAGTTGGGCTTTTACTGGATCGACAGGTTGATTCTGGGCCTTCGGAGGCCCGAGTGAAAAACAGCGTGACGCTTTTCGCGGGCAAGACGTTACCAAGCAGTACACTTGCTCCGATCACCGGCGCGCTAGGTCCATTCCCATCTAACCATTTGCAGCAGGACACCTGGACAACAAAGACATTGACCGATTTTCTCTGGAAAGATGGTGTGCCGGCGTTTTCGATTCTTTGGCTGGGAGAGCCAGATCTTACGGAGCATGAATCTGCACCAGGTGCGCCAGCCGCTCTGTCCGCAATCAAATCCTCCGATCAAAATCTCGCAGCAGTTCTTGCGGCATTAGACCGACACCACGCGCGTGAAGCAACCGACGTGTTCGTCCTTTCTGATCATGGCTTCTCCACCATCGAGCGATCAGTTGATCTGCGAAAAATCCTGAAAGACGCCGGTTTCGAGGCAAAGACCGAATTCAAAGACGAGCCGAAACGTGGAGAGATCATGCTCGCCGGAAACGGCGGCAGCGTTCTTTTTTATGTGATCCCCCAGGCGCGGAACGCGACGATCACGCGTCGTCTCGTCGAATTCTTGCAACAATCGGATTTTGCCGGCGTCATTTTTACGAAGGAGCCGATGCAAGGGACGTTCGGTCTAGATCAGGCCAAGATCGACAATCAACATGCGCCGGATGTGGTGATGGCTTTCCGCTGGAATGATTCGAAAAATCAATTCGATGTTCCGGGAATGATTAACGCGGATTGGCAACGCGGAGCAGGAAAGGGGACGCACGCGACCCTCAGCCGGTTCGATATGCACAACGTGTTGATCACAGCCGGCCCGGATTTCCGCCGCGGTCAGGGGAATGATCTGCCAAGCGGAAATGTCGATCTTGCGCCGACAATTCTGCGCATTCTTGGAATCACAGCGCCACAGCAATTAGACGGAAGAATTCTTTCTGAAGCAATGACAGGCGCCAGCATCCCGAAACCAAGTGCGGAAACTAAAACAGTTGAAGTGAAAAAGGATTTCGCCGCGGGAACCTGGCGGCAATCACTGAAAATCTCACGCGTCGGTTCGACAATTTATCTCGATGAAGGAAACGGCCGCTTTGTTCCGAGGTAGCTATTTAGCCTGCGGTTGGCTTGTGTTCACAGGGAGAAACGCATTATCAAAAACATAATCGGCAACGCGACGTCCCAAGGCGATGGCTTCCGTTTTGTCGAATGCCCAGTGAATCCCGAGATAGATTCGGCTCTGGCCGTTCTCTTCTTCAGCCTGAGAGAGCGAGGAAAAGCTGCGCGGCATTAGCGGTCGAATATTTCCGACGTTGTCCTGAGTGACCCCGTTAAATTCGTCGGAAATGAACGTGAACGCGATGTTATCGGTCCCGTAAAAATTGCGGAGCGTTTGAAAAAGCGCGCCACCGAAGGAGCCGTGACCGGAAGGATAAGATGGAAACGGCGGCGTAAAGTTCGGACCGCTGATATTGCTCGCCGGCGCACCAAGCGGCGTAAAAGTCGGGTCGCTAACAGTTGCAGAATTTCCGTCGCCGGCCCCGGTTGGGCCAGTGCCGACGTCTGACTCACGGATACCGGTGATTGGTCGCCAATGTTGATAGAAATATTTCGATTCCCATGCTGAAATACAGGCGTCAGCCATTGCTACGTTGACCAATGCTAATAATCGCGCCAGATCGGCTGCCTTGGAACTCGTGCCCATCTGATCCGCGATATGCATGGTGATCTGATTGTATAACCGAGGCGGCGCGCATAAGCTCGGTGTTCCATCATAGGCCCAGTAAATTCCTATGTGGGTCTGTTCTGCGGTTCGCGTTGTCGGTGTTATCACACCGTCGCCGCCGACTAGCTTCACCGCGTTATAAGCGGCTGCGTATTCGGCGCTGTTCAATGCGGGTGGAACAGGCGCGCGGAACTGATACGAGGATTGCAGTACAAAAGGGGTGACCCCGCCCCAGTATGCACCGATCGCTAAAGGGAACTGACTGATCGGATCTTGACGCCATTTACCGGGTGCATTGCTGGTGATGAACTCAATGCCAATCCGCGGTTCTGCATGCTGAGAACCATCATTCGCCCGGAGCGAAAGAATGGCAGAAGCGGCGGTGTGCCCCAGACCAATGCCGTCGGCTTTAGGATGATTGTTCAGAGTTTGGCTGAGTTCGTTAGCCAGCTCCTGATCGAATATTGTTTTCTGGGACGGAAAGAGGGCGTCAAGCGTCTCGCACGCCGCTTGTGCAATCGCGCACTCCATTGAGGTGTCGGCTCGCACCTTTCGGAGGCCGGTATAACTTTGGAAGCGACCGTTAATTGCATTTACCGCATCGAAAATTGCGATATGCACGATCGCCATCGCGCGGCTCGCGCGTGTCGGCCCAAATTGCTCACCAAAGACGCGGTTCTCGCCAGCGACTACTGGCGTGTGATCAAGCCCGCTGGCGTTAATCGCGACTTCGTTCCAATGGCGGATCCGATCTGCGGGGCCAGCCCCGTGCGGAAATGGATGTTTGGTCAGTGATGGAACTTGAGGCGCGGGCTGATAACGCGGACCCCATGCTTCATTAAGGTTAGAGAAGCCCACTTGCGGCCAGGCAGAGTAGGCGAGACTCAAGGCGAAGATAGTTACCGTAAGAATTAATTTCAGGTTTCGGATCATGGCTAGTCGCGCGGCGCTTATGCCTTATCCCAATCTCCGTTTCAAGTTTAAAAACAGTCCGGGCGCGAAGATTCTGGCGTTACCTGCCATTTAACCCGGTTCCAGCAAATGCTTATGGATCGATTACCAGTCTTCATAGCTGCGCATCACACATATCAGCGTCGTCGTTGACATTTTGCGGAGCGCTACTTAGTCTCGCAGTCGTGCTTCGCTGCGCTGGTCGCATCGCCACAATTCTCGCGCTTTGTTGCGCGATCGGGTTGCATTGGATCGCTTTGCAGTCGGTCGCATGGACGACGATGATCATTGATTATTCGAAGCACGCGCCGCTGCGGCAAGCGATCACTCAAACGTTTGACGGCACCCATCCATGTTCGCTTTGTCACGCCGTCAATGCCGGAAAAAATTCCGAGAAGAAATCGGATCTCCCGTCGGTGACGCCAAAAATCGACATGATCTGTGTGCCGCACACGACTTCTTTGGCGCCGCCCTTTGTGCGTTTCGCGTACGCGAGAATTTCCTTTGTGGTCTGTGCGATTACGCGACCGCCGCTGGTTCCTCCGCCGCGGATGCTCTTGAGCTAATCGGCCATCGGTTGAACTGCGTCGCGCGTGTGCGCGGCTCGCAGCTTGCAGTCTACCATCAAGCAGCGCCGTCTTGGACGCGCACGAAGCTCAAATACCACAGGGACCCGGATGAGAATCCGTGGCTGCCTCGCAATCCAAAGGAATTTAAAAAATCAAAATATCTTTTCTTCGTTCTATCTTTATCTCGATTTTCTTGCGCGTCCCGCCGCTGGCACTTGCGTTCCTTACTGCCCTTTTTCTCTCAACTGACAAGGCTCTCTCGCACGGCTTTGCCGGCAAGCGCTTTTTCCCGGCGACGCTTTCGACCGATGATCCGTTTGTAGCCGATGAGCTTTCGCTTCCGACCGTTTCGAGCATCGTCACGCCGGACGAAGGCGGGACGCGAGACACCGAGCTCTCGGTCGAGATCGCCAAGCGCATCACGCCCGATTTCGGCATCGAGGCGGGCGAAACATTTCTAGTGCTTCACCCACACGGGGAGCGCTCGGTGAGTAGTTTTGGCAATCTCGAACTCGGCGCCAAATATGAGTTCTTCGAGAATGATGAACACGAAAGCATCCTTTCGCTGGGTCTTGGAGCGGAAGTCGGCGGCACCGGGAGTAAGCGCGTGGGTGCGGACACATTTAGCACGTGGACTCCGGCGCTGTTTTTTGGCAAAGGCCTGGGTGATTTGCCACAAAGCGTGTCGCTCCTTCGCCCGCTGGCGATCACCGGCGTCATCGGCGTTGCGATTCCCACGAGCGCGAGTACGCGCACATCCAGTATCAACGAAGAAACGGGCGAGACCGAACTGGACATTGAGCGCCACCCCAGCGTCCTGCAGTACGGCTTCGCTGTGGAATACAGCCTCATCTACTTGCAGGAGCAGGTGAAGGACATCGGCCTTCGAAAGCCTCTCGATCACGTGATCCCCCTCGTTGAGTTCTCCTTGGAAACGCCGCTCAATCGCGGGCAGCGGGGGCAGACCACCGGGACAATCAACCCTGGTGTCATCTGGTCGGGAAAATACTTTCAACTCGGCGCAGAAGCAGTCATTCCCATCAATTCACTCGCCGGCAGCAATGTCGGGTTCATCGCGCAGTTGCATTTCTACCTTGATGATTTGTTCCCGAAGAGTGTGGGGCGCCCCCTGTTTGGACGGAGGTAATAACTATGAGGCGTCTGCACTTTATCTTCCTCGTTCTTCTCTTCTCCGTCGCTGTGACAACGACGGCCGAAGCGCACGCGTTTCTCGACCACGCGAATCCGGCGGTCGGCAGCAAAGTGCACGGCTCGCCTGCAGAGGTGAAAGTCTGGTTCAGCGAGAAGCTCGAAGCGGCGTTCAGCAAGCTCCAGGTTTTCAACGAAGCTGGTCAAGAGGTCGACAACCGCAACCAGCGGCTCGAACCCGGTAACGCTGCTCTGCTCATCGTGAGTGTGCCGCCTCTCAGACCCGGAATTTACAAGGTCGTCTGGCACGTGGTCTCGGTCGATACGCATACTACCCAGGGCAGTTTCAAATTCGAAGTCATCCCTTAGCTCTGATTGTGATTTCGCGTTAGCCACGCTGATATGATTACGTCAATGAGCTTAGTTCGGGCGATTCACCTCGACTCGTGCATGCTCCTGCTTTCAGGGTTTGTCTTTCGTTTGCTCGTGGCGCGCCCGGTCTTCACGAACGCGAAGAAAGATGCACGACTCGCTTTTGATCCGCTTGATCGAAGACTGCGGAACCTCGCAGCCTGGAGCCTGGCGGTCAGCTTTGTTTCCGGATGCTTCTGGTTCTGGCTCGTCGCGGCCCGAATGAGCGGCACGAATTTGATCTCGGCATTGCATCCAGAGATTTTGGGCACGCTATTGGCGCGGACTCAATTCGGCCGCCTTTGGGAAGTGCGCTTCGCGATCATAGCGGGACTTGTTGCATTCTTTTTGTGAGGGAGCAATGGGGGCAGTTCGTCAAGCTGCTGTTCGCGGCGGCCCTGCTTGCCGCTCTCAGCCTCGCCGGACACGCGGGCGCGAGCATCGCTGAGGGACGCTTGATTCACCTCGTCAATGATGCATTTCATCTGATTGCAGCCGGCGCTTGGCCCGCCGGGTTGGCGCCGTTTGCGCTTTTTCTCGCGCAGGCTTTGCAGGCGGACCAGCCCGATGAAATGCAAATTGCCGCATCGGTCACGCGGCGGTTTTCATTTCTCAGTCTAGTTACAGTCGGAACTCTGGCGATCACTGGCGCCGTAAACGGTTACTTTCTTGTCGGCACACTTCATGCCTTGGTAGCAACTGTTTACGGACGGCTTCTTCTATTAAAGATCGCCCTCTTTGCCGCGATGGTGGTGATCGGAGCGTTCAATCTGCTCTGGCTAAAACCGCAGATCCTCGTCGCCGCGAAATCTACTGCATTGGGAGAATCATCCAAGCTTCTTCGTTCTCTGCGGCGCAACGTGCTGAGCGAACTCTTCCTCGGAACCATTGTGATCATAGTAGTCGGCGTGCTGGGAATCACGCCGCCCGCCGCTGACTTCGAAATGCCCACCGACGTCAGTAGTCCACACGACAGCAGCCGGACGTCCGCCGCGCAACGACTTAAAGTTTTATCGCCGGCGCTCAGATCGTCGCTTGGCCCAACCCCAAACGCGACAACTAAACAGAAAAACGGAAGCCATGTTCACACGACGCAAAATCATCAAAACAGCAATCCTCAACAGAGGCGCGCGCTGAATCAGACCGCGCGCAATTGGCAAGGATCTCCCGAGTGTATCAGCGCAATCAGCGATAATGAGAACCGTGAAAAAGCTACGACCACGTGATCAAACGCAGTTCATGCTCTTGCATTAAATGCGGATGGGTGGGCACAACGCGGACGCTAAAGCCGTACGTGCCGCTTTCAGAAGCGGGCACTGATCCCTGGTAAATGTAATTGCCGTCTCCATCTGCCTGGCTGCTTTGATTTAAGACCGTTGCCGTGGGATTGCGGATATCTCCGTTATCGATTTCGCCGTGGTAGGCTTCCACGCGCACATGCTGCGGATCGACTGCTCCGAGATGAACGCGCGCGCTAATCTCGAGCGATTCGCCGACCAAAATATTTTGTCGATCTTTGTTGACTACTTGGACGTCGGAAATCTGCACCTGCGGCCAATCCTTGCGTATCTGTGATTTCCATTGGCTTAGTTGCGTCGCAGCGCCACAAGCGTCACGAGAAAAATTCTCGTACGATTTCGCGGCGGGAATATACAGGCGCTCGGTGTATTCTTTCACCATCCGTTGCGTGTTGAAGACCGGCGTAACGCTGCGAATGGATTCGCGCATCAGTTGCAACCAAGCGAGGGGAAGTTTGCCGTCCGGCTTGGCGTAATAGAGCGGAATGATCTGGTTCTCGAGCAATTGATAAAGGCTGCTCGCGTCCACCTCGTTTTGAAATTCTGTCGTGCCGTTATCGATCTCGGCACCGATCGCCCAGCCGTTGTTGCCATTGTAGCCTTCGCGCCACCAGCCATCGGGCACACTCAGATTAATCCCGCCATTTGGCGCTGCTTTCATTCCGCTGGTGCCGCTCGCCTCCAAGGGACGAAGCGGATGGTTCAACCAAAGATCAACGCCCTGCACAAGGCGGCGCGCGATGTAGCTGTCGTAGTCTTCCAGAAACACGATGCGATTTTCGACGCCCGCCTCGCGGCTGAATTTGTAAACTTCCTGGATCAGCGCTTTGCCGGCTTCGTCGCGCGGATGCGCTTTACCTGCAAAAATGAATTGCGCTGGTCGCGTGGTATCGCTGAGCAATCGTTTGAGCCGTTCCTTGTCGCTGAATAAAAGTGTGGCGCGCTTGTAAGTCGCGAAACGACGCGCAAACCCAATGGTTAGAATTTCGGGGTCAAGAATGAGATTCGCCTTGCGAATAGATTCTGGCGATTCCCCCAGCCGTTGGCGCTGGCGCCGCACCCGTTCGCGCAGAAATTCAATGAGACGCACTTTGAGTTTTTGATGCGTCTCCCACAGCTGCGTATCGGGGATATCGATCACGCCGCGCCAGAATTCTGGTTCGGTCAGATGTTCCTCCCATACGCCGAGATGCTTGCGATAAAGCGCCGAGAACTCGGGTGCCATCCAGGTTTTTGTGTGGATACCGTTCGTGATGCTGGTGATCGGCACCTCGTGCACCGGCACGCCAACCCAGACGTCTTTCCAAAGCGATCGGGTGACATCTCCATGCAATTTGCTCACGCCATTGGCATGCCGGCTGAGACGCAGCGCCAGGATGGTCATACTAAACGGATCGTTTGGATCAACGCGCGTCTGGCCGAAGGAGAATAGCTCGTCGAACGGAATGCCCAACTCCTTCGTGAAACTACCAAAATATTTCCGCATCATGTCGCGCGGGAACGAATCGTTGCCAGCGGGAACCGGTGTGTGCGTGGTGAAGACGTTGGCCGCAGCAACTACCTGGAGTGCAGAATAAAAGTCGAGCTTCTTGTCGATGACAGCGAGACGAATGCGTTCCAGCGCTAGGAACGCGGAATGCCCTTCGTTCATGTGAAAAACACCGGGTGAAATGCCAAGCGCAGTCAGTGCTTTGACACCGCCAATTCCGAGCACGATCTCCTGGCGCATCCGCATTTCGAGATCGCCGCCGTACAGCTCAGCGGTGATCAAGCGATCTTCGGCGCTGTTTTCCGCAATGTCCGTATCGAGGAGATAAACCTTCACGCGGCCCACGCACAGTTCCCAGACTTTGACGAAAACTTCGCGATCCAAAATTGGCACCGAAATGAGCAGGTTGTTCGCGTCGCCATGACGGATCTGGCGGATTGGCAGGTGATAGAAATTCTGGTTCAGGTTGATCGCTTCTTGAACGCCGTCCTTGTCAATCTGCTGCCTGAAATAGCCGTGGCGGTAGAGCAGCCCGACCCCGACAAAATTTAGATCGAGATCGCTGGCCGATTTGCAATGGTCGCTCGCGAGAATACCGAGACCGCCGGAATAATTCGGAATCGACTCGTGAAAACCAAACTCGGCGGAAAAATAGGCGATCGGATTTTTAATTGCGCTCCCAGGTCCAGTCCTTCCGTAAGTGTCGTGTCGTCCCAGATATTTCTCGAATTCCTCAAAAACCTGCTTCAGATCGCGCAGGAACGTTTTGTCCTGCGAGAGGTCTTCCAGACGCGATTGCCGCGAAAGCTGCAGCATGCGGACCGGGTTGTGATTAGTCCTGTTCCACAACTCGATATCGAGATGCCGAAAAACCCTGCGCGCAGCAGGCTCCCATGTCCACCAAAGATTAAAACTCATCTCGCGCAGCGGCTCGAGCGCCGCCGGCAAAATCGGGGTCACGCTGTAGGTTTGGAAAGTCGGCATGCGAATGCGGCAGCGAAATAGCAGCAGTTAATCAACGCGGATCACTTTCGCGGTCAAGAAACCGGCTTCGGTGAAATGGAATGGGTTGTAGCTGCGGGCGTTGACTGGCAAGCGCGTGATATTGACGAAAATGCGAAGCAGTTCGCAGACAGTGGATTTGTTTTGGCTTATCTTCGAAAGTGCAGGAGTCACCCGGGGTAACCGAGCCGGTTTACGAGTCGCGATTACCGAGACGATTGGCGCAACTGAAGCGCTGGCTGGTCGCGCATCACATGACCTTGATGACAATCGCCGACACACCGCACTCCATCGCGCTCGGTTCCGCCATCGGAATTTTTTTCGGCTTCACGCCGCTCTACCCGTTGAAAACGCTATTATCCATCGCGGTCGCATGGATGTTTCGGTGCAACAAAATTGCAGCGGCCATTGCCGTCACACTCCACGACGTGATCATCTTCGCCATGCCCGCTGTCTATTTCGCCGAGTATAAGCTGGGCTGTTGGACCTTGGGGCGGACGCCACCGCACCACATTCGCTTTGGGCATTTCGCACTCCGCGATTATTTGAACTGGCATCTTTTTACGCGTGCGGTGTGGCCGACCTTGGAACCAGCGCTGGTCGGATCGCTCTTCCTCGCTTTGCCGTCAGGTCTTATTATTTATTTCATGATGCGAATGATGGTGAGCCGCTCGCGAGCGCCTAAACAAATTAGTTGAGCGACAATGCTCACCGCTTTCCCGGATCGACATGTTGCCAATCAGAATGCGTCGATTAAGGTGCTGCGATTTTACTCGTTGATGCGTTTTTCACCTCGATTGCTTATCATGTCTTCCGCGTTTCTTGTGAACGTGGCCGTTATGCATTCGGCGGTTGCCGCAGAGGCTTATGTGATCGCCGATGCGCAAACCGGCTACGTCCTGGAAGAGCAAGCACCCAGAAAAAAACTGCAAGTCGGCAGTCTAACAAAAATCGCGACCGCGACCGTGGTACTTGATTGGGCGGAGCGAAAATCCGGCGACCTAAATCGTGTGGTGACGATTCCTCAGGAGGCATTTGTTGGCGCCTTGGAAAATCCTATCGGCTTTCGACCTGGCGACAGTATTTCGCTGCGCGATCTCCTCTATGCGGCGCTCATCCAATCAGACAACATCGCAGCGTATACGCTGGCGTATCACGTTGGCTCGCAGTTGGAATCACTTTCATCCAGCGAAGGTTCGAAACTGACGCCAGTTGACGTGTTCGTTGTGCAGATGAACGCCCTGGCTAGGCAACTGAAGATGGAGCGAACCCGTTTCGTCAATCCGCATGGCAGTGATTACAAAGTGCGCCCCGCGCCATTTTCAACGGCGGAAGATATGGCGCGCCTCACCCGCTACGCCATGAACAAGGCGAGTTTCCGTTTTTATGTCTCGCAAAAGGAGCGCCAGATTTCATTCGATCGCGCCGGGCATCGATTCAATCATGTCCTCCGCAACACGAACGAACTTCTCGGCACAATGGGGATTGACGGAGTCAAGACCGGCAGCACAGCGCGAGCAGGGGATTGTTTAATTCTCTCATCGAACCGTCAGCCGGACGTTGTGAGACAAGGCCAGATGGTAACCGTGTATCCGCGTCGTTTGATCGTGGTATTGCTCGGCAGCACCAATCGATTCGGGGAAGGCAGCGGCTTAGTGCAACGCGGCTGGCAGCTCTACGACCAGTGGGCGGCCAGCGGTCGCCCGGCCGATTCTAAAAAGACGCTCTGATTGCGCTATTGCAAAAATGAAACCGCGGATTGGAGTCCTGACTAGTGGTGGTGATTGCCCGGGATTGAACGCGGTGTTGCGCGGAGTTGTGCTCGCTGCGGAAAAACTCGGTTGGGAGGTCGTCGGTTTTCGCGACGGATTCGAAGGGCTTCTTCCGCCTGGCAATCACGTCATTCTCGATCGGAAGAGCATCAACGGAATCATGGCGCTCGGCGGCACAATTATCGGCACCACCAACCGGGGTCATTTCGTCGCCAAAGTGGGCGCCGGCGATCGGACCATTGTGCCTGCGAACGTAATTGCGGGCGCCAAGAAAATCTTGGAGGAGCTTCATGTGAGAGCATTGATCATCGTTGGCGGCGATGGGTCGATGGTGACGACGCAGCAATTGCAAGAGGCCGGCATCAATTGCATCGGTGTCCCGAAGACCATCGACAACGATCTCGAAGCGACAGCAACGACGTTCGGATTCGATTCCGCTGTCGATGTTGTGATGGATGCGCTCGATCGAGTGCACACCACTGCGACAAGTCACCGGCGGGTCATGGTTGTCGAAGTGATGGGGCGCCACGCCGGATGGATCGCATTGCACGGCGGTATCGCCGGCGGCGCCGACATCATTTTGATTCCCGAAATTCCATTCGATTACGACAAGATCGCGGGCGTAATCAAGGCGCGCGAGGCGGCCGGTTATCTGGGAACTGTTGTCGTGGTCGCAGAAGGCGCTCGACCCAAACATGGCGAACAAGTCAGACGTGAGGTGGAAGGCGGCGAATTTCGTCTTGGTGGAATTGGCGGAATGGTGGCGCACGAAATTGCCGAGCGCACTGGAAAAGAATCGCGTTGCTGTGTGCTTGGCCATCTCCAGCGGGGTGGAGCGCCGACGACTCTGGATCGAATTCTGGGTACGCGTTTTGGAGTGAAAGCGGTGCAGTTAGCGAACGAAGGACATTTCGGCTCGATGGTCAGCTACCAGAATTATCAGGTGCGCCACGTGCCAATCGCCGAAGCCGTCAATCGCCTCAAACTGGTCCCACCCAATGGCGAGCTTGTCCAAACCGCGCGTGATGTGGACATCTCCTTCGGCGATTAGAGTACGCGAGACGCGTACGCTCCCCATTTCTGGCGATCTTTTCGTTGAGTTCCCTCGATGAGCCAGACAAATGAAACGGTTGTTGATGCGTTGTTTCACGACTTTGATCAGACGAACGCGCCCGGTGCCGCTGTCACGGTGATCAAGGACGGCAAACCTCTCTTCGCCAAAGGCTATGGCCTAGCCGATTTGGAAAAGAAAATTCCGTGCACGACGAATACGAATTTCCGGCTCGCTTCGGTAACGAAGCAATTCACAGCCATGAGCGTGCTTATTCTGGCGGAACAGGGGAAGCTTTCGTTGGAAGATCATCTTCCGAGATTTTTTCCAGAGTTTCCGGAATACGGTAAAGCAATTGCTCTTCACCATTTACTGACCCACACTTCCGGCCTTCCGGATTATGAAGATCACATTCCACAGGGCACTACGATTCCGTTGAGTGATCGCGATGTGCTTTTTATTTTGCGGCACCAGAGCAAGACCGATTTCCCGCCCGGCTCGCAATTTCATTACAGCAATTCCTCCTATGCCTTGCTGGCGTTGATTGTAGAAAATGTTTCCGGAAAAACCTTTCCAGCGTTCGTGAAAGAAAAGATTTTTGATCCGCTGGGCATGACGAATTCGATCGTCTATGTTGCAGGACTCTCCTCCGTGCCGAATCGCGCTTATGGTTACGCCAACGGAAAAAGCGGTTGGGAATTCTGCGATCAAAGTGTCACCAGTGCGATTTTAGGCGACGGCGGTATTTATTCTTCGGTGGCCGATCTCTTCAAATGGGACCAGGCGCTTTACACCGAAAAACTCATCAGCCTAAAGATGCTCGCCGACGGGTTCACCGCCTATTCCAGCCAGTCGGACTTTAAAGGCAGCAGTTACGGTTATGGCTGGTATGTCGGAAAATTCCGCGACATGGAACGAATCTGGCATTACGGCAGCACGTGCGGATTTTCGACAAAGATCGAACGCTTTCCGAGGAGGAAACTGAGCGTGATCGTACTGACCAATCGTCGTAACGCGGAAATTTCTCCAATCGTAGAAAGATTGATCGAACTATTTTGGTAAGTTCTACGACACATCTGCACACTAGCTCGACGATGTTGTAGTGCGCTGTCCCCAGCGCACCGAGCTTGGCTGTGCCGAGAGATTTCCGCTGAGACAGCGGACGCTACCGCGACTTTCGCGAATCGATCACTTTGATCTGGAAATCAAACATCAAACATCGAACATCAAACATCTGTGAAAATTGTCCTCGCATATTCTGGCGGCCTCGACACATGGATAATTTCTCTGGTGGCTCATGCGGCATCAAGGCGAGTAGGGTAGTATACAGCTGTCTAATGACGCAAAGTGCTGCGCACGCGCAAAGCACCAA
>Ga0209159_1000633_pt1 | contig 31063 bp, 26 predicted proteins | sample GraSoiAngelo_144_FD_185901 | JGI IMG/M metagenome (GOLD analysis project Ga0209159, IMG submission 185901) | Grasslands soil microbial communities from the Angelo Coastal Reserve, California, USA - 14_1009_02_40cm (SPAdes) (version 2) | ecosystem: Environmental > Terrestrial > Soil > Grasslands ...
GAGGCGCTCGATCGTCTCGTCGGCCACGACTGGCCGGGCAACGTGCGCGAGCTGGAAAACGTCGTGCAGCGCGCGATGGTGATGGCGACGACCGGCGTCATCCTGCCCGAGCACCTGCCCATCGGTCCGGTGTCGGCGGCCGCCTCGGTGGCCATCGACGCCACCCTGGAGGAGATCATCGAGCGCAAGCTGATCGAGTGCGTGCGCGGGCTGCGCGAGCACGCGAGCGCCAATCTCTACGACCTGATGATCGGACTCGTCGAGAAGCCGCTCCTGCGCGCGGTGCTGCGCGAGACGAGCGGCAACCAGGTGCGCGCCGCGCAAATCCTCGGGATCAACCGCAACACGCTCCGCAAGAAGCTGACCGAGCACGGCATCGACCCGGACACGGTCGAGCCCTGAGCCTGCGCGAGCCGGCGGTCAGTGCTCGGTGCCGCCGACGATGGAGAAGCGATAGCCCTCGTAGAGCGCGATGCCGTAGAAGAGCACGTGGATCGGCTTGAACGTCGTCTCCGTCAGGCTCCACACGACATCGGGCGTGAGCCGCGTGAAGACGGCCTGGAGCGGGACCTCGAAGTGGCGCGCGGCGATGACGACGACCGCGAGCAGGTTGCCGAGGGCGCAGCCGCCCAGCGCCAGCGCCGCGCCCAGGACGCCGAACGCCATGTGCGTGCCTTTGCCGGCCACGCGCACCGCCCAGCCGACGAGGAAGCCGACGCCGACGGCCATCCAGCCGATCTGGAAGCCGGTGATGATCGTGACGAGCGCCCAGAGCCCGGCGCCGACGGCAGCGGCGACGAGCCCGGCCATGAAGCCCATCGGGAGGTTCTCTCCCACTTCCGCGGGCCGTGCCGGCTTCGGCGGCGTGACCGTGCGCGGCGCGGCGGCTGTGCGCGGCGGCACCGGACCGGTGAACGCGCGGAGAGCGGCGGGAGGTCGGCTCGTCGCCTTCAAGCCGAATCGTCGTCGCACCTTTCTTTGCGCGGAGGCGGATATTAGAACGCCTGTGACCGCAAGCGAAGGACCGACGATATCCACGTATCCACCGCCGTCCACAACATGAAATTCGACCGGTGGGATGCGCCTTCGCGAAGGGTCGCGTGTCCGCGTCCGCTGAGCATGCGGGCCCGAGCGAGCCACGGGCGCGTTCGTCGCGACGGGCGTGGCTTCGCGCGCGGTGGCGTGCGGATCGCCGCGTCCGGAGCGGTGATCTCAGCGATTGATTCGGCGTCACGTCCGCCGCTAGTCTCACGGCGTCGTGTCCGACCCCATCTCCGACCCCATCGTCGAAGGACGTCCGCGCCGCGTGCTCGTAGTCGACGACGAACGTCACGTTCGCTTCATGCTCTGCGACCTGCTTGCTCACTGGGGCTGCCAGGCCGACGCCGTGACGAACGCGGCCGAAGGACTGGAGCGCCTGGAGCCGGGCGTCTACGACGTGCTGCTGACCGACTTCGGCATGCCGGGCATGAACGGGGTCGAGCTGGTGGAGCGCGCGCGCGCGCGCGACGCCGCGCTGCGCGTCATCATGCTGACGGCATCCGCCACCGACCTCGATCCCGCGGCGCGGCGGCTCGGCTTCACGCTCCTGCGCAAGCCGCTCGACCTCGGTCGGCTGAGGGTCGCCCTCGCCGATCAGGTCTTGCGGTAGATCTCTCGGCCGCCTTCATTTCCGATGATCTCTTCACAGCGCGTGACGATCCGATCGATCTGCTGCGCGAGATCGAAGTCCGCGTATTTGGCGGCGAATTCTCGGGCACGCTCGGCGAATCGGGCATCGGACAGGATGTCTCGCGCCAGCTGCTTGTAGCTCGGATTCTTGCTGTCAGGGTTGATGGTCTTCCCCAGCCCCCGGGCGACGACGTTCTGCCCCATGAGCAACTGCTCGACCTGACGGTGCAGCACGAGGACGGGCCGACCCGCGAGGAGCGACGCCGCAGTGGTGCCGTGGCCGCCGTGGCAGATCACGAGGTCGGTTTCTCGGCTTGCCTGCGTCATCCGAACGGGCTCGGCTGAAAAGACGACGTTTCGCGCCTGATACTTCAGGATCTCCTTCTCTGATACCCCCCGGGCGTGGATGAGGCTCCGGCACGGAAGATTCCTCAGCTGGCTCACGACCTTCTCGAAATCGTGATAAGCCGGAGACAGATACGCGAAGATGCGCTCGCCGCTTCCTGCCGGCCACTCTGGGGCGATTCCTTCATCCGAGGCGAACAGTGGTCCCCAGTAGTGCGCACCCATTCGCGAAAAGTGGTCGAGCTCGGCGAACGTGCATAGAAAGTCCTCGTCCGCTTCGAAGAGATCGGCCAACGCTTCGAGCGGTTTCGTCCCCAGGTCGCCCGATAGCTCGTTCATCGTCGCGACGACCTGCCGTTCACTCTCGAGGAGGCGTTCGGGGGACATGTTGAGCCAGGGACGAAGACTCGGGATCGGCGATGTCCGGGGCGGTGAACAGAAGCCGGTTCCGAACAACACGCGGCGGATTCCCGTACCTCGCGCGGCAAGCAACGCGGTCGGCGCATGATCGATCACCAAGAGATCGGGCTGCACGAGAGCGTAGAGCTGTCGCCAGGCCTTCACCATGCCGGTCAGGCCCGCCCTATCGAGAAACCCGAAGTTCGCGAGCATCTCGGCATAGCTGACCGGAAGGTCGAGGCCTCGTCTCTCGCTCAACCAGACGGGCGCCTGGAGGAGGGGGAAGCCGCGCCGGCCGAGGAATCGTTCAGCGTGTGTCAGGTCGCGCAGGGCGAAGACGACCTCGTGGCCACGCGCCCGCAGTCTCACCGCGAGCGGGAGGACAGAGCCGAGGTGCCCATAGCCGGTGCCGAGCTCCCACGCGTAGAGGATTCGGCTCATGCAGCCTCCGCCATCGGACCGAGAGTTCTCACCGGTATGTCGCGCACTTCCCTATAGGGTAAATTGTTGCCCAGTCGGATTTACCTATTGACAAGATGTAGGCCGCGAGCCACTATACGCCGCCTCACCGCGCCATGGGGCATGGCTGATTTTTGTGGCCGTCTCGACAGACCCGCTGGGCGGGGGGAGGAACGTCTGAATGAAGACACGCGCTCGGTTAATTCTCGAGAAACGCTTCCGGCAATGGGCGACCGGCAAAACCCTCGCGGCAGTCTCGGCGGCCGCTCTTCTGGGTTTGGCGTTATCGTCTCAGCCGGCGATCGCTCAGGACTGTCTAAACGCTGAGGCCGGCTACGGTGGCGTCGTCAGAGTTCGCGTCAATGGCGTCTTGGCCGAGGGTGGCACGCTGTGTAGCGCCGTAGACCCGGCGACCGGTTTTCTCCTGCTTGATTCGCACGGCAAAGAGTACATCGACCTATCGACTGGGGGATCGTTCGGCGACGGGACGTATTTCGATGACACCGGGGCGTCGATTACGATCGCGCGGATCCCGAGACGCGTCGATCCTCCCAGAGTTTTCCTGGACAAGGGCAATGGTGGCGTGTCGCTGATGGTTGCGACCGACATGCTGATCTCGGCGGACACGGGCCCCGCGGTCCTGACCCTGGAACTGGATTCTCAGGATTCCTTTGGAATCGTTCCCGGCGGTATTCACACGTATGGCGTCACCATGGACGGCAGTGTCCTCGGGCCCAATCCGGGTGCTCAGGTCGCGGTGACCGGCGCGGCGCTCAACGCTGCGTCGGGCTCGGACGTCGTCAACACGATTCCACCGCCGGCGACAGAAGGGGATCCTAGCGACCAGGGACCGTCTTTGGCCGCCGGCACGACCACCGTTCCACTGAAGCCGGGCGGGTTGTTCACGGGCGCGGTGGTCGAGGATATCAATTGTGGAGCGACGGGTGGTATCGACGTCGGCTTCCCCTGCCGATTGCAAGTCATGAACAGCATCGAGATCAGCTTCTCAAAGCAATTCGAAACCGTCTACACGGCGGGAAGCTTCGGAGTGGCCGCCGTGGAAGCGGAGGGTCCAGGGCGCGGCGCCGATCTCCTGAAAATAACGGGAGTGCCGTTCGATACCTTCAACGCCGCCGTCGCGACCCAAAGCCTCCGGAACACGTTCGAAGTCGGAGCTGTGTTCAAGCTCGGCCCGCTCAGCGGCGGAATCAATCCGGCGACCGCCGGCCCAGACGACGCCTTCAGTCTCGATGTCGGCGACTTCAGCACTTCGGTGCCTCTGAAGCAGTTCAAGACGCTGACGTTCTTCGGACACAAGTTCTACACGTTCGAGGGGCTCATCACTGGTAGACCATTCAAAGCAGTGATCACTCCGCTGTTCGGGAAAACCTTTGGCCTCGCAGCCGCCGGCTTCGGCGCGAACCTGACCGACACCACGACATTCGTCGATGTTACGATCGGCGCGGATAAGGGCGCCGGACAGGCGAAGGTCGTCAAAATCCCCCGCTAGCAACGATTATAGTTGGCACCCGGGAGCCGAACGGGCTCCCGGGGTTGCCAGAGAGCGGGCGCCTCCAGGCGAGGTCAGCAATGGCGAGGGTCTGGCACAATTGCGGCAACCGGTCAGTCGCTCTTCGGGCGGCCGTGTTGGCCGCCGGTATGCTGCTTGGCTGTACCGGTGTCGCCGGGGCGTTCGCGTGCAACCCGTGTATCACACTCGACAACAGCATCGTCGGCACGGGGACGCTGGGGGTCTCCGGGCTCAACACCACCATCCCTTCCAGCTTGGGTGCTCTCCGGGGTGCGAACCTCTTTCATAGCTTCGCCCTGTTCAACGTGCCGACGGGTGGCATGGCGACCTTCACCCGCAGTACGACGACGCCCCAGAACACGGTCTCGAATATCATCGCCCGTGTGACTGGGGGGCAATCCACGATCGACGGGGTGCTCGCCGTCAACTCCACCGCCCTCACCGGGTTCCTGGGGAACCCAAGTCTCTACCTGATCAATCCGTCCGGGGTCATCTTCGGCGCGAACGCGCGGCTCAGCGTGCCTGGGTCCTTCCACGTCAGCACCGCCGACTACCTGCGTTTGGGTGACTGCGCTCCCAGTTGCGTCCAGTTTTCTGCTAGACCCGTCACTCCGGACGTGAGCAGCCTCGCGCCGGCGGCGTTCGGGTTCCTGGGTCCTACGCCCGCCGCGGTCTCCATCACCCAAGGAGTCGCTACGACGGCGAGTCTCCAGGTTCCGACGAGCAGCGCCACTGTGACTCGAGTCCTGTCGGTGGTGGGCGGCCCCATCGCAATAACAGGACCCGGTGCGTTGCGCGACGCTGTAACCCCGCCGCAGACGAACGCTTCAACCGTTGTGGCGCCGCGCGGCCGTGTTCAGATCGTCAGCGTGGCTTCGGCAGGGGAAGCCGTGATGACCGCGCTCCCGGATATCAACGTGGATTCGTTCACCGCCCTCGGTCGCATCGACATTTCGGGCAGGGCCGTGATCGACGCCAGCGGCGCTGGGAGCGGCACTGTCCTCATCCGCGCCGGTCGCCTCGTCATGGACAATGCCTCGATCCTCGCCAACACCATGGGCAACGCAGCGGGCGCGGCGCGAGCGGTCAACCTGGTGGTGAAGGGGCCCATGGAGCTGACGAACGGGGCGACGGTTCGCGCCGAGACCTTTGGTGCCGCGGGGCTCGGCGGCGATATCTCCGCCACCGTCGGCAGCCTCAGCCTCACCGGCGGCTCGAACATCTCCCGAACGAGTCAGAGTTTCAACTTCGCCGTCGATGCGACGGGTGCGCCGACGCCGACCGGTGGCGTGACGGTCGACGCGACGGGCGGCACCATCACCGTTTCCGGCACGAACAGCGGTCTGTTCAGCACCACGTTCAGTGAATACCTCAGCGGAGTGACCGTCAAAGCCTCCTCCGTGGCGATGAGTGACCGGGGAACGATGTCGTCCGTAGCGCAGTTTGACGGCCTCTCCGGAAACATTTCCGTGAACACCGGTACGCTTACGGCGACCGGCGGGGCAACGATCTTCAGCAGTGCCTTGAGCGACGCTTCCGCCGGTGGGATCAGCGTCATCGCTGACTCGGTCTCACTCTCTGGCCGTGATCCTCTGAACGGCTCCAACTCCAGCGGGATCTTCAGCGGTAGCAGGATTATCTCCGGGCCGCCCGGCGCCGTTTCCCTGAACGTGGGAAGCCTCAGAGTCACGGACGGGGCAAAGATCGAGAGCGGCTCGGAGGTCTCCCTCCAGGGTGGGAGCGTGACGGTGGTGGCCAGGGAACCCATCGTCATCTCCGACGGAGGCGGGATCACGAGTCAGACGGCACGTCAGAATGTTGGTCCGGTGACGATCTCCGCGCCGGCTCTGACGATCGACAACGGGCTGTTGAAGGCGAGTACTCGCGATTCGGGGAAGGCCGGGGACATCGTCGTGACGCTCGACAAGACATTGCTCGTCACGAACGGAGGCCAAATCCAAAGCAACACCATAAACACTAATCCAACCGGCGGCGGTGCCGGAGGGAACGTGACGATCAGCGCGGGAGAGTCCGTGTCCCTCGCCGGCGCGGCCAGCGGTATCTTCAGCACGACCGATAACGGCGGGAATGCCGGCCGGATCATCGCCACCACTCCATCGCTGACGCTGAGCGACGGCGCGAAGGTCTCCGTGAACACGACGGGCGGGGGCGCGGCGGGCGACATCGCGCTCAACGTCGGGAACCTGACGCTAGGCGGCGGCGCGCGGATCGACAGCGGGACCCAGGCAGGCGGGCGCGGGGGCACGGTGACGATCGGCCCGCGAGACTCCGTGGCCCCGTCGCTGGCGATGAGCGACGGCGCGAAGATCTCGGTGAACACGCAGGGCGCGGGCCCGGCGGGTGACATCACGCTCGACCTCAGCACCCTGACGGTGGCAGGAGGCGCGCGGATCGACAGCGGGACCCAGGCAGGCGGGCCCGGGGGCACGGTGAGGATCAACGCGGGGCAGTCCGTCTCCCTCGCCGGCGCGGCAAGCGGTGTCTTCAGCACGGCCGACAGCAGCGGGAATGCCGGCACGATCACCGTCACCACCCCGGCCCTGACGCTGGGCGACGGCGCGAAGATGTCGGTCACCACGCAGGGCGGGGGCGCGGCGGGCGACATCGTCGCGACGCTCGGCAAGACATTGAGCGTGACGAACGGAGGCCAGATCCAGAGCAACACCACGAACATCGATCCGAACAGCGGCGGTGCCGGAGGGAACGTGACGATCACCGCAAACGGGTCGATGGCCCTCGCTGGCGCCGCAAGCGGTATCTTCAGCACGACCGATAACAGCGGGAATGCCGGCCGGATCACCGCCACCACCCCGTCGCTGACGCTGAGCGACGGTGCGAAGATCTCGGTGACCACGCAGGGAAAGGGCGCAGCGGGCGACATCGAGCTCAAAGTCGGCACTTTGACGCTGGCGGGAGGCGCGCGGATCGACAGCGGGACCTCGGGTGCGGGACCCGGAGGTCAGGTGACGATCACGGCCGCCGGCCCGGTCAAGATCGCCGGCGCGGCCGTGTCCTCGAATGCGACGGCGAGCGGCGACGGCGGTAACGTCACGATCAAAACGCCAGAAATGGCGTTGACCGAGCACGCGACGATCTCGGCGACGAGCACGGGGACCCCGGACGCAAACGCGGGGAATATCGCGGTCGTCATCGGCAACAGTCTCCGCATCCAGAACAGCGCGATCACGACCTCGGCGACCACGGCCGACGGCGGCAACATCTCGATCACCACCACCGGCTCTCAGCTGTATCTGTTGAACGGGAAGATCACGACGAGCGTCCAGAGTGGATTGGGCCAGGGCGGCAACATCATCATCGGGTCGAATGGCCACCCGGTCGAATTCGTCATCCTGAACGGCAGCGAGATTCGCGCCGACGCGTTCGGCGGTCCGGGCGGCAACATCGACATCTTCGCCGGGACCTTTCTCACCACGAGCTCCATCCTGAGCGCCTCCTCGGCCCTCGGCGTGCCCGGCACGATCGGCATCCAGGCGGGAGTCACGGACGTCAGCAGCTCCGTCTCGCAGCTGCCGGAGTCCGTGCTGCAGGCCTCGACGCTTCTGCGCGCGGCGTGCGCGACGCGCCTGGCCGGTGGCCAGTCGAGCAGCCTCGTGGTGTCCGGACGGGAGGGGTTGCCCGCGGAGCCGGGCGGCGTCCTGCCGAGCCCCCTCGTCACGGAGGGGCCGTCACTCTCGCTTGACGACAGCCCGGGCCATGACGACCCGTCGAATCGCATCGCACTGTGGGTCCCGGCGCCTCGCTGCTTGAGGTGACCGCAACCCGTTTCATCGCCGTCGGCCTCATCGCCGTAAGCCTCTCGTGCACGCTCGCCCACGCGCAGCCGCCCCTCGGCGATCCCACGGGGCGCTCCGGCGAGCCTCCTCCGCTCCTGCAGGAGCAGCCGCGGCGGCCCCCTCCCGTGCCGATCCTGCCTCCGCTTCCACCGCCTGCCGAGCGAGAGGTCCTGCCGTCGCTGAGGGTCTTCGTGCGCGAGATCCGCGTGGTGGGCAACACGGTGCTGCCGCCCGAGGAGATAGCCACGGTCGTCGCGCCGTACGTCAACCGGGAGCTGACCGCGGAGGACCTCGAAGCGCTTCGCGTCGCGCTGACGCTGCTGTACATCAACCGCGGTCACATCAACTCGGGGGCGATCCTGCCGGACCAGGCGATCACCGAGGGCACGGTGACCTATCAGATCATCGAGGGCCGCGTGACCGAGATCGACGTCGAAGGCAACCGCTGGTTCCGGACGGGCTACCTGCGGCGCCGGCTGGCCCTCGGCACGGGCCCGCCGCTCAACGTGAACAGGTTGCAGGAGCAGCTGCAGCTGCTGCTCGAGGACCCGCGCATCCGGCGACTGAACGCCGACCTGAAGCCGGGGCTCCGGCCCGGCGAGGCCACGCTGACGGCCACCGTCGAGGAGCGCCTGCCCTACAAGGCCTGGTTCACGATCGACAACTACCAGTCGCCCTCCGTGGGCGCCGAGCGCGGCATCATGACGCTCGAGCACCAGAATCTCACCGGCTGGGGCGACGTCCTGACGTTCCGCCTCGGACGCTCGGAGGGGCTGGATCCCCTCTACGACATCCGCTACGCGGTGCCCGTCACCCCGTACGACACCACGCTGAGCTTCCAGTATCGGAAAAACTCGTTCAAGGTGATCGCGGAAGAGTTCCGGGTTCTCGAGATCACGAGCGACTCCGAGATCTTCACCCTCGGAGTGCGGCAGCCCGTCTATCGCACGCCGACGACCGAGGTGGCCACGGAGGTCATCGGCGAGCGTCTCTCGCACAACACGACGCTCCTCGGCGAGCCATTCGACCTGACGCCGGGTGCCCGGAACGGGGAAACCGTGGTCACCGCCATCCGCTGGGTGCAGGAGGTCGTCCATCGCTCGCAGAACCAGGTCATCGCCGTGCGCTCACGGATGTCGTTCGGGACCGACTGGCTGGGGGCGACCGTCCGCAACGGAGACGCGCCGGACAGTCATTTCTTCGCCTGGCTGGGCCAGTTCCAGGCGGTCCGCCAGTTCGAGTCTCTGCTGGGCACGCAGGCCATCTTCCGGGCCGATCTGCAGTTCGCCCACGAACGCCTGTTGATCCTGGAGCAGATGGCCGTCGGCGGGCGCTACTCGGTCAGGGGATATCGCGAGAACACCTTCGTCAGGGACAACGCCTTCGTCACGTCGCTCGAGGTGCGGGTGCCGCTGGTCCGCAATCGCAGCTGGGCCGACTATCTGCAGCTCGCGCCCTTCGTCGATTACGGCCGCGCGTGGGCGACGCTGCCGCCCGTGGACAAGCCGCTGGACATCGCGAGCGTGGGCATCGGGCTTCGCTGGGGCGTCACGATTCCTGCCCCCGTCGAGATCCGGCCCTCGCTGGAGGTGTACTGGGGCTATCCGCTACGGGATATCAAGACGACGGGCGGGGACATCCAGGACAAGGGCGTGCACTTTCAGTTCGTCCTCGGATTTTTTTAGCTTCTCGGCCGCCGCTCGCTCAGCGCTCGGCGATGATCGGCAGCCCGATCTGCGTGAGCAGGGCCGCCCGCTGTCGCCGGAGAGCCGCGTCGTCGGGCGCGCTCTCGATCAGCTCCGACATCGACGTCAGGGCGTCGTACCACAGGCCGGCCTCGGCGTAAATCGAGGGCAGCTCCTCGCGACGGGCCTGGCCCAACCTGGCGACCATCTCGGGCGATTGGTTGACCCGTTGGATCGCGCCGCCCGCGAGGATGTCGCGTGAGCGCCGGCCCGGATCGGGCACCACGGCCACGTACCATCGATACGCGACGCCGGGAGCGAGGCGCACGCCGTGATCGGAGAGTCGAAGCCGGTGAATGCCGGCCTCGATCGGCGCGGCCACGCTGATCTCGAGCAGCGGCTGCGTGGTCCCCGGATCCATCACCGTGAGCTCCACGGGGAGCGCGGTCGGCGCGGAGATATACCAGTAGAGCGACGGCTGCTCGGATGCCGTGAGACCGCTGTGATCGGGCGCCAGGACCGACAGGACGAACAGCTCGAGGGCGGTGCCGCGGGTTCCGCCGCCGACACGTCCACCCGGCGCGCCACGGATCGGAGGCCTGTAGACGGGCATCACCGCGGTCGTCGCGGGCTTCTTGTCCGGCTCCTTCTTCTCCTGGGACACGGCAGGTTTCTCCTGCGACATGCCAGAAGCGACGGGGAAGAGGAGCAGTCCCCCGAGACTGATCAGCGCCAGGTTCCTGAGGCGTCTGATTGCCGTTCCTCCCGAGTATTGCGATGACCGCATCATGGCCGTGGCTCGTCTGCCTGAAGCGTGCCAATGCCGTGTCCGCTCGATACCAGGAGAACTTATCTACCAGGGGCCCGAAGTCGGCCGGCCCGGTCTCGGGCGGTCCTCCCATCGATTGTCGGGCATCCTACCCCAACGCCCGCTCAGCGGGTGGCCTTGTCTCCCTCCGTATCGTCGATCGGCGGGAGGCCGACCTGAGCGAGCAAGGCGGCCCGCTGACGGCGAAGCTCGCGATTGTCCGGCGCCCGCTCGATCATCTCGGAGACTGCGGCCAGCGCATCGTACCAGAGCCCGGCCTCGGCGTAGATGAACGGAAGACGCTCCCGACTCGCCTGGGCGACGAGCGTCCGCAGCCCTTCGGGCCCATCGACGCGCTCGATCGTACCGCCGGCCAGGATGTCTCTCGACCGGCGAGCCGCGTCCGGCACGACCGCGACGAACCATCGGTACTGGACGCCGGGAGTCAGGCGCACGCCGAGATCCACGAGGCGGACGCTGTACACGCCGCCGGCGACGGGCGAAGGAAGACGCTTCTCGACGAGCGGTTTCGTGGCACGTGGATCGCTGATGGTCAGCTCCACCGGGAACGAGGTCGGACCGGAGATGAACCAGTAGAGCGTCGGCTGCTCCTGGACCGTGAGCCCGCTGTGATCGGGCGCCAGCGCGGACAGCACGAAGACATCCCGCGGCGTCCCGCGGGTGCCGCCTCCTACCCGGCCGCCCGGCGCTCCACGCAGCGGAGGCTTGTAGACCGGCACGTTCACCGTCCCCGGCTTGGGCGGCGATTCCGCGCGTGGCGGAGCCGGTGGGGTGCTCGGTGGCTGCTGGGCCCCGACAGTCGCCGGGAAAGCCAGGACGAGCCCGGCGAGGAAGATCGACACAGCCCGCTCGATAGCGTTCATTGACGTGCCTCGTTGGCGGCCGCCTCGCCGACGATCGGCGCCGCGCGGCCAACGACCCGGTAGATTCCCACTGTGTGTGCCTTGCCTTTCAGCGACACCTCGCCCACCGCCTCCGTTTTGAATCGATCGCCCAGCACGACGAGCGTCGTCTCGCCGATGAGGATCCGGCACGGAGCGATGTCGTGGTCGGGCGGAAACAGCTCCTTGTCGAAGCTCTCGAGCCGCGACGCCGTATTGATGGTATCGCCAACGACCACGTATTCCGAGCGTTCTGCGCTGCCGAGGCTGCCGGCCACCGCCGGGCCGGTGAAGATCCCCACGCGCATCCCCGTGGTGGGCCGACCCTCCGCCCGCCAGCGGTGGTTGAGCTCGCGCAGGGTGTCGCCCATGGCCAGGGCGCACTCGACCGCGCTGGTGGCGTCCCGCGCAACCTCGGCCTCCGTCCGCCGGGCCACCGGAACGCCGAAGATGACGACGATCGAGTCTCCCGCGTACTGCCGGATCACCCCGCCGTGCTCGCTGACCCGCCGGGCCATGGCGTCCATGTACTCGTTGAGCCACTCCATGAGCCCCTCCGGCCCCAGCTTCTCGGCCACCGGCGTGAACCCGGTGAGGTCCGTGAACAGCGCGGTGACGACCAGCGCCTGTGAGCGCAGCCGTCCGCCCTCGAGAAACGCCTCGCGCTCGCGCCAGATCGTCTCCGCGACTTCGCGCGAGACATGACGCGAGAACAGCTTCATGAGGTCCGCGCGCTGGAGCGCCTCACGATACGACTGGTGGGCGGTCACGAGCGCCGCCGCGCCGACCAGCGTCGCCGCCGGCGGTATGACGGGGATCCACCACCCCCGCAAGAACGTGATGAAGGCGAGGACGCCGACGGTCACGAGGCCGCCGGCGGTGGCGAGGCCGAACCACCACGGTGAGCGCGCCCGCAGGCCGAGCAGCCCGCCGGCGAAGCCCCAGATGAGGATCCACGTCGCCGCCTGCCAGTCGAGAAGGCTGCGCATCGGGGCCGCCCCGTCGAGCGCGGTCCGCAGCAGCTGGCTGACGACGTGGGCGTGAATCGCGACACCCGACATGTCCTGCTCCGGGTGAAGCCCCCGGCTGTAGGGCGTGTAGAAATTGTCCTTGATGCTCGTGGCCGTCACGCCGACCAGGACGACCTTGTTCCTCACGAGGCGAGGGTCGAATTTCCCCGTCAGCAGCGAGGCCAGGTCGATGGAGGCGAACTCCGTGTCGCCCGCGTTGAAATCGAGCAGGAACTGGTATCCGCGGGTGTCCACCCGCACGTAGCCCCCGTCGTTCGGCTCCAGCGGTCGGATCGTCGTCCGTCCGAGCCGCAGAAGGCGCGGATCTCGGGGATCGGGCTCGGGAGCGATGCCCTCGGCGCGCAGGTACAGGACGGCCAGGCGGAGAGCGAAGGAGGAAAACGTGTTCGTTCCGTCGTCGAGGAAGAGGAGTCCCCGGCGGACGATGCCGCCCCGATCGACGACGACGTCGTTGAAGCCGACCCGATCCGGGTCGGTGACCGCCGCCGGCGCCTGGACACCGCCTGCGGGCCCCTCGCCGAACTTCATGACGACGACGACGCGAGGATCCGCCTCGAGAATCCGGCGCAGCCTGTCCGTCCCCGGCGGGATGGGCACGTCCCGATAGATGTCGACGCCGATCGCGCGCGCCTCGTGGCGGAGCAGGATCTGCAGCGCCTCGGCCAGCACGTAGTCCGGCAACGGCCAGGTCCCCATCTTCTGGATGTCGCGCTCGGTCATGGTGACGATCACGATCCGCGGGTCGGTGGCGGGGGCCAGCGGTCGCAAGCGCAGGTACCAGTCGTAGGCGGCGAGCTCGGCGCTCTCGAGCGAGCCTGCGACGCGCAGGGCGAGCACGCCGAAGCCGACGAGCAGCGAGATGAGGAGCGCCGCGGCGAGGGGAGAGAGAGCTCGACGACGACGCACGGGTGTGCGCCGGTTACAGCCAGTTGTTGATCAAGAGAAAGGGCGCCCAGAAGCCGGGATGGTCGTAGCGCGGATTGTCGAGCAACTTCACCTGGGCGCGCTGCAGCGCGACGGCCCGGGACACCGATCGGTCCTCGAGCTGCCGGTAGAACTCGGCGACCAGCTCGGCGGACACCGGGTCGTTGATGTTCCAGAGCGTCGCCAGCGCGCTCCGCGCGCCAGCCTTGACGGCGAGGCCGGCCAGCCCGAGCGCCGCCCGATCGTCGCCCTCCGCGGTATCGCAGGCGCTCAGGGTGAGGAGCTCGAGGGGATTGTCGCGGAACTTGAACAGCCCGATGAACTGCCCCAGCCGGTCCATCGTCAGCCTGTCGTCGAAGGCGAGCAGGAAGGTGCTCTGCGGCTCGCCGCCGAACTGTCCGTGCGAGGCGATGTGCACGATGGTGAACACCTCGTCCTTGAGCTTCCGCTCGACGTTGACGAGGTTGAAGCTCTCGTCCACGAGCGCGGTTGTCGGGAACATGCCCCGCAGCGACTGCAGCTCGGCGGCGACGTTGGGCAGCGGCGGAAAGCCCTGGACGGCCTTGGTCACGCCCAGGGCCAGCACCCGCGTGTTCTCGCGATTGAGGGGACGTGGCTCCGTCAGATTGAGTCCGGGCGTCGTGGCCAGAGCATACTTCGCGATCAGGAACCGCTGACCGTCGTGCAGCGCGCCCATGGGAATGGTGCGGAGCGCCCCGTCGGGGACGAAGACGAGCGTCTCGGCCCGCGCGGCGTCGAGGTCCGGCTCCAGGGGTCGGATCAGCCAGTCGTAGAGCTGCTGGGCATGCGGCAGGAACTCGCGCGTCGTCCGCTTCTCGAGCTTGCGCCGAAGCTGTCGGACCTCCTGCGTCACGCGGTCGGCGCCCACGGGGACGGTGACGCGCTTGAGGCCGGTACGCAGGCTCACGAGCAGCTCGGTGCGATCGGGCAGCATGATCGGATAGACGATGACCGCGCTTTGCGCCAGCACGTCGAGCTTGGTCACCTTCGCCAGCACGAGATCGACGCAGTCGTCGCGGAAGTAATCACGGAGCTCGGCCACCTTGAACAGCTCGACGACGTCCCGGGCTTCCGTGAGCAACGGCGTGACCGCTTCGCTGCCTGGCCGTGTGGCCGCCTGCTGGAGGAGGAGGTCGACCAGCTCCAGGTAGAGCGGCCCGAGCGTCTCCCGGAACGAGCCGGGGGCCGCTCCGTCGCGAATGAGCTCCGGCCGGATCGACTGAAGCGTCGTCACGGCACGGCGGTACGCGGCGAGCGCCGCCTCGACGGAGCCGAGCTTCTTGAGCACCCGGCCGCTTTGCCATTGCCACCGGTAGAGCGACTCGGGCGCGCTCACCTGCTGGGCAGCGAACGTGGCCCGCCGAGTGAGCTCGAGCGCTTCGTTGTAGCGATGCTCTTCTTCGTACAGCGCGCCGAGGTAGCCCCAGGCGTAGGAGGTGGTTCGACGATCGCCGGCCGACGCCGTGACGGCCTCGCGCAACGCCGACGCGGCCTTCAAGGACAGCGAGTCTCTCGCCTCCGGCAAGGACCCACGCAGGGCCTCGTAGGCGAGGGCGACGCTGACGAGGGTGAAGCCGACCTCGTGGGAGGCAGCCGCCGAGCGAAGCGCGCGGACGGCGGCGTCGAGCGACGCCTCGGACTCCGCCGGTCGGCCCGTGCGCTGGAGCGTGGTGGCGGTGTTCGTCAGCGCCCGGCCCGCGAGCGTCGGCCGGCCGGCCTGCTCGGCGAGCGCCGCGCTCTCCCGGTAGGCGGCCAGCGCTTCGGCGTCCCGCTTCTTCGTCACGAGCACGTTGCCGAGATCGTTCAGCAGCGCGGCGGTGAGGCTGCGGTCGCCGCGCTCGCGCGCCAGTCGCAGGCCGCGCTCGAGGTGGCGCTCGGCGACCTCGGGCTCCCCGAGCGCCCCGTGGACGTTGCCCAGCCGCGAGAGCACGGAGGCGATGCGCGCGGAATCGCCCGAGCGCTCGGCCAGGTCGAGGGCGATGCCCAGCGTCGTGCTCGCCTGGCGGTATCGGCCGAGCGCCGAGTAGGCCTCCGCGAGATGCGTCAGGGCCAGCATCCGCTCGCGCGGCTTCCCCTGTCGCTCGTACGCGTCCGCCGCCGCGGTCCAGCTCGCGATGGCATCCTCGAAGTTGCCACGCTTGAACGCCTGGAGGCCCTGGTTGAAGCTCTTGTCGGCCGGGGGCGGCTCCGCCGCGAACACGTGAGAGGCGAGCGAGAGCACCAGCGCCGCGAGGAGACAGGGAGCCAGCAACCGACGGGAGCCTGCCATCTTCAAGGTAGCGCGATTATGGTGAGGCCCCGGCCACTGTCAAGGCCGATTCCAGCTCAGCGGCGGTACCAGGGTGGGGGCCTTCCCGGCGCAGCGCTCGACGAGGGTCCACACCTGTGGCTCGAGATTGGATCCCCCGAACGCGGTCCGCGTCTCGATCGTCACGGTGCCTTCGTCGCCGGCTTTGAAGCTGAGCTCCAGCACCGGGGTCGGGACCGTGTAGAACAACCCGCCGGGCAGCCGCACGATGCCGAGGATGCTCGCGCTCTTCGTCGCCGGGGCGCTCAGGAGCTGGTACCGCACGCTGTGCTCGCCCTGGAGCCGCTCGAAGTGGCTCATGCTGCAGCCGGCGAGAGGGAGATAGCTTCCGGCCACCGTGCCGACGCGGGCGGGCGGCGATTGCCGCAACTCGGCAACGCTGACGCAGCCCGCGGGCAGCGACGCCCACAGCAGCGCCGACAGCGCGACTACCCTACGTCGCGCGATAGATTTCTCCTCCGCCCTTGCGGAACTCCTCGGCCTTCTCGCGCAGCCCCTGCGCGAGGGCCACGGTCTCCGCGGCCACGCCCTGCTGGGCGGCGTACTCCCGCACCTCCTGGGTGATCTTCATCGAGCAGAACTTCGGCCCGCACATCGAGCAGAAGTGGGCGACCTTCGCGCCCTCGGCGGGCAGCGTCTCGTCGTGGAACTCGCGCGCCGTCTCCGGGTCGAGCGAGAGGTTGAACTGGTCCTCCCAGCGGAACTCGAAGCGCGCCTTCGACAGCGCGTCGTCCCACTCGCGGGCGCGCGGATGGCCCTTGGCGATGTCGGCCGCGTGGGCGGCGATCTTGTAGGCGATGACGCCGTCCTTCACGTCCTTGCGGTTGGGCAGGCCGAGGTGCTCCTTGGGCGTGACGTAGCAGAGCATCGCGGTGCCGAACCAGCCGATCATCGCGGCGCCGATGGCGGAGGTGATGTGGTCGTAGCCGGGGGCGACGTCGGTGGTCAGCGGGCCGAGGGTGTAGAACGGCGCCTCGTGGCAGACCTCGAGCTGACGGTCCATGTTCTCCTTGATCAGGTGCATCGGCACGTGGCCGGGGCCCTCGATCATGACCTGCACGTCGTGCTCCCACGCGACCTTCGTCAGCTCGCCCAGCGTGTCCAGCTCGGCGAACTGCGCCTCGTCGTTGGCGTCGGCGCTCGACCCCGGGCGGAGCCCATCGCCGAGCGAGAAGGCGATGTCGTAGGCGGCCATGATCTCGCAGATCTCGCGGAAGTGGGTGTAGAGGAAGCTCTCCTGGTGGTGTGACAGGCACCACTTGGCCATGATCGAGCCGCCGCGCGAGACGATGCCGGTGACGCGCTTGGCCGTGAGCGGCACGTAGCGCAGCAGGACGCCCGCGTGGATGGTGAAGTAGTCTACGCCCTGCTCGGCCTGTTCGATCAGCGTGTCGCGGTAGAGGTCCCAGGTGAGGTCCTCCGCCTTGCCGCCGACCTTCTCCAGCGCCTGATAGATCGGCACCGTCCCGATGGGCACCGGGCTGTTGCGCAGGATCCACTCGCGAGTCTCGTGGATGTTCTTGCCGGTGGAGAGGTCCATGACCGTGTCGGCGCCCCAGCGGATCGCCCACGTCATCTTCTCCACCTCCTCGTCGATCGACGAGGCCACGGCGGAGTTGCCGATGTTGGCGTTGATCTTCACGAGGAACTTGCGGCCGATGATCATCGGCTCGCTCTCGGGATGGTTGATGTTCGACGGGATGATGGCGCGGCCGCGCGCCACCTCGTCGCGCACGAACGCCGCGTCCATGCCCTCGCGCAGCGCGACGAACTCCATCTCCGGCGTGACCTCGCCGCGCCGGGCGTAGTGCATCTGCGTCACGACCTTGCCCGGGCGCGCGCGCAGCGGCCGGCGCACGCTCGCGAAGCGAACGCCGCCGAGCAGCGGGTCCTCGTCGCGCTGGCGGCGGTACTGCGAGGTCGGGCCGGGCAGCTCCTCGACATCGCCACGGCCGCGCACCCACGGCAGCCGCAGCGGCGGCAGCCCGCGCTTGATGTCGGTCCGGGTGTCGGGATCGGTGTAGGGGCCGCTCGTGTCGTAGAGCACGAGGGGCGGCTCGCCGCCCGAGAGCGCGACCTCACGCATGGGAACACGGACGTCGGAACGCGAGCCGGCGAGGTAGATCTTGCGCGAGCGAGACATCGTGGCCTCCCTTCGCTGGTATTACCCAGGTCAGGTTCATGCGGTCGGCGGCTAACGACCGCCCTCTCAGCCCGGTTTTCCCGAGCTCCCGCGTCTAGGTTGTCACCGTCCGCTAGGCTACGCCGGACCCGCCCCGGATTCAAGCGGGCCGGGCGTGCGCGGCACGCTAGTATCGCCTCATGCCGCGGCCGACGCCCATCATCCGCAAGGTGCTGGTGACGGCCGCGGTCCTCCTGGCCGCCCTGGCCGGCGGGCTCGTGTACGTGGTGCAACCGATCGGCTGGCGCTCGTCCGGTGCGCGGCCGGACGGGGTCGATCCGGTGAGGCTCGAGGCGCACGTCCGCATGCTCGCCGAGACGCTTGCCCCCCGCCACTGGAAGCGCCAGGACAACCTCGACCGCGCCGCGGCGTACGTGGCCGCGCGGCTCGGCGAGGCCGGCGCCCGCGTGACCGAGCAGGTGTACGCCGTCGAGGCCGCGGGGCGGTATCGCAACGTCATCGGCTCGTTCGGTCCCGAGGCCGGTGAGCGGGTGATCGTCGGCGCGCATTACGACGGCGCCGGGCCGTTCGCCGCCGCCGACGACAACGCGAGCGGTGTCGCGGGGCTCCTCGAGCTGGCGCGCCTGCTCGGCACCGGCCGGACACCGGCGACGCGCGTCGATCTCGTCGCCTTCACCCTGGAGGAGCCGCCGTACTACGACACCGAGTGGATGGGCAGCCACGTCCACGCCGCCGCGCTGCGCCGGGAGGGTGTGGCCGTGCGCGCGATGATCGCGCTCGAGATGATCGGGTACTTCAGCGACGCGCCGGGCAGCCAGCGGCTGCCGCACCTGTTGCTGAGAGTCGTCTATCCGTCGACCGGCAACTTCGTCGCCGTCATCGGCCGCCTCGGCGAGGCCCAGCTGGCGCGGCGGGTCAAGCGCGCGATGCAGGACGCGACGGACCTCGACGTCTATTCCATGAACGCGCCGGCCTGGATCCCGGGCATCGACTTCTCGGACCACCGGAGCTACTGGGCCCAGGGCTACCCGGCGGTGATGGTCACCGACACGGCCTTCTACCGCAACGACCGGTATCACACGCCGCGCGACACGCCGGACACGCTCGACTACCGACGCATGGCCGACGTCGTCCGCGGCGTCCATCGCGCGGTGCTGACGCTCGCGCGATGAGTCAGGTCCCGGAGACGGCGTGCGAGCCGAGCCCGCTCGCCAGATAGCGCTTGAAGACGTAGCCATCAACAGGTTCCACGGCGCGTTGTCCGTCGTGAGGAAGTTGCCCATGGCCACGGGCAGCGTGATGCGCGGCTCGCCGGTCAGCAGCAGCTGCGCATAGAGGTAATCGTTCGCCGTCGTCCGAGAGGCGACAAGGAAGCGTCAGGCTCACCTCGGCTTATTTGCGAACCGAGCCGTCTCCCATCGGCAGGTCGGCTCCCTTCACGTCCTTGGACCCCTTCAGCTCCAGGTCCTTCACGCCGACCGTGTTCCTGTCCGTCTTCTTGTTCTTGCCGATGGCCTCTCCTCCTGTGATGTAGACGTCTCGGTCGTCCCTCGTGGTGAGCAACCTCCGCGCCAGACCTGCGCTCCTGGGAAACGTGCGATTTCCGGTGAGAGCACCGTATCGCGCCGGGCATCCCGCCCGGGCCGCCGTCGCGAGCCGGGTCGAGGCGGTGGTATCATCGCGGACTACATGCAGATCGTCAGAGAGTTCCTCGCGTGAGTGCGCTCGTTCCCGGCTGCGCGGTCGTCACCGGCGGCGGCTCCGGGCTCGGGCGCGGCATCGCGACGGCGCTGGCGAAGGCCGGCGCGCCCGTGGCCGTGGTCGATCTGCTGCCCGAGGGCGGCAAGGAGACGGTGGCGGCCATCACGAGCGCCGGCGGCCGCGCGACGTTCGTCCAGGCCGACGTCAGCCGCTGGGACGACGTGGACGCGGCCATCGGCGGCGCCGTCCGCGAGCTTGGCCCCCTCGGCATCCTCGTCAACGCCGCGGGTATCCTCGACGGGTACGCGCCGGTGACCGAGCTGACGCCGGCCGTCTGGGAGCGCGTGATCGCCATCAACCTCGGCGGGACGTTCTACGCGTGCAAGCGCGCGCTGATGGACATGGCGGCGGCGCGGCGCGGGCGCATCGTCAACATCGCCTCCGTCGCCGGTCTCGTCGGCTCGGGTGGCGGGCCCGCGTACACCGCGAGCAAGCACGGCGTGGTCGGCCTCACGAAGCATCTGGCCATCACGCACGCCGCGCAGGGGATCACCGTCAACGCCATCTGCCCGGGCGCCGTGCAGACCGGGCTCCGCGCCAACACCGTGCGCATTCTGGGCGCCGACGCGCCGGTGATGCGCGGCATCGGCGGCGACGATGCCGCCGTGAAGGCCATCACGCCCGCCGAGCGCCGCGGCACCATCGAAGAGATCGCGGCTTCCGCCGTGTTCCTCGCCGGCGAAGCCGCCTCGTACGTCACCGGCCACACACTCGTCGTCGATGGAGGATGGACCGCTCGATGATCAAGCGATTTCACTCCCTGTACGTTGGTCAGATCGAGCTCGAGAACATCGGCCTGTCGGGCACGCCCGCCGACGCCCGTCGCTACACCAACGCCCGCTTCGCCGAGGTGTTCTGGACGGCGAAAGACATCGCCCAGGAGATGGACGCCCTCGGCTACTACGCGCTGTGGACGGCCGAGCACCACTTCCAGCACGAGGGCTACGAGTGCTTCCCGAACCTGATCCAGCTCTCGCTGTGGCTCGCCACGCAGACGAAGCGGCTCAAGCTCGGCTGCGCGTTCAACGTGGTCCCGATGTGGCATCCCGTCCGCCTCGCCGAGGACTACGCGATGGCGGACATCGTCACCGACGGCCGCGTGATCATGGGTGTGGGCCGCGGCTATCACTCGCGCGAGGTCGAATCGTTCGGCGCGCCCGTCATCGACCAGGCGGCCAACCGCGAGCTGTTCGAGGAGCAGATCGAGCTGATGCTGAAGTGCTTCAACGAAGAATCGTTCAGCCATCACGGCAAGCAGTACGACGTGCCGCCGCCCGTGGAGTACCGCGGTTACCAGCTGCGCGAGATCACGTGCGTGCCGCGCCCCAAGCACCTGCCCGTCGAGATCTGGATGCCGATCGCCAGCAGCAAGTCGATCGACTACATGGCGTCGAAGAATTTCAAGGCCATGGTGACGCTCAACGGCGAGAAGATCCTCGACGACGTCGTGAAGGCGTACCGCGACGCCTGCGCCAAGCACGGCCGTCCGAAGAAGCTCGGCGAGGACATGATCTGGGGCGCCGGCATCTATCTTGCCGACACGCCCGAGGAGGCCAAGCGGCGCGTCGAGCCCTCGCACGACGAGCGCTACAAGTGGTTCGCGCCGTTCGGCTTCGTGCGCTACGCCGACGCGCAGGGGCGCACGTGGGGGACGCCGGGCGCCCCCGCACGCGTGCCCAATCTCGCCGACGGAATCTTACAAAAGGCGTGGTTCTGCGGCCCGCCCGCGCACGTCATCGACGGAATCAAGTCGATCGAGGCGAAGTATCCCGGGCTCGAGGACTTCATGATCCACTGGGCCGAGGGCCTGCCGCCGAAGGAGTTCAAGGAGCAGCTGCGCTGGTTCGCGCGCGAGGTGATGCCCGCCTTTCAGGGCTGAGCGGTTCCGGCGCGGAACGACCCATACGGGTAGGGGGTATTCTGGCACTCGGCAGCGGGGCCCCTACCTGTAGGGTTTTCTGTTTCCTCCCCCTCGTGCATGTGGTAGTAATACCCCTGGCGCTCGAAGGAACGCCGGGGGCTCACCAACCACTGCACCAGGAGGGGACATGGCGAAGGGCAAGAAGGCGTTCGGGGGTTACCACATCAGTTTCAAGGGCTGCAAGGACTCGCTCGAGTCCGTCTTCGGCGGCGGACCGATCGGACCCTCGGTGATGACCAAGAAGCTCTGGGCCTACGTGAAGCGGAAGAAGCTCGGCAAGCGGTAAGTTCCTCAGCGCCCCAGCGATCGCGGCGGCCCGCTTCCAGCGGGCCGCTTATTTTATCGGGGGACCCCTACGGCTTCCCCCGAACCCCCTCAAACGTTCGGAGCGCCCCAGGGAACCTGTGGCGCTCCTCTGTCTGCCGTGGCGCTCCTCGGTCACGGTAATTCGGTGAGGCGCGTGACGACGGCATCGGCGCGCAAGCCCAGCTCCTCCTCCGGCGCGCCGAGGCGGTTGCACCATGCCACGCGGTAGCCGAACGCCTTCGCGCCCGCCACGTCCCACGCGTTCGACGAGACGAACAGCAGATCGCCGGCCGGCAGACCGAGCGTCGTGGGGCCGAGGGCGTACACCGCGGGCGCGGGCTTGTAGACCTTCACGCGGTCGACGGAGATGACGTGCTCGAGCGCGTCGCCGAGCCCGCTCGACGTCACCGCCGCCGCGAGCATCTGCGGCGCGCCGTTGGACAGGATCGCGCGCGGCCGGCCCGCCAGGCGGACGAGCGCCTCGGGCACCTCGGGAAAGCACGCGAGCCGGTTGTAGGCGTCCATCAGCCGTGCCAGATCCGCGTCGCTTGCCGGGAGGCCCAGGCGCTTGACGCTGTAGCGCAACGCGGCCTCCGTCACCGCCCAGAAGTCCTCGTAGCGCCCCATGAGCGAGCGGAGCCACGTGTACTCGAGCTGCTTCTGGCGCCAGAGGACGGAGAGCGCGAGGGGATCCGCCGTGAACGCGCGTCCGGCCTCGACCACGGAGTGCACGTCGAAGAGCGTCCCGTACGCGTCGAAGACGTAGCCGCGGATGGCCACCGGAGGCTCCGGCTAGGGGCGCGTCGCCGTCGCGCGGCGCGTGCGGACGGACTTGCGACTGGGCGCCGGCTTCACGGCCTCCGGCTCGAGTCCGGTCTCGACGAAGCCGTAGTGCAGCAGCTTCTTGGCGTCGAGGAACGACTGCGCGCGCGTGCGCGCGCCGAGCACGATCATCAGAAACTGCTGGCCGCCGCGCCAGGCGGAGACGGCGAGGTTGTAGCCGGCCTCCTGCGTGAAGCCCGTCTTGAGCGCCTGCACGCCGCCCGGATCGCTGAAGAGCGGGATGTGCCGCGCGTAGACGCGCCCACGGTAGACGAACGTCTGGCCGCCGAGGAGAGGACGTGACATCGGGTAGTCGTGGATCAGCCGCCGGGTGAGGGTGGCGAGGTCGCGCGCGTTGCTGCGCTGGATCGGATCGGGCAGGCCGTGCGGGTTGGTGAAGCGCGTGCCGGTGAGCCCGAGCTCGCGCGCCTTGTCGTTCATCCGCGCGACGAACGCCGGCTCGTCGCCCGCGAGGCGTTCGGCGAGCGCGCTGGCCGCGTCGTTCGCGGAGGCGATGGCCACGCCCTCGAGCAGCACGCGCAGCGGCACCTCCTCGCCCGTGCGCAGCCCCATGCGGTATTTCCCGACGGTGGCGGCGTGGCGACTCACGGTCACGATCTCTTCCACGTCGGCGCGGCCGGCGTCGAGATCCTCGCACGCGAGGTACAGCGTCATGAGCTTGACCAGGCTCGCGGGGGCGCGCTCGTTGTCGGCGTTCTTCGCGTAGATCACGCGCCCGTCGAGGTCGACGAGCAGCACCGACTCGGCGCTGAAGTTGGGCATGCGGATGGTGTCGGCGGCGACGGCGGTGGGCGGGAAGAAGAGCGCGAAGGCGCAGAGGAGCGCGGCGGCGACGACACGGAGCACTGCCGCCATTCTAGCCGAAAACGGCTAGCGGACCGTCGCTTTGAGCTCCGCGGAGGGTTTGAAGCGCGGCGTCCGGCCGGCGACGGTGACGGCCTGGCCGGTCTTGGGGTTGCGCAGCGTGCGGGGCCGGCGGCGGGCGACCGAGAACGTGCCGAAGCCGACCAGCGTGACGGGCTCGCCCCGTCGCAGCGCGGCGCGCACGGCCGCGAGCATCGCGCGCAGCGCGCGCTCGGTGGAGGCCCGCGGCCAGCCGGTCGCCTGCGACATTCGCACGACGAGGTCCGCGCGTGTCACGGGCTCACATGCCGAAGACGGTGCGCGCCTCGTCCATCACGGCCTCGGTGATGGTCGCGTAGCCGCGCTCGGCGGCGAATCGCTCGATCGAGCGCTTGGCCATCGGCCGGATGAAGCCGGGAATGCGCTCGAGGCGCGCCGCCGCGGCGGCCTCCCACGCCATCGCCGCGGGCTCGGACGCCGGCGCCGCGCTCTCCGCGCCGCCGAGCGCGGCCGCGAACGGACACGAGCCGCCCGCCTCGCCCGTGCCCTCGAAGGCGTCCGGCCGCCCGCCCGCCATCGTCGCGCGCAGATTCTCGAACGGCTCGGCGGGCACGGTGCGCCCGCCGACCTTGACGCCGAGGCTTCGCACCATCTGCGTCTCGAACGGGTTGGTCAGCATCGCCACGCGGAATCCGCACTCGGGACAGCGGAAGGTGACCGAGAGCGAGCCCTCGTCGGGGCCCTCGGTCGAGTGCAGCTTCATCGGCTGGTCGCAGTCGAGACACAGGAACTTCATGACCCGCGCATTCTATCATCGCGCGCCGGCGCGTCGCCGCGCGCGCGTCCCACCGTCAGTCGCGGCCAGGCGGCGCGCGCCGCCGGCACCTGCAGCAGCGCGACGGCGGCGAGCGCGTACGCGGGCAGCGCCCACACGCCCGTGAGCGCGCCGCGCGCCGCGAGCACGGAGAAGAAGACGTACGCGGTGAAGCGCGCGCGCCGGTGGCGTCGCCACAGCAGCACGGCCACGAGCGGCGCCACGACGGCGGAGGGCCACCAGTGCCGCGTGACCGCGACGCCCGCATAGACGAGGAGCGAGGCGACGAGGACGACGACGACGGGCGAGGGCCGCGGCGGGCTCACCGCATGTACAGCCCGCCGTTGACGTGCAGCGTCTGCCCCGTCATGTGCCGCGACTCCTCGCTGGCGAGGAACACCGCCACGCTCGCGATGTCGTCCGGCTGGGCGATGCGTCCGAGCGGAATGATCTTGGCCATCGCCGCCAGCTCTTCCTCGGTGTTGCCGCCGCGCGGCTGGGCGGTGTCCGTGGTGCCGGGGGCGATTGCGTTCACGCGGATGCCGTGGGGCGCCAGCTCGAGCGCCATCGTGCGCGTCATCGTGATGATGCCGCCCTTGCTGGCGGTGTAGTGCACGCCGCGCGGCTGGCCGCGCACCGACGACGAGGACAGGTTGATGATCGATCCGCGGCGCCGTCCGGCGATCATGGCCCGCGCCGCCGCCTGGGCGCAGAAGCACGAGCCCTTCAAGTTGACGTCGAGCACGTAGTCCCACTCGCGCTCCGCGAGATCGAGGAACGGCGACCGCGGGTAGACGCCGGCGTTGTTGACGAGCACGTCGAGGCCGCCCAGCTCCTCGACGGCGCGCGCGACCAGGGCCTGACCCTGATCCACCCGGGCGACGTCGGCCTGAACCACCAGCGCGCGGCCGCCGCTCTTGCGCGCCTGGGCCGCGACCTGCTCGGCGGCGCCGGCATCGTCGAGATAGTTGACGACCACGTCCGCGCCCTCGCGGGCGAAGGCCAGCGCCATGGCCCGTCCGATGCCCTGCTGGGCGCCCGTCACCAGCGCCACCCTGCCCTTCAGACGCGTCATACTTTCAGGGCTCATGATTGGTGCGTCATGGTAGCAGACGTGGTCGCAGCGTTCCGCGCCCTTCCACGCCCGACGCCCGAGACCCGGTGCTATGCGATCAGACCGGCGATGATGCCGGTGAGGAACACACCGTCAAACGTCCCCGCGCCGCCGATCGAAACCACGGGCGCTCCGATGTCGGCGAGCCGGTGGAGGTTCGAGAGATCCGCGCCGACGAGCGTGCCCATTGACCCGGCGACGTAGGCGGGCGGCGGCGCCTCGCGAAAGGCCAGGACCAGACCGACGGCGGCGGCCACCACCGGGGGAATGAACATGGGAATCGCGATGCCAACGCCCGGCACGATCTCGGCAAGCGAGTGGACGATCACGGCCACGATCGCCACTCCGACGAGCATCCGCACGCGCATGCGCGACCGGTAGAAGAGGTACAGGGAGAGCATCAGCGGCAGGAGCGCTCCGCCCAGATTGATCGCCACGATCGTCCTGCCGGCCTCGATGACCGGCGGCGCGACGTAGGTCCGCCCGAGCCGTGTGAGATCGTGCGGTGCGATCAGCCGCGGGACGTGCGCGACGAAGAGCGGGATGTTCACATGGCTGCCGAGGAGCGACACCAGCAGGACCACGAACATATAGCGGCGAGGTACACCGATCTTACGGTAGGCATAGCCGAGGATGCGCAGCTCGACCATGAGAACGAACAGCGCGAGCAGGAGGAGGAACAGACCGAGCAGCAGCGGGAAGGCCAGCGGGAAGATCACAGCGTCACCTCGTGGGCGATCGGTCCGACTCCAACCTTGGACAACTCACGTATACTCTTGACGGAACGCCGGGGTAGCTCAGAGGCAGAGCAACTGATTCGCAATCGCTGGGCGACGGTACGTGAATTCTACTTGAAAGACGATCCTGAGGCGGCTGACTTGTTGAAGCTGGCCGCAACGGATACCGAGCGATTGCTCGTCGAACAGCACAGGCACGTTGAACTTTTCTATACCTGCCGCTACATGCTTGTCCATGAGTTTCGGTCAACCTTGCCCGGCCGGTCGTCGGGGCGTTAGCATCCTCGCCGATGATGGCCGCCGACCTTGAAGCGCTCCTTCGTGTCGCCCTACCTCCGCTGAAGCTCGCGCGACGCGAGCGATACCTCAAGGTGCGCCGCTGTGATCCGGTCGCCGCGACCGTGGCGGCCGAGGAACTGGCGACCGTCGAGCGGATTCGGGGTCGTCTGGCACGGCAGGGCTGGTGGAACTGACGCGAGCCATGTACGGCATTGGTCTACAAGAACTTGTCCTCGCTGGCCTCACAGCCCTGGTGTCTCTTGGCTGGATACTCGCTGCGATCGGCGCCGGTTCCTACGCGGTTCGCCTGAAACGCAGCGGCGCTTGGGGGTTCCTGGCGCTCGTCGTCTCGCCACTCCCGGTCTTTTTACTGCTCTTCGGGCTTGGCCCTCGTAATGCCGACGATGACGACAGAGTCTCATGTCCCTTCTGCGCCGAAGACGTCAAGCTTGAGGCGCGGCTCTGTCCGCACTGCCGAAGCGATCTCACTCGGACGGGTGCCGAGAGGCTCCGTCCTCGGTGACACACTCGATCCGCTTGTGAGTGACGACCACCGACGGCGGCTACTGGCCATTACCCTAGGCTTCCAGCCGCGCGAGCCCGGCTACGGCTTGGAACTGCGACGCTACGACGGCCAAGGTTCGCGCGCGATGTTCTTCCATGAAGGCTTCGAGCACTCGAAAACTTCACATGAGGGCGCTGGCTGGGCGCTGAGTCCGTGGGCGGCGATGCAGCAAGTGGCAGCGGATTCCCTGAAGCGGCTAGAGTCCGGGCAGCCGGCGCCGCGGGATTGGACGCTGAAGGACGAGTCGCCCGCATTGAGCGCGGTCGGCCGGCTGAGCGGCATGCTGGCGGCACCTGCGCCAGCCGACACGAACGATGACGCGGCCGAAGCCGCGCGCGAAGATGCGATCGAAAACCGCATGCTTCAGCCCACCATCAGTCCATGATGTACACTTTGGTGGTCCGACGGGCTGTAACTCCCTGTAAAGCCGGGGTAGCTCAGAGGCAGAGCAACTGATTCGTAAGCAGCCCCAGTCCCGCCACACCAACCCTCACCCGAACGTAACGCAGCAGGATTCAACGGAAGCGCGCTGATGGCGGTCCATATCCGTCGCGCGGTGTCTCTGTCCGTTGGAACCATCGTGGAACCACAGAGCCGGCACGGATGAGTGCCGACGCGCAGCTGCTCTTCGAAGTCGTCGCCCGGGTGCAGGACCAGGCCACGGCGGGTCTGCGGCAAATCGAGGCCGCGTATGGCCGCCTGGCCCAGCTGCGCGACATCTTCAAGCCGCCCGACGCGATGGCGTGGTCGCAGGGTCTGCAGGGCGCCTCGCGCGAGGTCGACACGTTCGTGCAGCGCTCGCGCGCGTCGATGGAAGGCTTCCGCCGCGACACGCAGTTGCTCGCCGACAGCCTGAAGACTCTGAGCCTGCCCGGGGTCCGCACGGACGAGATGGCGCGCGTGCTGCAGGCGCAGCGCGAGCGCGTGACGCTGACGGCCGAGCAGGCGCGCAACGAGAAGGCCATCAACGACGTCATCGCCCAGCGCGAGCAGATCCAGCAACGGCTGACGACGATGCTGGGCCGCGCGCAGGAGGGCGGCTTCGGCTACAAGGTGCCCGGCGCCACCGCCTTCGTGGGCCGCGGCACCGCCGGCGCGCTGCCGGTGATCCCGGTGGAGGTCGAGCAGCTCGTCGGCGAGAACGCGCGGCTGACCGCCATCATCAACGCGTACCGCGGCGCCAGCGGCGGGCCGTCGCCCGGCGGCCCGCTCGCGCTGAGCCAGCGCTTCGCTCTCGCCGGCCTGCAGCCGATGTCGTTGTACAGCGGCGGCCCGACCGGGGCGGCGCCGGGCTTCGGCGGAGGCGGCGGGGTCCCCGGCGCGCCCGGCTTCGCGATCAGCCGCACCGTGCTGCGCGAGATCAACCAGATGGCGGGGCCGCTGATCGGCGCGGTGAGCCCCGAGATGGGCGGCGCGCTCGCCGCCGGGACGAACTTCCTGCGGTTCGGCGCCTCGGAGGGCCTGGGCGCGCTCGGCTTCGCGGCGCTCGGTGGCGTGGCGGCGGGCACCGTGGTCCTGACCGCGTATCTGACGGCGGTGAACCGCGCGGCCGAGGTGCAAGTTGCGTTCAACCAAGCCGTGCGCAGCCTCGACGTGGGCGCGCTGCGCAGCCAGCTCGCGCAGGTCAATGCCGAGCTCGATTTCTACGCCGAGCGTGCCAAGCACTGGGGCGGCGGCACCGTGAACTGGTTCGCGCGCGGCGTCCGGGAGTCCGTCGGCCCGACGCTCGAGGAGGAGCGCACCCGGCGCCTCGAAGCGATGGGCACGATCATGCGCGAGTACGACCTGCCGATCGCCGCGCTGCGTGCGCGGTCGGAGACGTCCGCCTCGGAGCGTGGCCTGGCCGGGGCGCAGGCGCAAGCCATCGGGCAGTACGCGTTCGAGGATCCGCGGCGGATCGCCGCCCTCGGCGCCGCGCAGATCAGCGCCCTCACCGCCGAGGAGTCGCAGGCCATCGCCACCGCGCATCTGGAGTATTCGCGCGCGGTGCACAGCGAGGGGCTCACGAATCAAGGCCTGGTGCTGCCCGAGCGGATGCGCCAGCTGCAGCTCGAGCGCGACACCAAGATCGCGCAGGCGCAGAACGCGTTTCGCGCCCAGCGGATCGGCCTCGGCGAGGCCACGCGCGGCGCGGTGTACGGCCTCGGCCGCCAGAACCTCGAGCTCGCCTACGCGCGCATCACGGGCGGCACGGTGCCGCCGGAGCTGCCGTATCTCGGCGGCGTGCCGGAGACGCCTGAGCAGGTGGCGGCTCGCGAGGCGTATGTCGCGCGCGTATTGGCCCGCACGGAGGCCGACCGGATCCTCGAGCAGAGCGGTCTCAGCGCGGCCGACGTCATGCGCTACCTGCGCACGCCGGGCGGCGAGTACGCGGCGGGCACGGCGGCGCGTCTCGACGAACCCAACGCGCCGATGGACGAAGCCGACCTCGACGAGTCCGCCAAGGCTCGCGCGGCCAACGAGAAATTCATGACCGAAGAAGTGCCGGAGGCCGAGAAGAATGCACTCCAATCGGCAACGGCGCGGGCGCTCGTCGAGGCGCAGCAGCAACGTGCAGAGCGGGAGGCCGGCATCCGAGTGGCCGGCGCGGGGATCGACCTCGCCGTCACGCGGGGCGACATCTCCGCCACTGAGGGCCGCCGGCGCGCCCTCGGGGCGCAGGCGGAGCAGCTCGGGGTGCTCGCGGACCAAGGGGCAGCGATCGAAGGCGTGATCACCCGGCTATCCGAGTCGCGGTACGCGAACATCGGAACGATCCAGGACCTGATCGCCGACCTGCGCCACCAGGTGGTGCTGCTGGGCAGCGAGAGCGAGATCACACGGCTGAAGCTCGCGAAGGCCATGCAGATTGAGTTCGAGCGGACCGATTTGTTCGCGGGCCTGAAAGCTGGACTGCGTGATGTCGCCGACGAGTGGGGCGAGTGGGGCACCCGGATGCAGCTGCTGACGCGCAAGACGGCCGAATCCATGGCCGGCGTGATGACTGACAGCTTCTTCGCCGTCGTCGAGGGGCGCTTGAAGGACCTGCGGCGCATCGGCGAGGAAGCGTTCCGCGCGTATGCCCGACAGATCGTCCAGCAGGTCAATCAGGAGCTCGTCGCCCAAACGTTTCGAGGGCTGGCGCGCCTGTGATGAGACGCCTCGGCTGGCCGGCCTGGCTGCGCGGGGACAAGAGCCCAGCACGTTCGACACGCCCGGAGCAGCCGCTCGAGCCGTTCGCCCGGCTGCTGCGCCGGCGAGCGCCGCGACGCGTCGCACGGGCGATCCTCGCTCGGAAGGTGTGCGCCTGCGGGACGTGCGAGCTGTGTGACTGGATCGCGGTCGGCCAGGCGTTGGGAATGGCGCAAACGGTGAAGGCGGGCTTCGACGCGCTGGCCCGTGAAGCCATCAGCGGCGCCACGATGCTCCACGCGACCGTCACGCGCCTGTTCGGGCCGCTCGAGGACATGGCGGCGGCGGGGCGAAAACTCACGATGGCGCTGAGAGCGGCGGATGCGTTGTACAGCCTCGGCGCCGAAGCCGCCCGCGGGAGGTATGACGCTGTGGAGCGAGGCGCCGCGCTTCGTGGCCGCCTCGCTCGCGCTGCCGTGCTCGCGGAACAGCTGTTCGGCGTGGAACCGCCGACCACTGCTGAAACCACCACTGCGGAACCGGAGGAGGGCCGGCCATGACCCACACCGCGTGCGCAATCTGCGGGGCGGACGTGGGCGAGGAGCTGGCCGTCGTCGTCGACCATCTGATCGCGGAACACGCTCGCGCCACGGACGAGCGGGTGAGCGACGCGGAGGTGGCGGTTCTAGGCGCGATCGCGTATCGGCAGCAGATCCCGTACGTCTCT
>Ga0209159_1000634_pt1 | contig 31003 bp, 29 predicted proteins | sample GraSoiAngelo_144_FD_185901 | JGI IMG/M metagenome (GOLD analysis project Ga0209159, IMG submission 185901) | Grasslands soil microbial communities from the Angelo Coastal Reserve, California, USA - 14_1009_02_40cm (SPAdes) (version 2) | ecosystem: Environmental > Terrestrial > Soil > Grasslands ...
GTGCATCTCGTCAGCAAGACCAAGCAGGATGTGTAAACGCGAAGATTTTCACTATCATCCCGGGCTCGGCGCTCAGAGTGACAATGCTTGTATGTGCACCGATCGTTAGGGCATGCAGATACAAGTTGGTATTATCACAATCTCGGATCGCGCCAGCGCAGGTCATTATGAGGATCTTGGCGGACCCGCGCTCAGAGAAGCGGCGCAAAAGGAGGGATGGCAAGTCTTATCGGAAGCAATTGTTCCAGATGACGAGGAACGGATTAAGCAGACGATCCGCTCGTTTTCACAACAAGGCTGTGGTTTAATCCTGACGACGGGTGGGACGGGCGTCGGACCGCGCGATGTCACGCCCGAAGCGCTTCGTGCAATTATGCGTGTGGAGTTGCCCGGCTTTGGTGAGGTGATGCGCGCTGAATCCATGAAAATCACGCCCAATTCCATTCTCTCGCGCAGTTTGGCAGCGATTGTCGACCTTTCGCTCGTTATCGCCCTTCCCGGAAAGCCGAGCGGCGCCGTCGAGTGTCTCGGCTTCGTGAAGGGAGCGATCCCGCACGGAGTTGCGCTTGCGCAACGCAGCCCAACCTCGTGCTGAGCAGTGACAGCGGGAACTCGACTCCTTTAAGCAGTCAAGCTTCCGCACGATTCCGACTTTAGTCTGGCCAAATCAGCAGCCGCATCAATTGCCTGCCGTAATCTGTGAGGTGCGCGTTTGCGCCATGGCCGGAAATTACGTCTCGGGTCGTATGGGAATAATCAACCGAACTTTTTCTGGCGTAACTGAGCTCCGGCTGCGTCACGTTTTTATCGCTCGATTCTATTCTCAGGGGCACACCGGATTGTGCAAATGAGACCTCCCAGGAGGACTTTTCGCTTCGGTTTCCTGCAGTGAGCATCCACGGATAAAGTTTTGGGAGCTCGAAATGTCGCGATTTGGGAACGGTCACCTCGTAAAATATCTCTTCGCGACTGAGGAATTGAGGAATAGTCAGCGAAGGATTCTTGTGTAGCGCAAGATATAGCCGCGCGATATCGAGCCCGATTAGATTCATGCCATTGTAAATGCCGTTGTGATTGGGATCGTTTCTAAAGAATGTGTTATACCAGGCCTCGAATTGATGACTGAGCATCAGGTTCAATTCCAAATGGAGATGCGCGCGTTCCCGGTTTAGTCCCGTTCCCGTATACCCCATCACGGCGATTGGCTGGCCGCGTTTCACTGTGTCGCCGGATCGCACTGCGATCGAACTCAGGTGGCCGTACAGACTGTAGTAATTTGAGCTGTCCCAGTGGTGCTCGATCACGATGTATTTCCCGTAGTTCGAGTAGCCGGGCACGAGATTGGTGTGTACTACTTTCCCGTCGGCAATAGCGCGCACTTCATCCAGCGGTTCACCACGTCCATCACGGTGCAGAGGCCGAATGTCGATCCCTTCATGAAAACGGGTATAAACAACGCCCCCTGCCGTGTCCGTTGGATCACGCACAAAACCGTATTGACCGCCTTCCCATGGCGTGGATTTCACGCCGTTGTAGTTGCGTTCGATGTACTGGTAGAAGGCAGCCCCTCCGCCTGAAAACAGGGAATCATTGTCAGTCGGCAGGCCGAGATCGACAGCCTGATTCTCTCCCATTCCTATGGAGCATCCCAAAGCGAAAGCGAACGTGAAAAAAATCCCCGTCAAAAAACGATTCATGTGTTACACGAGACGCCGGTCAGTTCCCGGTAGCATGTTATCGCTTCCGTTGGCCAATCATGCGCCAGTCCTTTTTCATTAACTCGATATCCGCCGAAGTTAGCCCGGAAGGGATGTAGATTTTTCCGTCGGAAACGCGCTTGTCGATTTCGAGTTCGGTAATCGGTCGGCCATTGATAAACACAAAAAGAAGACTGCCGCGACGTTCAACGCTTAAAGTGTCGAGCACGACTCGCCCATGCTCATCGAGTTGAAGCAGCGCGCCATAAGTGCCGTTCGCGGCCCGGTACGGGGAAAACGCTATGACATCGCGCTCGGAAATCCACGGCATTTTTTCGATTGCCACGTTTTTGCCCGACACTTGGGCGCGAACAGATGTCGCGAATACCTCGGTATCCCGAGGGTTTGCTTGTGCATGCAACCGGAACGTGCAATGTCGTTGTTTCGCCGCACCTTCGGTAGCGGCGAAAAACAGGCAAAACGCGAATGCACAGAGAGTTTTCATGCGGATTGGATAAAGGGTTTGACAGGGTTTTTGCAACCTCGAAAGCTTTCGGGTCTGTTTTAACCCGATCATGAAGGGACGAGCATTTTTGCACATTCTGATGCTTTTCCTCGTCGGGAGCATATTTGCTCAGGACGTCTTGCCGACGTCCACACCCACACGCAAGCGCGGTTGGTTGGGCCGCCTCCTCCATCCATTTTCTCCCGAGTCAATTTCCCAATACAAGGATACCAGACTTCGCGGCCTTACAGTTGATCTGCAAATCACACCGCAAAGCATCAAACTGTCTGAAGTCCGCCAGCTTGGGATAAAATTGACACTGGCAAACATATCCAAGCGCCCGGTGACCCTCGATTTTCCGACCAGCCAGCGGATTGAAATTTATCTAATGAATTCCGAAGGAAATATCCTGACAAAATGGTCCGACAACCACGCTATCGCAGAAAAACCCGCCACTATTTTGATCAACCCGCAGGAGCGGATTGAGTATAACGAAACAATCGCAACGCGCGACCTGACGCCGAACAAGGTCTTTATCGCCGAGGTCTTTTTCCCTCAGTACCCGGAGCTGCGTGTTCGGCAAAAATTCCTGGCTGTGCCGTGAAAAGAGTCGATAGCTGATAGTCGATAGTTGATAGACAGAAGCACCACATGCCTGGCAATCAGCCATCAGCCGTTAGCTATCGGCTTTTTTCCGACTACCATACTCATCCACAGGGACATCGGGTTCAGCGTTACACGCCGGCGTTGCTTCAGCCCTGGGCGGATGCTGCGCGTAAGTTCGGTTTAACCGACATAGCCTTTACCGATCACGATCGCTATCACGCCGGAATTGACTTCGATGAAATCGATCGTTTGCGGGAGAGAAATCCCGATCTGAAAATCCGCGCTGGCATTGAGCTCGATAACGATCCCATTCACTCGGCGGCCGGCCGAAAATGGATTGAGAAGCATTGGGACAAACTAGATTTTGTCCTTGGCTCGGTGCACTTCCTTAATCGCGACGACCAAATGTTCGATAGCGTGCCAGATGGCACGCAGCAATTCGAAGGCCGTGATGTCGATGCGCTTTACGCCGATTATTTGCGCCGTGTTCGAGACATAGCGGCAACTGGGTTAATCGATTGCCTTGCTCATCTCGATCTTATTAAGATTCATGGTCATCGGCCCCGTGCGGAAATCGGAGCCATCGTCAATGAAACACTTGATTTTATTCGCGCGCGAAATCTCGCAATCGAACTTTCCACCGCTGGATGGCGCAAGCCGGTGAACGAACTCTATCCTGGCGACCGGATCATTGAACTGGCAATAGAGAAGCGGATCCCTTTTACGATTGCCTCTGACGCGCACTCGCATGCGCAACTGGGCCACAATTACCCAAGGCTAGCAGAAAAGATGGCGGCCTTTGGGGTTCGCCAGATCAGCATTTTCGAAAACCACCGACGTGTTATGCGCGCTGTTTGTGTCGAACCGCTGCTATAACTGAAGATCGAGCTGCGACCGTTTCTCCGCTGAGGTCGCTTGTTCCGTTTCCGAAGGCAGGCTTGCCTTAAGGCCCAAACGGTGGGCGAGGCGCTGGCAGGTTTCGGGCGCAAACCCTTCGAAATGATTGCTAACGAATGCCCAGACATTGCGCACTTCGGAAAGATGCCGCTCAATCTTAAGCGACCAGCTTTCAAGTGCAGCTTCGCGTTTCCATAGCAACTTTTTGTAACGATGGACGTGCCCGCCCTCCATGTCGTATTTGGTTGTGTAATCGCCAAGCAGACGCAGATAGAGAAAATCTGACGTGCGTGGTAGAAATTCGAAAGGTGCAAGGTTTCGCTCGTTAAGTGGAGTGGTGTCCGCCCAGACCCAGCAGATGCGATGCTTTTCCAAAAGCCGGATGAACTGCGGCCGATGCCATCCGGCGTGACGAAATTCAACCGCGAAGCGGAAATCCCCTGGCAGTTGGCCAAGAAAATTGCGCAGCGCCAGCTTGCCATCCTTTGGCGCGAAGGAAGGTGGAAGCTGGATCAGGATAACGCCGAGTTTTGGTCCAAGCGGTTCGATGGCGCGGAGAAACGAATTTAACTCGGCGGTGCAATTGTGTAGTCGGGAAGTATGTGTGATTTGACGGGGAAGTTTACACGTGAACCGGAAGTCAGTGGGGGTCATCTGGACCCAACGCCAAACGCTCTTTTCCGGCGGAACAGCATGAAAAGTCGAATCCACTTCAACTGCTGTGAAATAGTTGGCATAAAATTCCAACCAGCGAGCCTCTGGCAAATCTCGCGGGTAAAAAACGCCGCGCCAGTCTTCAAAGCTCCACGCGCACGTGCCGATGCGTATCTTCTGCTGATCGGTCAGATTCAAAACGAGACTGCAACGTTAGCCAATCTTCTGTGCTTGGAAAAGGGTTCACTTTTGGAAAACGTGGTCAATATTCCACGCGTGCGACGGTGGCCTCCAAAACTTGACTGAGCGCATAAGTCAACTACCCTGCCACACCCATGCATTTTGCTATTCGTGTGCTTCTAGTTTTGGGCGTTGCCGCATTTCTTTTGCCCGAATCCGGCAAGGCCTCTGTTGTCTTCAAACCGGGTAAAAAACCGGAGTACGTTGGCGCGGACGGAGTAGAAGAAGAACTGAGCGGCGATGCTGTGGACCTGTTCCAAATTGGTCAGGCTGCCGAAAAAGAAGGCAACACCAAGCGCGCAATCAGAGCTTACAAAAGTCTCGTCAAACGCCACCCCAAAGACAAGGTGGCCCCGAATGCGCTTTATCGTGCCGCTCAATTACAGGAACAAGAGCATCTTTTTTTTGCGGCGGCGGATTCATTTTCGCAGTTAGTCGAAAAATATCCCGGCAGTCCGCATTTCGACGAAGCAATCGAGTCGCAGTTCCGAATCGGTGAAATTTATCTTAACGGGAAGAAGTTGAAGTTCCTTGGCATTCCGGTTGCCTCGGCATTGGATCGTGCTGTAACTGTTTTCGCCAACGTGGTCCGAACTGCGCCCTACGGAAAATATACCGCCCGGGCGCAATTCGATATCGGTCTGGCTCGGGAGAAACAAGGCGCCAATGACGCAGCCATTCAGGCATACCAGGCTGTTGTGGACAAGTTTCCTAACGAGCCTATCGCCGTGGATGCTCAATACCAGATCGGCTACATTTGGTTTACAGCTGCGCAATTAGGCACAAAGGACGCCGCGGCCGCCGTCAACGCCAAGACTGCGTTTGAAGATTTCCTCTTCCATTATCCTAAGAGCGAGAAAGCAGCCCAAGCGCGCGCTAACCTCGAAATTCTCGAGCACAAGCAAACAGCTAACTCATACAAGGTCGCAAAATTCTACGATAAGCAGAAATATTATCGCGCCGCGGTTATCTACTACAACGAGGTGATTCGCCAGCAGCCAGGTTCTCAGGAAAGCAACGAGGCAAAGAAACGGATTGATCAGCTGCGCGCAAAATTTGGAGATGCGGCGCTTCAGCCGGCGCTTCCTGTAGGACAACAGGCCAGCAAGAAAAAGAGTGACATGCGCGGCGCGCGAACTGCCGAAAGCGGGTCGGCGAAACCAGGTCCGGCAAATAACGAAGCACCGTTGCCGACGTCGGAGGGCGATAATTCGCTTCCGCCACCAGCTTCGCTTGCTCCTGATACCACAACCGCACCTGACCCACTACTGGCTCCGCCGGGTACAAGCACAAGCTCCAGTACGTTGCCCACGTCCGAGGCATCGGCTTCTCCCGGAGCGTCCGCCTCCCCGGCGCCTTGAAAGCCTTATTTCCCACCCTATTCTGCTTCGCCCTGGGTGGTTGCCTTGGCTATCACATTGGTCCAGTAAAGCCATATTATCTTCGCGATGTTCACACGATCGCAGTACCGACTTTTAAGAATCGCACACTCGTCCCTCGGATCGAAGTGTTGGCTACCGATACTGTGATCAAGCAGTTACAACAAGACGGGACGTTCCAGATTACAAATGGGGACAAAGCGGATGCTACTCTGTCAGCTGAAATAGCCCGGATCACTCGAGCACCGGCGCGCTCGGTGCGTGGCAACGTCCTGGCCACGACCGAATTTAGTCTCTGGCTAGTCGTAAAGTACTCGTTAACTGGACGGGACGGCAAACAACTGGTGCCGCCGAACGATGTGATCGGAACGACCACCTTCTTTGTGAGCAGCGACGTGACTAGCGATGAGCGTCAAGCTTTGCCCCTTGCGACTGAGGACCTCGCCACCCGGTTGGTTACCCAAATAAGCGAGGGTTGGTGATGAGTAATGAAAGGTGAAGAACAGCTTTGGACGATCCTTAACGACAAACTCGATATGCTGCGCGCTACAAACCGGTTGCCCCAGGCGATTCGCGTTGCCGAAACAGCGCTCGAAATCGCCAAGCGCGCCTTTAGCGGCACCGACCTTTCGCTGGCGACCAGTTTTGAGAAGCTAGGACAGCTTCTCGATCAAAAGGGAGATCGCGCGGCGGCCAAAGGATATTTGCTCAAGGCGCATACGATTCTCGAAAAGGTAAACCCGCCAGACCAGCGTGCCATCTACCGTTCCGCGAGGCGTCTTGCATTTCTGTGCGATAGTCTTGGCCAGTCCGAAGAGGCCATTAATTTCTATCAGAAAGCAATCGCCGCCGGTGCCGAAATCGAAGATATTCATTATTCGGATCTCGGCACCATGTTAAACAATGTTGCTCTGATTTTGCGCAAGTCGGGACGACAAAAGGCAGCTGAACCGTGCTACTTGCGCGCATTGCACATTTACGAGAAACAACTCGGGCCGGACCACGCCGATGTGGCGTCAGTGCTGAATAACCTCGCCGTGTTTTACACGAATGAACGCCGTTTCACTGAAGCAGAGAAAATACATCTTCGTGCGCTGGCCATTCGCGAGAATTTAGACCCACCTCCGCTTGCCGACATTGCGCAGTCAAAATGCAATCTGGCTGTCGTCTATCATTCGCGCGGCGATTATGCCAAAGCAGCAGAGCTTTATCAGGCTTCTCTCAAAATGTGGGAGCAGGTGAAGGATAAACCGTTAAAGGATTACGAGATCGTTGTATCCAATTATGCCGACCTTTTGCGCTCCCTTGGCCAGGTACGCAAGGCGCACCAATTGGAAGTTCGCGCACGAAAGAAGCGTTCGGGCTAACTTCCGACTATCCAGCCTTCGTCGTTTGCATTGCCCCGGTTTGGCCTTGCAGGCGACTGGCACGTGCGCATTGTAAGGGCCACCGGTTTTGCTCGCGTGGCGGAATTGGCAGACGCGTACGGCTCAGGACCGTATGGGGAAACCCGTGGAGGTTCGAGTCCTCTCGCGAGCAGCTTAACTCCGCAACCTATTTGGAAGCGAAGACTATCGGTAAGCTGCGGATTCCGGTTGTATTGATCTACTACTTGCGTCCCGCAGCTCTCCGTCGCGCCGCCCAGCGAGCCTTCATTAACTGCGAGAGCCTTTTTCGTCCGGCAGGTGTGAGTCCACCTTTTTTCGCTGAAGGCGCTGCCTTCGTTCCTCCGGTCTTTCTTCTTGCCGCCCAGCGGGCCTTCATCAGCTCGGAGAGCTTTCTTCGACCAGCAGGCGTCAATGCGCCTTTCTTCTTGGTAGGGGTAGGAGCTGGTTTCGTCCCGCCCTTTAATCTCGCCCAACGGGCCTTAGCTGCGGCTGCAAGCTTCGCTCGGGTCGAAGGCGAAAAGTAACGTCTGGCCTGCGTACGGGCTGTTGTGGGTTTGGCGGCTGTTGTGGGTCTGGCCGGCGCACCTCTCAGGATTGAGGAAAGACGGCTTTCCAGATTGTCAATTTGCCGGCGTATTGAAACTGCTTCTTCTAAAGCTTTAACAGATATGTCCATGCTTGTGACATAGCCGGGTTCGTCGCATTGGCAATCCTTTTTTATAACAAACTTTATGCCTAATATTTCTGACTCGTGGCTCTCTCGCGCATTAGTTACATCCATGTGGTAAACAAGAAGTGAGCTATCATAGAATGTGAGCTGACGTTTTATCCACCTTCAAAATGACAAAATCCGGTACCGCAACAGAGCCTGCACGAGTTCGGCAAATGTTTGGCGGCATTGCCAGACGGTATGATCTGGCTAATCACACCCTTAGCTGCGGGATCGATTTTTATTGGCGAAAACGTGCTGCCAACACGGTCGCAAACTGGCGGCCGGGCAAAATTCTCGACCTTGCCACTGGCACAGGAGATTTGGCGCTTGCGCTGCAGAAGAAGCTGCCGGATGCAGAAGTCACGGGCGTGGATTTCCTGCCTGAAATGCTGGAACTGGCGCAGAGGAAGGGGGTGCGCCAAACCATCCTCGCAGATGCGATGAAGCTGCCATTCCCCAATGATTCCTTTGATTGCGTTACCATCGCCTTCGGGTTGCGTAACATGGAGAATTGGAGAGGCGCACTTGCTGAGATGGCGCGCGTGCTTAGGCGAGACGGCCATTTGTTAGTGCTTGAGTTCTCGCTGCCAACAATATCGATTGTGCGTACCGTCTATCGTTTCTATTTGCATCGCTGCCTGCCAATGCTGGGCTCTTTTTTGACTAGAAGGAAAAGTGCCTACGACTACCTGGGGGATTCGATCGAAGTATTTCCCGGTGGCTGTGCAATGATCGATTTAATCGAAGCCAGCGGCTTTCAGCACGCGACGCTTCAGCCCTTGAGTTACGGCATCGTAACGATTTACACCGCGCAGAGTCTCTGACAGCGAAGCTCCTTACAGGATCACGGCGTAACGCTCGGTGTCGGACTTGGCATGGGCAACGGTTGTGCCACAAGAGGTACCCTCAAGTTATTCAAATCCGAATTGCTAATCACAAATGTACCTTCGCGGCCGTCTACATGAGCGCACCATGTTCCGTCGCTGGCCGGAGCGCCGATGATCAACTTGTGTGATGCCTTATTGTCACGCGAAGTTGTGAATGCAAGAGTCAGCTGCGGCTTTTCGAAACCATCTTGAGGCTTGGTTGCTCCGAGCCAACGCACTGCATGCAAGGTCGATAACGTGTTGAGTAGCGACTGCACATTTGTTCTATCAACCTCACCACTGCCTTTTAGCCAATGCCACTGGTTATTTTCGCCGCGTTCCAGCGACAGCTCTTTGTCCGTCGTTATGCTCAGGCGATGAATCTCGTCAGGTTTAAACTTAAAAATCGATAACGCCTGCCATTGCAAAGGTTCGGCTGAGATCTGGTCCAGCAAACCACGACGTACTGCCACGACAAACGGCTCATCGGTAAGTCGCGCGTAAACATTGTCTCCGTCTTCCTTTCCAAAGGCAAGTGTAGCAAACGGCTGCTCACCTGCTTTAGTCTCGGCAGTGTTCTCCGACGCGAACGAGCTGAACGTTAATTGCAGATGCGGTTTGTCCAGACCGTATTTTGGCAGATTCGAAGCGACGTCTTCCACGAACTTTGTCACTCGCTGGTTTTGCAACGTATCAATTAAGCGTCGGACGGTGCCCGAATCTGCCGGCGCATTATTTCGGCTGGCGATGGTCCAATTTCCATCCTTGCGCGCAAGAACAGTCTTACCTTTACCTGGAACATCGATCGTGATCCGATCGAGAACGTTTGTGTCAATCCGGACCAAATGATAGTCGCGTAGATCGGCTGGCTTAATGTTGAGGACCTCTTCAATTTTCCTGGGCACCGTGTAAACGGCCCCGCGAGGAGCAAACCGGACATATACCTGATCCTTTTCCTTCTCAGGCACGCTGCCGATTTGCAGCATTTGACCTTTGTCCTCCTGGCCAAAGACTTTAATCGATTCAGCGATCTCAACCTTTTGGTCCTTTTTTCCTTCCTGGCTAAATAACGTAATCGCCCCGCGTGGCTCGGCCAGGCCGTAAGGTCGCAAGTCGCCGTGATCGCCGGTCACAAATTGTTGAATGCGCGCTGTTGTGACTTGCGCAATCAAATCGCCGACTTTCTCGTCATCCGCCCGTGCGCGAAGCGGTTTTACGATATCCCAATGATCGCCCTTCTTCTCCAACTCCATTTCACCAGCAGGCGTCTTTAACGCCGTGCGGTGCACCTGCGCAGTGGTCAGATCAGTTAATTTCTTGTCGCGGAATTCTTCTGCCTTTTTGTCGATGTCCTTCTTGACCGATTGTTTGGCGAGGAACGTTTCCTTGGAATTCTCAAAGCGGATATACATCCGGCCTTCCAACGCAGCGTCCTTTCCGAACAAGATTTCCGGTGGTCTCTCAGAGCCGATCAATTTTAGCTTAAGCTTTGGCCGGTTCAGGCCGTATTCATTCAGCTTGCTCTTATCGGCGTCGATATCTTTCGCCGGAATTGTTCCCTCTTTCTGCCAGCTCTCCAAGTCCGACAGCAAATTTTCGACCAAGGCACCATCTGCCTGATCCTTGAATGGCGTTTCGAGCCGCCATTTGTTGTCGTGGCGTCGTATTTCTATCTTTTCATCGCCATTTTGAATGACCACCCCATCGATCTTATTTCGATCGAAATTCACCACGTTTTGCGCCTGCCGTCTCGCTTCTCCGGTGCTGGGCTGTTTCATCTCAAAGAACCTGAGGTAGGCGAACACACCGAGCACAACGACAGCGAGAATTAGCGTAGTTCTCCAATTCATGATTCGATTCTTGTCATTCAGAGCGAAGCGAAGAATCTCGGATCATTCTCCTTGCGGCGCAGCCGAACAATAGCCACAGACGTTTCGCTTCGCTCAACATGATAACAAAGGCTTACACGCGCCGTTGCCACCAAACCACCGTTCCGATCACTGCGGGGATCAACGGCATGAAAATGAGAACGATCCAGCGCAGGCGAGCTAACGCGTCGGCATTCAGACTGAAGGTGAGAGGTTTAGAAACTTTTGGTGCAATACCAATCAGCTGTTCCCGGCTCAGCAGCCAGTTCACACTGCCGGACATGAAATCGAGTCCCTGCTGATCTTGCGTGATTGCGTTGTCCTGAACAAACGTGGAATTGCTGACGACTACCAGGCGCGATGAGTTCAACTGTACCCGTTCGTCGGCGCTACCCCCTTTTTCGATGGCTGCCCCTATTGTTATTGGCGTCTTGTCGTCCCGTTTCGCGTCAGCCTGGAATTTCGCCTGATTGTCTGTGTTATAATCAGTCTCGGCAAAATAGCCTTTTTCCGCCTGAATTAGCGGTTCGATCCGGATGTTGGCAGCGCGGGCGCGATCCGGCTCGAGCGTGAGCGAGGAAGTGCCACCTAAAAAGAGCGCCCGTACATCGGCTAGTCGTCTGGTAATCGGGCTGTCGCCCAGGAAACGCGCTTGAACATCTCGTGTCAGTGCCAGTTCCTGGATCCCGGTTCGCAGAAAAACCATCAATCTGTCGTCATTCACCTTTACGCCCAGCTCGCTGACAAACGCGTCTAACTTTGGCGTTTTCGCTGCCGGATCGAGGAGAAGCAAGATCCGCCCCTGCTTGTCCCAGAAGTTGCGCAGCAATCTCATTTCGCGGTCCGAAAAATCGTACTGCGGCCCAATTATCATCACGGTTTTTACGTCTTCGGGAATCGCATCCAGATCGAGAAGATTCAGTTCTTTGAACTGGATGTTTTCGTTTTCGATGAACGTCTTGAGGACGGAGATAGCGCTGCTTTCCGTGAGTGGTGGTTCCTTGTGACCGAGGACGTAACCAAGAGTCTTCTTTTTACCCTCCACAAGATCGATCATTGCGCTGGTGATGGCTTGTTCGCCTTTGAACGCGGCGACGCGAGGGCCTTCACCTAAGGCCATTCCGCTCTGGTCGATGTCAGCCATCTCGGACGCCTTGACCGTTTTGTTACGTCCTTCGTAATCGACTACCAGAAGCGGCTCGTCGGTAACGACCTTGTATTTGTCGAACAACTCCTTTGCCCGGGAAAGATTGCGCTCGGGATCAATGTGCTCAATATCGACTTTTCCTTTACCGGCATACTGATATTCCGTCAGCAAATTCTGAACATCCGTGGCAATCGGCGTGCTAGGCGGAAAGAAAACCGTGATACGCATCTTGCCCTTGAGTGTATCGAGGAAACGCTTCGTCTTATCTGAGAGCGCATATTTTTGATCGCGGGAAAAATCCCAGCGAGCGTAGTGTTTAAAGGCGATCGAGTTCACCATCGCGACGAGAAATAAGACGAGCACAATTTGCGCGAGAACGTTGAAACCGATTCGAACCCGTCGAATTTTTTTCCGGGGACGTGTTTGGCGCGCGTTTGTTTTCTCAGCCATCGCTCAAAGCCTCCATTTGCGGGATTGAAATGCGTGGTGCGTGAGCACCAGCATCACGATGGTCATGCTCACGTAGAGAATGATTGGCCGTGTATCGATCACTCCACGCGAGAACGTCCCCATATGTTCGATCGCAGAGAAGTACCCCAGCAGGTCGCGCGTTTCGGAGCTCACATCGAGCAGAATGAACTGAACCAGACCGAGGAAAAAAAGCAGTGTAATTGCGCAAAAAGAGATGACCGCCGCGATGATCTGGTTTCGGGTTAGAACGGATGTTAGACAACCGATCGAGAGATAAAACATTCCGAGTAACAAGAGCATCAGATAAGACCCGGCATATGCCCCGGCAGAATGGGCAGCCGGCTCGTTGGCGACCTTAAGGAAGATGGCAAAGTAAAGCAGCGTCGGGATCCAGAGAATCACGTAGAAAACCAGCGCGCCAAAAAATTTCGCAAGTACTACCTGCCAGTCACGCACCGGGACAGTCGTCAGTGGCTCAATCGTGCCGAGCTTAAATTCTTCAGCAAACAGACGCATCGTGATGAGCGGAAAAATTAGAACAAAGGCAAACCAGAAGAAGACTGAGTTAAAAAATGCCTCCTGCACCGTATACTGCACCTGGCGCTGGTTCATAAAGGAGATCTGGAAATAGAAATCGATTCCGTTGACTATCAGGAAAAAGATGAGCACGATGTAGGCGATCGGAGAATGGAAATAGCCGCGTACTTCGCGCGAAAGGAGAGCGTAGAATTTACGCATGACGTTGAAGCGGAGTAATGGAGTGGTGGAGTGTTGGAGTAATGGAGTGTTCCTCAGAATCCTCCGCGATACGCGCGATCCAATCCTCGTCATCGCGTTTTTGTTCCAACTTGTCGATTAAACTCAAAAGCCTGTTTTCGACTTCATAATGCGGCAGATCGAAATCGTGAAAACGTTCGTCGGGAATCTGGTTTGTTTGCTTCAAACCGATTGCACGAGTCATCGTCTCGGCCGTCGATCCAAGTGCGTAGTAAAGAAATTGAATGTATTCATTGAGCGAGCGCCGCCCATATCCCTCCGAGATGTTTGCAGCGACGGATTGGGCCGCATCAGCCAACTGCGATTGAAGCTTGAAATCAACTTTCGTTTCGATGAAGAGAGTCTTCCAAATCAGCTCAAATAGTTGCATGGTCTTTTGCCAGACAACCAATTTCATGTAGCCCCGATTCTTATTCCGAAGGTCCATTTCGTAGTGGCTCATTACTCCAATACTCCGTTACTCCATCACTCCATCGCTAGGCCTGGTCTGAGTGCGTGATTTCCACGAACACATCCTCGAGCGTCGCCCGGCGTTGAGTCAGCTCGCGCACGGCCCAGTGGCGCTCTGTGGCGAGACGAAAAATCTCTTCGCGCACATCGACTCCTGATTCCACCCGCAGGGAAAATCTCTTCCAATCATCCTCCCCATCGGTGATTACTTCTCGCACACCTGAAATCTTCTTTAGCTCGTCCGCGCCGTTATCCATTCCCACCTTTGCTTCAAGAATAACACCGCCGGCCTGCCTGATTTTTCCCAGTAAATTTCCCGGAGTATCGCATGCCTCGATTCTTCCTTTGTGAATGATGATCACGCGGCTACATGTCATCTCCACCTCGGGTAGGATGTGCGTCGAAAGCAAAATAGTATGCTGCTCGCCCAGGTTCTTAATTAGCTCGCGCACCTGCCGGATTTGGTTTGGATCGAGGCCGATTGTCGGCTCATCCAGAATGAGCAGGTCCGGTTCAGCGAGCAGCGCGTCCGCGAGTCCCACCCTCTGCCGGTATCCCTTGGATAGGGCTCCGATCAGCTTGTTCTCTACGCTCTTGAGACCACAAAGTTCTTTTACGTCGCCAACACGCTCGGTGATGCGACGATGCTGGACACCCTTAAGCGCCGCGCGGTAACGCAGGTACTCTGTTACGCGCATGTCGCTGTAGAGCGGCACGTTTTCTGGCATGTAACCGAGATGTGCTCGAGCTTGCAGCGATTGTTCAAAAACGTCGAATCCCGCGATCGTCGCGCGGCCGGAGGTTGGCGGCATGAAGCTTGCCAAAATTCGCATGGTGGTAGTTTTGCCAGCACCGTTGGGTCCCAGAAATCCCATGATTTCGCCGCGGCTAACCTCGAAATTCAAATCCCGGATGGCAGGCTGGCCAGCATAGCGTTTTGTCAGATTTTCGACTTTAATCATTTCGCAATATTTCCATGAGACAACCGAAGCTCGATTGCGTTGCCGTTTTTTTTAACGCGCCGTCATGCTCAAAGTGGCAAGCTGCCGGGTTTGTCGGCCGGTACGGATTACGCCAACTGTGAATTCGAGTTTCGCGCCGCTCTGCACACTTCGAAGCAATTCCTCGATTTGTTTGACGGAGTTCGTTTCGGATTTGCCCATGCGATAAATCACCAGACCGCGCTCAAGTCCTGCCTCGTCTGCAGGGCTATCGGGTTCGACTGCAGTAATCAAAACGCCGCGTCCTCGGATGTAACCCAGCGCATCGCTTAGTTCCTGATTCAAATCCTGTAGCTGCAGCCCAAACAGCTTTCCTGCATTCGACGCGGAACTATCGGCGGTGGATGCAGGCTGGTTCTTTGGTGTGCCCTGTTTTTCTGCGATCTTCTTGAATTGATTTACGCTATCGCGCACTACGTCCGCCGGAATTGCAAAACCCATTCCCTGAGTGGGCACGCCTTGCGGTGTGAAAGCCATTTTCGCCGAGCTAATACCAACCAGCCGGCCCGATAGATCGATCACCGGTCCGCCGCTGTTACCCGGATTAATTGCCGCGTCGGTCTGTACCAGTCCCTTATACTCCGTATCGTCCACGGTGATGTCACGTTTGACAGCGCTAAGAACTCCGCGGCTGATCGAACTACCATATCCGACCGCATTGCCTACCACGATTACCGTCTGGCCCAGCAGGTTCGGGGAAATATTATCAAGGTTAATAAAGGGAAATGCGGTCTCGGCATCGATCTTGATGAACGCCAGATCGGTTTTATCATCGCCGGTAATGTAGTGCGCATTGTAGGTTTTGCCGTCGTCCGTCGTGACGTGAATCTTCAAGTCCGCGGCGCGCTCAACCACGTGCTGGTTGGTAACGATGTAGCCTGCCGGATCGACAATAAAACCCGAGCCGAGGCTTTGCAGAGTTTGGCGAATTTGGCGCGGGCGGACGCGATTGTAGCCGAAGAACTGCGCGTAAAAATCCTCAACCGGATCGCGCACGGTGCGCTTCACCACACGTTCGGTGTTAATATTCGCAACCGCAGGCAAAACCTTTGCCACCGCCAGTACAGATGGTTCCGAAGCTGGATCGGCCTGGCCAAAACAAACTCCTGCTTGCGCCAGAATCAGTAGCGCAACAAACAGCTTCTGGTGTGGATTTGTTTTCATCCTCAGATCGCTTCCAACCATTCTACGATCTCTGTTGGAGCCTTGCGCAGCAAGTAACGAGGCTGCCCGCGCACTGTCAACTTGCCGCACCGCGTAATCGTCGGAGATTAATTTCAGTATGCGCACTTCAATTAGTGCTCGCGCAAACTTAGAACTGATCGAAGAGAATTATCGCCGCTGGCAGCGGAATCCTCAGTCGGTCGATTCTGGATGGTCAGCCTTTTTCGAAGGGTTCGAGCTTGGAAACCTACCGCAGCGCGACGGCGCGACGGCTGCCGCGGCTCGCGAAGCGGCGTTACAGACACGCGTTGATGGTCTCATTTACGCGTATTGTTCGCTTGGTCATACTATTGCGCGGGTCGATCCCCTGGCGGAGACGCGGCCGCAAAATTCATTGCTGAGTCTTCGCGAGTTCGGTTTCAGCGAGTCGGACCTGGACCTTCGCGTTTCATCCAAATTCTTCCTCGACAATCAGTCGATGACCTTGCGCGAGATGGTTTCCGGCCTGGAGAGAATTTATGCCGACTCCATCGGTTCCGAATTCATGCACATTCAGGACCCGCGAGTGCGTGATTGGATCCGCAAGCGATTGGAGACCCGACCGCACAAGCATTCGACTCCGGCAGCAGTGCAGGTGGCCCTGTTGCGGGCACTGCTTGAAGCGGAATCCTTCGAGATTTTTCTGCATACGCGTTACGTGGGGCAGAAAAGGTTCTCACTTCAGGGTTCAGAATCGCTCATGGTGATTCTCGACACCATCCTTCACAAATGTCCGGAAGGTGGCGTGGAGGAGATTTGCATGGGCATGGCGCATCGCGGCCGACTCAATATCCTTGCAAATTTTCTGCGCAAATCGCTCAAGGTCATCTTTACCGAGTTTAGCGAAAATTATGTTCCCGAGTTGGCAGCCGGCGACGGCGATGTGAAATATCACCTCGGTTATCACTCGGTACGCAAACTTGCTTCGCGTGCGGAGATCGAGATCCGGCTCTCATCGAACCCAAGCCACCTGGAAGCTGTCGATCCAGTAGTCGAAGGACAAGCGCGCGCCAGACAACGACTTCGCGGGGACACCGAGCATAGGCGCAAAGTCTTACCGCTGCTCGTGCACGGCGACGCGGCTTTCATCGGGCAGGGGATCGTGGCTGAGACACTCAACTTGTCGCAGTTACCCGGATACAGCACAGGCGGAACCATCCACATCGTTGTCAACAACCAGATTGGGTTCACGACCCTTCCGAAAGATGCGCGTTCCTCAATGTACTCCACCGATATCGCGAAGATGATCGAGGCGCCGATCTTTCATGTGAATGGCGACGATCCATTGGCCGTTAAATTTGTTAGCGATATGGCATTCGATTTTCGTCAGCGATTCGGGCGCGACATGGTAATCGACATGTATTGCTATCGTCGCTACGGTCACAACGAAGGCGACGAGCCCTCATTTACTCAGCCTGATCTTTACGCAAAAATCGAGAAGCGGCCATCAGTCACGCAGCTTTACAAACGCGAGTTGCTCGAAGCGGGAACGCTGAGCGAAGACGATGCCGTCTCGCTGGAAACCGAGTTCGGTTTGCGACTCGAAATGACGCGAGATGAAGTCGACGCCATCGAGAAACGCAAGGCCAGCGAGAAAGCCAGGTTCAGAGAATCCACAGCGATATTTCAACCTGAGTACTCGAGCGAGTCTGAACCGACTGCGATCAGCCAGAAAACGCTTAAGACCATTGTTGATGGTCTCACCCGCGTTCCGGAAGGCTTCGAAATCCAGCCGAAGATCAAGCGCATCGTCCTTGATCATCAGCGCAAAGTTTTCGAGGAAGGCGGTCCCTATGAGTGGCATTTTGCCGAAGCGCTCGCGTTTGGATCGCTGCTTCTGGAGGGTATTCCGATTCGATTGTCAGGCCAGGACAGCTCACGCGGGACTTTTAGCACACGGCACTCCGTGCTTTACGACGCAAAGACGGGGAAACCCTACGTGCCGCTCATGCATCTCGCCCAGAAACAAGCACGCATTTGCATTTACAACAGTCCGCTTTCAGAGGGTGCGGTCCTCGGGTTCGATTATGGGTACTCCCTCGATTATCCGAAGATGCTTTGCTTGTGGGAAGCGCAATTTGGGGATTTCTCCAATGGCGCGCAGACCATTATCGATCAATTCATCGTGTCAGCGGAATCCAAATGGCAGCGGCCGAGTGGGATTGTGTTACTGCTTCCGCATGGCTATGAAGGTCAGGGCCCCGAACATTCCAGCGCGCGACTCGAGCGTTTTCTCCAGGCCTGCGCCGAGGACAACATGCAGGTCTGCAATCTGACCACGGCCGCGCAGTATTTTCATGTGTTGCGGCGTCAGATGAAGCGCGACTTCATCAAGCCCCTGATCATCATGACCCCGAAAAGTCTGTTGCGTGCCAGCTTTGCTTCCTCGCCTGCTGAAGAATTCATCCATGGCCGTTTCGAAGAAATCCTCGGCTCGCCCGAAGCGACTCCCGCCGACAGAGTCAAGCGGATCATCTTTTGCTCCGGCAAAGTTTATTACGATCTGCTCAATTACCGCACCCAGCGCAAAATCGACGACGCTGCGATCATTCGCGTAGAACAGCTTTATCCCCTGGCAGAAAAAAAACTGCGCGAAATGCTTAAGCCATTTTCGAAGAACGCGAAGCTCGTCTGGTGCCAGGAAGAACCGGAAAACATGGGGGCATGGACTTTCATCGAATCCCGGTTGCGCACGATTTTGTGTAGCGAAATCGCGTACGCCGGCCGCGAAGCGAGCGCCAGCCCCGCCGTCGGCGCACTGGCTCGCCACAAGCGCGAACAAGCTCGCTTGGTAGCTGACGCGTTTGCGGTTTGAGCCGGCGATTCGCCTCATCTGTTGACGAAACGTGTCTCGACCGCGACGCTCGATTAGCTTACAAAATTCTCACCTATGGCGATTGAAGTTAAAATTCCCTCGGTAGGTGAATCGATCACCAGCGGTGTTGTATCTGCCTGGCACAAGAAATCTGGCGAGCTCGTAAGCGAAGGCGAAGCCCTCTTCACGCTCGAGACCGACAAGGTTTCTACCGAAATCGTTGCAGAAAAAGCAGGCGTACTCGAAACGAAGGTTCCCGAAGGCCAGGAGGTGAAGATTGGTGAGGTAGTTGCCATAATCGACGATTCAAAACGCCAGCCCGAGGAAAAAAAGGAAGAGAAACCGAAAAAGAAAGAGCCTGAAGAAAAGAAGAGGGGACCCGAACCAGACAAAAAGACCGCAGAAGAAAAAGCTCCTGTAGCCGCGGGCGACTTGTCCGCCGGAGCCTCGGCGAAGGCGGATGACCGCGGCAGGCCGCAGCCGACGGCAGCGGCTACAACGCTTTCGCCCGCAGTCCGCCGGATTATCGAAGAGGAAAAGCTTGAGCCCGGGGCAATTCGCGGCACAGGCGAAGGAGGTCGCCTAACGAAAGGAGATGTACTGGCTGCGGCGCAACAGCGCGGCAAAGCTGACTTGTCCGCCATAGCCCCGGCGAAGGCGGAACAGAAGGTTGAAGCTCGCGAAGTTGAGCCATCGGGAGACGCGCGGTTTGTTCGCAAAAAGATGTCGCCGCTGCGCCGTAAGATCGCGCAGCAGCTTGTAATGGCCCAGCACACGGCGGCGATCCTGACGACTTTCAACGAATGCGACATGAACACCGTCCAGGAGTTGCGCCGAAACAAGCAGGATGAGTTTACGAAAAAGAACGGAGTCAAACTGGGCTTAATGTCGTTCTTTGTTAAGGCATGTGTGGAAGCGCTTAAAGCGGTGCCGGTAGTCAACGGCCGCATTGAAGATGAAGATTTTATCCAAAACAATTTCTACGACATCGGCGTAGCCGTCGGCACGGAACGGGGACTCGTGGTTCCGGTCGTGCGCGATGCGGACAAAAAAAGTTTCGCGGACTTGGAGCGCGACATCGCCGATTACGCCATGAGAGCGCGCGACGGGAAACTAAAGATTGAAGATTTACAGGGTGGCACATTTACCATCACAAACGGCGGAGTCTATGGGTCGCTGTTCGCCACGCCGATTTTGAATCCGCCACAAAGCGGAATCCTCGGCATGCACAAAATCATGCCGCGACCAGTTGCCGTGGACGGGAAAGTGGAAGTTCGGCCGATGATGTATCTGGCACTTAGTTACGATCACCGTGCAATCGATGGGAAGGAAGCCGTCACTTTTCTGGTCAAAGTGAAGGATTGCATCGAGGATCCGAAAAAACTGCCGTTGGATTTTTGATTTTCTCCCGTGTCATGTTGAGCGAAGCGAAACGGGTCTGATTACTTTTGCCGCGCATGCGCAACCACGACTGTTGGGTGTACATTCCCACGAACAAACACCGCACCACGTTATACATTGGGATCACGAATAACATCGCACGACGGTTAGCCCAGCATAGGTATGGCGAGGCGGAAGGCTTCACGAAACGCTATCATTTGAACCGACTCGTGTGGCTGGATCTGAGTGACGATTGGGAGCAGCAGCCTAAGTTCTATGACCGTCCTTGGGAGACAGAAGAAATGACCAGATATTCTTCGCGCGGCTCAGAATGACACCAAACGGTTTCTTGTCATGTTGAGCGAAGCGAAACATCTCTGGCTATTGTTTTGTGTCGCCCGAGACATGATACGAAGCTCTTCGCTTCGCTCAGAATGACAATATTCAACCCGCAATGACATATGGAAAAATTTGATGTTGTTATCATTGGTTCAGGGCCAGGCGGTTACATTGCTGCGATCCGCTCCGGGCAACTCGGCTTAAAGACCGCCCTCGTCGAAAAGGACAAGGAGCTAGGCGGCACGTGCCTAAATGTCGGCTGCATCCCGAGCAAAGCGCTTCTGACCTCGAGCGATCATTTCATGTTCGTTAAGAAGGAAGCAGCCAAGCACGGCATCGTGATCGACGACGCGCATGTTGATCTGGCGAAGATGCAGCAGCGCAAGGACAAGGTTGTGAAGACATTTAACAGCGGAGTGCGCTCGTTGATGAAGACGAACAAGGTGACGGTCCTCGAAGGTCTGGGGACGATCACTGCTCCTGGAAAAGTTTCCGTTAAGTCATCCCAAGGCGAGACACAGGAGATTGAGACAAAAAATATTGTCATTGCCACTGGCAGCGCGCCGGTAGAACTGCCATTCGCGAAATTTGACGGCAAAACAATCGTTAGTAGCACCGAAGCACTTACTTTCGCCGAAACTCCAAAGCAGCTCATCGTAATCGGCGCCGGCGCAATAGGGTTGGAGCTAGGCTCCGTTTGGAACCGGCTTGGTTCAGAAGTGACCCTATTGGAATTTCTCCCCCGCATCGCGCTCGGGTTCGATCTGGAGCTCTCGAACCTGCTTCAACGTCTGCTGACCGCTCAGGGCATGACGTTTCACCTGGAAACAAAGGTTAGCGCTGTGAAGATCGACAACGGTCGCGCCACGGTCATTGCGAGCAAAGACAAGGAAGAACTGAAATTCGAAGCCGACAAGGTGCTTGTATCAGTCGGACGTCGCCCGGTCTCAGACGGTTTGGGCGCACAAAAAGTTGGTGTGGAGTTTGACGAAAAGAAGCGCATCAAAGTAGACGAACATTTCCGCACGAACGTCGAGGGGATTTATGCAATCGGCGATGTGATTGCGGGTCCGATGCTGGCGCACAAGGCCGAGGACGAAGGGATCGCCTGCGTGGAAATCATTGCGGGCAAAGCCGGTCACGTGAACTACGACGCCATTGCCGGTATCATTTACACAAATCCCGAGCTGGCGGGCGTTGGTCTGACGGAAGATCAAGCGAAGGAAAAAGGGATCGATGTGCACATCGGCAAATTTCCGTTCCGTGCTAACAGCCGCGCACTTTGCAGTGATGACGTGGAAGGAATGGTGAAGTTCGTTGCCGACGCAAAGACTGATCGCGTTCTGGGCGCCCACATTCTGCATCACGCCGCATCGGAGCTAATTGCCGAGGCGGTTTCGGTCATTGAATTTGGTGGCAGCTCCGAAGATATCGGCCGTACCTGTCATTCGCACCCCACCCTGAGCGAGGCCGTCAGGGAAGCCGCGCTAAACGTCGAGAAGCGCGCTCTGCATATTATCAATCGATAAATGAATCGAGTCGAAGAGTTCATTTAACGCCCGGCCGAGTAATGCTATACGTGATTCACGTATACTCGTTATCTCCACCCAAGCTTCGGTGCTGTCTCGATGCCGGGTCGCGAGGTGACAACGGCCGCTCAGAAGATCGAGATCACACTTGCTCAGCGGGGACTATGCTGCTATACGTGATCCACGTATGTGCGGCTTACTCGAAGCGGCGAGAGCAATCTCTTATGAGGCGAGTCACTAGACGAAAACGTTCGAAAAACGAAATCGCGCTGGCGCTAGCGGCTTGGCGAAAAAGAAATAAACTTTCCCAATCCAAGGCCGCGCTGAAGCTGAAAGTCTCTGTGCGCACATTGCAGGAATGGGAGCAAGATCGCTCGACACCGCGTCATCTGGCGCTGGAAGCGCTGCGAAACAAAATCGCGCGGTAGGGTTGCCCAGCGGTGCTATCATTCCGCCAGAGACATCCCAACATGCTATACGTGAATCACGTACGGCATCGGTCGCCGAAGCAAAGATCGATGGCATTCTTGGCGCACACATTTTGCATCACGCGGCTTCGGAACTAATCGCGGAGGCGGTTTCGATCATTGAATTTGGTGGCAGCTCCGAAGATATCGGCCGCACCTGTCATTCGCACCCTACGCTGAGCGAGGCCGTCAGGGAGGCCCGTTAAACGTCGAGAAGCGCGCTCTGCATATTATAAACCGCTGATTGCATCGCTGTGCCGCTGCCGGAGATATCCTTCGGTTTTATTTTGAACTCTTCGCCTCACGGCGCTGAATCACGAACAGCGTTACCAATGCCGACACGGCGCAAACAATCGCGCCAAACGCGAGCGCGAAGGGTGTGCCCAGCCAATGCGCGGTCGCTCCGGCTTCGAGGCTGCCCAGTGGAATCATTGCGCCGAAGACCAGTGACCACACGCCCATGACGCGCCCACGCATTTCATCCGGCACGATCGTTTGTAGCACGGTGTTGGATGTGGAGAAAAACAGTAGCATTCCAAATCCGGCGACGAGGAGAAATCCGAGTGCGATGTAAAAATTTCTGCTCACTGAAAGGGCGAACAGCGCAATCGAAAATAACCAGACGCCTCCGAGAGCCAGTCTTCGCGGAGTAAACAGATGTCCGTAAGTAGCTACAACGAGTGCCCCGATAAAGGCACCCGCCCCACTAGCCGACATCAAGACGCCGTACCCATTCGCACCGCGACCGAGGACGTCGCGCGTGAAAGCTGGCATCAGCACACCGTATGACCATCCGAAAATACCCACTGCGAGAAAGAGCAACAGGATCGTCCGGACTCGCTGATGTCTCAGTGAATAGACGATGCCGTTCCAAGCGTGTTTACTGGCAGAGACCATGTGCACCGGCCGCTGAAACACCGGTAAGCGCATCATCAGCAAACCGGCAATCACCGCAACAAACGTGAGACCGTTTAGGAAAAAACACATTGCGACGCCAACCCACCCGATCAATAAACCAGCAACTGATGGACCGACTACACGCGCGCCATTCACAATCGAGCTGTTGAGCGAGATCGCGTTTAGCAAGTCTTCACGGCTTGTCATTTCGACAGTGAACGCCTGGCGCGCTGGCATATCGAATCCCATGGCGACGCCATTCAAAGCAGCGATAACGACAATGAATGATGGCGTGGCGAAACCCGTCCAAACACCGGCTGCGAGAAAAAACGCGCAAATCATTTGCGCCGTCTGGGACGTGAGGAGGATTGAGCGTTTCGGATGACGATCGGCGAGCGAGCCGCCCCAGATCGATGACAACATCATCGGACCGGATCCGATGGCGGCGACGATCCCCAGCAGCAGCTTTGAATTCGTAATTTGGTACACGAACCAACTCATCGCGGTTTGCTGCATCCATGTTCCGATGAGCGAGACGAGTTGGCCCCAAAAAAAGAGTCGATAATTGCGATGCCGTAGTGCGCGGAACGTATGCCGCCAAGTCACGCTACCAACAGGCACGCGACGCAACCGCCCACTGACGTCTTCTGGTACGCGCGCGGTTTCCGTAGTTCTTGTCGGCATCAGGAAAGAGACCACGGCTCTTCAGGTTTCGCACGAGCCGCTTTTCGACTGCGATGGGTCCTCCCGTCGCTCGAAGATTCTTCTTCCTGAGAAAGCGCTCATAGCGCCGAACAAGGATCCGCATAACAATCTCTTAGTGGAAAGCACCGCTGCCATCCTGTTACGCAAACGAAAATTCAGCGACACGAGTCTGATCATTTCGTGGTGCTCGGAGTCGTTCGGTTGTATCCAAACAATCGCCAAAGGCGCGCGCCGCCCTAAAAGTCCGTTTGCGGGAAAGCTGGATTTATTTTTTGAAGCTGAAGTTTCAATCGCGCGAAGCAGGAAGTCGGATTTGCACACACTTACTGAAGTGGTGCTGAAAAATCCATTTGCCGGGATTCGCCATAATTATCTGCGAACGCAGACGGCGGCGTATTTTGTCGAGCTAATTGAAATTTGCACAGAGCGAGATCACCGGGAACCGGAATTGTTTATGCTCTTGCACCGGGCTTTCGGTTACCTCGATACAACCGATCCGACGGCCCGTGCGGTTTCGCATTTCGAGACGGAGCTGGCGCGGATTGCCGGAGTGCACGACGAGAAAAAACTGAAAGCGGATCCGGCTTTTGCTTTGGGAAATTTGTTCGGCCGATTGCCGCTCTCCCGTACGCCGCTCTTGAAAACACTGGCGACGGAGGCGAAAAAGAGAACGAAAGAGAATTCGAAATGAAATTGCCTAATCTTGTCGCTGTAGTCGCAGTCGTCAGCTTGGGTTCCGCCGCATTGGCGAACGAGATATACAGGTTCGATCCGTCGGGCTCGGGGATCGGTTTCAGTGTGCATCAATTTCTGGGGACTACGCACGGAAAATTCACCAAGTTCAATGGTAAGATCGACGTCAACCGCGAGCATCCGAAGAATTCCTCGGTGACGGCACAGATTGACGTGCGCAGCATCGATACGCGAATCAAAAAACGAGACGATCATCTGCGCAGCGCGGAATTTTTTAACGTCGACAAATATCCTCAGATCACATTTAAGAGCCGAAGCCTAAAACAGACGGGGCCGCAAAGCGGCGACATTCTGGGCGACCTTACTATCCACGGTGTGACCAAGCCGATCACGCTTCATGTGAAATTACTTACACCGCTCAACGACACGAGCCGGACACGCTGGGCCGTAACAACTGAGCCAATCACGCGGCGCGATTTCAACCTGATGTTTAGTCCGGGGACCGAGACGGTGTCCGGTATCAGCCAAACGGTTCCAATCAACATCGAAATTGAGGCGAAGCGCGCAGATTAAAGGTGAGACATCCTGCAGCGTTACCAACATTGTCATTCTGAGCGAAGCGAAGAATCTCTGATTATTTCCATTCCCATTACGGCGAGAGCATAAACAGAGATGTTTCGCTTCGCTCAACATGACAAAATAACACGATGGAAATTGTTTCCCTCGGCGATTCCGCTCTTATCGTGCGTGTGCGCGATCAATTCGAGGAGGCGCCTGAGGAAACTCTGGACGAGGTGCTTCGTACATTTCAGCGGATTCGAAATGCAGCAATTCCAGGCGTCATTGAACTCGCGCCGGCTTACACAAGCGTCTCAGTTTTCTTTGACCCGATTACGGTGACCAAGGCGATTGAAACATCGGACGACGTGTTTGGTTGGTTGGCGACGCGCATTCGCGCTGCTGTAGCCGGGGTCGCTGACCCGGGCCGCAAGGTGCGAGCGGCGTCGCAAACCATTGAAATTCCCGTCTGCTATGATCCGGAATTCGCGCTCGACATCGACGATGTTGCGCGACGCGCGAATATCTCGCCAAGCGAAATCATCCGTCTTCACAGCTCGGCTGAGTATCGCGTCGCCTGCATCGGATTCGTTCCCGGCTTTCCATTTCTGACTGGTCTGCCGAAGAAGCTGGCCACGCCGCGCCGGGATGTACCGCGAAAAGAAATTCCGCCCGGTTCTGTCGGGATCGGCGGCGCACAAACAGGAATTTATCCGCTGCGCTCGCCCGGCGGCTGGAATCTGATCGGCCGCACGCCATTGCGCTTGTTCGATCCGGAAAAAAACCCGCCTGCGCTTTTGCACGCAGGCGATCGCGTGCGCTTTCGCGCAATCACGCGCGAGGAGTTTGAAGCGTTGAAATGATCCTGCGTTATGCACGCTGCGTTTTCTTCTGCTGTCATCCCGATCCCGCAGCCGCGGGAGAGGGCCTCTCAGACAAAATAGCCGACACACAAGCGAATCAGCGTGATCACTCAAATTGTGTGAGATCCTTCACTTCGTTCAGGATGACAACGCGATGAGCGTAATTGTTGAGCGAGCGGGATTTCTTACCAGCGTGCAGGATCTTGGCCGAACTGGCTTTCGCGAGTTTGGCGTTTCGACCAGCGGCGCGCTCGACCCGTTTGCGTTGCGTGTGGCCAACCTACTCGTCAGCAACGATGAGGCGGTCGCCGGACTCGAAATTACGCTCGGAGGTTTGCGATTGCATTTTGAGGATGAACGAATCGTCGCCTGGTGCGGTGGTGAATTCGACGTGCGCGTTGGACCGAAATCCTTACCCTCAGGTCACGCGGCGCAGGTGCGTGCTGGCGAAGAAGTGAAATTCGTGCGGTCTCAAATTGGGTGCCGATGCTGGCTGGCGATTGTTGGCGGAGTCGATGTGAGCGTTGTTCTCGGGAGTCGCTCCACGGATTTACGCGCACTGTTCGGCGGATTTGAAGGCCGCGTATTGCGCGACGGCGATATTCTTCCGCTTGGCACAAGGCCAGGGTCATCGTCCCTGGCTACAGAAATTTCCACGTGGACGGCACCGCACGATTGGGCGAGTCCGGCAAAGCGTGATCCGGTGTTGCGCTTCATCCCCGGAGTCGATTGGAACCGCTTCAACGCCGGAAGCCTTCGGCGCCTAACGAGTGAAGCATTCGCCGTCTCGGCGGATTCTGACCGCATGGGCGTGCGTCTTGATGGGCCAAAACTTGAGCGAGTGGACAATGTCGACCTTATCTCCGAAGCGGTCGCGCCGGGCACGATCCAGGTACCGCCGAGCGGAAAGCCAATTTTACTTTTGGGAGATTGCCAAACCATTGGCGGATATCCGAAAATAGGACACGTGATCACTGTTGACCTTGGAGTTGCGGCACAGCTTCGTGCCGGCGATCACGCTCGCTTCTCCGAAGTCTCGCTGGCCGATGCGCTTCGGCTCTTGGTGGAACGCGAGCGCGAGTTCCAGCGTTTTCGCGTCGGTATTAGTCTCCAAAGCTCGTGAAACGATCTATCGATCTAAATGCCGATCTCGGCGAAGGCGCAGGACACGATGATGAACTGTTCGAGTTCATCAGCTCAGCGAATATCGCGACCGGATTTCATGCCGGCGATTCCGATTCGATGCACGCTGCAGTTTCTGCGGCGAAGAAGCATGCAGTTGCTGTGGGAGCACATCCGAGTTTTTTCGATCGTGAAAATTTCGGGCGCAAGGAACTGCAGGTAAGTAATCAGGAAGTATTCGACGCTGTGGCGTATCAGCTGGGAATTTTTCAAGCGATCGCCTCCGCTCTGGACGTGCAACCGAACCACGTCAAACCGCACGGTGCTCTCTATAACATGGCGGTGCGCGACGAAAACCTCGCCGATGCCATTGCGCGAGCCATCAAGTCGGTCGAGCCGAAGCTAATTCTGTTCGCGCCCGACAAAAGCGAGCTTGCCCGTGCAGGCCAGGCGCAAGGGCTGCAAATTGCACGCGAAGTATTCGCCGATCGGAATTATCTGAATGAGGGCTGGCTCGTTCCACGCACGCGGCCGGATGCATTGCTTCGTGATCCAAACGAAGCCGCTGAACGCGTTCTACGGATGTTGCGCGAAGGTAAAGTGCGCTCCGTCGAAGGCCGCGACATCGACGTGCGCGGAGAAACAATTTGCGTTCACGGCGACACGCCCGGTGCAGTTGAATTCGCGCGTAAATTGCGGTCACGCCTCGAACGCGAAAGCGTGAGAATCAGCGCACCGCGGGGTTCGTTGTTGTGATGAACAAGAGCGATCATGGAGACGGCGCGCCCTCGCACCGAAGAACGTTTGTGCGGCCCGAGGGCGGGCCAGCTCCATTTCGCCATTTGGCACATGTACCGTCGTTCCGCGACAACCCGATTGTCTTTTTTACAACGTGCACTTATCAGCGACGCAAAATTCTTGCTTCGTCGCGCTGCAAGAAGATTCTCCATGATATCTGGCAACGCTCTGCCGATCATGACGGCTGGTGGGTGGGCAATTATATTATCATGCCCGATCATGTGCATTTCTTTGCGCGGCCTGAAATCGGCGCACGGCGCATAACGGACTGGGTGGAGATGTGGAAGAGCGTAAGTTCGCGACGGATTGCAGCAGCACTCTCGATCAAACCGCCCATCTGGCAGCCGGAATATTTTGATCGGTACCTTCGATCTGGTGAAAATTACGCTGAGAAATGGCATTACGTTGAGCAAAACGCGGTTCGGGCCGGGCTCGTCGAGCGCGGTGAGGTGTGGCCGTATCGCGGAACGATCAATGATTTGATGTTCTAATGGAGTGGACGTGCCCCGACGATGGAGCCGGCGCGCCCCCGCGCCGAACGGTAGGTACCGAGCGGCCCGAGGGCGGGCCGGCTCCACGCGGACCCGGACTCGTTCGCGCACTCGGACCGATCGACGCGACGATGATCGTGATGGGCTCGATGATTGGCTCAGGCATCTTCATCACTTCGGCCGAATCGTCCCGGCTGAGCGGCGCGCCAGGTTGGTTGCTTCTTGCATGGGCAGTCGCCGGATTGTTAACGATTACGGGCGCCCTTTGTTGCTCGGAACTCGCAACCATGATGCCGCGCGCAGGCGGAGTTTACGTTTTCTTGCGCGAAGCATACGGAAAGTCCATCGGGTTCTTGTATGGCTGGACTTTGTTTCTGGTGATTCAAACCGGGACCATAGCTGCCGTAGCGATTGCGTTTGCGAAATTTCTCGGCGTTTTTGTCGAAGCGGTTTCGCCGGACAATTATTTCGTCGCGCCGATTTCATTGGGCGGCTACGCGATTAGCTTATCGACTGAACAAGTCGTCGCGATCGGCTTAATCGCGTTGCTAACCTGGACAAACACGCGCGGACTCGAAGTCGGAAAAATTGTCCAGAACACATTCACGTTTGCAAAAACGGCCGCGCTTATCGCTGTGGTGGTAATTGGTTTGTCGTTAGGCTGGAGTGCCAGGTCTGCCGCACTAAGTGCGAGCTGGTGGGATTCGTGGTCTAACGGTTGGAGTCCACAGGGTGCTCAGCCCAGTTTCACATTCGTTGGTGGACTTGCGCTCGCGCTGCTGTTTGGAAAATCGATGGTCGGGCCACTCTTCGCGCAGACCGCCTGGACAAATGTCACGTTTATCGGCAGCGAAGTGCGCGAGCCGGGAAAAAATCTTGTGCGCGCGCTGGTCGTGGGCTGCGGCATCGTCGTCATTCTCTATGTGCTGGCCAATCTTGCCTATGTAGCTGTGTTGCCCTTTTCGGAAATCGAGCACGCGCCGCACAATCGAGTCGCTGTGGCAATGATGAAAGCAATCTTCGGTCAGCCCGGTGCGATGTGCATGGCAGCTGCAATCATGATCTCCACCTTCGGTTGCAACAACGGTCTCATTCTCTCCGGAGCTCGCGTTTACTATGCGATGGCGCGCGACCGTTTGTTCTTCGAAAAAGTCGGGACCACCAATCGCTTTCATGTTCCTGCGGCTGCACTGGTGGCACAGGGAATCTGGACGGCTCTCCTAACTCTCCCACGCACGGTAACAATCGACGCCACGACTCACAAGGTGGCTTACGGAAACGTTTACAATCAACTGCTCGAATACATCATCTCAGCGGATCTGCTCTTTTATCTTCTGATGATTGTTGGCCTGATGATTTTGCGGCGCGCTAAACCCGATGCAGAGCGCCCATACCGGACGTGGGGTTATCCGTTCGTGCCGATCGTCTCGATCTTGCTTGCTGGGTTGTTGATCGTTGATCTGGGTTTTCTCGCGCCCGCAACTTCGGGAATCGGAATCCTCATTGTCTTGACCGGTGTGCCCGCGTACTTCTTTTGGTGGAAGTTCGCTGCGACTGAAATAAATCCAATTCGCGATTGAGACGCGAAATCTTTTTGTATGCCTGCAAAATCAAAGAAACAACAAATGGCCGCTGGCGCCGCGCTCGCTGCCAAGCGCGGTAAACGCTCGAAATCGTCGCTCAAGGGTCCGTCGCGCCAAATGGCGAAATCGATGAGCAAAACCGAGCTGCGCAAAATGGCCAAGACCAAGCGCAAGGGAAAACCGACAAAGAAGAAGCGGCGTTAAGAATTTGCCGAAGTGAAGCGAGGAGAGGAGCGTTTACTCCCCTCTTTGCATTATCTCCATCACGTCTTTGAGCGGTTGCGCGCTTACCTTGCTCGTCCCTGTAAAGGGATGATCGAGGACGTAGATCAAAAACAAAATCAAGGTGATCGTTACGGTGAGTGTAGTGGCAATTACATATTGCGCCCTGATGTTTTTCATTCCGAAGAAAAAGGTGTACGAAACGGTGAATACGGCGCCGACAAGTAGCACTAACCAGATTGCTAGTGGCACGGTGTCGTTCCCGGCAAATATCCTAAGTCGGCGATACTGAGCGAGGTCGTTTAACCTATGTAATGTCTCGGCATAAACCTCTCTATTGGGAATCGATTTCTCATCCATCTGATAGAACTCAGTTAACAGCGTTGGCAGTGCCTTGCCGGAATGAAGAGCTATCTCCCCCTGAGACATTCTTTTCAATTCGTCGCCATAAACCGAAACCACATAATCCATGAGCCCCTGCTGTATTGTTCTACGCGCCGGGTCCGGCAACACTTGCGTACTATGAAAAATATCAGCGACTTCGTTAGCTTCCATTTCCAGATTTTTTGTGGCGTCGGAGTATCCGCTCCACGTAACAAAGACGACGAACGCGACCATCACTCCGTAAAACAGACCGAAAGCGTTAAAAATAATCGCAGCTACCTCGTGGTTTTCCTTTA
>Ga0209159_1000652_pt1 | contig 30288 bp, 30 predicted proteins | sample GraSoiAngelo_144_FD_185901 | JGI IMG/M metagenome (GOLD analysis project Ga0209159, IMG submission 185901) | Grasslands soil microbial communities from the Angelo Coastal Reserve, California, USA - 14_1009_02_40cm (SPAdes) (version 2) | ecosystem: Environmental > Terrestrial > Soil > Grasslands ...
ATCAGCGGGCTGCGCGAGGGGGAGGTCGTCCTCCTGGGATCTGCGAAGCAGCCTGCCAAATCGTCCCCAGGTCGCTCACCGTTCCAGCCGCAGTATAAGAAGAAGTAGTTGCCGGAGGCGCCAGACACGTGAGCCTGCTCGTCCTGCGCGATGTGCACAAGACCTATCAACTCGGCGGTGTCGAGGTACAGGCCCTTCGCGGCATCTCTCTATCCGTGCGGGCCAACGAGTTCGTCGCCATCATGGGGCCGTCCGGGTCGGGCAAGTCGACCTGTATGCACATCCTGGGACTGCTGGACCGGCCCACGACGGGCGCCTACCTGCTTGATGGGCAAGACACGGGGGGTCTGTCGGACGTGGAGCTGGCCCGCATCCGCAACCGCAAGCTGGGCTTCGTGTTCCAAAACTACAACCTGCTCCCGCGCACGAACGCCGTCGAAAATGTGGAGATGCCGCTGATCTACGCGCGTGTGCCGCAGCGCCAGACGCTGGCATCAGACGCCCTCACCCGCGTGGGGCTGGGTCACCGCTTGCACCATCATCCCTCACAGATGTCCGGCGGCGAGCAGCAGCGGGTCGCCATCGCCCGGGCGCTGGTGACCAACCCGCAGGTGATTCTGGCTGATGAGCCGACCGGCAACCTCGACAGTCGCACGGGCGACGAGATCATGGCCCTGCTGCAGGGGCTGAACGACCGGGGGCTGACGATCATCCTGGTGACCCACGAGTACGATGTGGCGCGGTTTGCGCAGCGGCTCGTGCATTTCAAGGACGGGTTCATTGTCGGCGATGAGCCTGTGCGCGACCGCCGGGCGGAGGTCTCGCGGTGATCGGGCCGATCATTCGCGTCGCGCTGCGGGCCATCCGCGGTAATCCCCTGCGGGCCGGGCTCACCATGCTGGGTGTCATCATCGGCGTCGGCGCCGTGGTGGCCATGGTGGCCCTGGGCGCCGGCGCGCGCGCCGCGGTGGCGGCGCGGGTGCAAAATCTCGGCAGCAATCTGCTCCTCGTTGTGCCCAGCAGCGTGAACGTGGGCGGAGTGCAGCAGGGATTGGGCGCTGCGCAAAACCTGATGTGGGATGACGCCCTGGCCATCAAAGATGAGGTACCGCAGGTCGAAGAAGTGGCCGCGGAGTTTAGCCGGACCGCGCAGGTGGTCTATGCCGGCGCCAACATGGCCACGTCGGTTGTCGGCGTAACGACAGCCTATCCGGACGTACGGAATCATCATGTCGTGCAAGGCGCATTCTTCACGGATGAGGATATGCAGTCACAGGCTCGCGTGGCGGTCCTGGGCCCCAACGTGGTGAAAGACCTGTTCGGATCCGCCGAGGCCGATCCCATCGGGGCCCGCATCAAGATCAACCGCTCCACCTACACGGTCATCGGCGTCCTGGAAGTAAAAAGCGCCTCTGGATCCTCCACCAGCCGCGACGATGTCGTGCTGGTGCCCATGACCACGGCCCAAAAGCGGCTGTACGGTGTCACCTATGTGCGGCAGATCGATCTCAAGGTCCGCACCTCTGAGGAGCTGAATGATGCGGAGAAGGCGATGACCGAAGTCCTGCGAGCCCGCCACCGGATTCCCCCCAAGGGCGAGAACGACTTCCGCGTCTACAACCAGGCGGATGTCCTCAGCGCGCAGCTCGGCGTCAGCCAGACCATGACCATGCTGCTGGGCGGGATCGCCGCGGTGTCCCTGCTGGTCGGCGGGATCGGCATCATGAATATCATGCTGGTGTCGGTGACCGAGCGCACCCGGGAGATCGGACTGCGGAAGGCGGTGGGCGCCACGCAGGCCGACGTCTTGCTGCAGTTTCTGGTCGAAGCGGTGCTGCTGTCGGTCTCCGGAGGCGTGCTTGGGATCCTCGTCGGAGCGGTGGGTGCGCAGCTGCTCAGCCGGACTCTGGGCTGGGCCACGATCATGTCGGTGCAGGCGGCGCTGTTGGCGTTCGTTTTTTCCGTTGCTGTGGGGGTGTTCTTCGGCTACTATCCGGCGCGCCGCGCGGCATCGCTCCATCCCATCGAGGCGCTGCGCTATGAGTGAGGGCTCGAAAGTGAGTCAGGAAAGGAGCCGGCCATGGCCGACAAGGTTCGCGTCCTGATCGAATACTGAGCGGAATGAGAGTACCAGAGCCATGCCGCCCGTGTGGCGGAGGAGATATTGACTGAGCACTGGGGCAAGATCAGCGAGCTGGTCGTCGTGCCCTACACGGACGGTCGGTTCGTGGTGAAGGTCGCAGGCAAGCAGCTGTTCAGTAAGGCCGAGACCGGCCGCTTTCCCACCAAAGGCGAGATGGCGCGCCTGATGGGCCAGGCTTGACGGTTTCAATATCTCTGAGTTTTCGATGCTCTGCGGTGCTGGGGCCGGGGCTGGTGGAGGGCCGCTCCGCTCCAAGTCGGCTCGCCTGCCGAGCGTAACGCTCGCGCTCGCTGCTCCGGGCCCCCCTGTACAACTCCGCAACAGCTACTACAACTGCGCTCCGTGTACAGGGCCCGACCCTTCGCGACGCGGCGCTCGCTAACGACGGCGACGGCTCGCCTCCAGTCGCTCCGCGGCTCCTCCACCAGCCCCGGCCCGTAATCGTATCTCCCTGCGTGTGACCCTGACCACGGCGGCGGGCGAGTGGGTTCCCCTCGAGCGCAGCTGCGCAGTCGGCATCCTGGTCGCAGGCCGTGAACTCGAGAGCTGTAGCGGATCAGCCGCAGGGGGGACCGGGAGGCCTGAAGGTCGATCAGGGGCCGACGGAGCCGCGGAGCGAGGGGGAGCCCCGAGCCACAGCCGCCGTGAAGTCGCATCGTGGTTGAGTTGACGATTACGTGCATGCTGTTACCGCCCCGTCCATGTGTGCGTGCGTTTCTCCAGGAACGCCGCCACGGCCGACCGGAAATCTTCGCTCATGTAGCAGGAGACGATCAGATCTTCTCCTTCGCCCGGCGCCAGCCGGCGGTGGGCCTGGATCCGCCGGACGGCCTCCTTGGTGGCGCGCAGGGTGAGCGGGGCGAGGGTGGTGAGGGTCTGCGCCACCTTCTTGACCCTCCCCGCCAACCGGTTGGCGGGGACGATCTCGTTCACTAGCCCCAGGGCCAGCGCCTCCCGCGCGTCGAGCATCCGCGCCAACATGATGAGGTCCTTGGTGCGGGCCGGCCCGACCAGATCAACGACCCGCGCGTAGTTGCTCATCGACAGGCAGTTCCCCAGCGTTCTGGCGATCGGCACGCCCATCTTCAGGTCGGGTGACGCGTACCGGAAGTCGCAGGCCAGCGCCAGCGACAGCCCGCCGCCCACGCAGTAGCCGCGGATCATCGCGATCGTAGGTTTGCCGACCCGTTCCAGGCGATCCGCCACGCGCTCGATGCGCTGCTCGTAGGCGAGGGCGTCCTGCGGGGTCCGGAACGCCTGGAATTGCGCAATGTCGGTCCCGGCCACGAACGCCTGATCTCCGGCGCCGGTTAAGATCACCGCGCGGATCTCGCCGGTGCCGTCGATGCGTTCGCAGTAGTCCAGCAGGCGATCGTACATGTTCCAGGTCAGCGCGTTGCGCGCGCGGGGGCGGTTGAAGGTCACGAACGCCAGCGCCCCGTCCTGCCGGAAGAGAATCTCATCCTGACTCTGAGTGCTCACCGCGGATCACCTCGTTCACCCGTGTTGAACAGGGGGCAGTTCCCTCCTGCCTGGGCCTTCTCAGGATTTCGTTTCGATGCACGTGATTCAACTGTGACATGAATGTGACGTAAGGGTCACGCACCCTTGAAATGCTGCGAAGGCCGGTTTCAGATTCTAATACTAAAGGAGGGTTTGCAATGTCTCGACTGGTTGTACTGGGGCGAATCGTCCTGAGTGTTTCTCTCATGCTGCTTGCCGGTTCTTGGGTCACGGTGCCAGCCTCGCCGAATCCCACGGTGCATGCCACGCTCTCCGGCTTTGAGGAAACTCCGCTGACGCTGTCCACGGCCGGAAGTGGTCAGTTCAGAGCGAAAATCAGCGACGCGACGATCGAGTATGAGCTCAGCTACTCTGGTTTGGAGGGCGGAGATGTGCTATTCGCGCACATCCATCTGGGTCTGCCCGCTATCACTGGGGGCGTCATCGCCTTCCTCTGCTCGAACAGCGGTGGTCCAACAGGGACGCCGGCCTGTCCAACACCATCGGGGACGGTGACGGGAACGATTACCGCTGATAACATCGTGGGCCCGACTGGGCAGGGGATCGCGCCGGGGGAGTTTGCTGAGGCCGTCCGCGCGATTCTGGCCGGTGCCACCTACACCAACGTGCATACGATGGCCCGTCCCGGTGGCGAGATTCGCGGCAAGATCTCAGGCGGGGAGGACGATTAGCTCAGCACGACCGCTCCTACCGCGGCCAGCTGTTTGATGGCAGCCTGATCGTAGCCCAGTTCTCCTAAGACCTCCGCCGTATGCTGCCCGAACGTCGGGGCCGGCCGCCGCAGGCTGGCCGGCGTGGCTGACAGCTTCACCGCCGGCCCTAGCTGGTTGATCCGCCCGCCCACCGGGTGGTCGAGTTGCTGCACCATGCCGCGGTGGCGGACGTGGGGGTCGGCGAAGACCTGCTCGTAGTTCAGGATCGGCCCACAAGGCACGCCGGCCTTCTCCAATGCCTCCAGCCAGGCCCGCCGTGGTTTCGCCCGCATGATCTCCTCGATGATCGCGGCCAACTCGCGGCGGTGATGCGCGCGCTCGGCGTCGGTCGCAAACTCCGGGCGCGCAGGAAGGTCGGGGCGCCCCAGCACCTCGCACAGCCGCTCCCACGTTCGCTGGTTGGCGGCCCCCACCGTGATGTAGCCATCGGCGCACTGGAACGCCTGATATGGGGCCGACATCCGGTGCGCCGAGCCCGCCGGCTGCGGGATGCCCCCACCAGACCAGTACTGGGACGCTTCCCACACCGATAAGGCAACCCCGGCCTCCAGCAGCGATGTATCGATATGTTGCCCTTCGCCGGTGCGCAGGCGGTGCGCGTACGCCGCCAGGATCGCATAGGTGGCAAAGAGCCCGGCGCCGAGGTCGGTGATCGGGAGCCCGCACTTCATCGGCGGCAGGCCGGCCTCTCCGGTCACCGACATAATGCCGGACATCGCCTGCGCCACCAGGTCGAACCCGCCACGTGCCGCGTACGGCCCGGTCTGCCCGAACCCTGAGATGGAGGCGTAGATTAGTCCACGGTTGTGGGCGGCGAGCGACGGGTAGTCTAATCCAAGTTCAGCCATCACCCCAGGGCGGAAGTTCTCTACGAACACGTCGGCTCCCAGGACGAGCCTGTGGATGATTTCGAGACCGGCCGGGCGTTTGAGGTTGACGACCATGCCACGCTTGTTGCGGTTTACGGCCCAGTAGCTGGCGCCTTCTCCTCTGGACGCCCCTGCCATCTGCCGCGTCGAGTCTCCAGAGGGGGGTTCGATTTTGATCACGTCGGCCCCAAGGTCGCCCAGCAGCATGGTGCAGAACGGCCCGGCCATCACCTGGCTGCAGTCAATGACCTTCATCCCGGACAACGCCGCGTGATTGGTCGTCATACTGGTTGAAGGTTGGAGGTTGGAGGCCACGAACCTTCAAACTTTGAACCTTATTGGAGGGCTCGCGTGCCCGGTCGCCATTTTCTTCAGATCCCAGGGCCGACCAATGTGCCTGACCGCGTCCTGCGGGCGATGGACAGGCCGGTCCCCGATCACCGCGGTGCGGAGTTGCCTGCCCTGGTCTCCGAAGTGACCGCCGGCCTCAAGCAGGTCTTCCAGACGGCCTCCGGCGAGATCGCGCTGTTTCCGGCGTCCGGCACCGGCGGGTGGGAAGCTTCCCTCGTCAACACGCTCAACCCCGGGGAGCGTGTGCTGGCCTTCAATCTCGGTCAGTTCAGCCACCTCTATGCCGAGTGCGCCCGGGGGTTGGGCGCTGTCGTCGACGAGGTCGACGTCCCATGGGGGAGCGGCGTGCCGGCAGACGTGGTGCATGAACGGCTGAGATCGGACCGCGGGCACGCGTATGCCGCGGTGCTCGTGGTGCACAACGAGACCTCGACCGGCGTCACGAGTAACGTTCGCGCCGTGCGCGAGGCGATCGATGCCGCCGGCCATCCGGCGCTGCTGCTGGTGGATACGGTCAGCTCGCTGGCCAGCATAGACTTCCGTTTCGACGAATGGAAGGTCGACGTCGCTCTGGCCGGCACACAGAAGGGACTCATGCTCCCGCCGGGGATGGCGGTGGTGTGCGTGGGCCCGCGGGCGCTGGCCCGCGGCGAAGACGTGCGCTCTCCTCGTTACTTTTTCGACTGGCGACCCGTGCTGGCCGAGATGCAGCGGGGATACTTCCCCTACACGCCGGCGACGCTGATGCTCTATGGGCTGCGCGAGGCGGTCCGTATGCTGGCGGAAGAGGGGCTGCCCAACGTCTTCGCCCGCCACGGGCGGCTGGCCGAGGGCGTGCGGCGTGCCGTGCGCGCTTGGGGCCTGTCCATCGTATGCCGCAATCCGCAGGAGTACTCGAATACCCTCACGGCAGTGATGATGCCGGATGGGATCGATGCCGATGGCGTGCTCCGCATGGCCGCGCAGCGCCTTGACCTATCGTTGGGGACGGGGCTGGGGCGCCTGAAGAGCCGGGCCTTTCGCATCGGGCATTTGGGCGCTCTCAACGAGCTCGAGGTGCTGGCCACGGTGGCCGGGGTGGAGATGGCCTTGACGATGGCCGGCGTCCGGATCCCGCTGGGCGCCGGCGTCACCGCGTGCCAAAAGTTCTTTCTGGAGGAGCAGCTGGTGCCAGTCTCTCAGCCCCCAGGGCAAGGGAGGATCACATGAAGCTCAGGGTCATACATTGGGCCACGGCAGTGGCACTCGCCGTACTGGTCGGCACGGTGGTGCTTCCGCCGGCCGGCGCGCGTGAGAAGATCGTCATTCGCCTTGGACATGTCGGCTTCCCGGACTCCCTGTACGAGCTGACCGCGCAGGAGTTCAGCAAGCGGGTGGCCCGAGAGCTGGGCGACCGGGTGGAAGTGCGCGTCTTCCACTCCAGTCAGTTGGGGACGGACGAGGATATGATCCGGGGGGTACGCATCGGAGCGCTGGAGATGTTCCTGCCGTCCACGATCATGAGCTCGGTAGACGATGGCTTCGGCGTCTTCGAGATGCCGTATATCATCGTGAACCGGGCTCACATGAAGCGGGTCGCAGAAAACGCCGGCATCCGCAAGGCGTTGCTCGACCCGCAACCGGTTAAAGGCCTGCGGCTGCTGGCTTTTTGGGAGAACGGCTTTCGCCACGTGACCAACAACGTCCGGCCCATCGCCAAGCCTGAGGACCTGCGCGGCATCAAGTTGCGCATTCCGCGGGGCGTGTGGCGGCAGCGGATGTTCGAGGCCTATGGGGCGAATCCCACCCCGATGGCGTTTGCGGAGGTGTTCTCCGCGCTGCAGACGGGGGTGATGGATGGCCAAGAGAACCCGTTGGCGCAAATCTGGAGTGCAAAGTTGCACGAGGTGCAGAAGTACCTCTCCATGACTGGGCACGTCTATACGCCGGCATACCCGACAGCCGGGGAACGCTGGTGGCAGACGTTGCCGCCGGACGTGCGCATTGTTCTTCGCCGCATCGCCGAAGAGATGGGCGACTTCTCACGCGCGCAGGGGGAGCGGCTGGACAGCTCGCTGGTGCAGGATATGGTCCGGGCCAACCCCAACCTGAAGGTGAACGAAGTCGACAAGAAGGGGTTCATTGCCGCGTCGGCGGCCATCTACGACCAGTTCGCCAAAGAAGTGCCCAATGGCGCGGAGCTGATCCGGCTGATCCAGTCACTGCGGCCGTAGCGTCATGTCTGGAGCGCGTACCGCCTGGCTCAGCCGGGTTTCGGAATGGCTGGTCAGGGCGCTGGAAGCCTACACCGCAGTCTTGATGCTCATGCTGGCCGTCATCGTGCTGCTGGGCGTCTGGTTTCGCTACGTCGTCCAGCGTGCGCTGCCCTGGTACGATGAGTTCGCCGAATTCCTCCTCGTCTGGCTCACCTTCTATGGCTCGGCGCTGGCCGCGCACCGCGGCGCGCACATCGGGTTTGAGACCTTGACCGACAGCCTGCCGCCGGCCGCGCGCCGTGCCGCCGCCATCTTTGCCGAAGGCGTCGTGCTCTTCGTCCTGATCGCGCTATGGAGATACGGGTGGACGCTGGCGCAGGCGGCCTCCTTCGATACCGCCCTCAGCATCCGGGCGGTGCGGCTCTCGTGGATCTACAGCGCCATTCCGTTGAGCGCCGGCCTGATGGTCCTCATCGAGCTCCGGCGCCTGGCGGCCCTGGTGCGGCGATGAGCGGGGTGGTAATCGGGCTCATCGTTGCCCTCTCCGCGCTCCGGGTGCCGATCGGCTTCGCCCTCGTCGCCGCCGTGCTGGTCGCCCTGCTGGCCGGCGGCGGCACCACCCCGGCGGTCATCCCGCTGCACCTGTTCTCGGGTGCGGCCAAGTTTCCACTGCTGGCGATTCCGCTGTTCATCCTGGCCGGCGGCATCATGAGTTCGGCGGGCATCTCCCTGCGCATCATCAACATGGCCTCGACGCTGGTGGGGCATATCCGGGGCGGGCTGGGCATGGTCAATGTCGCCTCATCGATGTTCTTTGCGGAGATTTCGGGCTCTGCGGTGGCCGATGTAGCGGCGATCGGCAGCATCATCATGCCCGCCATGGTGCAGAAAGGGTATCCCCCCGCGTTCACGGCGGGGCTGACGTCGGTGGCGGCGTCGCTGGCCATCATCATCCCTCCAAGCATCCCCATGATTCTCTACGCCGTGATCGCGGGCACATCTGTCACGAGGTTGTTTCTGACGGGGTTTGCTCCGGGGATCATCGGTGGATTGTTGATGATGGTGGTTGTTTACTACAAAGCTCGCCGGCTTGGGTTTCCTGTGGAGCGGGCGTTCGCGGCCCGGAGAGTCGTGACCGGGATCCGGGACGCGGGGTGGACCCTGCTGCTGCCGGTGATCATCCTGGGCGGCATGTTCGGCGGGATCGTCACGGCCACGGAGGCCGCCGGGCTGGCTGTGCTGGCCGCGTTCATCATTGGGACCTTCGTCTACCGGGAGATGGACTTCCGCCAGTTGCGTGCCCTGACGCTCGACGGTGTTGTGCAGACCGCCACGGTCATGCTCATCGTGGCCGCGTCGGCGGTGCTGGGATGGTACCTGACCAACGAACAGGTCCCCCAACGGTTCGCCGCGGCCGTGCTGGGCCTGACCTCGAACCCGACAATCGTCCTGCTCCTGCTAAACCTGTTTCTGCTGGTCGCCGGCATGTTTTTACACAGCGCCGCCGCCATCCTATTGATTGTGCCCATGGTCATGCCCCTGGTGCGCCAGCTGGGCATCGATGCCACGCACTTTGGCATCATCGTCACCCTGAATCTTGCCATCGGCCAACAGACCCCGCCGGTGGCGTCGGTGCTGCTGACGGCGTGCGCGATCGCCAAGCAGCCGGTCGGCGCGGTGTTCCGGGAAGCGATCCCCTTCATCGTTGTGCTGCTGATCGTGCTGGCGCTCGTCACCTACGTGCCGATCATTCCCCTGTTTCTTCCCAACCTGCTGCAGGGGCGCTAAGGCGTTGAGCAGACCCGGGCCCCTAGAGAACGCGGGCGGCGCGATCCGCGTGCGGTGGCGGCTGCTGACCGCGCTGTGGATGCTGGCCATCCTCGTCGGCTCGCTGTTGCCTCCGGCCCTGGGCGGCAGGGGCGGGCCGGGATGGCACGGTGTCGGCTATGGGGTGCTGGTGCTCCTCATGGCCACCTGGCAGCCGCCGGTCGTCGCCGCGTCGCTGGCCTGGGTGTACGGTGCTTTGATGGAGGGGCTGCAGTGGCTGGTCCGGTACCGCGACGCCCAGGTGGAAGACCTGGTGGCCAATGCCGCCGCGGTGATCGTTGGGTTGGTGGTCTGGGCGCTGGCCAGGCGCCGGCGCCGCTGACGGTGTCGTTTACTTCGACTGCGCGTTCGCCCGGTGCGCTTTGAACTTGGCCACGGCGCTGGGCACCACCACGCCCAGCCCGTAGTCTGGGAATTGCGCATGAATGTCTGCGGCAATCAGGGCGTCGTCCCGCCCCGCCTCGACCCCCGCGGCAACGATCCGCTCCACCGCGTCGTGGTAGGCGGCCTGATGCGACAGCAGGTCGGGCCCGCCGGCGGCTCCGTGTCCTGGGACGAACACATCGGCGTCCAGCGCCTCCAGTGCCCGGAGTCCCTGCCGCACGCCGCGCACGGATGCATCTTCGTAGTTGTAGTGGTATCCCTCGAACACCAGGTCACCGCAGACCGCCACCCGCTGGTCAGGCAGAAATAGAAACGTGTCGCCGGGTGTGTGCGCCCACCCTGGATGCCACAGCTCTAGCTCGAGATCCCCGAGGTGGAGCACCAGCGCCTGGTCATATGTGACCTGGGGGAGGACCAGGACCGTCTCGGCCACGAGATCGGCGAGCTCGGGCTGGCGCTGGCGGGACTCCAGGATCGCGGGATGCTCCTCGGCCATCCGCTCACGGCACGCCCGGTGCGCCACGATGGTGGCGCTCTCGCCTGCGAACACGCTGGCTCCCCAGGTGTGGTCGGTATGATGGTGGGTGAACACCACGAACCGCACCGGTGCGTTCGTCCGCCGTCGCACGGCGGCCTGCACCTGCCGCGCGAACGCGGGCGAAATGAGCGGGTCGATCACCAGCACCGCGTCTGCACCCAGCACCCCCACGCAGTTGGTGCCGTAGCTGGTCTGGATCGTGTCCCCACCGGCCGTCCAGGCGAAGACCCGGTCGCAAATTTGAGTTTCCGACAGTTCGCTGGCCACGATACACGTTAATTCCCTATACGGTGGGATGGTCCTGGCGCAACTCCGCGGCAACTTTCTTCGAAGTCTGGGGGAAGTTTTCGCCGGTCTGCGGTATCCAGCTTGCTCTTTGAAGGATCGAGAGCCATTACCTGGAGGGACAGGCCGGATGATTGCCAGAGATAGAGTGCGCAGTATGCCGTTCGCGCTGGCTGTTTGTGCCGCGGCTGTGCTGGCCGCGGCCATCATGGCATCCCCGGCTCACGCGCAGACGCTGGTCACCACGACCGGTACCTTCACCATGAGGAATGGCGACAGCGTCACGCTCGTGCAGACGTACCTGGACGGCGTGCTGACCACGACGTCCTACACCGAGGCGTCCCCCACCGGTCTGGTCGTGGTCGACCGCGACATCGCGTACTACCCCAACGGCCAGATGAGCACGCTCACAGAAGTCCGCACCTCCATGGGCGGGGCCTATCAGACGACGACGAACAACCAGTACGACGAGAACGGCGTCCTCCGCCAGCAGTACGTGAAGATCGTCTCCGACAGTCAGATCAGCGCCGAGCAATTCTCCACCTACGATGCCGGCGGATACCTGGTCACGCAGGAGACGCGAACGCTGACCACGCTTGCGGATGGGACACAAGTCTGGAACGTGACGGACGAGGCCTGGTCATCCGGCGTGCTGGTCAGCAGCACAACCACGGAATACCCGTTGGGATACGACTTCAACGCGGCGCCGGTCGTGGATCCCACACCAGTCGTGGATCCCACACCAGTCGTGGATCCCACACCAGTCGTGGATCCCACACCAGTCGTGGATCCCACACCAGTCGTGGATCCCACACCAGTCGTGGATCCCACACCAGTCGTAGATCCCACACCGATCGTGGACAGCCCGCCAGTGGTGAATGTCCCACCGGTTGTGGACAGCCCGCCAGTGGTGGATACTCCGCCGGTCGTGGACAATCCGCCAGTGGTGGAAGAGCCGCCGGTGGTAGACAATCCTCCGCCTGTGGTAGAAACTCCGCCCACACGGCCGGGCAACGGCAACGGTGACGAAAATCACCAGCATACCGGTGCGCCGGGACAAACCGGCGATGACGAACGGCCCGGCAACGGTAATGGCGACAGCCATCACGAACACTCCGGCCATGATGGGAAGGGCAAAGCCGAATAATTAAGGCTCAAAAGAGGTTTGAACTGCGCGGGGAGCGACGCCCCGCGCAGTCTGTTTTTGAGCCTCAACCCCTGCGTCTGGCGCGGGGTTTCTCCAGAACTCCCACAGGACTACACGCCCCCGGCTGCGGGCACAGTATTTAACTGCCACGAAACCGATATGAAACCGCGCTGTATCTTGCAGCGCGCGGGGAGGTCTGGATGGAAGATCTACGGCGGTTGGGTGGCGAGGCGGGGGTCCTGGCGGGCGTCGCCATGGCGTGGTTGTTCCTTGGATTCGTGGTCCTCTTTCCCTCGGCGGGCCTCAATCTGGTGGACCAGGGGAACCCGCACCGCTACCTGCCCTTCATTGCGCGCCATGCATCGATGTTCTGGGTCGTCAACATTCTGGGCGCGCTGGTGGCCGGGTTGCTGAGCGCCGTGGTGTACATGGCGCTGCACGACCGGTTTAAGGATGAGTCCCCGGCGACCGCGCGCATCGGATCGTTCGCCGGAACGATGGGCGCCGCCGCGTTCGCCGCTGCCGCCCTGGTCCGCCACACAGGGTTCGGATGGCTGTCGACCATTTACGCGACCAACGGCGTCGGCGCGGCCCATGCATTCTATGCCGTCAGCACCGTGGCCGGGTCCTTCATGGGCCTGGGCAACGTGATGGCGGGATTAGGAATTCTGCTGTTTGGACGTGTCATGCAGCGTCATCCGCGGTACAATAGCCTTGGGTACCTCAGCATGGGGGCCGGGACGGTTATGGTCCTGGCTGGCTTCGTCACTCATCCGTTTTCATTCGCCGTTAGCACCATCTCCGCAATGGCCTGGTTCACTCGGACCGCTTTGGCTTTGCGTGCGGAGGCAGGTCCGGCGCTCTTCCGGTGGGGGACGGCGAAATCTCGGGCCAATGGCCGGGCCCAACGGCGCGTCGCGTAACGCAATCCGGCATCATCGAAACTGCATCTCGCAGTCGCACGAGTACGCGTACACAGGAAATCACGAAGGAGGGATCACAGATGGTCGAGGACCTGCGTCGGTTAGGTGGCGAGGCAGGAGTGATCGCTGGGGTGGCACTTGGCTGGCTGCTGCTTGGGATTCTGGTCGTCTGGCCTTCGGCCGGCCTCAGTTTCGGGGCTGAGTTCAACCCCAACAGGATCCTGCCATGGGTCCACAAGCATGAGGCCATGTTCTGGGCCGTCAACATCCTGGGCGGGCTACTCGCCGCGGTTATGAGCGTCGTCTTGTACCTTGCCGCCGGCGATCGATTCACGAACAACGCCCCGGCCAGCGCAAGGATCGGTGCACTGTTCGGCGTCTTCGGCTCATTCGGGTTTGGGGCCGCGGCCCTGTTGCGGCAGTACGGGATGGGACCGCTGAGCATGCTGTATAGCTCGAATTCCGTCGGGGCGGTCCATGCCTTCCGTGGCATGAGCGGAGTGTTGAGCGCGGCCGTGGCCATTGGCGAGGTCTTCACCGGTATCGCCGCGCTGGCCCTTGCCGGCGCGATGATGAGCGAGAAGAACTACAGGAGCCCCGGTATCGTGGGGCTGATCGCAGGCGCCGTCCTCATCCTGGCCACATTCGTCTCCCCCGCCTTCCTGGATGGAGTCGGCCTTGCGGGGGCCGCGGTCTGGTTTGCCTGGACCGCGTGGGTCATGCGGGTGGAGTCGGGTCCGGCGTTCATCAAGTGGGCAGTCGGCTCGCGAGAGGGCAGCCGCTCGCAGCGCCGCGCCGCCTGAACGTTCTCGACGTTCCGCCGCTGCACGAGAAACAGCCCGGGGATACATCCCCGGGCTGTTTCATTGGAGGGCGCTGCTCATCGGCGTCTTTCTTCGGGGTCTGACCCCTTTGAAAAGCTCATGCCGGGCATCTCTAAATGACTCAGAGTGGTCAGTCAGCGCGCCGCCGCCGCGAGTGCCCAGAGCATCGCCATCCCCGCCGCGATCGTCAGCAGGGCGCTCCTGGTTTTCCACGCCACGAGCGCGGCGACCGATCCAGCCACGAGGTGGAGGTTGGTGAGCGAGAGATCAACTCCGCCCGCAGGGCGGAGCATTGCGGGGGCGGCGAGGGCGGTCAGCACGGCCGGCGGGACGAACCTAAGCGCACGCCGGACCGCCGGCGGGACGTCCCCGCGGCCGTACAGCGGGATCGCGGAGAGGCGCAGGGCATAGGTCACCAGCCCCATCCCCAGAATGACCAGCCAGTACCGCACTATCGGGTGCGCCACTCGGTCAGGATCCCCACGGCAATCCCCGTCACCGCCGCCAGGATGAGTCCCAGCCGCAGCGCGAGGCCGTGCGCCAGGACGGCGACGATCCCGGCTGCGACCGCGGCGGCCGCGGTGGCCCGATCCGTGACCGCCGGCACGACCAGCGCCACGAACGTCAAGGGTAGCGCAAACTCAAGATTCCACGACGCCGGGATCCTCGCGCCCACGTAGAGGCCGATCGCCGTGCTGACCTGCCACGTTGTCCACAACGTCGCCCCGGCGCCCAGGAAAAACCAATGCCTCTGATCTTCTCGCGCTCCGCCCCGAGCCGGCAGAGCCGGTGTGGGGGTTCCCGTCTGTTGATAGTGTGTGATCGTCATGGCGTAGGCTTCATCCGTGAGCAGATACGCCAGCAGCATCTTCCACCGCAGGCCCAGCCGGCTGAGGTACGGCGCCACGGACGCGCTGTACAGCATGTGCCGCAGATTCACGATGAACGTAGTCAGGATGATGAGGGCGCCAGGCGCGCCTGCGGCGAACAACTGCGTGCCGACGAACTGCGCCGAGCCCGCCAGCACAACGGACGACATCGCCAGCGCGGCCCCGGGTGGAATCCCCGCCTGCAGTGCCAGCGCGCCGTAGATGAGCCCGAAGGGTAGCACGCCAAACAGCACCGGGACTTCGGCCTTGGCGCCGGCCGCAAACTCCGCGCGAGGGCTAGGGTCGCGCATTTCCTATCATTTGGCGGAGGTTGACCACCGCGATCCCCGCCACCACCAGCCCTGAGCCGGCCAGCAGTCGCCAGTCGGCGTGCTCGTTCAGAAAGATGAGACCGAGCAGCAGACCGATCACGGGGAACACATAGGTGACCAGCGAGGCCCGCGTGGGCCCCCACGCATTGATCAGGTAGAAGTAGAGCAGGTACGCGGTGCATGAGCCGAGCACACCGAGCCAGATGAGCGCGAACCAGGTCACGGGCAGGGCCGGCAGCCGCACCGGGCGCTCCCCCGCGAACACGGTCAGCCAGGCGAAGAGGTCGGCGAAGAGCACGACCATCGTGGCCTGCAGCAAAGGAGGATGGCCGCGCAGGTGGCGCCGCGAGAACGTCGCGGCGACCGCGTAGCTGAGCGAAGCCGCCAGCACGGCCACCTGACCCCAGATGCCGCGTGCGATCGCCCCTGCGCCAAGGTCACGGCTCATCAACAGCACCACGCCGGCAAACCCGATCAGCAGGCCCGCCAGGCGCGTCGGCGTAAAGCGCTCGTCGGAGAGCCAGAAATGCGCGATCACAATCGTGAACAGCGGGACCGTGGCGTTCAAGATCGCCGCCAGCCCGGAGTCGATGCGTGTTTCCCCCCAGGGAATCAAGATGAACGGGATCGCCGTGTTGAAAGCCCCCATGAACAGGTACGCTGGCAGGTATGCAGCGGTGCGCGGGAATGCCTGACGCTGCAGCCGCGTCACCAGCAGTAGCCCTATCAGGCCAACGAAGAGCCGGATCGCGGCCAGAGTCGCAGGGCCGATCTCGCCGACGGCGATCTTGATCCACAGGAACGACGAGCCCCAGATGCACCCCAGCAGCCAGAACGCGCCCCACTCTTTCAGCCGCATGCGGTCTCCTTCCACATCGCCGGAAATACAGGCACCAGTATGCCTCGGCGAGGGGTGGGAGAAAAGTGCCAAATGTCACACTGGCATCAGGCCAGTCTAACCATCCTCGACAGAGTTCGAGGTGCCCGGGGTCGCCCACCCGGCGTCCTGGGCCTAGGAATACCCTGGGGACCGGGGGGCGTTACACGGCTCAAGACAGCGGAGGTGAGGTTGTGATTCACACCGATCAACGCGCGTTTCCCCAGGCGAACCCTGAGGTAGAGGCACTGGACCCCTACTCCCAGGCCGTCATCAAGGCGGTTGAGACCGTTGGTGCGGCCGTCGTCAGCGTGGGCATGGCCAGGCGGGCCCCGGAGCCCTGGCGGCGCCGCGGGGTGCCGGAGATGCATGGCGCCGGCAGCGGCGTCATCATCACGCCCGACGGGTACATCCTGACCAACAGCCATGTGGTGAGCCCGGCCGACCGGATCGAGATCCGGCTCCAGGACGGCCGGGAACTGGTGGCCGCTCCGGTCGGGGACGATCCGCACAGCGATCTGGCCGTTGTGCGGGTGCAGGAGACCGGCCTCCCCAACGCCGAGCTGGGTGATTCGTCCGCACTCCGGGTGGGCCAGCTGGTGATCGCCATCGGGAATCCGCTTGGATTCCAGGCCACCGTGACCACGGGCGTGGTCAGCGCGCTGGGCCGGACGCTACGCGCGCAGACCGGGCGGTTGATCGAGAACATTATTCAGACCGACGCCGCTTTGAATCCCGGGAACTCAGGTGGCCCGCTGGTGGATTTCCGGGGCCAGGTGGTCGGTGTCAACACGGCGGTGATCATGGGATCGCAGGGGATCTGTTTTGCCATTCCCTCGAACACGGCCAAGTGGGTGGCGGGTCAGCTCATCCGCGAAGGACGCGTGCGCCGGGCGTATCTCGGCGTCTCCGGTCAGACCATCCAGATGGGGCGCCGTGAGGTCCTGGAGTATGCGCTGCCCGCCTCAACCGCAGTGCGGGTCATGGAGGTGCAGCCGGATACGGCCGCCTCCCATGTGGGAATCCAGCCCGGAGACCTGATCACCAAAGTTGGTGACGTACCCGTCGTGTCTGTGGATGACCTGCAGCGAACACTGGGACGCCATCCCATCGGCGAGCCGTTGATGCTGGAACTGGTTCGAGACAGCCGCCGGCTCACCGTGCTGACGCATCCCACCGAATTGCCGGACGGCCAGTAACGTAATTCCGTCATCGCGAGCCCCGAAGGGGCGTGGCGATCCCCTGGCAAGCGAGATTGCTTCGGCCCCTGCGGGGCCTCGCAATGACCGAGTCATCGCAGGTACGCGGACGTCACGCCGCCGTCGACCGTCAGGGCCGCGCCGGTCGTGCGGCTGGCGCGCGGTCCGGCCAGGAAGCTGATGGCCTCGGCGACGTGCTCGGGAAGGACGTTGACCTTCAGCACGGTGCGCTGTCGGTAATACTCGTCGAGTTCTTCCGGCTTGATGCCGTACGCAGCCGCCCGGGCCTGGCGCCAGCCCGCATCCCAGATGCCGCTGTCCTGGAGGACGGCGTCGGGTAGCACCGAGTTCACGCGTACCCCGATCGGCCCTCCCTCTTCAGCCAGCGACCGCGCCAGGTGCAGCTCAGCCGCCTTCGCCGTGTTGTAGGCCGCGGCGTTGCGGCTGGCCACGACGCTGTTCTTGCTGGCGACGAAGATCAGGCTGCCGCCCATGCGCTGCTCTTTCCACAGGCGGAACGCTTCCCTGCTGATCAAGAAGTACCCGGTGGACAGCACCTCCATGGTGCGGTTCCAGTCACGCAGCGTCGTCTCGTCAATCGGCGCACTGAGGGCGATCCCGGCGTTACTGACGACCACATCGACCCCGCCGTAGGCCAGCACGACGGTGCGGAAGGATTCGGCGACCGCGCCCTCGTCGGTGACGTCGCAGCGCACAGCCAGGCCACGGCCCGTGCCATGGCGCTCGGTGAGTTCATCGGCCAGAGCCTTCGCGCCCGCGTCGTTGATGTCGAAGATGGCGACATGTGCGCCGTCGCGGGCCAGCCGCCTCGCCGTGGCGCGGCCGATCCCGCTGGCGCCGCCGGTCACCACCGCCACCCGCCCGGCGAGTTCTCCCGGCGCCGGCCGCAGGGTGAGCTTGTATAACTCCAGCGGCCAGTACTCGATGTCGTACGCTTCCTGAGGCGTCAGGCTGGTGAACTCGCCGACGCGCTGGCTACCTTCCATCACGGCGATGGCGCGGTGATAGAGCTGCCGGCTTACGGCGGCTCCCTGTGCGTCGTCGCCGGCGGTGACCATGCCCAGTCCTGGGATCAGGATGACACGCGGGTAGGGATCGCGCATCTGATCGCTGGGCTTCCGGCACTCCTCAAAGTACCTGGCGTACGCCGTCGCATACGCGTCGACGGCCGATGGAAGGCGTGCCTGTAAGGCTTCGACCCCTTCATCGGGCGTCCAGGTGACGAACAGCGGCACCCGCTTCGTATGCACCAGATGATCCGGGCACGCCGCGCCGATCTGGGAGAGCGCGGCGGCGCCTTCGCTTCCGGCGAACGCCAGAACCGGTTCGCTTTCGTCGATCTGGAGCACGGCGGGCCGCTGCCTGCTGATTGTTCCGCGCAGCACCGGCAACATGTGGGTAAGGATCTCGCGCCGTTTCGCCGGCGGCAGCCCCGGCACCGCCGTGCCGGCGAATACCTTCCGGCCCCGCGTGTGGCCAGCGATGAACTCCTCGGCTTCCGTAATGGCGCGGACCGTGCGCTCATAGCACTCGCGGCTGCTTTGCCCCCAGGTGATCAGACCGTGCTTCCCCATGACCACGAGGTCCGCTTTGGGAGCGGCCCGTACGCCGCGGCTGACCCACAGACTGAGTGTGAACCCCGGACGCGTGTAGTCCACCCACACGGCGCGCGGTCCCCACAACCGTCGGCAGAGTTCCTGGCCATCGCGCGCGCAGGCCAGGCTGATTACCGCGTCGGGGTGGGTGTGGTCGACATGTCTGGCCGGCAAGAAGGCGTGCAGAAGCGTCTCGATTGATTGGCGTGGGCGGTTGGGGAAGGCGGCGCAGCGCGTGAGATACTCAACCATCTCCTCATCGGTCATCGCCGTGCGGTCCAATAGCGGCAGAATCTCCGCCAGCCGCAAGCCCGCAAACCCGGCTTCCGTGATCGCCGCCATGTCCCCGCCGGAGCCTTTGACCCAGAGGAGATCGACAGACCGCCCGACATGATCGGCGCCCGTCAGCTTGGCGCTGGTGTTCCCGCCGTAGATGTTCACCACGCTGCGGTCCCGGGCCAGCAGGGTCGAGCGATAGACGAGGCCGTCGAGGGCCGGTTGTCGCGTCGCCGCAGCATCGTCCCACAAGTTGGCAGGCATGCGTGGCTCTACTCCTCCGGCTCCGTCTAAGCGGGTGGGCTGGCGCGTACGAGATTCCGCACCGCCATGGCGGAGTCCACGTCCAGGGCCCTGGCGGCGAGCTGTTGAGCATCACCCCACGACCACCGCCGGATGATCGCTTTGGCCGCTGGGATAGCCACCGGAGCCATGCTGAGTTCGTCGAGGTCCAGGCCAAGCAACAAAGGAACTGCGTCGGGGTCACCCGCCAGCTCTCCGCAGACCCCGACCCACCGCCCCGCGGCGTGCGCGGCCTGCACCACTGATCTGATCTGGCGCAGCACCGCCGGATGGCACGCATCACTCAGGTAGGCGACGCGCTCGTTGGTGCGATCCGCGGCCAGCGTGTACTGGGTCAGGTCATTCGTCCCGATGGAAAAGAAATCCGCCTCGCGCGCAAACTGGTCGGCCAGCACGGCCGCCGACGGCACTTCGACCATCATGCCGACCTGCAGCGATATCGCGACCGGGTGGCCCGCCGACGCGACGTCCCGCCTGGCGCGCTCCAGTTCCGCCTTGGCCGCGCGCAGCTCTTCGGGTGAGGCAATCATCGGGAACATGATCCGCAGATCGTGGCCCGGGCTCGCCCGCAGCAGCGCCCGCAGCTGCACGGCAAGGAGTTCCGGGCGTTGCAGGCTAATCCGGATCGCCCGCCAGCCCAGGAACGGGTTCGCTTCCTTGGGGAGGTCGAGATAGGGGACCGGTTTGTCGCCACCGATGTCCATCGTGCGCGCGACGACCGGCCGCGATCCCATTGCGCGCAAGATGGCTGTGTACACCGCGAGGTGATCCTCTTCGGTTGGCGCCGTGCGTCGATTGAGATAGAGGAACTCGGTACGCAGCAGCCCGACCCCCTCAGCACCGTACTCCAAGGCGACGGCCGCCTCTTCCACCGCCCCGATGTTCGCCACGACCTCCATGCGGCGGTGGTCACGCGTCGTCGCAGGATCAGCGGCGGCGCTGCGTTCGCTCACCGCCTGCCGTTCGGCCAGCGCGCGGCGTTGTGAGAACGCACGGGCGGTCTGTTCATCGGGGTCGACGACCACCTCGCCGCGGGTGCCGTCGACCTGCACCAGGGTACCGTCAGAAAGCTCCAGCACCGCTTTTCCTAATCCGACCACGGCCGGCTTGCCCCATGCCTTGGCCAGGATTGCCGTGTGCGATGTGGGCCCGCCCTCGGCCGTGCAAAACGCCAGCACCCGCGCCACGGGGAACGAGGCGATCTGCGACGGCGCCAGATCACGCGCCACGACGATCGATGGCACATCCAGCTGCACCCCTGCAGTCCGGCGGCCCAGCAGGTGGTCCAGCACCCGGCCGCCCACGTCGCGCACATCGGCCGCGCGGGCCCGCAGTGTGGGGTCGGGAAGTTGCTCGAGCTGCGCGGCGAAGAATTCGATGGCGTCCGCCCACGCCGCCTCCGCGTTCACACCGGTCTCGATCGCCTGTTGCGCGTGCTGCAACAAGGCCGTGTCGTCGAGGAACATCTCGTGCGCGTCGAAGATGGCAGCTTCCGCCTGCCCCGCTTCGGCCGCCACCTTAGCGCGTAACCTGCGAATCTCGTCGCGCGCCGCCGCTCGCGCCGCGGTCAGGCGGGCGGTCTCTGTCGCCGGCTGCCTGCCGGAGTTCCGTGGAACCGTCACGGTCTGGTCGCGCCATACCGCGGCCGGGCCGGCGGCCAGTCCGGGCGCCGCGGCGATACCGGTGAGGGTGCGGGAGCGGGTCTCTCGAGACGAGGACATTGAGCGACCGCAGAGATGACGGCGCCGGCAGCAGATCGCCACCGGCGCCGCCGTGGAACTGCCGTCTGTGCTTACTTCTTGGCTGCCCTGGCCGCAGCCTTTCCAGGCACCCAGCCCTTCTCTACATACTTCCTCTGGAACCAGCTCGCGAACCAGATCAGGACCACGGCCGCCACCAGCATGCCGACGATTCCGGTCGTGCCTTTGGATTGGGCAATATTCCCGATCACGATGCCGTACCAGCCGAAGTCGGCGTCGCCGAACGTGGTATTGGCGAAACCCAAAGCACCCAGCACCTTGAGTAAGAAGGCCGGCAGGAACGTGATCAGAATCCCGTTCACGAAGCCGCCCCAGGCCGCGCCCCAGCGGCCGCCGGTGGCGTTGCCGAAGACGCCGGCGGTGCCACCGGTGAAGAAGTGCGGCACCATGCCGGGCAGGATCAGCGTCAGCACCCAGGCCTTACCCAACCCCCAGGCGATCAGCAGGAGGCTGATCAGTCCGCCCAGGACGCTGGTGAGGAAGCCGATCAGCACGGCGTTGGGTGCGTAGGGGAAGGAGACGGGGCAGTCCAGTGCCGGCAGTGCGCCGGGGACGACGCGCTCGGCGATACCCGCAAACGCCGGGACGATCTCGCCGATGATCGTGCGAACGCCAAGCAGAATGACCGCTACGCCGACACCGAAGTTTAGCGCGTTGAGCAGTTGGGCCATCAAGTAGCTTCCCCAGGTGGCGTTCATGCCGACGGCCTCGGCCGCGCGGGCGAGCCCCACATCGCCGCGCCCCGCGTACCAGACGGCGAAGACGACATAGATGACGAGCATCGCCACCGCGGTCCCCACCATCGGCTCACGCAGGAAGCGCAGACCGGCCGGGAACTCGATCTCCTCACTGCTCTTCCCCTTTTTGCCTGCGACGCGGGCGACGATCTGCCCGGCGAGCCCGCCCGCGATGTAGCCTAATGAGCCGAAGTGGCCCATCGCCACCTTCTCGCCGCCCGTCACGGCTTTCATCCACGGGTGCGCGAAAGCCGGCATGATCACCATGATCGTGCCCAGCAAGATCGCGCCGACAATCGCCGCGCCCGCTCCGGCCATGCCGACCGTCACCAGGATCACGGCCAGCATCGTGGCCATGTAGAAGATGTGGTGGCCGGTGAGGAAGACGTAGTGCAGGTTCGTGGCGCGCGCGATGATCAAGCTGGCCAGGAATCCCAGGAACATCAACCATGCGGTCAGCGCGCCGTACTTGGACTGTGCCAGTGCCACGATGGCCTCGTTGGTGGGCACCACCCCGCTCGCCCCGGTGGCCCCGAGGATGAGTTTGCCCAACGGTTCGAGAGCGTTGACGACGGTGCCGGCGCCGGCGACAAGGATCAGGAACCCCATCGTTGCTTTGACGGTCCCGCCGATCACCTGGCTGGTGGGACGGCGCAGCGCGATGAGGCCGACGGCCGTCATGAGGCCGACCAGGTAGAACGGTTTGCTGAAGATTTCATCGACGAGGAATTTGACGATTGCAAGTAAGGCATCCATTGTGTACACCTCCCACCTTACGTCTTGACCAGCGCGGCCCGCAGTTTCTCTACCATTTCTTTGAGATCGACGAAGTTCGAGATCGTCACCACCCGTGGCTTTACCTTGCCCAGCTGTTCGGCCAGTTCGTTGGAGGTGAGGATGAGATCGGCGGTCTGGGCCATGGCCCGGGCCGACCCGATGTCGGCAACCTCCAGATCCGCGTCGATCCCCAGCTGCCGCAACGCTTTCTCCGCCTGCATGCGCAGCAACAGTCCGCTGCCGAGTCCCATCCCACACACGGCAAGGATCTTCATGTGTCTGTCATTGCGAGGCGCGCAGCGCCGAAGCAATCTCCCCCGTTGCGAGGGGCGTAAGCCCCGTGGCCGCGCCCGCAACACCATTCTGTCATTGCGAAGCCCGAAGGGCCGAAGCAATCTCCAGTCTGGCGGTAGATTGCTTCGCTACGCTCGCAATGACGATGCAGTGTCGATCGCCACGCCCCTTCGGGGCTCGCGATGACAGGCGTGGCGACCCCTTTCACCCACGCCCGTCATTGCGGACGTCCCGCCGCTCATACTCAGTAATCACCCCCAGCACATCCCGCGGCGTGTTGGCGGCCATCAGCGCTGCGCGGCGGGTGGGATCTTCCAGTAGTTCGGCCAGCGTGGCCAGCCCCTGCACGTGCGACGAACTGTCGGGCGCGGCGAGCCCTACGATGAGCGTCACGGGGTCGTTGTCCTTGTGGCCGAACCGGACCGGCTGGGCCAGCGTTACCCACGACAGTCCCGGCCGCAGGACCGCCTCCGACGGGCGCGCGTGCGCGAGCGCGATGCCGGGGGCGATCACGATGTAGGGCCCCAGCTGCTCGACGGTGGCGATCATCTGGTCGGTGTACGCTGGGGTGGTGATGCCGGCGGCCACCAGGGCCTCCCCGGACGCCCGCACGGCGGCGCGCCAGTCCATAGCGGGGATGCGGAGTCGAATCGCGGCGATGGGGAGCAGGGCCGAGAGACGGGGCCGGGCTTGTTCAGTGGATGCCGACGTGGAGGTCACCTCGCGGATCCAGGGTGCGTCGTCAGCGCGTGCATCCACGTGCAGATCGCGTTCCACCATGCCCGATTCGCACCGGCCGCCCATAATCCTGCCAAATCTGTCATTGCGAGCAGAGCGAAGCGATCTCATGAGATTGCTTCGGGCCTTCGGCCCTCGCAATGACCAGCGGTCTAGATCTTTCCCGCGAAATCGCTGGCGATTAGCTGCTGCAGGGCTTCCGCTGCCCGCGTGTCGTCGGGCCCGTCGGCCATGATTTCAATCTCGTGCTGCGGCTCGACGCCCAGCGTCAACACGCTGAGGATGCTTTTGGCGTCCACCCAGGGGGTGTTGCGGGTCGCGTTGCGCACCCGGATCTGCGAGGCAAACCGGCCGGCCTCACCGACGAACACCGCCGCCGGCCGGGCGTGCAGTCCGACCGCGTTCGTCACCTTTACGCGCAGTTGTTTCACGGTTATGGAACGCCGATGCCGATGAGCGGATCACCCTTCTTGACTGCCAGCGCGGTTACCAGAAAGAGCACCAGCCCACCGGCGGGCGCGCGCAGCTCCTGCACCGTCTCGCCGAAGATATCGCGCAGCGCGCCGATGGATTGGCCTTCCGTGACCACCTGGCCGGCTGCCACGACGGGGTGATAGGTGGCCGTCGCGTCCGCATACATCCACGCAAAACGCGACAGCCGCTGCGGCCTGGTGACTGGCGACGGCCGTCCCTCGAGCATGCGCAGGTGCACCAGCACGTTGCGTAGTCCGGCCAGGTGCCGCTCCACAGAATCCTGATCGTAGATGCCCTGCTGGCCGACCTCGGCGATGATGGACGGGACGCCGAGCCTCGCGGCGGCAGAGTAGGAGGTGCCGCGCAGCGCGTCGGCGGGAGCCGCGAGCACATACTCCAGTCCGTAGGCATCGGCCAGCTCCTGGGCGCGGCCGTCGACGTCGGCCCGGCCGGTCTGCTGGTAAATGGCAAACGGCACCAGGGCTTCAATGAGGTCCCCGCCGTGCAGGTCGACATACGCGTCCGCCCCGGTGATCAGCTCTGTGGTCAGGAAGTGTGTAACCCGCTGCGCCGCCGAGCCGGCCAGATCACCCGGGAAGGTGCGGTTGATGTTCTTCCCATCGACCGGATTCGTGTACATGCTGCGCTCGTAAAATCCCGGGCTGTTTACCGGCGACACGACGATGAGCGTCCCGCGCAGCGCCGCCGGATCTACGTCGCGCGCCAGGCGCGTGGCGCTGGCAATTCCCGGGTACTCGGCCGCGTGGATGCCTGCGGTGACCGCCAGCGTGGGCCCCGGCTGCCGGCCGCGGATGACAAAGGCCGGCATCTCCCACGGCGGCTCCACACCCGGAACGCCCACCCAGCCCACAGCGCGCTGCCCCGGGTCAGGCGCCAGCCCCCCGAACTGTGTGCGGCTCATGATGTGTGAACCTCTGCTTGTGCAGGGTACTCCGCGTGGTTCAGCGCCGCCAGCTCCTCCAAATTCTGCCACGACATGGCTCTTCTGCCGTCCTCGATGTCGTGAATGAGTGCAAGCAGGCGCGCGTTGAGCGGAGCGGGAAGACGGTGCGAGGACGCCGTCTCAACAACGGCGCCGACCTGCTGATCCACCTCGGTTTTCCGTTTGCGCACGGCCAGATCCCGCCATACGCCGCTCTTCTGCTTCAGCGAGGCCCGGTTGAAGGCGACGAGCTGGTCCAGGCTGCGCCCGATGCCTTCCCAATCGCGGGGGTGGTGGAACGCGAAGGCCGCCGGTTCGTAGCCGTCGAAGCCCTCACAGCGGACGCCTTCCGCCTGGGCGACGCGGACGACCTCGGCGGCCAGGTTGGCCAGCATCGGCCGGCTGGGCGCGTGCGCCAGCACGTCGGCGATCGACGCGTCCACCAGGGCCGTGGCAAACAGCATTGCGCCGTAGCCGAGCTTCCCCCACAGGAATCCCCAGATGTTGCTGGTGGCCTGCGTGGCGGGCAGCAGGCATGAGCGGAAGACCTCCTCCAGGCCGCGGACCCGCGCGGAGATCGGCCCATTCAACTCTCCCAGATACAGCGCGCCGGTCCCGCCGTACATCACCCGGCCGGGCCCGAGATAATCCGCCCCGAAGTTGACGAACGCTCCAATGGTCCGCGCCGCGCCGATGCGTCCGGCGATCACCCTTTCGTTGAGACCGTTTTGCAAGGAAACGATGAAGTTATCGGGAGCCAGGAGCGGAGCGAGCGCATCCACGGCGGGCGCGGTGTCCATCGCCTTGACACACAGGAGCACGGCTTCCGGGACGTGACCGCGCACCACCCCGCGCAGCGCCTCCGGCGCCACGGCCCTGGCGCGCACGGTAAAGGTCTCTCGACCCTCAATCGTCAGCCCAGCGGTGTTCATGGCGTCGACATGCGCGCGGTCTCGATCCACGAAGAGGACCTCGTGTCCGCCGCGGACGAGATGCGCCCCGACCGTCCCGCCGATGGCTCCGGCTCCGATTATGGTGAAGTGCATACACTCACCTTGTCATCGCGAGCGCCGATTCCCTGTCTGTCATTGCGAGGCCCGAAGGGCCGTGGCAATCCCCTTGTGAGGAGATTGCTTCGTCGCTGCGCTCCTCGCAACGACGGGAACGTTACGCTCCACTTCTCTCTATCAGTTGCCTCGCCTCTCGCAGCGCCTGCACCATCCGGTTCCGCCCGCGCACGGCAGCGACGCGCAGCGCTTTCGCCTCATCGGAATCAGGATCCACCTCGGCCAGCCGTGACGCTTCCAGGAGCGGAGGAAGCTCAGGAATCTTCGTGGCCGGGTCATGATCGAACCGCCCTGCCCGCGTATACAGCACGGGAATCAGGGTCCGGCCGAGCTGCATGAGCGTGCGGTTCATCGCCGGCGCGTCCTTCGGGTCCCCTGCCGCGGATCTCGCCGCTTGCGTGACCGGCGCGGCCGCATCACGCAGATGCTCGGCTTCCGCGACACACGCGGAGATGTCGAACCGGTCGCCCAGCCGCTTTTCCAGCGCGCGCAGCGAGGTCACAATCTCCGCGGCGGTGGCGGCGTAGTCGAGCGGGAGGACCGGCGATGCGCACAGGATGTGCGCCGCGGCGGCGTAGATCCTCGCATCGCGTGTCAACGCCGCGGGATCGAGCTTGTCGACGGTATCCTCGGGGGTGTGCCACCACCAGCCCAGCCCTCCGCCCGCCGCGATGCCGGTGCTACTGAAGTCGCGGCTGGCCTCCGGTCCGTCGGCCGGGTGTTCGGAGAGGCTCATGAACAGCGAGGGGACGCCGATGCCCAGGAATGACTGATCGCCGGACCGGCCCACGCGCGTGCCCCGGTACTGCTGCCCGGCCAACGCGCCGACCACGCGGACGCCGACCTCCCGCGTCTCCGGCATGCAGTAGCCCGCGTCCAGCTTCGTGGCCCCGCGGCCGCCCACGGAGTCGACGTTCAGATGTGCGGCGCACCGCGCGTTCAGTTCGTCCCAATGCGAGTCCACGTACCAGGCGGAGCCCGCGTACCGGCCGTGGGAGTGGCCGGACCAGAACGTCAGCCGCAACCCGCGGTACAGTCGCGTCCGCGCCAGGAGCCGGCCGGCCTCCATCATCACCGCATTCGCGCCACCGTTGTCCATTGCGCCGTAATGCCAGGAATCCACATGGCCGGCCAGCAGCACAAACGTGTCGTCACCCGTGCCGTCCGCTTCCGCCACCAGCAGCGGCAGCCGACGCCACCCCGTCTGCACCGCTGTGGTCAGCCGCACGCGGACCCGCCGCCCTCCAGCGGCCCTCACCCGCACCCGCGCCGCCCCGTCGCCCGCCGCGGACACCACGGGGATAGACGGGAGCCGACCCAGCTGGGACAGAGTCGGGCTGCCCCAGATCGTGGAGACGATCATCTCGTGCACGAGGGGATCACGGTTGAGAAAGATCACCCCCACCGCACCATCCGATTGCAGCTTCGCGACGTCGTCCGGCGTGGCCAGCCCGTCGACGATGGCGACGCGCCCGCTGAGGGTGCCGGCAGGCGGGCCCTCTCTAACGGCGACGGCCTCTGCGGCGATTCCGTCCCGTGGAGTGGAGACCGCAAAACTGTGGGTGATGCATGGAATCTCTTCCGGGTCCGGGTCGGACAGGCGCAGGGCCGCCGACTGCGGCAGGCTGATCAGCGCGTCGTGTTCCAGGAGTTGGGTGCGCAGCCCGGCCTCGCGCAGCCGCCGCTCGATATACGCAAACGCCCGGCGTTCCTCTGGTGAGCCCGATAGCCGGACCCACCGCGCGATCTCTCGGGTGTCTTCCATGAGGCGGTCGGTCGAAACCGAGTCCACCAGGTGCGTTGTCTCGCGGTCGAGGGCCTGTGTCATGATCCCCTCCTCAGCCCAGCATCCATTTGCCACCGTCCACGCTGATCGTCTGACCGGTCACATACGATGCATCCGCGCAGGCGAAGAAGACGACCGCGCGCGCAATCTCGTCGGCCGTACCCAGCCGGCGCAGCGCGATCGATTCGACAAATTGCCGCTGGCCGGCCTCGCCCATGGCTGCCCACTGCTTTTCGGTTGCGGGATTGGAGCGGATAAACCCCGGCGCGAGGCAGTTCACGCGGATGCCAAACGGTCCCAGCTCGACCGCCGTCTGCCGGGTAAACCCGATGAGCCCGGCCTTCGCACTGGCGTAGGCCTGGATGCCGGTCAGGCTGTACGACCGGCCCGCCCCGGAGGAGATGTTGACGATCGCGCCCGATTTCTGCGCTTTCATCACCGGCGCCACGGCGCGCGTGAAGTGAAAGGCACCGTCCAGGTTGATGGCGAAGATGCGGCGCCAGTCCGCATCGGGTACCTGGTCCACCGGCTTCATCGTCTGCCCTGCCACCCCGCCGGCCGTATTGACCAGGATGTCGATCCGGCGCTCCGCGTCCGCGACGCGTGTGACGAAGGCCGCCACCTGGGCGGGATCCGTGACATCGACGGGAGCAGCCTGACACCGCCCTGCCGCCTGAGCCAGCACTACGCGCACGGTCTCCTCTAGCTCAGTGGCGAGAATGTCACACGCCCACACCCGGGCGCCCTCGCGCGCGAGTTCCACGCAGATCGCCCGGCCGATGCCGTGCGCCGCGCCGGTGACGATCGCGACTTTCTCTGCGAGGCTCGTGCTCATCGCGAAAGGACCCCGTTTGTCATCGAGCCCCCCGCAGCCGCGGATCCAACAAATCGCGCAGCCCGTCGCCGATCAGGTTGAAACCGACCACCGTGACCAGAATCGCCAGGCCCGGAAATGTGGCGATCCAGGGCGCCGTGAGCATGAACGAGCGTCCCGTCGCCAGCATCGATCCCCATTCGGGCGTCGGCGGGCTGGCGCCCAATCCGAGGAACGAGAGCCCCGCCGTCTCCACGATCATGAACCCCACCGTCAGCGTGGCCATGACGATGATCGGGGAGAGGATATTCGGCAGAACGTGGCGGGCGAGGAGGCGCACCGATCCGGCGCCGATGGCGCGGGCCGCCTCCACGAAGTACTCTTCTTTGACCTGCAGCACCGCGCCGCGCACCACCCGCGCGAACTGCGGTGTGTAGACGATGCCGATCGCGATCATGGCGTTGGTGAGGCTGGGCCCGAGGATGGCCACGACGATCATCGCCAGCAACAGGTACGGAAAGGCCAGCAGCACGTCGACCGTGCGCATGATCACCGCATCCACCCGCCGCCCGAAGTACCCGGAGATGACCCCCAGGATCACGCCCAGCAACGCTGCGATGCCGTCGGCGACGACTCCCACCACCAGCGCAATGCGGGCCCCGTAGATGACGCGGGAAAAGATGTCGCGTCCGAACTCATCGGTGCCGAAGAGATGCGCGCGCGACGGGGCCAGTAGCTGGTTGGTGAACGCCTGCTCGACGGGGTCGAATGGGGCGAGCGCGGGTGCGAAGACGGCCGCGGCGATGACGCCCGCGACGATCGCGGCCCCGGCCACGAAGCTGCTGTGCGCGAACAGCCGGCGCCACGAGAGGGCGGCCAGGCGGCGGGGCGTGCGCAGAACGACGGTCCCGGCGGTGGCCATCTCACTCGTACCTGATGCGGGGATCCAGATAGACGTAGAGCACGTCGACGAGCAAGTTGGCCACGACAAAGACCGCCGCTGCGATAAGCACCACCCCCTGCACCATGGGGTAGTCCCGCGCCAGGACGCTGGTGATGGCCAGCCGTCCCAGCCCAGGCAGCGCAAAGATGGTTTCGGTGAGCACCGCGCCGCTGAGCAACAGGCCCAGCTGCAGTCCCACCAGCGTCACCACCGGGAGCAGCGCATTGCGGAGCGCGTGCCGGCTGACGACGCGGCGTTCGGCGAGGCCTTTCGCACGCGCGGTGCGGATGAAGTCGAGCCCCAGGACGTCCAGCATCGTGGAGCGCCCCATGCGCGCGATGGCCGCCATGGCCGTGGAGCCCAGCGCCACCGCCGGCAGCACGAGATGCCGCACACTGCTCCGCACGATCGTCCAGTTGCCGGCGACCAGCCCGTCCAGCAGCGGGGCTCCGGTGATCCGGCGGTACTCGAGACTCCCATCGATGATGCCGCCCAGGGGCAACCAGCCGAGCATGCCGCCGAACACCAGCAGCAGGAGAATCCCCGTCCAGAACACCGGCATCGAAACTCCGACCAGCACGCCCACCATCGACCCGGTGTCCAGCGCCGAGCGAGGATACCGCGCGGCAAGCACGCCGATGAGGAGTCCAACGACAACAGCGAACGCCAGCGCGGCCAGGCTCAACTGCACGGTGACCGGCAGCGCCTGGCCGATCTCCCACATCACCGGCTGGCGGGTGCGGATCGAGATCCCGAAGTC
>Ga0209159_1000654_pt1 | contig 30251 bp, 25 predicted proteins | sample GraSoiAngelo_144_FD_185901 | JGI IMG/M metagenome (GOLD analysis project Ga0209159, IMG submission 185901) | Grasslands soil microbial communities from the Angelo Coastal Reserve, California, USA - 14_1009_02_40cm (SPAdes) (version 2) | ecosystem: Environmental > Terrestrial > Soil > Grasslands ...
CATTCCGAGCCGCGCAGACGGCGAGGAACCTCACAAGCGTTCGTGAATGTATAACCATCGGAGAGGTCCTTCGCCCTCTATGCGGCTCAGGATGACAGAGTTTTTGCATTAATGAAAATCGTGCGACTCCGAACCGACCAGACCCTCTCTGATAAGTGGAAAGATTTTCTGCGCTTTGATTAACACAACGTTATCGGTGTTTTGCACTTCGCCTTCGATCGCGAGAAACGGCTCTTCTGTAATAAGCAATCTGGTTTCCTCGAATAAATCCGGTGTCACGATCGCATTCGACACCCCCGTCTCGTCTTCGAGGCTGATAAACACGAATCCTTTCGCCGTCCCCGGTCGTTGACGGCAAATAACATTGCCCGCGATCCGCACGATCGATCCATGTTTTGCCTGCGCCAGATCGATCGCCCGCCAGACCTCGGGCAATTGTGCGCGCACCAATTTCATCGGATGCGGTCCGGTCGTCAGATCCATTACCTCGTAATCCGCACGCACCCGCTCTGGCAAAGTCATTTGGGGAAGTGGCGAACTCTGATTCTGGGGAGCGCGGGCTGCCAGCCTGCCCCGTCCGGCAGCTTGCCGGACGGAGCCGTCGCAGTCACTCGCTTGCGTCGCAGATGTTTGCGGCAAGCTGCCGCAAACTGCAGGCTGGCAGCCTGCGCTCTCCAGAGTTCCGCGTTCGGTGAGCAAATCATCATGCGGCGTTTCCTCTACTTTCCACATCGCCGCGCGACGATGTTCCGCGAAACAATTGAGCGCGCCCAGATTCGCCAGGGCGCGCAGCTCATCTTTCGTTAGCAGCGCGCGTTTCCGAAAATCTTCGAGCGAAGAAAACGGGCGCTCCTTACGTTCCCGCAAAAAATCATCCGCGTGTTCGCGCTGCAATCCATTCACCACGCAAAATCCCAACCGAATCGCGTCGTCGGCCATGACCGTGCAATTCCATTCCGATTGCGCCACGCACACTGGCTTCACTTTCACTCCGTGCCGCCGCGCATCTTTCACAATTGTCGCCGGTGTGTAAAACCCCATCGGCTGATTGTTAATCAGACTTGCGTAAAACTCCGCCGGACGATGCGCTTTCAAATAAGCGCTGCCATAGGCCAGAATCGCGAAGCTGATGGCATGCGATTCCGGAAATCCGTAAAGCGCGAACGAGGTGATCGAATGCAAAACTTTCTCAATCACCTCTGGGGCGACCTGATTGCGCGCCATCGCCTCGCGCAGTTTCACGCTCACCTTGTTCATCCGCTCTTCCGAGCGATGAAAACTAAGAGCGCGCCGTAATTCCTCCGCTTCATCCCCGGAAAAATTCGCCATGATCATCGCGATCTTGAGCATTTGTTCCTGAAACAGCGGCACCCCCAGCGTGCGTTCGAGCACCGGCTTTAATCGTTCGTCGAAATAAGTGACCGCTTCTTTCCCGGCGCGACGCGCCAGATACGGATGCACCATGTCGCCCTGGATCGGACCCGGACGGATGATCGCGACTTCAATTACGACATCGTAAAAACATTTCGGTTTCAATCGCGGCAGCGTCGCCATCTGGGCGCGACTTTCGATTTGGAAAACGCCGATGGTGTCGGCCGTTTGCATCATCTCAAACGTTTTCGCGTCGTCCTTCGGAATGTGAGCGAGATCGAGAGGGCGGCCGCGTTCGCGACAAAGCTCAAACGCGTCCTGCATTACCGACATCATGCCGAGCCCGAGGAGATCGACTTTCACGATGCCAAGATCCTCGCAATCATCCTTATCCCATTGCGCCACCACCCGGCCTGGCATCGAGGCATTTTCCAGCGGCACAAACGAGCTCAGTTTATTCTGACAAATAATCATCCCACCGGAATGCTGCCCGAGATGCCGCGGCAATCCGTAAATCGCGTGATACAAACCGACGAACGCCGGCATCCGCGGATGCGCTTTGGGGAGACCCGCCTGCTCGATTTGCGCTTCGAGCTCGATGGTGTGCGGAAAATCGCCGTTCGCGAACAAATGCGAAAAACGGTCGAGTGTGCTTGGTGAAAAATTTAGCGCTTTTCCGATCTCGCGGGCCGCACTTCGCCCGCGATAGGTAATTACGTTCGCGGTCATGGCCGCGCCGTGTTTGCCGTAACGCCGGTAAACTTCCTGGATAACGCGCTCGCGCCGGTCCCCGCTCGGCAAATCAAGATCAATGTCCGGCCAGCCTTTACGGCTTTCGTTCAGAAAACGTTCGAAGACGAGATGGTTACTCACCGGATCAACCGGCGTGATCCCGAGACAAAAACAGACCGCGCTGTTGGCCGCGCTGCCGCGGCCTTGCACCATCATGTTGTTTTCGCGGCAAAAATTCACGATGTCCCATACGATCAAAAAATATCCGGAAAACCCAAGCCGGGCAATGAGCGCGAGTTCTTCTTCCAGCTGACGTTTTACTTTTTTTGTAATCGACTCGTAACGCTGTTGCGCACCAAACAACACTATCGTGCGCAGGAACGAATTCATGGTGTGTCCGTCCGGCACCGGATATTCAGGAAATTCGTAACCGATGTTTTCGAGTGAAAACTGCAATCGATCTGCCAGCCGTTCAGTGTTCGTGATCGCGTCCGGTAAATCGCGAAAGATTGCGCGCATCTCCGCGTCGCTCTTCAAATGACGCTCGGCGTTTTGGGTGAGCAATTTTCCGGCGAGATCGAGGTGGGTGTGCTCGCGAATGCAGGTGAAAACATCCAGCACCTGACGTCCGTATGGTTTGGCATACTGCACCCCGTTGGTCGCGATCAGGGCCAGGCGAAATTTCGAAGCGAGATCAACCAGCACGCGATTAACCCGATCTTCGCCTCGCAAAAAATGCCGCTGAATTTCGACATAGACATTCTCGCGACCGAACGCATCAATCAAACATTGCGCGCGGTCTTCTGAACTCCGGGTAGCACACGCGTCTCGCGTGTTGGTTTCGGCGTCTCGCCGAAACGATCTTTTTAAACTCCGCGAAAGCGGGACGCTTTCGCCAACACGCGAGACGCGTGCGCTACCCAGAAGATCGTCCAACGCACTATTCCCGAACAACGCTACCAATCCTTGCGCAAATTCCGGTAGCTCATCCCATTTTACCGCGCACTCCCCTTTTACTTCGCTACGCAGATGGGCTTGGGTGAGCAGAGAACAAAGATTGGCGTAGCCGAGACGGCTTGCCACCAGCACCGACAGGACGCTGCCGTCTTCCATCGTTAATTCCGCTCCGATAATTGGCCGAACTTTCTGCTCGCGCCCCGCGACAGAAAATCGTTGCGAACCGTAAACGCCGTTGCGATCAAGCAACGCCAGCGCCGGCATTTCCAACTCAGCTGCGACTTGCACGAGTTGTTCCGGAAACGACGCGCCCCGCAAGAAACTGAAGGCGCTGTTAGCGTGAAGTTCGATGTAAGACATACCCAAATTTGGGTCATCCCGAGCGCAGTCGAGGCTTCGCTACGCTCCGCTCAGGATGACGATGAATTATTGCTCAATCATAAATTCCATCGATCGCCCACCCATCCTGATCGCAATGACAGCGCGCAATGACGCCATTCTCGATTTCCACATCCCATTCCACCCGCGCCCACGCGCGTTCGTCCCACCAATTTCCCGAAAGCGGAAACGGTCCATCCTGCCTCATCGTCGTGCCCTCCACTGCCAGTCCGGCTCGGACTTCCGCCGCACGCACATGAGCGGGCCGATTATTTTCCAGCAGGACCGTCGCTTTTTTCCGTTTTCGAAACCGCCGCAACGGAACGTATCCCCTCACCCCCGTGCTATCGCACACGCCCCTTTCTCTCTCTTCGTCATCCCGAGCGAAAATGCCAGTCCGGCTCGGACCGAGGGATCCCGTTGTGAAACTTAAAGCTAGCGCTACGGGATTCCTCGACTTCGCTACGCTTCGCTCGGAATGACCGATTTCTGGCTTGGGATGACGGAATTCCCACGCAAACGGTTCCATCCGAAATGCATCTGGCCGATGCGTTTCTTCCAGCATCGGCGTGCCGACCCGATCCGCTCCGAGCAATCCGATCAGTCGCGCCAATGTCTCATGCAATTGCACGGGATCGCGCAATGCCGTTTCGAAAAGTCCAAACTGTTGCCGTACCGAACGTGACGGCTGCGCTTCCAGCTCAATCGCAACGATTGGATGCTTCGAAGTAAAGTTTTCCAGATGCGTGTGCAGCATCCGAAAAAGGATATCTTCGTTGTTAGTCGGCTGCGGAATTTTGAAAATCCGCTCGTAGTGCGATTTGTCGGCGAAAGTGATGCGCAGGCGCAGCTCTTTGGCGACGAGATAGATTGCGTTTAATCGCGTCGCCAGCTGCTGTAAAAATCGTCGCAAAATGAAGAGGAGCGGCTCGACGGTTTCAATTTCGTTTTCGAACTCAAAGCTTTCGATGAACGATTCCGGGGGAGAAACGAGTTTCAAAATTCGCTCGCCGCGTCCATTGGCGCGTTCCCACATTTCAACTGCGCGCATCCCGAGACGCGCGGCAAGATCATCGCGTGACAATGCCGCAAGTTGCCCAAGGGTGTGAATTCCCCATTGATGCAGAATCGAAAGAATGCGTTCTGTTTCTTTGGCGCGTTCGATTTGTTTGGCCATGCGCGCCGGCAAGACCACCGGCGCGATGGGCAAAGCAGGCGCATTCACACGCTAACTTTAAGATATCTGCGAGATATGTTCAAGGGAACATATCTACGTCATTCCGAGCGCAATCAGAGGAATCGGGCGGCGAAACCTTTAAGATAACTTTATCGGGATCCTTCGACCCTGCTTCGCTACGCTCAGGATAACCGGGTTCTAAGTACCGCTCACAAAACCTCCACAGGACACTTCGGCAGCGCTGCCATGAAAGCCCGGCCATACGGCTTGGTCACAATCCGATTGTCGAGAATCACGATAATGCCGTGATCGCTTTTCGTCCGGATCAACCGCCCAACCCCCTGCCGCAATTTCAGAATTGCTTCTGGCAGCGAATATTCGGTGAAAGCATCGCCACCGCATGCTTCGATGGTTTCCAGTTTCGCCTCGATCAAGGGATGATCGGGAACGGCGAAGGGTAACCGTGTGATGATGACGTTGCGCAAAGCGTCACCAGGCACGTCAACGCCGCCCCAGAAGCTGTCGGTTCCAAAGAGGACACTGCGCGGCGTGCTTTTGAATTGGCCGAGCAATTTCGTGCGTGGCAGACCGCCCCCTTGCACGAGCAAATTCAAATCTTGTTCGGCGCAAAAATTTTCCATCCGCGCCGCCAACTCCTGCATCGCCCGATAATTCGTGAACAAGACAAAGGCGTGACCGTCGGTTTGCCCGACGAAATGTTCAATCCAATGGGCCAGGGCTTCTTCATAGCCTGCCTCTCGCGGATCAGGCATTTTGCGGACGACAAACACTTTCATTTGCTGATTGAAATTGAATGGACTGCCGAGCTGAAGTGGCTCGGCTTCTTCCGCGCCCACACGATTGCGAAAATAGGCCAGATCTTTTCGCCCCACTCCGAGCGTTGCGCTGGTCATGACACAGGTGCACCCCTCGCGGAAAAGCATTTGCCGTAGTGCGGGGGCAATATCGATCGGCGCGGCATTGAGCGTTAGCAATTGTCCAACCTTGCCGGTCCTCTCCACCCAATAAACGCGATTGGGCGCGGATTGTTCGAGAAAAATTCCGATCCCAGAACGTGCCTCGGCGATACGTCGGCCAAGTTCCTGCAACTCGGATTTCAACATTTCATCATCCTGGCGTCTGACCACCTCTGCCACGCGCGCCTGCAACGCGATCAGGCGGCCCGTGATCGTGTCCGGCACTAGCTCCGGCTGGCGCACGCGAAACTCGCGGCCTTTGCGGAAATCGCAGCGCGCCCCCAGCGCCTCAAAGAATTTGTCGATCTCATCGACAAGCTCCGCGGCCAATCGAACACCGGCTGCATCGCGCGTGACAGTAAACAATCCTTTTTTCGAGCGCGCGTTATAGAGACGCTGCACCGTCGCGCGCAAAAGATATTGCGAAATCACCGTCCCGATCTGGCGGGAAGCGGTTTGCTCAACCGTGTGCGCTTCGTCCAAAATCAGAAAGTCGTTGGGAAACAGAAATCCGCTTTCACGTTCCATCTGCTCTTCGACGCCACCCAGAAGCATGAAAAGCAGTGTGTGATTGATCACCACAACCTGCGCGTTCTCGAATTTTCGGCGGGCGCGCTGATAAAAACAGCGATCGCTTTGCCCGCACGATTTCTTAGTGCAAATGTGGGCCTCGCTGCAAACTTGCGTCCAAACCTTCGCGTTTGGCTCGAAGGACAAATCGCTCAGCGTTCCGTCTCGTGTTCGCGCTGCCCAGGCCGAGATCTCTTCCAGCTCGTTCTGCTCCGGCCCGGTAAAGAGATCATTCTGCTGGTCGCGCGCGCGCAAAAGCCGGCGCGGACAGACATAATTCTGCCGGCCTTTGATCAGCGCCGCGTCGAAAGTCTCGGGCAGAACTTTTTGTAGAATCGGAATGTCTTTGTAGAGAAGTTGTTCCTGAAGATTGATTGTGTGGGTTGAGATGATTGCCTTTTTCTTTTGCCCGAGCGCGAACAGGACCGCGGGAACGAGATACGCCAGCGATTTGCCTACGCCGGTGCCGGCTTCCACCACCAAATGTCGCTCCTCCTCCAACGCCCGCGCCACGGCCGCCGCCATTTGCTGTTGCTGCGGTCGTCGCTCGAAATTTTTCGCCTTCGCCAGAAGTCCGCTTGACGAAAAAAACGATTCGGTTCGTTCCACAAAATCCGAGATAATGGAGTCGCGTAATGCAATCATCTCTTGGTTACAGATTACTCTGAATCCGGCTCGTTCGGAAAGACGTTGTGAATTTATTTGATCGATATATCATCCGAAATTTCTTGCAGGCTTACCTTTACTGCATCATCGGGTTTATATCGATCTGGTTCATCTTCGATATCAGCGACAGCATCTCGACTTTTCTTGACCAACACGTCGGTTTTGGCCGAGTGCTGGAATACTACGCTACCCAAATCCCGCAGATTCTGGTGATTCTCCTGCCAGTCTCCCTCCTCCTGGCCCTGCTTTTTGTTCTCGGGCGGATGTCGCGCGCGAACGAAATTGTCTCGATGCTGACCGCAGGTATCGGCCTCATCCGCGTGCTCACGCCGCTTTTCCTCCTCGCCATTCTCACGACCGCGGTTTGTTTTGCGCTCAATTATTCCCTGGCGCCGCATGCCGAGATGGCGCGAAAACTTTTCTTTGCTGAAAAAAGTGCGACGGGCGCAGAAGGGCAAATTTTCCGGAACCGCCGCGATTCACGCACCTGGTTTATTCAACGTCTCCGACCCAATTCCAACGTCTTTGATAATGTCGAAGTGTTGCAACAGGACTCCTCCGATCACATCACCATGGCTTTTCTGGCCGCGCGCGCGCAATTTCAGCCACGCGAAAATACCTGGATTCTCTCGCAGGCGAAAGTCGTGCACTACGATCCCGCTGGTAACATTATTTCCGAACAAATGGAAGCGAGTCTGTTCGTGAGGCATTGGAGTGAAACGCCCTACCGACTGCGTAGTGCCAACATGCGCGCCGAGTTCATGAGCCTGCCGGAGTTGCGCGATTATTTAAGTTTTAATGCCGATTTCCCACAGACGTTGCTCGCGCCCTTTCGCACTCATTATCACCATCGAATTGCGTTGCCCTGGACCTGCCTCGTCGTCGCGCTCATCGCCGCGCCGCTTGGCGTTGGCTTTTCCCGCCGCGGCGTCCTTGCCAGCGTGGCCACCGCGATTCTGCTGATCTTCACCTTAAATTTTTCCACGCACCTTTTTCTCGCCCTCGGCGAAGGTGACCGCATCCCGGCCTGGATCGCTGGCTGGGCGCCCACGATCGTTTTCGGGACGATCGGCCTTTATTTGTTGCAATTGCGATCTTCCAATCGTGATCCTTCCGACTTTCGCGGCTTCCTGCCGCGTCGTATATTTGCGCGATGATAAACCCCTTGGCGACCGATTGGCCAATTAAACAGCGTTCGGAGATTTGTAACGCAACCCAGCGACCGTTCGCCCCCGGCGAAGTCTTCTATACTCTGCTTTATCGCGAGGGCGATGGGTTCCGACGTGAAGATTTGAGCGAAGAAGCCTGGCGCAACCGCAATGAGAACATTCAGCCGTTCTCATTTTGGAAAACGAAATTCGAACCGGCGCCAGCACCGGCCCCCGAGCCGTTAGCCAAAGAAAACGCGGAGCAGCTTTTCCGGCGCCTGATCGTGGAAGCTGATCCGCCGGCGAACGCCTGTTTCGTTCTCGCTGTAATGCTCGAGCGTAAACGCGTGCTGAAACAAGTGCGCACCGAAAATACCAACGGAAGTCGTTTACTTATCTACGAGCATCGCGAAAACGGCGACGTCTTCATCGTGCGCGACCCGCAATTGCGTTTGAGTGAGCTCGAACGCGTGCAGGACGAAGTGGCAAGGCTCCTGCGCACCGGCGCACCAACGAAAATGACGAATGACGAATGACGAAGCACGAAGGAATGATAAAATCGGAATGACGAAACGAAATCCAACGAACGTTCTTTCGTCATTCGCACATTCGGGCGTCCTTCGTCATTCAACGCCAGTTCGGCTAGGACCATTCGTGCTTCGTCATTTTTAGCTACCATCCACCTGCAATTCGGTCGGTTCTGTGGGACAATTCCCCGATGGATACAGCGCTCCCTTGGTTCAAAGATGCTTTTCCGCTCTATCTCGCCCCGATGGCGGGTGTGACCGACAAGGTTTTTCGCCAAATCTGCAAGGGATACGGCGCAGACGTTCTGGTTACCGAATTCGTCTCTGCCGAAGGCGTCTTTCGACGCAATGAGCGTACCCGTGAATATCTCGACTTCGACCGAGGCGAGCGACCGCTTGGGGTTCAGCTCTTCGGTGCCGACGCCACTCACATGGCGGAGGCTGCCAAGCAGGTGGTCGATTGGGTTGCCCCCGATTTTATCGATCTGAATTTCGGGTGTCCGGTGCACAAAGTGGTCGCAAAAAACGGTGGCTCCGCCCTGTTAAAAGATTGTCCGACTCTTACCAGCGTAGCCGAAGCAGTTGTTGATGCCGTCGCTCCCCTGCCTGTCACGGCGAAGATTCGTATCGGTTGGGACGCGGATTCGATCAATGCCGTGCGAGTTGCCGAAATTCTGCAGGGGTGTGGCATCGCGGCCCTGGCAGTGCATGGACGCACCCGCGCGCAAGGTTACTCTGGCGAAGCAGACTGGCGCGTCATTGGTGAAGTGGCACAGGCGGTAAGAATACCGATTATTGGCAATGGCGATCTGTTTTCACCCCGCGAAGTCGCGCGCCGGCGCGCGGAAACGAAAATTGCCGGCGTCATGATTGGTCGCGCCGCGATGAGTGCGCCATGGATTTTTCGGCAGATTAAACATTGTCTCGCGACTGGTGAGCTCTCACCAGCGCCCGAATTATCGGAGCGATGGGATGTGATCATCGAACATTGCCGCCGTCACGCCGAAAACTGGGGCGCTGAAGAACAAGCCATCCGCTCCATGCGGGCGCGACTTATGGCCTATTCGAAGAATTTTCCGGAAGCAAAAGCACTGCGTGAAAAATTCCAACACGTCGCAACTCTGACCGATGTCGCACGAATGTGTGAAGAGCACTTGGCAACAACCGCAACAATGAGTGACTTTGTAGGGCGGGCATTCCTGCCTGCCACCGCGTAACCCGTGAACGACAACCAACCAGCTAACGGAGTTAAGATCGGTAACGAGAAGCTGATCAGGGTAACGGAAAATGCTGCTCGTCACCTGAGCTCGCTGCTCGAAAAACAAGGCCGGCGACAAGGCGCTTTACGTTTGGCCGTAATCGGTGGCGGTTGTTCTGGTCTGCAATATAAAATGGATCTCGTCGAAGGCCCGGCACCGCGCGACATCCTGGTTCAGTCATCCAATGTCCGGATCGTGGTCGATCCCAAGAGCGCGCTCTTCGTCAGTGGTTCAGTCCTCGATTTCAGCGACGACCTGCAAAAAGGCGGTTTTAAAGTTACAAATCCGAATGCCGTCGCGCATTGCTCCTGCGGCGAAAGCTTCGCCGCGTAACCCAGTTATCGGCGAAACATTCTACGACCGCGGATTACGCGGATGACCCGGATAACGAAAAAAGCACCTGGAGGGGGGCTCCGCGAGCCCGGCGTCGCAGGAGCTCCGCCCTCTAAACCTCCTCCATTCTCGATTCACCGCCGTCTTGTAGGGCGGGCATTCCTGCCCGCCACGGCAAGCGGGAACGCTTGCCCTACAGAAAAATGGTCTCGCCAATGGCATTAATGTTCATTTGAACTTGCGTCCGACCTAATGTGTCGCATCCTTTCCTTGAAATGCTGACCGATCGACAAAGAAGCGTGCTTGATTTTATCCAGAGCGAACAGCGCGAGAAAGGTATCACCCCCAGCACGCGCGAAATCCAAAATCATTTTGGCTTCGCCAGCCAAACTTCGGTCATGCAATACATTTCTACCCTCGCACGCAAAGGATTTCTCGATCGTCACGCCCGCAAAGCGCGCGCTCTTGTCACCCCGGTGCAAAAAGTCCAGATCACCGATATACCGATTTACGGACAAATCCCGGCCGGCATGGCAACGTTGACCGAGCAAACCGTGCTTGGCCACGTTTCACTCGATAGCCGCTCAGCTAACGCATCGAAGAACGCGCGAACGTTTGCGCTGAAAGTGCGGGGCGATTCGATGGTGAATGCCCACATTCTCGACGGTGACATCGTGATTCTGGACGATCGCAAGGAAGCGCGAAACGGTGATATTGTGGCGGCATTGATCGATGGCGAGACAACCTTGAAACGTTTTGTCATGGAACACGGGCGTCCTTATTTGCGAGCGGAAAACCCACGCTATCCGGATCAGCGCCCGGCTCATGATTTGCGGATTCAAGGCGTGATGGTGTCACTGATTAGACGGCAGCCTAATGGCGGAACCAGACAAATTTCATCCGCTAAACACACTAAAGGACGCTAAAAGGGCCGCTGTCCGCGGACCGCTAATTTGGAACACGGGCTTCTGGCCTGTGCGCCCAGCGGGTTTTCAACCCGCTGCCGTCGGTAACCAGACGCAGCTCGAAGTCAGCGGAGTGAAACTCCGCTGAGCGCACAGACTGGAAGTCTGTGTTCCAATACATAAATGTTCATTTGAACGTAGTATCTACTTGTGCCATTCTTAGGAATGGCCGCGAGCCGGCAAATTATCGATCTCCGCAATCTTTTGGCGGAACGCTTTCAGCATCCGCCCGCTCTTGCTGGCGGACAAATCAGTATTCCCCTTTTTGGTCGAGCGACCGATGGGGGTCTCCGTAAAGGTGCAATCACCGAAATCATCAGCACAAATGCGAGCGCGGGCTCGGCGCTGCTCATTCACAGCTTGCTGCAAATCGCACAACGCGATCGCTTTTTTCTCGCCCTCATCGATGGTGGCGATTCGTTCGATGTCCAATCTGTTGACACCGGCACGCTGCAACATTTGCTTTGGGTCCGTTGCGAGAAAGCAACCGAAGCGATCAAAGCGGCCGATTTTCTTTTGCGCGACGGAAATTTCCCACTCGTCATCCTCGATCTCGTTTTAAATCCAGCGGAAGAATTGCGCCGCATTCCAGCGACGAGCTGGTATCGCTTGCAACGATTGGTCGAGCCAGCGCCGACCGCGTTTGTGGTAATGAGCCGCCACAACATGGTGGCGAGCGCGCGCACTAAAATCGTGCTGGAGAACCGATGGACGCTTCCCGATTTATCCCGGGACAATCCGAGTGCGCAATTGCACTTCAAAGTCCGGCGGGCAAAAACAATCGCCTCAGCGTTGGGATAAAATGTTCGCCACCATTTTGCTGCCGAATTTTTATCTGCAAGCGATCGCACGCCATCAGCCGAAATTACGGAAGCAACCGCTCGCTGTCCTCGACGCCACCGCGATGAAAGCGGTGATCCTGCAATTAAATGAAGCTGCCGAAAATGAAGGGGTCCGCGCTGGGATGACCCCCAGCCAAGCCCTGGCCCGCTGCCTTCACTTGGTCATCAAAGCGCGTGCGCGCGATTGCGAGCACCAACTCAGCGACATTTTGCTGCATCACGCCTTCATGCTTTCGCCGTTCGTAGAAGCGACCGCTCCCGGCGTCTGCACCGTCCAATTCATGCAATCAAATCGTCTCACCATCATCAAGGAACAGCGATCTCTAGACTGCCGCCTACGTCAAAAATTGCGACACCTGATTGACTCACTTGCCCGTTGCAACGTGATCGCGCGCGCCGGGATTGCGCAAAACCCGGACGCGAGTTTTCTCGCGGCCCACCGCGCCGAACCGGTGCTCGAGATTAAAGAGGCGAAGAAATTTCTCGCGCCGCTACCAATTGAAACGCTCGCGGTCGACGCGATCTCTTAACTAACAGACGCGGATGAAAAAGCGGTCCCGCGGGATCGCACTCCAAAAGCTGAGGCATGATTCGAGCCCGCTTTTCAATTCGCGAAGCGTTTTTGGAGTGCGCCAGCCGTGCTGGCGCTTTTGGAACGAGCTCGTCGCGCTACCATGGTTTCGCTAATGCGCTTTTCCTAAGGCGTATCCAATCAGCAGGTCAAATGTGACAACACATAGAACGCCCACGAGCTTAAACAAACTAAATCCCCACTTTCGTCGATCCTGAAATTGAAAGCTAAAGGGCCAGCAAACAAGCCAGATTAAGGCGACGTTCGCAAGAATCACGCCGAGGATTAGTTTGTCGCGCCCCGTGAATCAGCCGCCGGCGTAGTTCGGGTAGCGATCGCGCAATTGTTTGGCGACACGATCTGCTTCTTCCGTCTTGCCGGCGCGACGATAAGCATCCGCCGCCTTATTGAGCGCGCGTGGCGTGATGGCAGGGTCATCGTAGAGCAAGGCCACACCGGCGTAAGCTTTCCCCGCGTCTTCAAAGCGTTGGCGCTCGAACTGAACATCACCCGCTAACAACCGCGCTTCCGCATTGACCTTGCCTTCGGGCTGCAAGGTCATGATCTCAGCCGCAATTTTTTCGGCATCGTCCGGTTTATGCGCGGCAATTTTGGTGACGCCGAGCGCGAGCAGAGCTTTCACCTTCCCGGCTGCGTCGGTCGAGTTTTGCAAATAACGTGCGTATGCGTTTTCCGCTTGGTCGTAATGCTTTAGCTTGCCGGCAACATCGCCGAGGTAAAACCAGAAATCCGGCTTAACCCCGGCCGGATTTTCTATGCGCCCAAGAATGCCAAGATACTTTTCCGCCAACAAATAATTCTTGTTGTTATAATACTCGATGCCGAGCCATTCCAGCACTTCGGGGGGAACGTTGGCGTTGCCACTGGAGGTAAGAAATGCATCAGCCTCGCTCGTGGCGGCCTTACGATCGCGCAGATAGTAGTGAGCTGAAATGATTCGAAGAGTAGCGGGGTTATAGTATTGCTCCCGATTTAATCGTCGCGCCGCATCGAGGAAAGTGAGGGCACGTTTATATTCTTTGCCGTCAAACGCGGCCTTGCCGATGTAATAGTTGGCCTGCGCGACAGCGCTACTTTTTGGATATTCCTTGAGTAATTGCTGGAAGGCTTGTGCCATTTCCGGCGCGCGATTGAGCTCGCCCAGCAGCAACGCCTTTTGCTGAATGGCCGCCTCGCGTTCCTTCGCCTTCGGGTAATTCGAGATGAGAAAGTTCAGATCGGCGATGGCGCCGTCCATGTTATTACTTTGCTGGTAGGCGAGCGCCCGCTGAGTCAATGCGATGGGAGTCTGCGGATTATCCGGGAATGTCTTGATGAAGTAGCTGAACGCCTCGATGGCGGGAGCGGAATCTTTCATTTGCACAGCGCACCAACCCAGTTTGTAAGCCGCTTCCGACCGCAAGTTCAACGCCAGTTGTGACGCACGGAGTTCCTCGTAAAACGGCGCCGCCTCCGCGAACTTTTGTTGCTTGTAGAGCGCTTCTGCTTTTAACAATTTCGCCTGGTCGGCCCGCTCGCTCGTAGGATTGGTTTTGAGATATTCATCGACTTCCACGATGACCGCGTTTGGGTCGGAATTGTAAATATTGATCAGACGTTGATAGCGCGCGTCCTTCGCTTCTTCCCGGTTGGGAAATTTTTCGATGATCTCGCGATAAATTCCTTCTGCTTCCTGGGTGTGGCCAAGTTGTCGTTGCGCGTTGCCGACAAGAAGCATCGTTTCCGCTTTCGCTTCCTCCGGTAATTGCCCGGCCGATTTTTTGTAATCCGAAATCACCTGGGCGAATTGTCCGGTTTGATATTCGAGACGAAGCAGGCCGGCTTGCGCGACCCCCTTCCATCGCCCGGAATCGGAAGCGGCGCGTCCTTTTTGCAGGAGAACACGCGCTTTTTCTGCCATCGCGCTGTCGATCTTGGCGCGATCGGCGACGGCAAGATCGAGCGCAATCAAACCCGCGCGAACGGCTGCTTCGGCTTTCGCGGCCGGCTTTTCTGCCTCGGTCGCAAGCGCTTCATATTGCTTGAGGGCATCGGTCCGACGCCCACGCGCGAGTAACATCGCGCCGGCGGTGGTGCGCGCATCTTCGCGATACTGACTTTTCGCCTCAGCCACCTGGAGGTAAAGCATGAGAGCGTCATCCGCCCGTTTGCTACTTTCCAGGCACCGCGCTTCGAAATATTTGGCCGATAACGCAACCGAGGCGTCCTTCGAGTTTGCGGCTGCTTTGTGGAAGAGCGGTTGTGCGGCAGTGAAATCCTTTTGCGAGAAAGCAAGGACGGCGAGGGCGTAAGCTGCAGGGCCGGCAAATTCGCTGTCTCCAAATTCGTCGAGCAGCTTTTGGAAGTTGGTCCGAGCGGAACCGTTCTTCCCGAGTAAGCGATAGCTTTCGCCTAATCCAAAATAGGCATTAGCCCGGCCGGAGCCGCTCCTGTAATCACTCAAATACTTTTCGTACTCAGGAATTGCCAGGTCGTACATCTTGCGGGCGAAAAGCGCATTGGCGTACTCAAGCTGACGTTTGTCAGTCGGTTGCTCTGGCGTCGACGGTTTTTCTTCGGGCGGCGAGGTCGCGTCATCGGCCGGCAGGGCACGTGGAACCGGTGGTTCGTTCAAAGGCACGGCGCGACGAACTTCCTGCGCCAGGGTAACGTCGCTTACCCACAGCAGCCCTGCCAAAAGCAAACCGGCATTGCGCCGGGATGATTTCATTTTGCGGTCGCGAATGCGACGTTGGTAATTCCGGCCTCGCTGCAAATGTTGAGCACGTTAACCACGTTCTTATAAGCGCCGCCTTCATCGCCGCGAATCACCACTGCCTGTTCCGGATATAATTTCACCAGGTTCTGCAACAGATCACCCAGCTCCGAGCCTGTCATCGTCCGTCGATTGACGATCACGCTTCCATCGGTCTTCACATTCACGACCACATCGCCCGGCGGCGCTAGTTTCTCCTTTGCGGCCGATGCTTTCGGGACTTTGACATCGAGCTCGTTTTCGTTGCGCGCAGCGCTCCAGGTCAGCAAAAAGAAAATCAGCAGCAGCATTAAGACATCGACCAATGGGGCGAGCTGTATTCCGGGGTGCTGCAACGGGGCGCGGCTACGCAAATTCATTGGGCCGAGAGCAATTAAAACTCCGACTCGAGCAGCGCCGGCGTGCGCTCGGAGCCACGAGCAAATTGCAAGGAGAGGAGAGCGAGGATGTGGGTAACGGCGGATTCCAACTCCGAAATCAAACGTTGTGAGCGCCCGCGGAAATAGGCGTAAAAAATCATCGCCGGAATACCAATGGCCAATCCGGCCGCGGTATTAAAAAGCGCTTCACTGATGCCATGCGAAAGCTGCATGTAACGCTGACTGCCAACATCTGCGCCGAGTGCACCGAAGGAGCGAATAATTCCGATCACAGTTCCAAGCAGACCGAGGAGCGGCGCAATCATTCCGATATCGGCGAGATAAGTAACGCGGTTATTCAAATTGGAAGCGACCCGAGTTCCTTCCGTCTGGGCAATTTCACGGATTTGCTCGAAATCGGCGTTCGGATTTTTGGTGGTGAAATCGAGAACTTGTTGGACCACGCGGGCGATGGCTTCGCCGTGACGATTGGAAACGGCGAGCAGACCGAGATAATCGCGCTTCCGCAGCAGCGCATCGGCGGTGGCCATAAATCCATGGGAGACAACCGCGCCGCGTCGAATGCTCAGGAAGTAAACGATGACGAGCATGACCGAAATGATTGACAGGATCAGGAGCACCACCATAACCGGCCCGGCCTGCGACATCGCGTGTAACATGGTGGTGGTTGTCCGCGGTAGCTCTGGCGCGAGCGGCGGAGTCGCGACCGGCGCGGGAGTTTGTGCGAGAAGTGACGAGGCGCTGGCCGGCGCGAGAAACAGCCAAAAGAATTTTTTCATGCCCAGACAGCCGCTACGATAAACGACGGGCGCTAGCGCGCAACCAAAGCTCCGTCAAAACGGCGCAAGCGGAAGATATGGGCAGGGCGAGCCGCTGGATCGAGCTCGACGTAATTGCGCCGCCCGTACCAGGTATAACGGGAATCATCGAGCAAATCGTGCACCTGGTACGGCTCGCCTTCGTTCTGACCGAATAATTCGATGGGAACATCGATCATCGAGTTTTGCCGGCGAAAGGGGTCGAGATTTACCACCACGAAAATGATGTTCTCTCGCGCGGGTGTCGTTTTGCCATAGAACAGGATCGCGCCGTTGTCCGCGTTGTAGAAACGCAGATTATCGTAGAATTGCAGGGCCCGATTCTGGCGCCGGATCGTGTTCAAGCGCGCGATAAACTCTTTGATATTACCAGGGACGTCCCAGTCGCGCTCCTTAAACTGATACTTCTCCGAATCGAGATATTCTTCGCGCCCGGGCAGAGCGGCGTTTTCGCAGAGCTCGAACCCGCTGTAAATCCCGTAGACGCTCGACAAAGTGGCTGCTAACACCACGCGAATCATAAAAGCAGGCCGACCGCCATTTTGCAAAATTGGGGGCAAGATGTCGGGCGTATTCGGCCAAAGATTGCCCCGGAAATATTCGCGCATTTCCGTCTGGGTAAGTTCGGAGAAGTAATCGACTAGTTCCTGTTTGTAATTGCGCCAGGTGAAATAGGTATAGCTCTGATTAAAGCCGGCCTTGGCCAGCACCTTCATCATCTTTGGTCGAGTAAACGCTTCCGACAAAAAAATCGTGTCGGGAAACTCGTCGCGCACCCCGGAGATCAAATACTCCCAGAACGGCACCGGCTTGGTGTGCGGATTATCCACGCGAAAAATACGAACGCCGCGCTCGACCCAGAATAAAATGATGCTCTTCATTTCCGCCCATAGTTCCAGCCAGTTCTGGCAGCGGAAATTCAGCGGATAAATGTCTTCGTATTTCTTCGGCGGATTTTCGGCGAACTTGATCGTGCCATCCGGGCGCGCATAAAACCACTCCGGATGTTGCACCACGTAAGGGTGATCGGGTGAGCAGTTGATGGCAAAATCGAGCGCAATTTCCAGCCCGCGTTTTCGGACTTCCTCTTCCAACCAGGCAAAATCCCCCAGGGTCCCGAGCGCGGGATCAATGTCCTTGTGCCCGCCACCATTCGGCAATCCCAGATGTCGGTTACCGGTGGCATACGGCACGCCGGGATCATCAGCTTGAGAGATAACAGAATTGTTTCGTCCTTTGCGGTTTGTGGTACCAATGGGATGGATCGGCGGGAAATAAATGACGTTAAATCCCATTGCTTTGGCATACTCGATCCGGGGCAAACAATCGCGCAGTTTGGAACCGCGCTCGCCGCTGCCCTCCGCGGAACGCGGAAAGAATTCGTACCAAGCCGCAGTCCGCGCTTCCAGACGGTCAACAACCGCGCGCGGCGGCGGAGCCCATTGCGTGGCGCCGGTGCGATCGGGATAGGTCGCCATTAAAACTTCGAGCTCGCCAGAATGCACCAGCTGGTCGACCTCTGCCGGCATCTTTGTTCGCACTGCCTCTGCGATTTCGCGGAGCCGTTTTGCGTCGTGCGGGTCGTGCGCGCGCCTCGCTGCTTCCTCGATCAGTGCCGCGCCTTCGAGGGCTTCACTACGCAAGGGAGTGACGCCAGCTTTGAATTTGGTTGAAAATTCGTGCTGCCAGCTGATAAAGGCGTCAATCCAAGCCTCCACGGTATATTCGTAAATCGCATTTTCATAAAGAGTGCAGGCTCCACGCCAGCGATCGTTATCGATTAATTTCATCGACGTCTCGTGCCAGCCGGTCTCGTCCACCATTCGCCATTTCAGCGCGGCTGCGACAACATCGTGTCCCTCCTTGAAAATATCGGCTTCAACCACCAGATCTTCACCGGTCACTCGCTTGATCGGATAGCGACCGCCATCGATCAACGGCTGCAGATTTTCAATGACCGCACTCGGAAATGCCCGAAGCATGGGCGTTCCATCAAACGAATTTCAGTGAAAGGCAAGTCGCCCGACGCGCCTTCTTGTAGGGCGGCGATCTCCGCCGCCGTTTCTTTTCGCTGGCGGCCAAAATGGCCGCCCTACAATTCTTGCTCGGAGCGTAATACCGAGGATGCCCTACGCGGCGAAATAAAACGCGCACTCGTAGAGTCCGGAATTACGCGTTTCCTGTCGCCGCACTCGTGTCCCGAGAAGCTGCTCGAACATTTCCTGCTCGAGTCGGCCAATAATGGGATATTTGTCGAGCACGTTCTGGAGCGGCGTGTGGCATTCCAGAATCTGCGGGCCGCCATCGTCAGTCACGAATTGTGACATGTATCCTTCGGTATCCCGAATTTTCGCCAGTGATTTAGCCCGGTCCGCCACCGTCTCGCCTTTGACCTTCTCTTTCAGGTTCGCGCATTTTCGTTCAAACAAGTTGTAGAGCAATTTTTCCGGTGCGTTCGGTCCGTAAATGCTTTGGACCGAATCCAGCAACTCCAAGGTAAATCGATTGCTGTCCGCCTGAAAAAGATCATGCGCGCGCCGGGTTAATCGATAAACCATTTCCGGGCGACCCATTTTTTGCGGACGGCGCCAGGTATCGAGATAACCGTCGCGTTGCAGGGTGAGACAGTGCTGTTTAATGCCCATGTAACTCATCCTCATGCGATCGACCAATTCGTTGACCGATAACCCGCGGCTGCGTTTGAGCGCGTTGACAATTTCGAGCCGTTGCGTCCGGCCAATCTCTGCCAGCAGTCTTTGATTCATGGCCCCAGGGCGGTTAATACTTTAATGATAAAGAGCTCGTCTATGCAACTAAATTCGCGTAAAAACACGCCACTGTAAATCACTTAGACAATGCGACTTGTGGTCGAAGGATCGAATAAGTGCGCCTTAGTTACGTTGAGCGCGAACTGCAAACGATGACCGGACTCGCGATGATCGAGCGCACGCTGGCTTCGGCAAACGACCGTGTGCGCTCCGGTCTGCAAGTACAGATTCGTTTCCGCTCCCATCGGTTCGACAATGTCCACAATCGCCGGAAAACTCGCGGCGGCATTCCCCGTTTTCGAAAGCTCTGCCAGTTCGATGTCCTCCGGCCGAATTCCCAACAGCATTGCTTTGCCGAAAAATTCACGCGCCCGCGGTCGATCGGCGAATCGCACTTCGATTGTTCCGCCCTTCGTTTCCTTAAAAACGATGGCGTCGCGCTCCTGTTTTAATTCGCCATTGATGAAATTCATCGGCGGGCTACCAAGAAAACCGGCGACAAAAAGATTGTCCGGCTCGTTGTAAAGTTTCAGCGGCGTATCGATCTGTTGGACCTTGCCGTTGTTCATCACCACAATCCGGTCGCCCATCGTCATCGCTTCGATCTGATCGTGGGTGACGTAGACCATCGTTGCCTGCAAACGCTGATGCAGTTTGGTGATTTCGGTACGCATTTGGACCCGCATTTTCGCGTCCAGATTCGATAACGGCTCATCGAACAAAAAAACTTTCGGCTGCCGCACGATGGCGCGTCCCACCGCGACGCGCTGTCGCTGTCCGCCGGAGAGCGCTTTCGGCTTACGATCGAGCAATTCTTCAATTCCAAGAATGGTAGCGGCATCACTCACGCGCTTCTTGATTTCAGCCTTGCCATACTTCCGCAGCTTCAAGCCAAAAGCCATGTTATCGAAGACGCTCATGTGCGGATAGAGCGCGTAATTCTGGAATACCATCGCGATATCGCGGTCCTTCGGCGCGACGTCGTTGACCCGGCGCTCGCCGATGTAAATGTCGCCGCGCGAAATTTCTTCCAAGCCGGCGATCATGCGAAGAGTCGTCGATTTGCCGCAACCGGACGGACCAACCAGCACAACGAACTCGCGATCGGCAATTTCGAGATTCACATCGTCGACTGCAGTTACGCTGCTCCCCTTTTCTGCGGGATAAATCTTGTAAACGTGATTAACGGTGACCTTGGCCATTGCGTGCTTCGCCGGGCAGAGCGCAGTTCAGCAAGTTAGCGGGGAGGCTTTGAGGCTCAAACTTTCTCGGTGGACCAAGCTCTCCCTAGCACCCACCTGAAGGCCCGTGCCAATGCGAGGATGGCTCGCTGAAGGGCAACGCAACGACCTTGACGTTTATTGGCCTGTCGTCCACCAACGTGATTAACGACGTGCCGGTTTCGGTGTAGCCGCGTTTTATTATCGCTAAGGCGATGTGTGCATTCAACCGTTCCGAAAAAACGGCGCTGGTTACGTGACCAACCATCTTCGTCTCCGCGTGTAGCTCCTTTCCCGGAGCCAACGCCTTTTCCGAAGTCACCCCACACAGGCGCTGCCGGGTTTGGCCGCTCATTTTCATTCGCGAGATCACTTCCTGCCCGATGTAGCAGCCTTTTTCGTAATCAATCGCACGGGCGGCCAGATTCGCTTCCGGTGGAATAATCTCCCGCGTGAGCTCGCAGCCCCAGCGTGGAATTCCACTCTCGATTCGCAAAACTTCCCACTCGCTTTCATCCATCGCTCGATAATCGGCAGCGAGCGCGCCCTTCATTGCTTCCGCCCGAGCCGCTTCAACCCAAAGGTCCCAACCATCGATTCCCAGTCGCCGCGAGCGAAAATCGAATTTTGCGTCTGATATCTTCGGCTCTGAGCCCGCCAGCACGTGGAAAAGCGCAGATTGATCTGTCACATCCTCAATCTTCACATCATCAGCAATCACGTATCGCTCGAGTCGAGTCTGCAACAGTTCACGCAATTCCTGATCGGCATCGATCCAAATGTCGTTAGGTGTCGCGGACAGGAAGACGTGCGCATCGAAATGTCCTTTGGCGTTGAGCACGCATGATTCCTGTGTCGCCTCCGCGCCGGCTTTGCGAACGTCGTTGGTGGTCTGTCCGTTCAGAAAACGAATGCGATCGGCTCCAGTCACGCGCAACTTCGTGCGAGCGGAAAGGTCGAAGAACGCCGGAGCCATTTTGACCGATCAATAATCGGTCCGTCGCAACAAGCGACTGAAGAATCCGCGCTTGTCCTCCTCTGGTTCGGAATCACCGTTCGAAGGAGTATCGGGTGCAGTCGTTTCCGCCGGCTCCGGCTCCGGCGCCGGCTGCGGCTGCGGTTGACGCGGTGTCTCAATGTCGACTGGCATCTGCCGTTCTTCTGCGACCAGCTGTTCTTCTGCGACCAGCTGTTCTTCGGGCGGAGGTGGCTCGGGAGGCGATTCTCCAATCTGCGTCGCTTCCAATTTTGCCAACTGCTCCTCGACGAACTCAGGCGATTCGTGCGGCACCGTAACCGGGCGGGGCGAGAACAAATCGGCCTGTCGCTCGGCCCAATCCGGCGCTTGCACAAATGGTAGAAAACGCCGGGCGATCGAGGAAAAATCATCGTCGCCACGGCCCTGGCGCGCTTCATCGAGCAAGCGATCACGCGTCGCACCCGCTACGGTCAGATCAAGGTCGAAGTGGCGGCCCATCCGATTCGCAATCTGCATGTCTTTGAGCATGTGTTTGACTGAAAAATGCGGATCGAAATCCGCCGAAATAATCCGCGGCACTTTCAAATCGAGCGTGGCTGAATTGCTGGCGTTTTGCTTGAGGGCATCGGCAAATTTTTCCAATGGAATGCCCGAATAATGCACGATGGCCATTGCTTCCGCGGCCCCTTGCACGCTCGCTGCCGTCACCATGTTAGTTGCGATTTTGATGATGCTGGCGTCGCCGATTGCACCGATGCCCACGATCGCTTTGCTGCTTGCTTGCAATAGTGGTCGCACTTCATTAACAGCGGCTTCATCGCCACTAACGTAATAGACAAGCTGTCCTTTTTCGGCGGCTAGTTTGCTGCCGGTAAATGGCGCTTCCACCAAACGGGCGCCACGCCGTTCCACTAACGCCGCCGCTTCGCGCATGGTGTCGGGCGAGACCGTGGGATGCGCAATCACGATATGACGCGGCGTGAGCGACATCGAAATGGTCTGGATCATTCGCATCAGCGCATCGTCGTCGGAGACGAAGATCTGGAGATAATTGCACGTCTGCGCCAGCTCGGCCGGAGAACCGACAAAGTTGGGCACTGGTCGCGGCGTGCGGTTCCAGACGAAGACCGACAGCCCCTGATGGCGCAAATGATCGGCAATGCGACGGCCAATAATGCCGAGGCCAATAATCCCAACGCTCTTTCGAATACTACGCGTCATGTCCGTCCCTCTGGAAACTGCGATTAAACCTACCGCCGTGCAATCTATTCATTTCACCACAAACCGGGTGCACCGCGCCAGGTCTGACTCCAGGGCGGCAACGGCGGTTCGCCGTTTCTCTGCCGCGATGAGGGCGGTGATTTCAGGCGTGACCTCTGCAAGCGTCAGTGGTCGTGTGGGATGCACATCGGTGACTTGGAGCGCGTGGAAGCCCAAATGCGATTGCAGGAATCGCGGAGGAGCGTTGGGCGTCAGTTGTTCTGCGGCCTCGAAAAATTCTGCCGGCATACGATTGGCCGCGAAAAAACCGAGATCGCCCCCGCGCGTTTTGCTCGCTTCATCTTCGGAGACTACGGCAGCGAGTTCGGTAAAATCCTCGCCCCGGCCCAAACGTACGGCGATATCCAGGATGGCCTGTTGTTTCGCTTGCGTCACCTCGGGAGCTGAGCCTTCGGGCGCAGCCAGAAAAATGTGTCGCGCGCGAATTCGCGTTGGTTGCTTGAATTCGGCTTGATGTTGCTCGAAATATTTCTGCACTTCCGCATCTGACACGGCAATTTGCGAAGCAATTTGATTCTCAATCCATTCCTCGCCGCGGATTGTGTCGGCTAAGGTTCGCCTGAGAGTTCGTTGTGAGACGCCGCTGTGGTGCTGGGCCGCGCGAAACTGGTGATCATCGGCAAATTGATTCCGCAAAGCGGCCAAGACCCGGTCGGAGCCATTGGTTTTAACCGCATTCGTTGGTAACGCTTCGCTTGCAATCAACTCGTCGCGGAGCGCAACGCTCTCAGCTTCTCCGAAATCCTCTCTTGCTGCGCAAAATTGTTTCTCGCGGAGACGTGCTCGAACATCCGCCTCGAAGACTCCACTCTGCCGCACCAGCGCAATCAATTTGCCCCGTTGAAAAATGTAGCCAGCCACCTGATGAACGACAGGAAATCTGACAAGCCCGTCACCGATTAGCGCGCCAGCCCCGATCGTGATCAACGCGAGAAGCGCTTTTTTCATTTCAGTTCAAATTGCACCAGATCGTAGAGCGCGACCCGCCCGACGATTTCCAGACTTTCCGCGCTGATTTTGTCGAGTGTGTCCTCGGCAGTGTGCCACGGTGGAAAATCGAAATCGATCAGATCGATCACCGGAATCCCGATCTCGTTAAGCGGCGTGTGATCGTCGGTCATTCCACCACCAAGATAGGTGAAATGAGCACGTTGGCCGAGCGCGTCGGCGGCAGCAAAAATATTGCGAGTTAGGGCGGGCGGCGAATCGGGCGGCAGCGTTACGCCGAGCGATTTGTCCCCGATCATATCGAAGAGGATTCCGCGGCGAACGGATTTCGCATTTCCCGAATCGCGCAGCTCTTCCGCAAAATGGCGGCTACCGTAGAGCCCATCGGTTGCGGTAAAGTTTTCAAATGCTTCTTCGCCATCGAAAAACAAAAGCTCGATCTTTGCGGCAAGGGACGGGCTCATTGCCAGGACCCGGGCCATTTCAATGAGCAACCCGGTGCTCGATCCGCCGTCATTTGCGCCAACAAATCGAATGGTTTCGAAGGTTTTGGTATCGTAGTGAGAGCAAAGGAGGAACTGTGCTGCGTCCTTTTTTTTTCTGGTCCCAAAGCGTGCAATCAGATTTACAAATGTCATTTTCCCGCGCGGAGTCTGGTCGGAAAATTCAGAGCGCGTTACAGTCCAACCGGCAGACTTCAACTGCTCGATGATATAAAGTCGCGATTTCTCCAAGGCTTCCGAGCCGGCGGGTCGCGGGCCGAGATCAACCAAATGCTGGACGTGGGCAAACGCTTTCTCGCCGGAAAAATTTTCCCAGAGTGGCGGCATTCGAGAACCGCAACTTTGGATTGAGAGGGTTGCGAACGTGGCGAGAAACAGCGTCCGCGAGAGGGTACAGCGCATGGCGCCGACTCAATTTTCTGGCGGAAGCCCGATCACTTGCATGATGCGCTGCAAGTCGTCGGCACCGTAATATTCAATTTCGATTCGCCCTTGTTTCTCGCCGTGATGCAAAACCACGCGTGTCCCCAAATGCTCCTGCAAACGTGACTGCAAATGTTCAATCGTACTGGCGCTCACGGACACCGTTGAGGGACGACGACGGCGCGGTCTCGCATTCCCGAGCTGGCGGGCAACCAACCGCTCCGTCGCCCGCACTGTCGCGCTGCGTCTCAAGACCGTTTCCGCGACGGCCAACTGTTCTTCTGGCGCTTTCAGCGCGAGCAATACTTTGGCATGTCCGACCGAGATCAAATCCTGGGTTAACCACGTTTGCACCTGCTCATGCAAATCGAGCAACCGCATCGCGTTCGCCACGGCCGCGCGGCTCCGGCCAACCTTCTGCGCGATCTCTTCCTGCCGCATTCCAAATTCACCTGCCAAACGAGCGTAACCCTGCGCTTCTTCGATCGGATTCAGATCGGCGCGCTGTAAATTTTCGATGAGCGAAAGTTCGAGCACGTCGCGGTCGCTCGCGCTCCGAATAATGACGGGCACTTCGTTTAACCCAGCTTCCTGGGCGGCTCGCCAGCGCCGCTCCCCCGCGATCAATTCGTGACGTCCATCAATCGCCCGTACAATCAGAGGTTGAATGATTCCGTGTTGGCGGATGGATTCGACCAACTCCGAGAGCGCATCCGCGCCGAAATCCTTACGCGGCTGCAAAGGGCTTGGGGTGATGCTATAGAGACTGACTCGCTGAATTTTTTCCGAATCATCGACCGCCGCAATCGCTGGAGCTGGGGCCGGCTGCGCGGCGATGAGCGCGCTGAGACCTTTGCCGAGCGCCAATTTTGCCATCGCGCAGAGACTATCGGAAGCGACTCCGCAACGCAAACAGCTCGTTGCGGCAATCTACGGCACGCATAGCATCGTCCATGGCCGCGACGTTAACCGGGACCTTCACCCTCGGGCATTCACCCGATCCGGATGACGCTTTCATGTTTTACGCGATGGCGGCGAACAAAATCGATTTGCGCGGTTATCATTTCGAACACCGGCTCGAGGACATTCAGATTTTGAACGAACGCGCAATGCGCGGCGAGCTGCATATCTCCGCGGTCTCGATCCATGCCTGCGCCTACGTCGCGGACAAATATTTGTTGCTGCCATGCGGCGCGAGCATGGGCGACGGCTACGGACCGCTGGTGATTGAGAAACATCGAACACCGAACATCGAACCCGCCTACGCCGAAGGCTACGGCGTGGCAGGCAGCGAAGATCGAACATCGCATGAAGATATTCGGGAGCGGCTGCGCGGTCGCTTAATCGCAGTGCCAGGAGTGATGACGAGCGCGTTTTTGGCGCTGCAGCTTTATCTCGGCGAATTCAAATACATCGTCGTGCCGTTCGACGAAATCTTCGAGACGGTAGGAACTGGTCGTGCGGAGGCTGGCTTAATCATTCACGAAGGGCAGCTCACCTATGCGCACTCCGGATTTACAAAAATAATTGATCTGGGCGAATGGTGGAAAGATCGGACCGGCCTGCCATTGCCGCTGGGTGGAAATGTTCTGCGCAAGGATATTCCACGCGAGATTCAGAGTGATCTGGTCGCGATTTTGCGAGAGAGCATCGAATTCGGCCTGAACCACCGTGACGAAGCGGTGCAACACTCGATGCCATATGCGCGCGGCATGGACAGCAACCTGGCATCAAAGTTTATCGGAATGTATGTAAACGAGTTCACGCGCGACTATGGCGAGGTCGGACGCGAGGCCATCCGCCGGTTTCTTGGCGAAGCGCGCGAACGCGCTTATATCGATCGTGAAATCTCGATCGAGTTCGTAAAGTAGATCTCGCTCGCCGCTATTTTTTCTTCGCGCTCGGAGACGGCGAAGCTTTCGGCTTGCTCACCGCTTCCACGACGAAATTCTTCACCCGCTGGGCCTCTTGTTTGAAACCGTTAGTGAAATCATGCGTGCCGTATTCAAAAAGCACGACAAAAGAGAAGGTGAAGAAAACGAATAGGACGAGCCAGAACAGCCCGCGAATGAGAGACATCGGACGACCTTAAGGCAGTGATGGGGCCTGGTCAACGACGCCGTAGCCAAGGCAAGCCTTCGCAGTTGAACCGGGAGGCGAAGCTGCGATTCTGCTCGCTGTGCGGGTGCCACTGCTCGACCTAGGCGAACAATATCGCGCTCTTGCCGCGCCGATTCGGCAGCAGATCGACGAAGTGTTGCAGAGCCAGCGTTTCATCCTCGGGCCGAAAGTGGAGCAGTTCGAACGCGCCCTTTGCGATTACATCGGCACAAAATTCGCCATCGGCGTTTCCTCCGGAACGGACGCATTGCTCGCAGTCTTGATGGCGTTAGAAATTGGACCGGGCGACGCCGTGATTACTACGCCTTATTCGTTTTTCGCGACTGCTGCCTGCATTGCACGGGTCGGCGCGACGCCGCTCTTTGTCGATATCGAGCCAGAAACTTTTAATATTTCACCCGAAGCAATCCGATCGTTCATCAAAAAAAATTGTCACCACGCGAACGGCGTCCTGATGGCGCGGGACCGGCAAGCCATTCGCTTGATTATTCCAGTGCATCTTTTCGGATTGTGCTGCGAAATGGACACCATCATGGAGATCGCGCGCGAACACGAATTGCTGGTGATTGAAGACGCGGCCCAGGCAATCGGCGCCGGATACCCTCAAGCTGGCGAAGTGACGTCGGCGGGTGCGATCGGCGATATCGGTTGTTTCAGTTTTTATCCTTCGAAAAACCTTGGGGCGGCCGGTGACGCCGGGGCCATCGTTTGTACGGCGGAAAATCTGGCAACTCGTTTACGAACCTGCCGTCAACACGGGATGGAACCGCGTTATCATCATCAATTCATCGGCGGGAATTTTCGCCTCGACGAACTGCAGGCGGCGATTCTTCAGGCGAAACTACCGCACCTAGCAGGTTGGTCGGCCGCTCGTCGAGCGGCCGCTGATTTTTACCGCGAGGAATTTTCCCGACGCAATTTAGGGGATTCCATTATTCTTCCGGCCGAGCCATATCGGGAGCGCGCCGGTAATCATCACATCTATCATCAGTTTGTCATTCGCGCGGTGGCGCGGGATGAGTTGAAGGCGCATCTCAGCAGCAACGAAATTGAAAGCGAGATTTACTACCCGGTCCCGCTCCATTTGCAGGAATGCTTTTTCTATTTGGAACATAAGGAGGGCGACTTTCCGGAAGCAGAACGCGCGGCCGCCGAAACACTGGCTTTGCCAATTTATCCAGAACTGAGTCGCGAAGCGCAGCGATTTGTGGTGGGCAAGATCGCGGAATTTTACTCCTAAAAAAGCATCTGCGTCATCCCGAGCTAAGTCGAGGGATCCCGTTGCGTAAGCTTTAAGGTTTCATCGCTGGATCCCTCGACTTCGCTCGGGATGACGGATCGCACGCGCACTTGCGGTGCATCCGGCGCGAGCCTATATCAACGCTCGCGAAAGGGTAGGTTCCGGAGTGGCCAAACGGGGCAGACTGTAAATCTGCTGGCTTTACGCCTTCGCTGGTTCGAATCCAGCCCTGCCCATTTTTTTGTATGGCACGGCCATCCTGGCTGTCGGGCCAACCCCGAAAGCTTTCGGGGTTGATCGCTCTAACCGCAGTTGGACTTCACCAATTGCGCCGAAGATTAACCAAAGCCTTTTAGTGCCGCTTTTTCGTGGCACGTCGAGAACGTGCGCGTGATTTCGCACCACTTCGCTTTGCCGTTCGCGCCGATGTGCGACGGGCCTTGGCCTTGCCACCGCGACGCGATTTGGCCGATCGTGCCCCACGCGCGCTGCTCGATTTGGCGCCTTTGCGCTTGCCGCGGCTCTTCACCGATGCACGCCGCGAAGTCTTGATCCGTTTGCGAGGTGCGGATGCTTTCTTGCGCCGACTGGCAGGGCGTTTCGCTTTCGGCTTCGGCTTCGAACGCGAACGGCGCGCTCTGCGCAAACCAACCGCTTTTTTTGCGGTAGCGCCAATGGGCTCACCCGTTGCAGCGGCTTTGCCGGCGATTGCGCCGATCACGCCACCGACGACCGCACCCACGGGACCGCCAACGCTGCCAAGCACCGCACCCGCCGCCGCGCCGGCGGCGGGTTTAGAAATCGGCGGGATGGTAATGTTCTCGTTCGATTGTGGTTGTTCGCTCGATGTTGAATTTTCAGTCGACTCCTCCGCCATAAGCTCTCCTGGGTTAATGTTTAAACTAAGATCGTATTAGCGACACATTACAGCCTCTTCACGAAAAGGAATTAACAAAAAGCGCCCGATCTATAAGAGCAGGCGCCTGTTAAAAAAATACTGATTTGTGTTAGCGAGATCCGCGATCGCCGCGGCCATAACCGCCGCCACCGCCACCGCCACCACCGCCGCGGCCGTAGCCACCGCCTCCACCGCGGCCGCCATATCCGCCACCGCCGCCTCCGCCTTGAGGGCGAGCTTCCCGTGGACGCGCTTCGTTCACGGTCAGAGCGCGACCTTCCACGGTTTTGCCATTAAATTGTGTAATGGCATTTTGCGCTTCCTGTTCCGTCGCCATCGTCACAAAAGCGAAGCCACGAGACTTGCCTGTGAATTTATCCTGCATAAGCATGACATCCTGCACAGCACCAGCCTGTGCGAAGAGATCCTGAAGGTCGGTTTCCGTCGTGTTGAACGAAAGATTCCCAACGTATAACTTGGTACCCATTTGAGTTTATTCTGGAAAACGCGGCCAGGTCACTGTTCCCGGTTATCGGATTTCAAACTGCCACTGAATAAACTCAACTGACAATTCACCAACTGCCCGAGCGCTGTTTTCTTTGCCGCCTTAGTAGGAGCTTTTCTGCCGAAACGCAACTATAAAGAGAAAGGTTTTGCCGCTCTAAATACCATAATGAATTTCGAAGTTAAGACTTCACAGCGCGTTGCCATCGTTGCTGCTGGCATCGTTAGTCCTCTCGGCTTCGGGTTAACAGAGACGCTTCAGTCGCTTCGGCAGGCACGGGATTGTGTCACACCGGTCACCGCTTTTTCGGTCGAGAAAACACGATGCAAGACTGCCGCCCAGATTGATGACGGACGATTATTGGACAAGGCAAATCGGAGCCGGCAGGACCGCCGTTTACATCGCGCTTCCTACATGGTCAGGACTGCATTAGCCGAACTTCTCGAACGCGCGCGGGAGTTCGAGCCTGAAATCGCGATCGTCGGTACCACCAGTGGGGGCATGAGTTTCGGAGAGAATTTTTATCGCACGCTGGGAAATGGCGGGGTTTGTTCGGCAGCCCTGATCGCAAACTATCCGCCGCAAAAACAGATCGTTGATGCCATGGAAAAATTTGGCATCAACGCTCCTGCTCAGGTGATCGCGAATGCTTGCGCCTCTGGCACAAACGCAATTGGCCATGCTTTTAACGCCATTCGCACCGGCCGTTGCCAACGCATTCTGGCTGGCGGTTATGACGCGCTCTCCGAGCTCGTGTTTGTTGGCTTCGATTCGTTGCAAGCGGCGACGCCGGAAAAATGCCGACCCTTCGATTCCAATCGCTCCGGCATGGTGCTGGGTGAAGGCGCGGCCCTGCTCGCGTTGGAAGAATTCGAGTCTGCGCGCAGCCATTGCGCGGAGATTCTTGGAGAGATAATC
>Ga0209159_1000659_pt1 | contig 30035 bp, 36 predicted proteins | sample GraSoiAngelo_144_FD_185901 | JGI IMG/M metagenome (GOLD analysis project Ga0209159, IMG submission 185901) | Grasslands soil microbial communities from the Angelo Coastal Reserve, California, USA - 14_1009_02_40cm (SPAdes) (version 2) | ecosystem: Environmental > Terrestrial > Soil > Grasslands ...
ACCCAGCAGGGCCGACGTCAAGGTGAACGGAGCGAGCGTGATGACGCCGGCGATCGCCGGAAGGACAAAACGTCTCCACACAGGAGTAAGGCTGCCGGCCCACGCCATGACGACCGCCAGCCCAGCGAAAGCGCCAACGTTGATCTTGAGCATGCACAGCGCTCCGACGATCGCCCCGACCAGCACAGCAGTCGCGCGCGGCTTTTCCAGCCTGTACGTCGCCACGAGAACCAGGCCGGCCAGGAGAAGGCTGATCAGGCCGTAGGTCGTCATGGGCTCCTGGGCAAGCACTGCCAGCAAGCTGAAGGTCACCAGCTGCCCGACCACGCCGACCGCGAGATTCCAGGTGAGGCGGTACGTGGCCAGACCTGCCACCACGCTGGAGGCAAGCCAGACGACGATGCTGAAGAGCCGCCCGCTGTCGTTGGTGGGGATGATGCCGAGGAGCTTGAACAGGCCGCCCACCAGCTCGTAGAAGAACGGACCGTAGAGGGCGAGGTACGGGGTAAGCAGCGGATGCCCCGCGAGGTAGTCGCGGAGCGTGACGAGCATGTACCCCTCGTCGTCGTACGCCTGGAAGCCGCCGAACATCGACATGTAGGCGATTGGGGCGGCAACCAGCACGACGAGGGTGAACACGCCAGCTGCTTTGATGTGCACGGTGGTCAGCGAGCGGCTGATTGGAGCGCTAGCCGACCCGATCAGGCTCGATCAGACTCGATCAGGTTCATCTATGCCCAGGATGCTGAGAAAGAAGCTGGCAAAAATCGTCTGCACGCCGAGCGTGACCAGCACCGCCGCGGGAATCACCTCTCGCATCGTCAGCCGCGGGTCGAGCGAACCAAAACCGACCGCGCCCCAGCTCAACACCGCGATCACAATGCCACCCACGCCAAGAATGAGCATCAGCGCGCCGATCGCGAGCCCGGTCTCGAGCTTGACGTAGCGGAACATCGCTCGATAGCCAGGGTTGGGCGGGTGGAATCCCTGCTGCATCGCGAACACTTTCGTGAAGACGGCGAACACGACCAGCTGGTATCCGATCAGGCATGCAAAGCCGGCCAGCAGCAAAGTGTGGATGTCGAAGGTCACTGGTCCGAACGACTTCGGCCCGGTTTCCAAAATAGCTCCGACCACCGCGCCGGCCGTGAACAGTGACAGGCCTGGATAGAGGAAAAGCCAGCGCGGGCTGAAGAGCAGCATGAAGCGCAGGTGGCGCCAGCCGTCGCGCCATGTCCGCAGATGCGGCGGCCGCGAACGGCCGTCGGGACTCAGCGTGACTGGGATCTCGGCGATCCTCATCCGCTGCAGCGAGGCCTTGATCACCATCTCGCTGGCGAACTCCATTCCGGTCGCGCGCAGGCGGAGCTTTTCGTACGCGTCCTTGCGAAATCCGCGCAGTCCGCAGTGCATGTCTCCGACCGGTGTGTGAAAAAAGACCCGGCTGATAAAAGTGAGCACAGGATTGCCGACCCAACGATGTGACCAGACCATCGCTCCGGCCTGGATCCCACCCGCAAAGCGGTTGCCCATCACGAGGTCGTTGCCCTCGCGGAGCTTGTCGATCAGCGTTCCGATGGCGGCGAAGTCGTAGCTGTCGTCGGCGTCACCCATGATCACGAAGCTGCCACGCGCCGCCTGGATACCGCCGATCAGGGCGCTGCCGTAACCCTTCCGCGCGACCACGACCACCCGCACCCCAAGCTCCTTGGCGACGACCTGGGACCCATCGGTGCTGCCGTTGTCGGCGACGATGATCTCCGCGGCAAGGCTGTGCTTCTCGATCGCGCGCTGTGCTTTCTGGATGCAAGTCGCCAGCGTCTCCACCTCGTTCAGGCAGGGCATGACGATCGAAAGCTCCACCGCGGTTGGGGCAGCAGGTTGGCGGTGAGTGCGAGTTCGCTGGGCGATCGTCACGGTCGCAACAGCCTAACGCCGGCGACCTGACTCAGCTTGCAAAAAAGGCCGCCTGGAAAAGAAGTGACCCCGACGGATCGCCTCTCGGGAGCCGGTACACGGCCTTGCGGCCCTGTTCCTGCCCCCTTGAACGTTTCCCTCGGGGCCGAGCGGAAATGTAAGCGGAGCCGGTTCGAGGTGCAAGCCCGAAAGTCAGTTCGCCGCCAGCCGCTAAGTAGTAGCCTCAGGCAAGCGGTTGGTAGAGGACGCTCTTGCCCCCGTCGATGACCAGGTCCTGGCCGTTGATCAGGTCGTTCTCAAGCAACGCGAGGACGGCCTGGGCGACATCGTCAGGCGTAGCTATCCTCTTCACGGGTGTCGCCTTGGCAAACGCCTCTTCCTGGGCCGCCGCCGCATCTGCGCCAAAACTTTTGCTGAACCATTGGCTCGACACGAGGCCCGGTGAGACGGAGTTGACCCGGACCTCCGGGGCCAGTGCCAGAGCCAGCGCGCGTGTCAGTTGCACGACGCCGGCTTTCGAGACCGCGTACGCGATGGACGAGCCCGACGCCCGGTGCGCAGCGATCGACGCGATGTTGACGATGGCACCGTTTGCCTTCTTGAGCTCGGGTGCGGCAGCCCGGCAGCAGAAAAACGTTCCCTTCAGATTCACGCTGAGGATGTCATTCCAGACCTCATCGGTCAGCGCCTCCAGGTCGGGATGCGGGATGAAGTGAGTGGTGCCGGCGTTATTGACGAGCACATCGAGCCTCGCGTACCGCTCCACTGTCGACGCGACCATGGCTTTGACCATCTCCTCGTCGGCGATGTTCGCTTGATGCGGGACCGCCTCTGAACCAAGGCGTCGCACCTCCTCGGCCGTCGACTCGGCGTCATCGGCGGAGCGGGAGTAATTGATCACGACAGCTTTCGCGCCGGCCTTCGCCAGCCGCATGCAGGTGGCGCGACCGATGCCAGTGCCGCCGCCGGTGACGATCGCGACTCGGCCGGCGAGGTCCATGCGAGACTAGAGCCTAATGCCGCTGACGTTCGGCGAGGCGCAAAAGCTGATCACCGGAGCCCACGCAAAAGCAGGTCAGCTCGAAATTCGCATCACGGCGGCCGTCGTCGACGAGAGCGGGCTCCTGATCGCTCTCGGGCGCATGGATGGCGCCGCCGCGCTCACGCCGCAGGTGGCCGAGGCGAAGGCGGTCGGCGCAGCAGTGCTGCACCGCGACGGCGCGGGGCTTGCCGACCTGGCCAAGGACCGGCCCGGATTCTTCAGCGTCGCCGACCGCCTCGTGCGGGTGCCGATCGTGCCAGGTCTCGGCTCAGTCCTGATCAAGCGGGACGGCAAGGTCCTCGGCGCGGTGGGGGTGAGCGGCGGCCGGCCGGAACAGGACGTGGAGTGCGCGGAGGCGGGCCTCAGCTCAATCTGATGCGCCGCAGCGGCTCATACAGGGAGCCAGCGCGTCCGAGCCGGCTGCGATAGAGGATCAGCTCGTCCGCCCGCCACGCGGCGAGTTCGGGCGGCGGTAGAAGCTCCGGGAGCGATGCCCCGTCCCGCGCTCGGGCTCTCGCGAGGGTGAGGTGAGCATTGAAGCGGCGCGCCTCTGGCTCCAGGCCCGCGCTGCCGCATTCGGCCTCAACCTTCGCGGCCAGGGCCTTGATCTCGTCCTCGCCTGACGTCAGGCCAAGCCATACGACCCGCACGAGCCGGCTGCGCTTGAAGCTGCCGATGTCGCCAAGCTGCAGGTCGAACGCCGTCAGGGAGGCCGTGGCGAGTCGATCGGCAATCCCTTCGGCGAGGGTGAGCTCGACGTGGCCGAGGAAGCGAATCGTAAGGTGCAGGTTCTCGGGCGGGGTCCAGCGAAAATCCGGCGCGCGCTGGGCGCACTCGTGCAAGTAAGCGGCGAGGGCCTCGCGCTGCGCTTGGGGGAGCGGCAGCCCAAAGAAGGTCCGGACCTTTACCGGCGGGGTTTCTTCGCCCAGTTGACCGGGGCCCATGAGCTGGGGGCGCTCGGCCTCCACCCAAACTGCGAGCTGACCGAGTCGATGCCGGCCGCCAGGTTGTCGACCTGGATCATCCTGACCTCGTCAGCGGTGATCGGCGGGTTGGTGTAGAGCGCCTCCATCGCTATCGCCGGTCCCAGCAGCAGCGGCACGGGCAGCTTCAGCTTTGCCTTCTTGATGTTCCGCGCGTGCAGGAACCAATCGAAGATGGTCTCGTACGTCACGACCTCCGGGCCACCGAGCTCGACGATGTGGCCGAGCAACTCGGGACGGGCGATCGCCTCCACGATGCATCGCGCCGCGTCCTCGCGCAGGATGGGCTGCATCTTCGCCTGGCCGCTTCCCGGGATGATGGCGAACGGTCCAACGATGGCCCGCTCGAAATCGTTGAGGATTCCGCCTTCTTCGGCGAGCACGAACGAGAAACGGAGGATCGTGCCGGCGACACCCGTCCTGGCCAGCTCCTGCTCGCCCATCCAGCGCGAGGTGTAGTACTTGTAGTGGGGGTCGAGCTTGGAGCCGATCGCGCTGACGAAAACCACCGAGCGCACGCCGGCGGCCTTGGCCGCCCCGCCAAGGATCCGCGGCCCATCCACGTTGACCGCGAGGTAGGACTGCGGCCGGTTGCGCCGGACGGCGACGAGGCTGATGATGTGCTCGGTGCCCTGGGCCGCCTGAGTCACGGTCGCGGGGTCGAGCGCGTCGCCCACGACCACCTGGGCGCCTCGAACTTTGAACGCGGCCGCGGTCATCGGATCACGCACGAGCACGCGAAGCTGGTGCCCGCCGTCGAGGATCTTGTGCGCCACGCCGCGGCCGACGAAGCCTGTCGAGCCGAGCAGAAGGATTCTTGCCACGGGTCAGAATCCTAATTGAGGGGATACTGAAGGCCAGTGGCCGGCGCGACATCGAGCGGATTCGTACTCGGGATCTTTGCCTTTCTGCTCGGAATCGCCGCCATCGCTGCGGCGATCCGGCGGCGCCGGGGCCGCGAGCGCTACCCGGAGACCTACGCCGCCAGCGGCGGTGTTTTCTATACGGCCGTCCAGATGGGTTGCGGCGCAGTCCTGCTGCTGGGCGGGGTAGGCCTGATGACCCTTGCCCTGATCTTCAAGAGATAGGAAAACTTCACCTCCCCACCCGGTGGGGAGGTCGGCGGCGCAGCCGCCGGGAGGGGAGACACAACATCAGATCACGTTGCGTTCGTGAACGAGCGCACCCTTGGCGAACCGGCTAAACGCAAACGTGCTGATATCGATCTCGGAATTTTGATCGAGCAACAGCTGGGCCAGCAGCAGCGCCGCCGCCGGCGCCTGCATGAAACCGTGGCCGCTGAACCCCGCCGCGCACCAGAATCCCTCCACCTCCGGCAAGGGTCCCAGGATCGCCTGATGATCGGGTGTGCTCTCGTAGAGACCGGCCCAAGCGGTCTTGATTCCCGCCCCGGCAAGCGCGGGGGGCGCGCCTGGCGGCCTGCTCGAACATCTTCTCCAGGAAATCCCAGTTCACATCGGTGGCGTACCCGGGCGCCTCGGCGCGATCGCTCATTCCGATCAGCACCCCATCGCCTTCCGGATGGAAATGCAGGGAGGTCTGGAAATCGACCGTCATCGGGTTCGTGCGGGGAACTGCTGGAAAGGCGCCGGTGACAGCGATATGGCGCCGGTACGGCAGCACCGGAATCTCCAGCCCGGCCATGCGGCCGATGGAGGACGACCAGGCGCCAGCGCAGTAGAACAGGAGCCGGGTGGCAACCTCGCCGGCGGAAGTAAGGACGCCCTGGACGCGCCCGCCGGCCACGTCGATGCCGGTCACCTCCACGCCTTTTTTCAACCGCGCGCCGTGACGGCGAGCCGACGCCGGCCGCCGGCGCACTTGCCGGTCGATTGCGATCCGAGCGTTTCCCGCTCCAGGAGCAAGACGTCGACGTCGCGTCTCGCCAGCTGGTAAGCGAGCGCACAGCCCATGATGCCGCCGCCCGCAATGACTACGTCAGCGCTTTCCACGCAGCTCTGAGACGCCGGCCTCGCGAGCGCTCTTCACCAATCCCCACACCTCGAAGATCACCTTCAGCGCGGCCAGGGTGGTGATGTCTCCGTTGTCGAACGGCGGCGAGACCTCGACGACATCGAATCCGACCAGGCGCGAACGCTCGGTCGCGCCGCGCAGCAGCTCGAGCGCCTGACGGGTGGAGAGGCCAGCTGCGGAGGGGATCTCGGTCCCCGGGGCGAAGGCGGGGTCGAGCACGTCGATGTCGAACGAGACGTGCACCTTCTCGCCCGCGAGGCGGTCCCCGATCTTTCTCGCCGCACCGGCCAAGTCGCGGGCGATCTCCGCCGACGAGACGAGCAGCATCCGGTTCGCGGCGATGAAATCGAGCTCCTCAGGGTCATAGTCGCGGCCGCCCGCGATGATCACCCGCGCCGGCTCGATGCCCGACGCCTCGATCGCCCTCCTCAACGCGCATCCACACGTCCAGTGGCCGCCACGCGAGAAGTCGCAGAGGTCCGGGTGCGCGTCGACCCACAGCACGGACAAGCCGGGATGTCGCCGCACCTGGGCTGCCATGGTCGAGATTGCCGTGCAGTGGTCGCCTCCAAGCACAGTCAAGAACGAATCCGGCGAAACCTGCGCCAGCCTCTGCATCGGGTCCATCCAGCCGCCCTCGATGTCGTCCCCCGGGTCCAGGTCCCCGATGTCCTCGACCTGAAGGCCGGCCAGCCGGTGACCCTCCTCGGTGACGGGCGGCATCGCCGCCGAGAGCTGGCGGATGCGCTGGGGCGCGAGCGCGGCGCCCTTGCGGTACACGGCCGAGCCGTCGTAGGGAATGCCGGCAACGACGACATCGGGCCGCGACCCACCCACCAGGCCGCCCCACGGACGCAACCCGTCCAGGTTCATGCCTTTTCCCTCGCCACTTGCTGGGGAGGGCCAGCCTGGGGGCGTCCGTTGTAGAAACTGCGTCTCTCCGGCACCTTCAGGATGCTAAGCGACCCGATCACGAACCACACAACGAAGACCGCGAAAACGACCGGAAATCCACCCGGCAGGCCAAGGATCTTGGGGCCGCCGTTGAAGGCGTCGAGCAACGGGCCGCCGATGAAGACCGCGATGATCCCCGCCCCGGCCGTGGCGATGTTCGAGAAGCCCATGTAGAGGCCACCCTGGTTGGCCGGGATGATGTCCTGGATGAACGCCCAATCGACAGAGAAGAAGATGCCCAGGCCCACTCCGATGACCAGGCCGGTGAGCGTCGCCTGGGCAGCCAGGTCGGGCACTTTCAGGAAGCGCGCCAGCGGCGCCACCACCGAATCCGGCAGCCATTGGTAGTGGCTGAAGACGAGCACGAGAGTCCCCACGGCGCCGAAGAGACCGGCGGCGAAGATCAGCGGCCGCCGCCCTGTGCGCTCGGACAGCCGAGAAGCCGGCCAGGTCACCAGCGCGGCAACGGCGATGGAAAGGCCGAGCAGGGTCGAGGCCGCAATCGCGGTGGCCTTGGCGTCGTGGTGGAAGAACACGTTGTCGAAATAGAAATAGGCAAAGTTCTGGAGTCCGCCGAAACCCATGAAGATGAGCAGCCGCGACGCCATCAGCCACAGAAACGCCCGATGGCGCAGTGGAACGACAAAGGTCGCAACCAGCATCGGGCGCACACTTCGAAACTGGCTTTCGACTGGAACCACACGGTCTGGCACCAGCGCGACAGTTGCCAGCATCGTCGTCAGCAGCACAGCGGCGATGGATGCGATCGCTGCCACACGGCCGAACTGCGCGAGCAGCAAGCCCGCCCCGACGGTGCCGCTTGCGATGCCCACGAGGTTGGCGACGCCGTAGTAACCGGACGCGTCACCGCGCTGCTCCGGCGGGACGACGTCAGGTAGCAAGCCCTGGTAGGGGGCCTGCGCGGTATTGGAGGCGAACTGGAGAAGGAAGTAGAAGACGACAAGCCACCAGTAGTTGCCGGCGAGCGCGATGCCGGCAAGGAAAAGCAGGTCTCCGAGCGTGCCGGCGGCGATGAACGGACGCCTTCGGCCCCACGGGCTGACGGCGCGGTCGGAGACGCCACCGACGATCGGCTGCCAGACGATCGCCATCACCGTGCCGATCGATTTGAGAACGCTCGCCGCCACCCCTTCGTGGGCCTGGCCGACGAAGTGGATGATCATGTCGGGCAGAATCAGCGCGGTCAGGCTGTTCCACAGGTACCCGATCGCGACCCAATAGAGCGATAGGACGACGAAGTCGACATGACGGAGGCGCCGCTGCGGCCCTGCTACGGCGGCGAAGTTGTTCAGGGGCCCCCGCGAAATCAAGGCGTAGCCTCAGATTTCGTGGGGATTCGTCAATCCGGCTGGTAAGGCGGCAGCGACTTCTTGACGGGCCGGTCCTCGCGATAGCCGAGCGCGTACTCGCCCTGCAGGATCGTGTGCACCTCGCGTGTCCCCTCGTAGATGATCGGTGCCCGGGCGTTGCGAAGAAACCGCTCCACGGGATATTCGGCCGAGTAACCGTATGCACCGTGTACCTCGACTGCATCGTGCGCGGCGTTGAAAGCCGCGTCGGTGGCGTACTGCTTGGCCATCGACACCTGGCGCGTGTGCCGGGCGCCGGTGTTCTTCATCCACGCGACCTTGAAATAGAGCAGCCGGCAGATCTCGTGGTCGCGGGACATGCGCGCGATCATCTGCTGCACGAGCTGGTAGCGGCCGATCTCCTGGCCGAAGGTTTTTCGCTCCCTCGCGTACTTGACCGACGCATCGAGGCATGCCCGCACGGTGCCGGTGGCACCCGCTGCGACCGTGTACCTGCCGTTGTCCAGACAGCTCATGGCAATCTTGAAACCATCGCCCTCGTCGCCGATGCGGTTTGCCTCCGGCACCTCGATGTCGCTCATGAAGATCGAGCCGACGTCACCGGCGCGGATGCCCAGGCGGTCCTCGATCGGCTCTGTGCGCAGGGCTTTTCCGCACGCTTCGCGGTCGAGCATGAAGGCCGACATCCCGCGACCGCCGGCTTTCGGGTCGGTCTTGGCAAAGACCAGCAGGTAATCGGCGGTGTCGGCATCGGAGACCCACACCTTCTGGCCGTTAAGGACGTAACCGTCGCCGTGCCGCCGCGCCGTGGACTGCATCGACGCCACGTCAGAGCCTGCGTTCGGCTCGGTCAGCCCGTAGCACGCGAGCTTCTGGCCCGAGGCCATCGGCACCAGCCACTGCTGCTTCTGCTCCTCGGTAGCCCAGGTGTACAGGCCCATCCCGACCAGCCCGACGTGCACCGAGAGCACGGTCCTGTAGACGGTGTCGACGTACTCGAGCTCCTCGCAGACGAGCCCGAGCGAAAGGTAGTCCAGGCCGTAACCGCCATAGCGTTGCGGGAAGCAGACCCCGGGCAACCCGAGCGACGCGAGCTTGGCGAAGATCTCGGGGTCGTGGTGGCCGGTGCGATCGTCGGCGCCGATGCGCGGCGCGAACTCGCGCGCGCAGAAATCGCGCACTGTGGCCACCAGCTGCTCCTGGTCCGGAGTCAGGGCGAGGTCGAGCACGCGACTAACTTACTTCGTTGGCGTAGGGGTCGCGCAAACCGCCGGCGTCGGACTTGTCTTCGGGGTGGGGCTGGCCTTCGGCGTGGGCGAGGGACAGGTCACCGGACTCGTCGTCGGAAGCGGCTTCAGGTCATTCGGCCCGACGTGGCCGATGAACGGCAGGTGCTTGCCGATGCTCAGGATGAAAGGCACCGTCCTCGAGCTGTGCAGCTGCGGCTGGAGAAAGTCGCTGTAGATCTGCTGCAGCTGGTGGATGCCCGCCACCGAATCGAGGTGAGCAGCGTTGTTCTTGGCCGCCGAGGCCTTGAGGGCGTTGAGATCCGATTTCGAGACGAGGACCGCCGTGATCGGATTGGACAGGATCTGGCTCTGGAGCTGGTTGACCTGGGTCAGGGTGAGGCTTGCGCTCCGCAAGGCGGGCTGGAAGGCATTGTCGAGTGTGACCAGGGCGGAGGCGGCCAGATAGACCACGACCAGGGTCACGACGCCGTGGACGAAGACCCCAAGCAGGCCGTCCACGCCGCGAATCGCCTCCAGGCGGTGAAATGCGCCGCCGATGGCGCCCCCGATGGCGCCCAGGACGACGGCGAGGATGAGGGCGACGAAGACGCTCAGCACCGGGGTGAGGTGCAGCAGCTTCTGCATCTCGCTCGTGTACTGGTCGTGGAATCGAAACACGGCCAGCAGGGTGCCGAAGAAAAAGATCTCGGCCATAAGGGGCTGGATGACGCCGCGCTGGTAACCGGTGATGAGCGCGACCACCAGCACCAGGACGACGAAGATGTCGATGATCACAGGTCGGGCGCCATTCTAGAGCCCTGCCCCAGAGTTCCGTCCACCTATGCGGCACCGGTCAAAGTGGCCGTCTTCAGTTAGACTCGGAGCGCTCTTGGCCCGAACGATCGCCGTCGCGATGCAGAAGGGCGGCGTGGGGAAGACCACCACCGCCGTCAACCTGGGCGCCGCCCTCGCCGAGCAGGGCCAACGTGTTTTGCTGATCGATCTCGACGCCCAGGGCCACCTGACCCTCTACATGAAGCCCGCCGGCGAGCTGGAGAAGACGATCTACCACCTGCTCGTCGACCCAGAAGCGACCGTCATGGACGTGGTCCAGGAGGCGCCCCAGATGGGCGTCCACTACATCCCGGCCGACATCGAGCTCGCCGGCGCGGAAAACCAGCTCATCAACGAGATCGGACGCGAGAGCATCCTCCGCGACAAGCTCGAGCCCGCGAAGGGCCGTTATGACTTCATCATCATCGACTGCCCGCCGTCGCTGGACCTGATCGTCATCAACGCCCTGGTCGCGGCCGATGAGGTCCTGGTTCCGCTCCAGGCTGAGTTCCTCGCCCTGAAGGGAATGCAAGAGCTCCTCATCACGATGGAGCGCGTCAAGCGGAGGCTCAATCCCCGGCTCGAGCTGATCGGGATCCTGCCGACGCTGTACAAGCACCGCGCTCTTCACTCGCAGGAAGTCCTCGCCGCGGTGAGGGAGAAGTACGGCGACAAGGTCTACGACTTCGGGGTCACAGACTCCATCCGTTTCGCGGAAACGCCGCTGGCGGGACAATCAATCCTTCAGTACGCGCGCGAGTCTGATGGAGCGAAGGCATATCGCGCGCTGGCCGTCAAGGTCATGGAAAATCACCGAGTCCAGGATTAAAGGGGTCCACCAAATGCCCACATTCAAGCGCGTCGCACTCGTCGGTTCCGAAGATCTCTTCCGCCCAACGCGTCCGGAGGTGGTGACGGATACGGACGACGTGATCAAGGAAACGGTCGACCGCCCGGGTAAGGTGGTGAAGGAGGTCGTCTACAAGACGCTGAACTTCACGCTTGAGGAGATCGAGCTTCTACTGGAGGCGGTGCAGACGGCCAAATATCCCGAGCGCCCCCGCGCCAAGCCGGCCCTGGACAGGTTCGACTCGCTCGATGCGCTGCGCCTGAAGATCCAGGAAGTGCTCGAACAGTAGGTCAGCTCTGCTCCTCCCCATTCATGGGGAGGTGGCGGGCAGAGCCCGCCGGAGGGGCTAGTACCGCTTTCGCGACCGCCGCCGGATGTAGCCGTAGGTCCAAAAGAGGCAGATCAACACCAGGAAGACAGCAAAGCCGACCACCGCTGCGCGCTCCATTGCGGTAAATAGTGAGGGATGCCGAAGCTCTCCATCGTCAAGGTCAAGCTCGACCGCGAGGTGAACTCCTACATCGTGTCCTGCGCCACGACGAAGGAGGCGGTTGTCATCGACCCCGGGCTGCCGGCTGAGAAGATCGTCGAGCAGGCCGCCGGGCTCACGATCAAATACATCCTGGCCACGCACGGACACCCCGGTCACGTGGCGGGCAAGGACGACGTCAAAACCGCGACCGGCGGCGAGACCGGCATCCACTCGGCCGACGCCAAACAGTTCCTGCGCTCCGCGGACCGGTATCTGCTCGACGGCGATGAGCTCGAGTTTGGCGAGTTCAAGGTCCAGGTCATGCACACACCTGGCCATACGCCGGGGAGCGTGTGCTTCGTCGTCGCCAACCATGCATTCGTCGGCGACACGATCCTTGCCGGCGGCATCGGGCGGCAGATGCCCGAGACCGACCTCCGCCGGCAGATGATGAGCATCGGCACCAAGCTCCTGCGGCTGCCTCCTTCCACCGCCCTCTACCCCGGCCACGGCCCCGCCACGAGCCTGGAGCGCGAGCTGACTCAGAACCCAATCTTCCGGGGCGCGGGTGCCAGAGCCTAGCTGGGGCTGATCAGGCTCATCAGGATCTTGGTCACACCAGATCCGGAGTCGGCGACCAGCGTCCCGACCTCATGGGAGTTGCTCTTGCGTGAGAACGTGGCCGCAAAAGACGTGGCGGTAGTGTTGCCCAAGGTGACCGTCCAGTCACCCTGGTTCAGCTGCTTGGCATAGAAGGCCTGGACTTTGGCCACGCTGTCAAGCGTCTCCCATTCCATCCCCCAGGAGACTTCGCCGCTGGAGACGAAGCCCGCGCCGGCGGTGAGCCGCGCGCCGGGATAGATCGGGCAGTCCCCCGGAAAGCCCGCCGGCATCGGAGCCTGGGCGTCGAGCTTGCCCGAGGCTTTGGCCAGCGGCGAGCCGCTCGGGCCGGCCGACGGCGACGCCTTGGCAGTGCCGGGGAGGCCGGAGCAAGCCGGGATCAGCATCACGGCCGCAAACACGACCAGCGCCGCCCTCATCGAGCGACCATCGCCGGCCGGACCATACGGCCCCGCGTTCTCGTTTCGCGCGTGACCGGCTCCCCCCGCAGGAAGACCTCTTTGATCGCGAAGTCGAATTCCTTGCCCGCGAGTGCGGAATGGCGTTGCCGCGAGCGCATCTCCTCAGCCCGGACGCCGGTCTTGCGTTTTGGATCGACGATCACAAGGTCGGCGTCGAATCCCGGCGCGATCGCGCCTTTGTGCTCCGCGAGTCCGACCAGCTCCGCGGGCGCCTGGCTGACCCAGCGAGGCGCCAGCCAGACGTTGCCCAGATCTTTTGCCAGCTGCAGGCAGCTCAGGTAAAGCGTCTGCACGCCGGGGCTTCCGGAAGGCGCGTCCGCAAAATCGCGCGACTTCTCCTCGTCGGTGTGCGGAGCATGGTCGGTGCTCACCATGCTGATGACGCCCCTCTTCAATCCATCCACGAGCGCATCGCGGTCGGCCGCGGTCCGGATCGGCGGCAGCATCTTCATCGCGGTCCCCACGCGGTCGAAGTCCTGCGCGGTAAGAAGCAGGAACTGCGGGCACGTTTCCAGGCTCAACGAGGTGCCGACCTGGATCGCGTCTTCGGCGGCCCGCAATCCGAGCGCGCTCGATAGGTGCGCCACATGCATGTGCACGCCTGATTCCCTGGCGATCGCGGCCGCCGCCGAAACCGCCACCGCCTCCGCGTCAGGCGGCCGCGACTGCAGCAGGTCGTCGTAGTTGAGAAGGGGACGCCGAAACGCCGCGAGCACGGTGGGATCTTCGGCATGGATCGCAAGCGGCAGACCGAGCTGCGCCACCACCGGGGCCAGGCGGGCGAGGGTGCCGTAGTCGGCCGGAGGTTCGAGGTCGGGGTCTTCGACCCCCGGCGAGTACATCACCTGCTTCCGGCTCAAGCTGAAGGAGTAGGCGAGGTATGCCTTGAACCCGACGGCCCCCGCCGCGGCCATGCCTTCGAGCTGTTCGGGTGTCGTGCTCGAGCGCAGCAATCCCCAGAGCCCGAAATCGACCCGCGCCTTGCTGCGCGCGAGGGCGGCCTTCGATTCGAGCACGCCGGCGCTGTCGACAGCAGGCACCGTGTTCGGCATGTCGAGCACGGTTGTCACCCCGCCCGCCGCCGCGGCCTCGGTGAGGGTTCCGAAGTCTTCTTTTTCCGTGAATCCCGGGTCGCGGCTGTGGACATGCACGTCGACGCCGCCAGGCAGGACATACATGCCGCCGGCGTCGATCTCGTCGCCCCTGGCGGCCAGGCCTGCTTCGACTCGCGTGATCACTCCGTCGGTGACATGCACGTCCACCTGCCTCGGCCCATCCGGCGTGTAGACCGCGCCTCCTTTGATGAGGAGCTCAGTCAAGTTCGAGATCTTGAATGCGAAACAGCGGCGAGTAAGAGATGCGCGCCTCGTGGATGTTCTCCTCTCCCCCTTCTGCGCGGTCGAGCACGACGACCAGTTGAATCACATCGAGACCGGCGTCGCGGAGCGCCTGCACTGAGCGCAGCGAGTCGCCGCCGGTCGTGACGACATCTTCGATCACGGTCACACGGTCGCCGGTCTCGAACCGGCCTTCGAGCTGCTTGGCGGTTCCGTAACCCTTCGCCTCTTTGCGGACCAACAAAAGCGGCAGGCCGGTCTCCATCGACACGGCGCCTCCGAGCAGCACCGCACCAAGCTCAGGCGCGGCCAGGCGCTGGGTCTCTTTGGGGACCAGCTCGGCCAGGTGACGTCCAAGCCGCTTGAGCAGGACGGGATCGGTTTCGAAGAGAAACTTGTCGAAATACCGATTCGAGCGGCGGCCCGAGCGGAGCACGAAATCGCCTTTGAGATATGAAGCCTTCACCAGGTCGCGCCCAAGCTCCCGCAGCTCAGATGCCCCGGCCCTCACAGACCTAATCTAGCTGAAGGATGTCTTCGGCCCTGACCGTCGGATTGCTTCGCGTCGTGATCCACATGCCGGAAAGCGGATCACTGAAGTCGAAGCGACAGGTGGTGAGTGGATTGCTGCAGCGCCTCCGCCAGGAATTGAAGGTCGCTGCCGCCGAAGTCGGCGAGCTGGATCGCTGGCAGCTGGCCGAGCTCGCGATCGCGACCGTGAGCGGTGACAGCCGCCAGGCCGATCGCGTGCTCGCCGCCGCGCTCACGTTCATCGAATCGCACGCCGACGGCGCGCGGATCACCGACGTTTCCACAGAGCGGGTCCCACTTTGAAGGCAGTGGAATCACTCGTCGACGAGTTCGAGGAGTCGCTGCCGTTCAGCCTCGACCCGTTTCAGCGCGAGGCGATCGACAAGCTCGAGCGGGGAACCGGCGGGGTCCTGGTCAGCGCTCCCACCTCCAGCGGCAAGACCATCGTCGCCGAGTACGCAATCTTCAGAGCGCTCAGAGAGGGCGCGAAAGTCCTCTACACGACGCCGCTGAAGGCGCTGAGCAACCAGAAGTACCACGATTTCGTCCGCGCATACGGCGAAGAGATGGTCGGCCTTGTCACCGGCGAGAACACGATCAACGACGACGCCCCCGTCGTCGTGATGACCACCGAGATTCTGCGCAACCTCATCTACGAAGACCCGGGTCGCCTCGACCTCGTCCGCTTTGTGGTGCTCGACGAGGTGCACTACATCGACGACTTCCCGCGCGGCTCGGTCTGGGAGGAGATCGTCATCCAGGCGCCGGCGACGATCAAGCTCGTCGGCCTGTCGGCGACGATCGGCAACTACCAAGAGATCGCCGACTGGATGGCGGAAAACCGCGGCGGCATGGAGACCGTGTTTCACGATGTGCGCCCCGTCGAGCTGAAGATGTGGCTCGCGATCAACAATCGCTTCTACGCCCTCTTCAAAGAGGACGGTGGCATCGACCAACGCACGTGGAGCAAGGCGGCGCAGGAAGAGGAGGCGTCGTACAGGATCGGCGGTTACCGTGGGCTGCCTTCCAACGACCTGCTGCACGTCATCCCCGAGCTGCGCCGCCTCGAGATGCTGCCCGCGATCTACTTCATCTTTTCGCGGCGGGGCTGCCGCGAGGCGCTGCAGCGCTGCGCGTACCACGAGCTCGACCTCACGACGGCGGCGGAGAAGGAGGCCATCGACCGCGTCGCGGCGGAGCGCTTGCAGGGATTGAAGGACCAGGACGAAGAGACCCTTTTCCGCCGCATGGTCGACGCTCGCCTGCTGCGTCGCGGCCTGGCTGAGCACCACGCCGGCCTTCTCCCCTACCACAAGGAGATGGTGGAGGAGCTGTTCCAGCGTGGGCTGATCAAGGTCGTGTTCGCCACCGAAACGCTGTCGTTGGGCATCAACATGCCGGCCCGCGGGGTCGTCGTCTCGTCCTTCACCAAATTCGACGGCGTCAACTTCTCGACCCTGACCACTGGCGAGCTGACGCAGCTCATGGGCAGGGCCGGGCGGCGCGGCATCGACGTGATCGGGCACGGCGCGATCCTGAAGGAATCCGACGTCGAGGTCGGCACCATCTACGAGGTCGCGATGGGGCCGACGCTGGTCGTCGAGTCGAAATTCCTGCCCAGCTACAACATGGCGCTCAACCTCCTTCGCGTCTACACACCGGAGGAGGCGGAAGCGCTCATGCAGCGGTCGTTCGGCCAGTTTCAGAAGCGGCTCGCGGCCGCCGAGGCGGGTGAGCGGCTCACCAATGTCCGCGAGCGGCTGGCGGACATCAGGCGGATGTGGGACGACCCGCAGATCTCGATCGACGATGTGGCCCAGTACTTCAAGATCGAGGACCGGCGCCGCGCGATCCGGATCGAGCTCCGGCGCCTGCGCCGCGAGGCCGGCGCCGAGCGTCGGGGCCGGCGCGGCCGCCGCAACACCCGGGCGATGGGGTCGGCGGGGCGGATCGCGCATCGTCTCGAGATCGAGGCCAAGGGCTTGCTCGAGCGCCAGCGCAAGCTCAAGTTGGTGCGGTCGGCACGATTCGGCGAGCTGCTGCAGAAATACGGTGAGATCCGCACCTTGCAGCAAGAGCTGGAGGGGGGCCAGCGTGAGGTCACCGGCCAGATGGACGAGTACCCGCGCAAGCTGCGGAGGCTCTCCAAGATCCTTGCCGAGACCGGTTTCCTGGAGAAGAACAAGCCGACGGCGAAGGGCTTGTTCGCAGCCCGCGTCTATGGTGAGAACACGATCCTGGTCGCGGAGGCGGTGTGGCTCGGCTGGTTTGAGGGCCTCACGCCGGAGGAGCTGTGCGCGGTCGTCGTCATGCTCGCCGCCGAGGACAGGGAGAGGAGGGGCGATCGCCAAGCCCACGGACCGCGCCGCTACCCGACACCGGCCATCGCTCAAACCGCGCGACTTGTTCGCTCGCTCTACTTCCGCTTCGCCGACATGGAGCGGGACCTCGACGAGCCGAATCTGCGCTCACCCTCGCACGACTACATCGATTTCGCCTATCGCTGGTCGTCAGGGGAGGCGCTGGACAAGATCCCGCTTCCGGCCAACGTCGACATAGGTGACGCGGTCAAGGCGATGAAGGCTCTGTACTCGCTGCTGCGCCAGCTCGAGTTCGCGCTGCGCCAAGCGAAGTCTCCCCTGCTCGACAGCGTCTCGCGCGCCGTGATCCTCATGGAGCGCGACGTGATCAAGCGCACGTACTGATATATGAGGGAAAACCCCGATGGTTTTCCCTCATCGCGCGTGCGGCTGCGCCGCAGGCGCTGCTCCCATTCCGGTATACGGTTCGGATTTTTCTGAGTAGCCACTCGAAGCAACGATTTGCAGACGTTCATACATAGTCGCGGCCGGGGTGAACCCGGCCGCCAGAACAACGCTGGGTAGACTGGTTAAGGGTGGCAAGAAAGAGAAGAGTCCTCGTCACGGGTGTCGCGCGCTGGTGGGGAGCGCTCGTGGTGCAGCGATTGGTCGAAGACCCCGACGTCGCCGAGGTGATCGCGATCGACATCCGCGAACCGCGCTACGACCTCGGCCGGGCCGACTACCTGAAGCTTGATATCCGCCACTCGCTGATCGGCAAGCTGGTGCGTTCGGTGGGCATCGACACAGTCGTGCATACGCTGACGCGAATCGACTCGTTCGATATGGACCCCGCGCGCGCCCATGAGATGAATGTGATCGGCACCTTGAACCTGCTCGCCGGCTGCGCCGGCGAAGGCAGCCCTGTCCGCCGCTTCATCATCAAGTCCTCAGGCCACGTTTACGGTTCTCGCTTCGACCTTCCGACCGGGCTGCGCGAGGACTACAGGCTGGACGTCAACTCGCGGCACCAGTTCGTGCGTGACATCGTGGAGGTGGAGTCATATGTCAGCGACTTCGCGGTGCGCAACCCCAACATCACCATCCTCGCGCTGAGGTTCAGCAACAGCCTGAACCCGGACGAGCCGCAACCGCTCGCGCGCTACCTCGACCTCGAGGTGGTGCCGACCGTCATCGGCTATGACCCGCCGATCCAGCTCATCCACCGCGATGACTGCATCGACGCGATGGTGCTGGCGACGAAACGAGGTCCGGGAGGCGCCTACAACATTGCGCCACCGGGCAACGTGCCGCTTTCGAGCCTGCTCGATTCCGCGGGCAAGCTACAAGCGCCGCTGCTGCCGCCGTTCGGCCTGGGCCTGGCCGCGTTCGCCATCCGCCACGCCGGCATCGCCTTCCTCTCCCCGCAGCTGCTCGACCTGTTGCGTTGGGGGCGCACCCTGGCCACGGCCAAAGCCGCACGCGAGCTTGGCTTTCGGGCCGCACGCGACACCCGCAGCGCATTCGAGGACTTCATCCAGCAGCGGCGGGTGCTTCGCTACGAGCCGGACCGCCATGCCTACCAGTACGAGAAGGAGCTCGAGGACTTCATCCACAGCCGCCAGCTCGCCTCCGCCAATGGAGAAGGCGAGGTCAACGGCCTGGTGGCCGAGACGTCAGGCGAGCCTAAACCTCGCCGCCACCGCCGTCCACGACAAGCACCTCACCGTTCACGTAGCTAGCTGCGTCCGAGGCCAGAAAAAGCACGGCCGCCGCGACCTCCTCCGGGACGCCGATCCGACCCATCGGATTCTGCGCCAGGACCCGGTCGAGGATCTCCTGGTTACCCCACAGCGCTTCGGCAAAACGAGTCTTGATCAGCCCCGGCGCCACAGCGTTCACGCGCACATTGCCGCCCAGCTCCCGGGCCAGCTGGCGCGTCAGCATGATCACGCCCGCCTTGGTGATGTTGTACACGCCCAGGCCCAAACCGGGGCGCAGGCCGCCGATGCTGGAGATGTTCACGATGGCACCACCGTGCGCCTCCATCGAGGCTTGATAGACGAGCCGGGTCAGTACGAAAACACCTCGTAGGTTGACTTCGAACGTCTTGTCCCAGGCCGCCAGCTCCGCCCCCATGACGGGGCCGAAGTAGGGGTTGGTGCCGGCATTGTTGACCAGGATGTCGATCCTGGAAAAGCGCTCCATGACCTGCTGGACGAGCCGCTCGAGGTCCTCGGGGCGGCCCGCGTGTGCCGCGATGGGAGTCGCCCGCTCGGCGTACTGCGTGTTGATACGCTCGGCTTCCGCGTCCAGGTCGGCTTGCTTGCGACTGCTGAGGACGACCTGGGCGCCGTGCTCGGCCAGGGTGCCGGCGATCGCGCTGCCGATCCCGCGGCTGGCTCCGGTCACGAGCGCGACGCGCCCGGAAAGGTCGAAAAGGGAGCCCGCGGGCACGACTGATACGATAGCCGCCACTTAATTCATTTTTCGATCAGGGGTTAGATGGCGATAACCGGCAAGGCGGCCGAGGACATCCTCGAGCGCATCTTCCAGCCCACCACGAAGCCGAGCGCGCGCGACCAGGCCGAAGAGACGCTGCGGCACCCGAAGCGTCTGGTCTACGTGGCCATGTCGAACAAGAGCTTCTACTGGCGCGCCCACATTCAAAAGTTCGTGCTGGACTCGGGCATGGTCCCGGTAAGCCCGTTCATGCTTTTCGATTACTACCTGATGCATACGGTCTCCAAGGAGGTCGTGCGCGAGGCCATGAACAACCTGCTGGCGCGGTGCGACGAGGTCTGGGTCTTCGGACGGCTGTCGCTTGGGGTCAAAGTCCAGGTCGGGATCGCCAAGCGGATGAGCAAGACCGTCCGCTACTTCGACATCAGCGACCTGCCGGTGGCGGTGATGCCGATCACCGAGGAAACCGCCCAGGAAGAGCTACGAGACTAGGGAAGTAAGATTCTCCTCCCCATTCATGGGGAGGCGAAGGCGGAGCCACGCAGTGGCCGCCGGAGGGGCCGGGTGGCCTCAGCCCGTCGTGCGCCGGTACCAGCCGTTCGGATTGCCCAGCTCCTTGAGCTTGGGCATCGTCTCGGGTCCGTCCCAGACCCGGTTCAGGATGTTCATCCCGTGCTGGTCGAACACCGCCTGACAGAACGCTTCCCCGCGCTTGTACTGCTGCAGCTTCAAGTCGAGGCCGGTCAGCTTCCAGACCAGGATCTCGAGCGCGCTCTTCCCCGAGCTCCGCTCACGATACGCATGCTCCAGACGATCAAAGCCAGGCAGCAGCTTGCGACCGAGCTGGTTCATGACCAGGTTGCTGTAGCCCTCGATCACCGACATCGTCCCCTGCACCCGGCGCATGACCCGCCACTGCGCGGGCAGCACGCCGGCGAAAGCTGCAAAGCGCGCGACTGCTGGACCTTTGCGCGTGACCGAATCGATGAGCTCCTTCATCGACTGCTCCATGTAGGGCCGCAGCCACGGATGGGCCGCGAACTGCCAGGCATGCGTCATCTCGTGCAGGATCAACCACCGCCTGAGGTCCTCTTCGGGGAGGTTGGCGTGGCGCTGCCACTCCTCGACGTTTGTCTCGACCAGATACAGGCCCTCGGCTCCCATTGGCTCCGCGCCCAGAAGCTGGGGGTCGTACTGGCCGAGGACGCGACGGCCCATGAAGGCGAGCATGTAGCCGAGGTAGCGGTCGACTCCCATCCTTCCGACCTCGACGAGCAGGGAGTTGGGCATGCGGCCGGCCTCGAGGACCGGGTCGACGACGCGACGCAGGATGCCCAGGTTGAGGTCGATCCAGCCCTCGCGATCCAGGGCCTCGAACGGCGGCATCGACGCGCCTCGAGGCAGTCCGCCGACGAAGCCCAGCAGGGGCTTCTCGAGTTTGTCGGCCAGTGCTCGATATCCCATCGCGGCGGTGGCAAGCCGACCGCGTTCAAGGCTGGGATTGTCAAGGCGAGCGCGGGCGGTGCGGCGAACCTCATCCCAGTCCAGGAGCAGCGTCGTGCCGCCACGCGGACGCACGGCTTCGGCCACGGCGGCCGTCGCCAGCCCCAGCAGCACTCCGTACACCGCGGAACGTCCGTATCGCCTCATCGTTCCTCTCAGGCTACGAGGTCGCGCGCTGCGACGCCGCCGTCGGGCGAACACGCGCACGCAAAGCCGACTTCGAAGTGTTAGTAGATGTACGGCCAGTGGCGATTTCGCTTGAAGACGACCTTGCAGCCGTCGCAGCGAAACACGATCTGAACGTGCCTACGCCCAATTGCCTGGGCGTCGCGGCCGCAGACGGGGCAGGAGGCGGTCTCTTCCATGTACATCGCCGGAATCGGGTCGACCTTGATCTCTAAACGCCTTCTTTTCTTTGACATTTGCCTCTTTGTTGCTTTTTCCTCAAACCACGTTTTTGCTCAGACGTACAGCTGCGTCACATCCAGGTTTTTGAGTTCCTCCGGGGGGTCTACTCCCGCGTTCTGCAACCGTTTGAGCAGCGCGAGAATGTAGCGAACGCCAGCGAGATTCACGTGGTGCTCCCGGGTCAACGTCTGGATCGCCTGGAGCTTCATCACGTCGCGGCGCGAGTAGCGCCTTCGATTGGTAACGGTGCGCTTGGGCTGAATCATGCTCAAGTGCTCGTACATCATCAAAGTTCGGGGATGCACCTCGAGGATCTCGGAAGCCACGCTGAGAGTGAAAATGGGCTTGTCGAGATCGATTGATCCGTCTTGGTTGGCCGCGACCGAAGTCGCGAGTGCATCGCGGGACTTGACCTTCATGGCTTTCTTTGGTGGGCGCGTTGTGTGCTTTAAGCGATTGCTGGCCTAACTTTGGGTGACAGGACCGGTTGCAGGTTCGATGCAATTCTGAGAGGCCCAAATGTGGCAGGCAAAGTATTTTTGTTAAGGAGTGCGACCATATCGCCTAACCGACTGCCGCCAGGCCCCTTTTTGTAGCCTCCCTACACTTACGGGCCGTGCACGCGATCCTCAGCCTGCTCCTGGTAAGCGTCTCGGTCGGGCTGAGCAACTTCGCCGGGGCGATCGGAATTGGCCTCAGCGGGATCGACGTCAAGACGCGGATACGCGTCGGGCTCGCCTTCGGCTTCTTCGAGGCCGGCATGCCGGCACTCGGCCTACTTCTCGGCCACCAGGTCGCCTGGCTGTTCGGCGGCTACGGAAAGTACGTCGGTGGCGCCATCCTGATCTTGACGGGGGGCTACACGATTTTCCAGGAGCGGTTCATCAAGAAAGACCAGGCCCAGCGCACCCAGATGACCGCCCGCGGCCTGCTCGTCACAGCGCTGGCTCTCAGCATCGACAACCTGGCCGTGGGGTTTGCGCTGGCCGTTTACCCGGTCGACATCTTGCTGGCTGCGGTGACTTTCGGTCTCGTGAGCATCGTGATGACCCTGGTCGGCCTCGAGGTTGGCCACCACTTGGGCAAGCGGGTGGAGGAGTGGAGCGAGGAGATCGGCGGGGGCGTACTGATCCTGGTCGGCGTCGCCATCGCGGTCGGAGTTCTAGGCTAGCTTCCCTTCCCCACTGGCTGGGGAAGGTGGCCCTCCGCGCAGCGGCGGGCCGGATGGGGGCGTTCTCCCTAGGATTAGCCCGTGACGGTCAAACCAGACTTGGAGCAGGTATTGCTCGCCGCCGCAGGGCACATCGCCACCGTCACCCTGAACCGCCCGGAGCAGCGCAACCCGCTGTCGGCCACGATGCTGCGCGATCTGGCGTCAGCGTTTACCTGGTGCCGCGACGAGTCCGACGTCCGCGTCGTGATCCTGACCGGAGCCGGACGCGTGTTCTGCGCCGGAGCCGACCTCAGCAGCTTCGACGGCGGGATGACCGGCCTCGAGCGCTATCGCAGCCGCGACCTCTTCGTCGACCTGTTTGTCCTGATGGCCGAGCTGGGAAAGCCGATAGTTGGACGCATCAACGGCCACGCCCTCGCCGGAGGCCTCGGCCTGGCGTGCTCCTGCGACATGCTCGTCGCCGTCGACACCGCGACGTTTGGCACGCCCGAGATCAACGTCGGCATCTGGCCGATGATGATCCAGGCCATCCTGTCCCGAAACATCCCCCGCAAGGTGCTGCTCGAGATGGAGATGCTCGGCGACCGCTGGACTGCCGATCAGCTTCACTCGCTTGGCGTGATCAACCGGGTCGTGCCGCACGAGCAGCTCGACCCGACCGTTACAGAGATCGCCGAACAGCTTGCCAAGAAGTCGCCGGTCGCCATGCGGCTCGGCCGAGATTCTTTTTACAGGCAGCAGGACATGGATTTCCGCGCCGCGATCCACTACCTGCACGGCCAGTTCCTCCTCGTCTCCCAGACCGAGGATTCGCGCGAAGGCATCAAGGCTTTCTTCGAGAAGCGCGAGCCCGACTTCAAGGGGCAGTGACTGGTGCCGGCGGCGAGAGATTTGGGCATCCAGGTGGCCGCAGCCGTAGGAAGCGACGAGCACCGGAGCGAGCGCATTAGAAATGCGTGAGCGAGGAGCGCAGGAGCTGACGACCGGATGCGGCCGCATGGGGCCCAAAGATCCGCCGTCAGCGCCGGTCTCTGTCCCCGAGGGAAGTTAGATGGCGGACCGTTCTCGCGAGCTGCGCGAGAGGGCGCTGAAGGGTGGGACGCGCTACCTGCCCAAGCTGCGCGAGCAGCACAAGCTGACAGCTCGCGAGCGGCTGGATCTGCTGCTCGACAAGGGGTCGTTTGTCGAGGACGGGCTGTTTGCGAACGCGCTCGCCGAGGAGCTGCCCGCGGACGGCGTGGTCACCGGCCTCGGGACGATCGAGGATCGCCAGGTCGCGGTGATGGCCAACGACCCGACCGTCAAGGCCGGCAGCTGGGGCGCCCGGACGGTGGAGAAGATCATCCGCATTCAGGAAACGGCCGCGCGGATTCGCGTTCCCCTCTTCTACCTCATCGACTCCGCAGGCGCGCGGATCACGGACCAGATCGAAATGTTCCCGGGCCGGCGACACGCCGGTCGCATCTTCTTCAACGAGGTCCAGCTCTCCGGATGCGTGCCGCAGATTTGCATGCTGTTCGGTCCATCCGCGGCGGGCGGCGCCTACATCCCCGCTTTCTGCGACGTCGTGATCATGGTCGAGGGCAATGCCTCGATGTACCTCGGCTCGCCGCGCATGGTCGAGGTCGTGGTCGGAGAGAAGGTCACGCTCGAGGAGCTGGGCGGCGCGCGGATGCACGCCACCGAGAGTGGGCTGGGCGATGCGCTGGTTGCCGATGACAAGGCCGCGATCGAATTCGCCCGCGCGTACTTCCAGTACATGCCCCAGCGGTCCGGCGAAAAGCCTCCGGCGTGCGAGCCGAAACCTGCCAAGACCGCGGCGAAGCCGATCCGTGAGCTGGTCCCCGAAGAGCCCAATCGCGGCTACGACATGCGCAAGGTCATCGACGCGATCGTCGACGAAGGCAGCTGGCTGGAGATCAAAAAGCTGTTCGCCAAGGAGCTGCTGATCGGGTTCGCGCGGCTCGACGGGCATGCGGTCGGCATCGTCGCCAACCAGCCGATGCAGAAGGGGGGTGTCCTCTTCAACGATTCCGCGGACAAGGGGGCGCGCTTCATCTGGCTTTGCGATGCGTTTGAGATCCCGCTGCTTTTCCTCGCTGACGTGCCCGGCTTCATGATCGGCACCGACGTCGAAAAGCGCGGCATCATCAGGCATGGCGCCAAGATGATCAGCGCCGTCTCCGAGGCCACGGTGCCGAAGATCTCGGTCATCGTCCGCAAGGCTTACGGGGCCGGCCTCTACGCGATGGCGGGGCCGGCGTTCGACTCCGACTCGGTGATCGCGCTTCCGTCCGCGCAGATCGCTGTCATGGGACCGGAGCCTGCCGTCAACGCGGTCTTCTTCAACAAGCTCGCCGACCTGCCGGAGGCGGAGCGGGACGCGAAACGCAAGCAGCTCGAGGACGAGTACCGCGAAGACGTCGACCTGTACAAGCTGGCGGCAAACCTGATCGTCGACGATGTCATCGAGCCGGAGCAGCTGCGTGCGGCGCTGGTCGCCAGGTATCGCGCTTACGCGACGCGGGTCGTGCCGCGCGTCGAGCGCAAGCATGGAGTGTTTCCGGTCTAAAGCAGCCGGGCCGCGACCATCCCCAGCCCGAGCAGCGCGACGCCCCAGGAGAAGGCGCGCAAGGCAAGCTCGAGCGGGTGCAGCAGCGACGGCTCGTCGAGCTTCGTCTCCGACCCATCATTCAGAGTGAGCGTGCCCGTGACCGATCTGGTTTTGCGGCGCAGCGTCCGCGCAGGGGTGCTCAGGGCACGCTGGCCAAACGACAACGCATATGCGGCAGCCGCCGCCGCGATCGCGCCGGCGGACACCCGGCCGGTCTGCGCGAAGTACGCGGTCAGAACCGGAAACGCACCCCACGAAAGCGCGAACCAGAAGTCGCCGTGCAGGCGGCCTCCGAGCAGCTCGAGGTTGTACGCGAAGACGAAAAGAACGCCGGCGGCGATGAACGGCAGAAGGCCAATGCCCACCACCGAGACTCCGGCGAGACCAAGTCCCACCGCAGCCGCCAGGCCCACCACCGCCGCGGCCCAGAGCACGCCGGCCGGGAGGTCGGTCTGCAGCGGGCGCCCGCGCAACTCGTCGAGCGCATGCGCGGAGATGCCGACCGCCAGCAAGAATGCAGACAGGGTGGCGGCAAGGCGGGTGAGATCCAGCGCCGGTGCCAGCGCCGCGCCAATCAGAACATAGGACAGGTGCCACGCCGTGTATGGCGGGTGCAGGACCGCCCAGACGTCACGCCGCCAACCTCTGGAACGGGTCGCGTAATAGGCGGGTGCCAGGACCGGCGCCCGTTCAGGCATGGTGTTTGCGGCCCCACATGAGCAGGCCGCCGCCCAGGCTCATGACGCGATCTTCGACGTCGACCATGCCCGCCTCCCGCCACGCCTCGAACAGCCGATACACAGGCCAGCGTCGGTAGAAGCTCTCGATGTTCGGGCCCAGGAAGCGGCCCGCGTTCCACCACGGGTGGCCGCCCAGAAGATAGCCCGCGGATGGCATCAGCGCTCGCGTGTACATGCGCCAGCCGGCCCGCCACATCGCGCCTGGCGGCACATAGAAATCGAGGCTCGCCATGCCCCCCGAAGGCCGCAGCACACGTGTGAGCTCAGCCAGCGTGGCCATCGGGTCGGCGACGTAGCGCAGCAGGTAGGTGAACGTGACGGCGTCGAAAGACGCCGCCGGGAACGGTATCTGCTCGGCTCGGGCGTGCTGAAGCCTGATGCTCGCTGATGTCGATGCCGACGATCTCCGCCTCGGTCGCATGGGCCAGCGCGATCGCCACACCGGCGGTCCCGGTGGCCACGTCGAGAATGCGCCGAGGCTTGAAGCGCGCGATGTGGCGGACGACCTCGCGACGCCACCGCCGGTTTTGCCCCAAAGAAAGCACCTCGGCCAGGCGGTCGTAGCGCGGCGGCAGATCCTCGAAGAGATCGGCCGCGAACGCGTTCTCCGGGCTCGCGGCCGCCGGGCCGGGCTCTGACATTGGCGACTTCAGCCTACGGGTACTCGCCGTGGCTTGGGCGTCTCTGCTGTGGCTCCATGCAGCCGACACTGCTTTCAAGGGCGCCGATCGCATGCTGACGCGCGCGGCGTAAATTTTGTCGGAGTGGCGTCGTGGGCTGATTTCGAGGCCGCGCAGCCGGATTTCGCGAGGCGTGTGCGCAAGCTGATGCGGTCGCGCAAGCACCTGACGATGGCAACCCTGCGCCGCGATGGATCGCCGCGCATTAGCGGCACCGAGGTGCAGTTTTCAGGCGAGCACGTTCAGATCGGATCGATGCCGGGAGGGGTCAAGTCGATGGACCTGCTCCGCGATCCACGGGTCGCGATTCATGGTCCGACGCACGACCCGGCCAAGGGTGGAGCGTGGCGGGGCGAGGCGAAGATCGCGGGCAGGGCGGTCGAGGTCGCTTCCGGCGGGGAAGCTCATCTCTTTCAGATCGACATCGAAGAGGTCGTCGTCACCCGTCTGAACGACGCGCGGGACGAGCTCGTGATCGAGTCCTGGAGTCAAGAAGCAGGCTACCGGCTGCGCCGGCGCGCCTAGACGAACAGCGGCTCCGTGTGCGATCGCGTGGCCAGCGCATGCATCGCCTCGTCGCTCGGTGGCTCGTGGAACCGCGTGGCGGCGTCCAGCACCAGGGGCAGAAGGTTGACGTCGCCGACGCTGTTCAAGAAGATGCCTTGCCGGCCAAGCACCCACCACACCGCCTGGTCGATATCGTCAGGCTCCTCGAGAGGTTGATACCACGTCGTGCGGGTGTGATCGCGCTCCATCCAAGGACGCAGGGCGATCGACTTGATCGTCTGCACGGCGACGTTTCTTTCCTGGCAGGTTTTCAGCAGCGCCTCGAAATTCTCGCGGTAGTACGAGCTCTGCATGGTGACGTAGTTGCAAGGCAAGAGCACCGAGTCGAAATCAAAACGGTCAAGGCTGCGGCGGTGGGTGGCCGCGATCTGCGCGCCGTGCCCCGTGACTCCGATCCATCTGATGAGGCCCTCCTCGCGCGCGAGGAGCGCGGCGTCGAGGGCGCCGCCAGGACTCAGGGCCTGGTCCCACTCGATGGGATCGGCGAGCGAATGGAGCTGCCACAGGTCGACACGAGCGACGTCGAGCCGGTCGAGCGAGCGCTGCAGCTCCTCGCGGGCGCCCTTCTCGTCGCGCTTGCCGGTTTTGGTCGCGAGGAAGAAGTGGTTCGGTTCGCGCTTCAACCAGGGCGCGACGCGGAGCTCGGAGTCGCCATATGAGGCCGCGGTGTCGATGTGGTTCACGCCGTAACGCAGCAAGACCTCGAGCGTCTCGTCCGCAACCTTCTGCGACACGGAACCGAGAGATGCGGCACCGAAGATGACCCTGGTGCTCTTGTGCCCGGTGCGACCCAATTCAGCCTTCGGGATCACGCACTCAAGTTAGCATCGCCCCGGAGCCGGCACCCGCCGACTGCCGGACTCTGTCAAAGTCTCTGAGGCCGACGATTCAGTCGGGGCAACGCAACCCGGTTGCGCAAACCTCTTGCGAAACTGTATCGTGGGTCGGCGTCAGTTCAAATCAGAAGGAGGCGGCAGTGGAGTTTTTCAACCTCAAGACCAAGAGGAAAGTCGAGATACCGGACAACGAGCTCAAGAAGCGCCGCAGCATACGGACGACCAGTGGCGGCAAGACCCAAGAGCGCTACGCGGTGATCGCCGAAGTTCACGAGGGCGGTAAGCCGCTCCAGCTTTTCAAGTTCGTCAACAAGGAGACCTTCGACCGTCTGGACGTACCCGAGCAGAACTAGAGCTCGCTAGCGTCGTCAGCTGACCAGGGCTGCGATCTCCTGGCGGTCGAGCTCGCGTGCGAGCGTGGGCGCGTCGCGGCCGCCATAGTCCGGCGTCGACGGATCCGCACCGTGCTGGAGCAGCAGACGCACCATCTCGGCGCTGCCGCCGATCACCGCGCCGTGGATGGGCGATGCGGCCTCGGCCCGTGCGTTCACATCGGCGCCGGCCGCGATGAGCATCTCAGCGGCCGCGCGGCTGCCGCCGATCGCCGCGAAATAAAGCGGCGGAAGGTTGTGCACGCCGCGCGATCTTGCCACGTCGGGTTTCGCCTTCAGCTCTCGCTCGACCTGGTCGAGCCGGCCAAGGACAAGCGCGGTGAAAAAGTCGACCGGCGCCCCGCGAGCGGTCAGGTGCTCGATGATCGCCCGGTTCCCCATCTGCGTCGCCGCCTCGATCGCGGTCTCGTTCCAGGTGGCTTTTGCATTCAGCAGCTCGGGGTGCTGGTCGAGTAACTCGCTCATGCGAGCGAGGTTGCCGTGGGCGTTGCCCACGAGCTCGTCGACGACGGGCTGCATCGCCTGAGGGTCAGTCACCGCTGATGGCTCGGAGCAACCCGTGTCGTGCTGGGCTGGGTTCGCCATTCATAGGCCACGAGCGCGACGAGGGCGAGACCGGCGGCGACGCCGACCGCTCCGCCCACTGTCCCCCAGCTACCAGGATTGCTGGGCACGGTGATGGCGGCGGCGCCGAGAAAAGCGACGACGGCGCCGGCCATCGCAGCCAGCGGGCGTGATCCGAGTCTGCGCATTCCGCCCAACAGCGCGGCAAGAGCGACATTGATCAGGTGCTCTGCGTTCGCTGCCGAGTCGTAATTTCGCGCGAGCTCCTCGGTGCCCCGCAGTTGAGAGGCGAGGGCAAGAGCCGCGTCGGCCACCAGGACAACGGCAACCAGCGTGCCAACGGCCAACCGAGGAGGGCTGAAGCCGTCGATCCATGGCGGCGTTAACAGGTCGCGCGGCGCCGGGTAGGCGACGAGGACCAGAACCACGGGGACGGCGACCAGGGCGACGGCAGGACCGACGAATGGAACATTGGCGGTCAAAAACACGATCACGGCGAGGGCGATCCACTGCACCACCGCGGGGGCGCGGAGCGGGCGCCAGGCCAGATAGAACAGAATGGCGGCCATCCCACAGTCGGGCCCGCCCGCCAGCGCCGCCGACCACCGATGCAAGTTGGGATCGCTTACCCCACTCGTGTTGGACAGGGTCACCGCGCCCCAGGGCGAGATGGCCTGGGGCAGAGTCCCGACGACGAAAAACAGACCAGCCAGCACCGCCAGAATCCTCAACGCAGTCAACCGGTGCCGCCTGATGAACAGCAACCGAGACCTATGGAGTGTCGAGGAAGGGAATCACCGCGGCGGAAAGCGCGGGGGCGACGTTGATGTCGTAGTGCGTCAGGCCAGGCAGGATGGCGAGGCGGTGGTGCGTCATCCCGGAGCGGTCCCAGCCGGCATCGCGCTTGCCGCCACCGAGCAGCTCAAAAAACTCCACGGTGTGTGAGGGCGGTATCCCATCGGCGTCGCCGATCACGAGCATGACCGGCGGCTTCAGCTTGGGGATCTCGGCCGACCAGTCGTAGTCGATCTTCAGCGCCTCGACGAGCTGACCGACGAGGACCGGCCAGTCCGCAACCCGTGGCGCGATCTGCTTGTAGGCCTCGTACATAGGGCTCTGCATCAGGAACCCGGCGGTCTCCGGTCCCATGGCGTCCATTCCCGCCCTCATCTCGGGATACCACCCATTGCGCTTGAAAACGGTCGACACGAGGACCAGGCGCTCGATGAGATCGGGG
>Ga0209159_1000663_pt1 | contig 29840 bp, 29 predicted proteins | sample GraSoiAngelo_144_FD_185901 | JGI IMG/M metagenome (GOLD analysis project Ga0209159, IMG submission 185901) | Grasslands soil microbial communities from the Angelo Coastal Reserve, California, USA - 14_1009_02_40cm (SPAdes) (version 2) | ecosystem: Environmental > Terrestrial > Soil > Grasslands ...
GCGTCACTCCGCCTCGGAAGAGCGCTGCGGCGTCGCTGCGTCGATGTACCCGCAGCTTGTTCAATATGTTGTGAACGTGGTTCTTGACCGTGGCGACCTCCACGCCGAGTTCCCGAGCGATTTCCTTATTCCTGAGCCCACGGTCAATGAGCCGTACAATCTCGCGCTCCCTGTGACTGAGATGGGTCTGCCTGAAGCCCGACCCGCCAGCGAGCCCCGCAACCCGCCGCAGCAACATCGCCGCGATTCGGGGGGGACAGGCAACTTCACCCCGAGCGACGCTTGCCAGGACGGCGAGAAGTTCAGCTGAAGAGTCGTTACGCGTGACGTACCCAGCGACGCCCGCTTCGGCACATGCGACGAGCTCGTAGTCGCTCTCGGCCAGGGTCACGGCCACGACCCTGATGCCAGGGGCCTCGTCGCGAATCGCCTGCGCGATCGCGACGCTGTTGGGCGTAGCCATGTCGAGCAGGACTATGTCGGTCGGCGTGACCAGGGAAGCCAAGACCTCGTCGTAGCCTCCGGCGGTGCCCACTACCCGGATGTTCCCGTCCCGCAGCACAATTTCTGCCAGCCCTTCGCGGTAGAGACGAATACCTGATGCGATAAGTATCCGAATTGCGGCGGGGCGGGCGCTGGAGTGCCGTGAATTCGGGGAGGATGAGCGCGGCCGCGGTGCGCCGTAACTGGACGCGCCGTGGCCAACAGCGGTTGGTTTGGCCGCGGGGATACCCCACTCAGCCGGTTTGGCGATTTGCTCCCCTCGAGGTATCGGCGAGCCGCACGACATCACGCCTCGCGGTTCACAACACCTGAGTTACGTTCGAATATGCTTCGCAGCGGGTCCGCTGCAAGGGGAGGTGAACGGTCCGCATAGTCTCGTGGGATGGCTCGTCCACGATTTGCGTCGGAGCGGGGCACGGGAGACGCAGCGCATGTTTGATCGCTACAACATCATCGACGAGGCCGACCTCGCCGCTGCCGTCGCGAAGCGATTCAATAGCAGAGTCTGAGGGTGTTGCCGGAGCAGCCTGAGTTGCTAACTTCCAGCAGCATCAATTCCTAGGTCCGTAGCTCAATTGGTAGAGCACCGGTCTCCAAAACCGGGGGTTGCAGGTTCGATTCCTGCCGGGCCTGTAAGAGCCGCACCGCATGGTGCGGCTCTTTCAGTCCCGGGGAATCTTTGCCGCCGTCGCTCGCCAGCGGCTCGCGACATTACCGGTCGATTCCTGCCGGGCCTGTTGAAAACGCGAAGCCTCGCAGCGAGTTATGTCCCTGCGAGGCTTCTTGTTTACAGGCCCGGCGCGAGCCGACGGAGCTCCCCTTGCTCGTGCAAGGAAAACCTGCGCTCAGCGATGGCCTCCAGGTCGGGCATTGGCCGGACGCGTTCGATGTCCACGCCGACCCGACGCCACGCGGTCACGGCATACAAGCCGACACCCTCCCAATGCGAGGCGTTGAATTGCAGGCCGGCCCGGCCGAAGCGCGGCGCCAGCTCGGGCTTGCCGCGCGGCCCATACCTGGAGTCCAGCACCTGCGGCTCCACGCCGAGGCACGCCCCGAGGATCGTCCGCAGGGCTGCACGGCTCACCCGGAAGCGAATCGCGTCGGGGATAGGGACTCATTGCTCCTTCGTCTCACTGACGTCGTGAGGGGGATACTTTTTCGCATTGGCAGAGCATCGTACGGTAGCCTGTCCGGCTGGATTGGGGGCCTGCCGGCGGGAGGAAACCAGATCGCTGAGCAGATCGTCGTAGGTTCCCCGACGACGAATCAGACTCATTTGCCCGTCCTCGACCCATACCTCGGGTGGGGTTGGATGGCTCAAGAAGCCCAGCGGACTGGCTGCTCGAGCATACGCGCCCGATTGGAAGATTCCAACCAGGTCCCCGACGCTCGCCGCAGCCAGTCGCACGTCTCTGGCCAGCACATCGAGGGGTGTACACAACGGTCCCACCACATCCACTGTCTCCTGGGGCTTCCCGTCAAGCTTGTTCAGCAGAGCAACCGGGAAGTTACGCTTGATGACCTGACCGAGGTTTCCCGACGCGGCTAGGTGGTGATTCATGCCACCGTCTACGATCAGGAATTTTTTCCCACGTGAGGTCTTGATGTCGTTGATGCGTGTGACGTAGATCCCGGATTCACCAACCAGATAGCGGCCGGGCTCGACCAGGAAGCAGGTGCCTCTCAACGATGGCTGGCGCTGCATCTCGGCTGTCAGGGCCACCAGATCTTCACGCCACCTTGCCATGTCGAGCTCGCGTTCGTTTTCAAAGTACGGAATCCCGAGGCCGCCACCAAAATCCAGCGCCGGGAGGGGCTGTTGTAACCGCTCCGCGACACGCGTCGCGATGTTCAGGCCCTTGCGCCATTGGAGCGTCAGGACGGTGTGATCCAGAATCTGCGTTCCGGTGAAGAGGTGGATGCCGGCAAACTCGAGGGAGGGCTCCGAGAGAAACCGATCCAGCACGGCCTCGAGGCTCTCTTCATCCACCCCGAACGGCGATGGCCTGCCTCCCATGAGCATCGCGCCGCCCTGCGCCTCCTCACCGGGGTTGACGCGTATGGCGACCCTGGCCCGCACGCCCCGGCGGGCGGCGATGACTTGGATGCGGTCAACTTCGAGCAGCGATTCCGCATGGATCTCCCCGATTCCCCGGGCGAGCACGAGGTCGAGCTCCGCCTCGGACTTGCCTGGTCCCGCGAAGAGGACCTTCTGCGTTGGACACCCCGCGCTCAAGGCCTGATGAAACTCTCCTCCCGAGGCGATTTCGAGGCCGCACCCCTTACCCAGGAAAAACCTGAGAAAGGCGCGATTCGGGTTGGCCTTGACGGAGTAGCTGATGGCAAACTGCGCTGGCAGGGTGCCCCGCAGCAGCGCCCATTTCCGCTCGAGCACGGAGGCGTCATAGACAAACAGGGGCGTCCCGTATTCCGCGGCGATGCTCCCGACCGGGACGCCGCCAACTCGGAGCTCGCCTCCGGACGAACCGAAGTACTGGGCGACGAGCGACACAGCGTGCGTCACAGCTACGGTCCTGCGCGACGCCGCAGTGCGACATAGTCGACTTTGCCGCTCGGGGTCTTTGGCAGCGCCTCGAGGACCTCGACCTCCTTCGGAACCATGTAACGGGGCATCCGCTCTGCACAGAAGGAGACCAGGTCGTCGCGATCCAGGGCCTCGCCGGCTCGCGGTACTACGAATGCCTTCACGGACTGCCCCAGGACCTCGTCGGGAATGCCGATCACCGCGACCCCCTGCAGCCGGCCGCTCTGGAACAGCACCTCCTCGACCTCGGTGGGGCTGATGCGAAAACCCGAGGATTTGATCAGCGTATCTCGCCGGCCCACAAAGTACAGGAACCCCGCTTCGTCCATCTTCACGAGATCGCCGGAATAGCAGACCTTCTCACTATCGCCGAGCTCCGGAGGCAGCAATGGATGGGGCCGCAGCACGCTGGCGGTGAGCTCTGGCTGATTCCAGTAACCCATCGAGACGGTCGGTCCCCGATGGACCAGTTCGCCGACCTCTCCCGGGCCGCACGGCCGACCGCGTTCGTCTACCACGAGGATCTCGGTGTTGGGAATGGCCTTTCCGATGGAGGTCGGACGGCGGTCCAGCTCCTCCGGCGGCAGGTAGGTCGAACGGAACGCCTCGGTCAGGCCATACATCAGAAAGATCTTGGTGGTCGAAAGAGCACGGCGCAGCACGGCGAGCACGCCTTGCGGCATCGCTCCACCCGTGTTCGTGATGTAGCGCAAGTCGGGGAACCGATGCTTGAGCAGGGTCGAGTTGGGCTGGACCAGCATACTCCATAGTGTAGGGACTCCAGCGAGTCCCGTGATCCGCTCCTTGAGCAACGCCTGCACGACTTCCTGGGCGAAGACGAAATCAATCAAGACGAGAGTACCCGCTTGCTGGAACGCCGTCATGAGCTGGTTGAGGCCTGCGTCGAAGCTGAAGGGAAGAGCCGCCAGGATCCGCTCGGCAGCGGAGATTTCCAGATAGGTCGATACGATGGAGCTCCCCGCCATGATCTGGGCGTGGTTGAGCATGACACCCTTGGGCTTTCCCGTTGAGCCCGAGGTATAGAGGATGGCCACCAGATCCTTTTCAATCCCATAGTCGCGTACTTGAGCCGGAGGGGGCGATTCACACAGTTCCTCGAGGACATAGGTGGGAACGCGAGCTGGCGGGCACTCCCCATTCCGCGGCACCACCATGAACTCGAGGGACGGCATCCTCTCGAGGACAGGCTCCAGGAGACCGAGCTTCGTCCGGTTGGTGATGAGCGCTTTCATGCAACAGTCGTTTGCGATATGGGCGACCTGTTCTGGAAAGAGGAGCTTGTTGACCGGGACGAAGACCCCGCCCGCCTGAGAGATCGCGAAGAAGGAGAGGACCTGCGCTACGGACGGCTCCAGGTAGACGCCGATGCGGTCGCCTCGCCGCAGGCCGACGCTCCGAAGGCCGTGGGCGAGGCCGCCGGTCTGGCCGGCCACGTCTTCATAGCTCAGGCGACGATCGGCATGAACCAACGCCTCCTTGCCGGGAAACCGACCAGCGCTCGTCCGCAGCATGTGATGGACGAGAAAGTCCATGCTCATTCTCAGGGTTGGAAACGAGTTCTGTCGTGACGATCCGACGTGGGCCGGGATCTGTCCTGAAGCTGCCCTTCGACGAACGCGGCGATGCGCTCGATTGTCTGGAAGTTCTCCAGCACGAGCTGTTCGTCGGCGATGGAGATCTCGAACCCTTTCTCCAGGTAGGCAACCAGTTCAAGCACACCGAGGGAATCGAGGACGCCGCTTTCCAGGAGCGCATCGGTGTCCGTTAACCCCCGGACCCGGGCCCGCGGGAATTGGCGCACGAGGAAAGCCCTGATCTTCTCTCTCACCGCGTTGCTTGGCATCCCCGACCCGCTCTCGCCCCGTTGTCCGGCGATCCCGGAAAACGTCGCTCGACCATCCCCCGTGCGGCGGCCACCAGATCTGCCATGGCGACCAACAGCAGGCGGCTATTGCCGACCTTCCGGTGGACCAATACACCTGCCTTCGAAAGCTCACGTTCAAGAGCGTCCCAGACTCGGTCGCGGAACTCCGCCGTGCTCGGGTTGAAGACGTAGGTCTTGACTCCCAACTCAGTGCCTCGAGCATCAATGACAGTGCCTTCTAGGAGTTCGTCGGAGTACACCTGGACCGGAAGCTGAGCCTGGAACAGGTCCTCCAGATAGTGAAGGAAGGTGCAGGTGGAAAAGGGGGCGTCGAGAAACAGGATCTTAGCCTTCAGGTCGTACAGCTTGGCGAACGGCGATCCCTTTCCGCACGAATGGAGTTGCCTCTCGTGATCCGCGACGAGCTTCGCCGCCTCGGGGCCGAGAGCCAGCACGGGGTGAACGGGATTCAGACTCCTCAGGACCCCACTTCTCCGGCGAAAGGCCTCGGTGATGAGTCCCATACGTGAGACGGTCCTCCTTACATCGAAGACGCCCCGGTCCTTCTTCAGGTAGTCGTACGCGAACCCCGTGTAGGCCATCGACATCATGCACAGGTTCCCGGTGGGGCCAATGACGCGCAGCAGGCAATCGATCACCTCTCGGGGCTCTCCGCGGAACCCGCTGAATACGCTGAACGAGCTGTGCATCAGGACGGTGTCGCCTTCTTTGAGGCCCAGACTCCTGAGCGCGGCCTCCAACCCAGCGGGATCGTAGGAATGGAACAGGCGGATCACCCGTAGTCGTGCCCTGAGCCACTGCTCGCGTAGGAAGGACTTTTGGGTTGCTTGAAACCGCGAGAGTCGTCTCGCCGCGATCGATCGAACCCGCTGGTAAGTCTCTCGCACGATCGATCCGATCTCCACCACGCCCGGGCGCCAGTCCCAGGTCTTGAACTCGTCGTACTTCACGGTGGGGCGAAAATCCCACAAGAAGCGACCCAGGAGCGCCGTTCTCGACGGCAGGCGAGGCCGCGCCGCATCGGGCGCCTCAGAGATCGTATCGCCGAAGAGATACTCAACGAGCGCCATCAGATCATACCGGAGGTAGCGTTCGCACACCCCTACGCGGTACTGCTCGACTGGCTCTACCCTCTCTCCGGCGTAGAGCGCATAGTGCATCCAGGGCAGGTTCATGCTGACGTCGAGGCTGAGGGCCGTCGAGGCCTGGAACCGTCCGTTGATCTCCATCAGCGTGTATGCGCCCGTCTGCTCATCGTACTTGAACTCCACCATGGCGACACCGTGCCACTTCAATTGGCCCAGCAGGAGATCGACATAGGCGTACAGCCCCTCGTCCGGCGCCAGGCTCCGGCGCAGGACGCTGACCCCACCGGTGATCGGTAATTCGCGCACGCGCATGTAGGGGAAGCGAGCCAACGGTCGCCCCCGGTCGTAGACACCGGCGACGCAGAGGGCCACGCCGGGAACGTATTCCTGCACTAGAGGAACGGCGCCACGGCCCTCCGCCTCCTCGAGGAGGGCGCTCAAGCGCTTCATGTCATTCGCGTACCGGACCTTGAAATCCAATCGGTGCTGTGTGCTCCGGTGGAGCGGGGATCCCCGCGGCTTGATAATGACCGGAAAGCGCAGTCGATCGGACTGCGCGAGGACCTCGGCGGCCGTGCTGCCGTGGAGCGTCCGCGGAACCGGGACGCCGACCTGCCGCGCCAGCTCCATCGTCCTGAGCTTGTCGATGACCACTTCGAGCGTCTGGGAATCGGGACTGGCAAGCACGGCCCTCCGTTCGATCTCACTGCGCGCGCCGTCGAGCACGACGAGCGTCGTCTCCAGGCTGTTGATGATCATCTCCGCCCCACTCTCGCCGAGGATCTTCAGGATCGCGTCGATGAACCTTTCACGATCGCCGTGCTGGGACGGATACACGTAACGCTGCTGCGTGAACCTCGAGTAGAAGCCGAGGCTCCTCGTCTCGCTGCCGCAGGCGACGACTGGCACCCCTTTCAAACCGAGCCCGCGGATGACAGCCAGCCCTTGGTGCTGATCCGCGCCAGTGACGAGCACCCTCATGGCACCATGCTTCGGTTGCTTCGGCGTGGGCGTGCTTCGCATGGCGGGTCGGCGAACGCGCTGGTGCGCGGCCTTACATTGGAATGATGGCGAACGGGCACGATGATTCTTGCCTGGCAGGCTCCAACCTCCGGGCGCCACTGTTCGGCTCTTCCAACTCAATCGCGTGCGGCACGGACTGGCCACGCCGCAAGAGGCGGGCTGAGGGCGCGGACCGGGCGGCGTGGTCTTATCTCATTTGTCGTAACTGAGTTAGCGCGCAGGGCGTAGCTCGCACGGTCCCACGCTCCTGCTGCGCCGACGCAACATGGCCAGTGCGAGCGCTCACGCACGACGATCTTTGCCGGGTCGAATGCGACGCAGTGACTTGAGCGCTTCAGACCCCGAGCGGTTCTGCCAGTTCCACCGCCGGCGCCGTCGAGCGCAGCGCCGATCCCGAACCGCTTTCCAGCCCACTAGCTTGTTCCAAACGGAACGGGTGTGGCAGGGGGTGTCTGCTCGAAGCTCAGCCGGCAAGATCCTTGCAATGTCGGCTGGCGCGCAGCCGGGGTCGGCTGTAGACCCCCTCGGGAGGGTGTGATGGCCGGCGTGCGAGCCTTTCGACCAGAGGACATCACAGCGATCGTGCGTCTGCGACGCAAGATCTTCCATCTCACTGAGCAGCCGAGCGACGCCGGCCTCGCTGCCTACTACCACCGCATTTTCTTTGAGAATCCCTGGCGAGACGATGCGTTCCCCTCGTTCGTCTATGAGGACGCCCGAGGGGTGCAAGCGGGCTTTCTGGGCGTCATTCCCAGGCGCATGCGCCTCGGAGACCAGGCGGTCCGCGCAGCCGTGAGTACGGAGCTCATGGTTGACCCGGCGGAACGCGGGATCGCGGGATTCATGCTATTACGGGCATTCTTCGGCGGCCCTCAGGACGTTTCGATATCCGACCGCGCGAACCCTACTGCGAGGGAGATCCTCGAACGCCTGGGGGGAGAGACCACGCTCTGGTTCAGCCTGTACTGGGTGCGCGTGCTGTGCCCGTTTGAGTACGCGGCGGGCCGCTTGGGTTGGCGCGGATTCCCAACCCTCACGCAGCCCCTGTGCCGCCTGCTGGACGGGGCCGCCACACGTATTCTTCCCGGGCGATATCGCGAGCGCCGGCCGGCGACGATCGCTCGGACGCTCGATCGCCGCGCCATGGTCGAGTACATGTCGCGGCTCGGAGGAAAGGACTCCCTTGTGCCGGTCTACGACGAGGCATCCTTCCGATGGTTGCTCGAGCGTCTCGCAGAGCGGCACGCCCTCGGGCCGCTTGAGGAGGTGGAGGTGTTGGACGAGGCGGGCGCCGTGATCGGCTGGTTCATTTACGCCTTTGGGCCGGATTCGCGCGCGGAGGTAGTGCAAATGGCTGCCCTCGATGATCGGCACCCTGACGTCTTCACCCAGCTGTGCTACCACGCCTGGCAGCGTGGAGCTATCACGGTGCGCGGCAGGCTGGACCCTCAGTTCGTGAAATGCTTCACGGGAGATCGCCTGGGCTTCACGCTGGCCGAGCCGTGGACGCTGGTGCACTCACGTCGTCCGGAACTCTTGGCTGCGTTCCACCGTGGGGATGTCTTCCTCAGCCGTTTGGATGGTGAGTGGTGGCTTGGTTTCTAAACCAATCCATCGTCCGCGCGAGCGACATGCGAGGATGAAACACGTGTAACGCGGAACGCGGAACTCGAAACTGCGGAACGCGGAACAGCACGGCGAGCTTCGTGGCGCGCTACGACCTTCCCCTGCTGTTCCGCGTTCCGACTTCCGCGTTCCGCGCTTAGAAGGCTTCCGCGTTAGAAGTTGAGGGTCACACCTCCCGCCCACACGATATCATTCTACGCCTTATTCAGCCCATATCGATCGAACTTGTACATCAAGTCGCGTCCCTCGGCGCGCAGGCCGAGCCGGTAGCCCACGCCCAGGCCCAGGTCACCCGCGAACCGGATGAATGTCGAGTCGCTGCTGGTGCGATTCACGCTCACCGCGCCCAGCCCACCCAGCACGAACGGCTCGAGCCGCATGTCGCTCCCGCCGGCCCGGCGCAGCACCACCTGCCGAGGTAGGAGAACTTGTTGAACTTGCTCCCTGCTGGAATGGTGGCCAGCGAGCCGTTGAGATCGTTGCGCACCAATGTCGCATCGCCCCGCACGCCAAGCATCCTGCTGAACCAGCGCGTCACATCCGCCCCCGCCGACCACCCCGTGCGCCAGTCCAGGCTCGATCCCAGATTCGCGGTGCCCGATGCGCCGCCGAACATCCCGCTCACCGCCCACCGTGCCCCACCCGACTGCGTCTCCATCTGTGCCACCGCAGACCCCGCGACGCCCAAGCCCACCAACGCCAGCGGGAGTCCGCGCATACCAACTACCCCTGTTCATGTCGCAACCTCCTCCCTTCGCGTTTTGGCGGCCGCGTTTAGCGACGAGACCCGGGTGCGAGCGACGCAGTCACGGCGAGTCGCGGAGCGAAACGCGGAACGCGGAAGTCGGAACGCGGAACAGCAGGAGTGGATCGTGCCGCGAATTGCGACGGTGGTTTCTGGAAACACCTCCCGTGCCTCTTTGATCAACTCCTCGGCGCTGATCGAGTACCGCGCCGAAACGTGCGACAGCACGAGCCGCCGAGCCTTGGCCGCGAGCGCCACCTGCGCCGCCTCTCTTGCCGTCGAATGCCCCGTCTCCTTGGCCCGATCCTTCTCCTCATGCTCGACCTATTCCGGCTTAACAGCCTACTGCTGACCGCGGGCGATCGGCTGGTGGCGCGGCTCGGGCTGACGAGCGCCCGCTGGCAGATCCTCGGCGCTATCGTCGCCGCCGACCGCCCACAGCCGGTTGCGTGGCTCGCTCGTAACCTGGGCGCGAATCGCCAAAACGTGCAGCGGATCATCAACGACCTGCACAAGGAAGGGCTCGTCGCATTCGAGGCCAACCCGCATCACCGGCGGGCGCAACTTGTCGTTCTGACTGACAAGGGAAGACAGACGTTCGATGCTGCCATGCGCTTGCAGGCCCCTTGGATCAACAGCCGCTCGGACGGGCTCTTGGTCAAGGACATAGAAACAGTCCACCTGTAATAACGGCGTTGCGAGAAAACCTGGAAGCCAACGACGAAGCTGCATCGGCTCGACTGGAGCGGCAGCCAGAACGCTCAGCGTAGCCCAATCCGTCGGGTCGCCGACGCGCATTTGAGTCGTTCGCGTGCCACCCACCAAACGAGCTCGGCGCCTTGCCGTCTCGCCACGCGAGTCCGGGATCAGCCCCTGCAGGGTGCACCCTGAAGTGCACCCTGAGTAGCGGGATTTAGGGGGACTATCGCGGACGTGGGCGGAAAGCTGCTCGGTCGATCTCCGTCTTCGAGGGACGCTTACGGAGTCGGCGGGTCTTCGGGGGACTTCGGAGGCTCGTCTCCAAAACCGGGGGTTGCAGGTTCGATTCCTGCCGGGCTTGTAAGAGCCGCACCGAATGGTGCGGCTCTTTCAGTCCCGGGGAATCTTTGCCGCCGTCGCTCGCCTGCGCCCGCGACATTACCGGTCGATTCCTGCCGGGCCTGTTAGCGGAGCATCTTACCCCGCGTTGTCGCGCGCTCGCGGCGCTTGAGACTGGAGGACTTCATCGGACGACCCCGCCGTCGATGGCTACTTGTTCGGGCCGATCACCGAGCAGCGGTACTCTTCGTCGGTTGGCGCGAGCGTGATCTCACCGGCCGCCGCTGCATCGGCGACTTCGTTGTCCGAGAACAGTTGCCGCGGTGCGTGGCCGGCGTTGAATGAGATCTGCACCTCGCGCCACAGCGGGTTGAAGCCGTCCCCCTGAATCGCGTCGAGGACGCTTGTGAACATGACGCCTGCGGCCTCGCAGGCGTCGCACATGTAGATGGTGTTAATCGAGCCGTTGTGCGCGAGCAACGCCTGCTCCGCGCCGCCGGGCTCCTCCTTGAAGTTGATGGTGAAGAGCTGGGCGTCATAGTAGGCCGGCATTACGCCGCCGCGGCCGTTGGCCGACGCGTCGGCAGAGAGCAGGCTCCGACCAGCGTTTTGCCGAGCGACCACGCCGGTTGGCGCCGCGCTACACGACGTGACGAGGACGGCGAGGCCGACGGGCAGGGTTAGGGAACACCGCATGAGACACCTCCGCTGCTAGGGCGAGCAGGCAATCATGGAGCCACGCCTCGGTGGTTTCCAGATCGCGGCATGTCAGAAGGGTGTCAGGCCCTCGTCGTTCGAGGTCGCGACGGAGCGCTTAGGAGCGTTGTGCCATGGCTGACACCGCTGGCGGCCGACCACGCCTCCAAGCGCGGGCCCTTCCGTAGCCAATTGCACAAGCCCAGGCGTGGGTGTACGATAGCATCTCCAAGAGAGGTCACTTCAGTGGAGGCTGAGCCATGTGGAGTCGTGGCAAGATCCTCACAGCCACAGGATTGTTCTTGCTGCCTCTTCTGTTCGCCACCGCTCTAGGCCAAGGGGACGACAAGCCAATCGTTCAGAACACGCCACCTGGCAGGTTCCAGAAGATTCCAAATCTGCCTGATTGCATTACCGCCGCAGTGGAACAGGGTGACCCTACGAAGGGTGCATCGGTGCTGATGGTCAAAGGCGCCCGTGGATGTAAGGCGCCGTGGCACTTTCATACAGCGAACGAACAGCTCATGATGGTTAGTGGTGTCGGAAGGGTGGAAGTGAAGGGCGAGCAAGCCGTGAACCTACATACCGGCGGGTTCGCCTATGCTCCTGTCAGACATGTGCACCAGTTCACATGCGTAGGCGGTTCGTGTTCGTTCTTTCTGCACTCGGACGCGCCGTTCGATATTCATTACGTCGATCAGAGCGGTAACGAGATTTCGACCGAGCAAGCTCTGAGCAAGCGGCATAAGATGTAGTACATGGGGCCTCCGAGGTGGAGGTAGCACGCGTCTGTGAATGTGCTCCTTGCAAGCGGACGCACGCATTTCACATGAGCGCCTCCCTCGGAAGCCCTGCGCTTTCGGGGATTCCCCGTGTCACTTCCTGCGCGTCCCTGCGGTCTTCAGCCAGATGACGTCCCCCGACGCGTAGCGCGCCTCGATCGTGCCCGTCATCGTGTCGCCCTTGTAGTGCCCCGCAGTGCGTGTCGTCACCATCTGACCGGGGCGCAGCACGCTCTCGAACGGCCCCGCCTCCGTGACCACGCTGTCGCCGCCGACCGCGACAACCCGGACCGGGATGGGCTCGCGGTTGGCGAGCTTCATCGTCCAGCCTTTGCCGTCGGCCGTGGCCGTCACCACGGACGGCACCACCACGCTGTCCTTCGGGCCGGCCATGGACTTGACGTCCCAAGTGCCGGCGACTTGAGAGAGCTTGATGCCACCGCGCTGCGCTGGAGTCCGGGCCTGGGCGTCTGCGGCCGTGGCGTGACCAATGAGAGCGACGGTGGAGGCTAGCAAGAAGGCGCGCATGGGAAGGTCCTCGAGAGGGAGGGGGATGAACGTACCGTGCGGTGCGCAGGGCGGCAATACGATGCCGCCAAAAAACAGCCCCTTCCTGCCGGAAGACTGCCCTACCAGGCGCCCGCGAGGATGCGACAGGTTAGAATCGGTACAGGGACCCTGACGCGGAGCGCCAACGCCGGCGTTGCTAGGGGTGCGCTCCAAAACCGTGGGTTGCAGGTTCGATTCCCGCCGGGCCGGGAGTCTCAGCGACGCGGCTGGAACAGCTCCACCGGGTTGCCCGAAGGATCGTCGAGAATGACTTGCGAGCCGCCGGGCCCGGCCACGACGTCGCTCGTGCGGAATGACACCCCCGCAGCACGCAGCCGCGTAACCTCCGCCGCGAGATCGGTCACTTCCAGGTGAATGCGGTTCCAGCCGCCCGGTACCTGGCGGCGACCGTCCGGCAACGGACGCTTCCCCGAGCTACCCTCACCGCTGAGGAGGAGCCGCACGCCGTCTCGGACGACCGATGCAAAGGCTGGCGAGGCGTCTTGCTCCAGCGTGAAACCGAGGAGCGTCGTATAGAACCGTATTGCCGCAGGCACATCGTCCAATCATGTAGCGCATGCTGACCCTGGACATCGGTAACTGCCTCGTCAGTCCGTTACGCGGTTTCAAGAAGCACGCCCGCGAGGCCGCCCGCCAATACCAGCCACGCCGAATTCACTCGGTAGCGAAGCAAGAGGAGTGCGCTCCCCAGCGCCAAGGCCGTGCTCAGCCAATCCACGAGCGCAGCTCGTCCGAGGTGCCACGTCACCACGGCCATCAGGGCGAGCGAGGCGACGTTGACGCCGTCGAGCACCGCTCCAGCGGTCGGCGAGCGCCGCAGGCGGGGCACGAGCGGGCCGCTGGCGGCGACGAATACGAACGCCGGTAAGAAAATGCCGACAGTCGCGACGACCGCACCGGCACCGCCCGCCAGCACGTAGCCGACGAAGGTCGCCGTGGTGAACACGGGCCCGGGGGTCACCTGTCCCACGGCGACAGCGTCGAGCAGCTGCTGTTCCGTGAGCCAGTGAAACCGCTGCACGAGATCAGCTCGGAGGAACGCGAGCAGGACGTAGCCGCTGCCGAATAGCACCGCGCCGATCTTGACGAACACACCCAACAGCGGCCAGAGCCCGACGCTCGCGCTCGTCGTGCCGACACTGGCCACCGCGCCGCCCGCGGCTGCAGCCGCTCGGAGCGAGGGCCACGACGGGACGGCCAGGAGACGCAGGCCGGCAGCTCCGACCGACGACCGGAGCCGGCGCGCGCCGCGGGCGAGCGGTGCGATCGCACCCGCCGCGGCGAGCACCACCAACTCGTTGACCCCAAGGGCGGTGGCGAGGACGGCCCCGGCACCGAGCACCCCGAGCCACGGTGTTTTCACCGCGGAACGGCCCAGTCCCCAGAGCGCCTGGACCACGACGCCGATGACGACGGGCTTGACGCCGTAGAGCACGCCCGCCGCCGCGGGCACGGTGCCGAACCGGACGTAGGCCCAGGCGAACGCGCTCACGATGAGCGCAGCGGGCAGGATGAAACACACACCGGCGAGGATCAACCCCGGCCAGCCACGCCGTCCGTAGCCGATGTGAATCGCCATTTCCGTCGAGTTGGGTCCGGGGATCAGATTCGTCGCGCCCAGGTAGTCGAGGAATTGCTCGCGCGTGAGCCAGCCGCGGCGCCGCACGACCTCGTCCTCCATCATGGCGATGTGCGCCGCGGGACCGCCGAAGGCGATGGTGCCGAGCTTGAGAAACAGGAGCGCCAGCTCGCCGAGCGAGGTGCGCACCGGATGATTCACTTCTACCTTGATCGTCGAGACGATCCCCCGCGCGACCTGCGGCTTGGGATCAGACTGAGCAACGTTTGCACGAGCCCCACGGCACTGGGGTCGAGACCAGTCAGGTAGTCGAGGAGGGCCCGGGCCAAGCGGTACTGGGTGCCGTACGGACTCATACGCGATGCATCGTTATAGACCAGTGTTGAGCATGGTTGCGAACCTTTCTCGTCAGAAAGCAACTCTATAACCTCGAAGTTCCCGTCCGGTGGTCCTTGTCGTTCAAACCACATGACGGGCCGACGCATCAAATCGGGGCATCTGGAGAGGCAGGACCGGTAACACCGTTCAAAGGAACCCCATGAACACGCAACGACTCCTCATTGTCCTCACCGCCATAAACGCGGGCCTGCTCTCGTACCAGTTGGTCCAACCGCGTCCGGGTGCGGCGGTGACGGCCGATGTCCCGGCCGTGATCCGGGCACGCGCGCTAGAAATCGTCGATGATCGAGGGAAGGTGCGAGCCAGCCTGGCGGTGCTCCCGGAGGATCCGAAGGTCAAGTGGAAGGGCAGGCCCTATCCTGAAACCGTGTTGTTCCGTCTGATGAGTCCCGCCGGCAGGCCGAATGTCAAGCTCGGAGCATCGCAGCTGGGGGCGGGGCTTCTGATCGGCGGCGAATCCGACCCGACGTATGTCCAAGTGCTGGCGGAAGGTGGGGAAACCACCGTGAAGCTGATAAACGAGGACGGGTTGGAGCGGCTGATCAAGCCATAGGCTTGCCCGGCTCGCGCTCCGCGGCCAGGAAGCGCTCGATGCGGGGCCAGTCACGCCGGGCGTCCTCGTATCCCAACTCGATCAGCGTCGTCGTATACGCCGGATCGAACAACAGGTAGCTCAGGAAGTCGACTGCGGTTGCGCGGTCCCCGCCGACGCCGCGCACCACCCAGCGGATCAACGGGGGCAGGCGGGCGCCGTGCCCGGCTGCGAGGTCGCCCAAGTCGCGGGACGGGCGCACCACCAGCAATCTGACCGGCCGTAACCCGTCCGGTGCCGGCACGCTCGCCGGCAGCCCCGCGAGCACCCGATTGAGGCGCTCCAGGCGCTCTACGTCCGCCTCCAGCGCGTCGAGAAAGATCGAGTGCAGCAACAGTCCTCCCACCTCCGCCAGGGTCGGATAGTTGCCGAGCCGTGGCACAACTGAGCGTTGCTCGGGATCGGCGCGCTGGGTGATGACCAAGAGCGCTCCGGCCCCCAGATGGATAGCGGGGGCGAGTGGCGCGGTCTGCCGAACGCTCCCGTCGCCGTAGAAAGCGTCGCCCACACGGACCGCGGAAAACAGAATCGGCAACGCCGCGGATGCCATCACATGGTCTATCGTCAACCGCACCCGGACCGCGTAGCGAAGAGCACGCCGCCAGGTGGGGACGTCTGAGGACCCGTGCACGAACGTCACCGTGTCGCCTGACGCGTACGACGTCGCGCTCAAGGCCGCGGCCCGGAGCCGCCCGGCGGCGATGTTCAGGTCGATGCCGGCGAGATCGATCCCGGCCGCGAGGAACTCTCGCAGCGGTTGCATGTCGAGGATGCCGTGAAGTGCCGCGGCCCCACTGCGGCGGCCGAGCGCCATCTGCGCAAGACTGCGGAGCAGCGCGCGTCCGATGCCGATCGGCCGGACGCGATACACGCGATCCACCGTCAGGCGGCTCCACTCGGTGCGCAGCGTTGCCGCGGCCGCGGCAAGCGGACCGCGGTGGGCGGCGAGGTAGACGGCGTTGATCGCCCCCGCCGACACGCCCGTTAGGATCGGAAACTCGAACGCGGGCGCGCGCTCGGCGATCGCGCACAGCACGCCAACTTGGTAGGCGGCCCGCGCGCCGCCGCCCGTGAGCACCAGCGCCAGCGCGGTGTGTATCTAGCCCCCGTCAGTCGCGGTGCTCGCGTAGGAGTCCCAGGAGGTCTTCCCCGTCGAGCAGTTCGAACTCGTCCCGTCGATTGCTTGCCCACGCCGCTGCGTTGTGTCGCCGATCAATGGGCTGTCCGACGCGGCGGAGGCCGCTCAACGCCGCCGTGAGGCGGCTGCGCGAGGCGCACGGGCAGGCTGTACGGCGGGCGGCCGCGGGGAACGGGGGAGCCCCAAAGTGAAGAAGAAACGTGTGCCCCAGCCGCGGCGCGCCTCGACCTTCAGCTCGGACCCCATCGCTGCGACCAGTGCCCGGCACATGGTGAGCCCGAGCCCAGTCCGCGAGAAAGTGTGGCCTATCCGCCCCGCGGCGCGCCGCAGCGGTTGGTAGAGCGTCCTGACGATCGTGGGACTCATGCCCTTGCCGTGGTCGCGCACGGCGAATTCGACTCGGTCCGGGCCCCGCTCTTGCGTCTCAATCTCGACCGACCCTCGATCGCTGAACTTGAGCGCATTCGTCGTGAGGTTCAGCAGGACGCGACTCAACGGCACAGGGTGACCGAGACGACTGTCGTGCTCGGGTGGGAGGAGTCGTATGGCCGTGCGTCTTTGTTCGGCCATCGGCTCGACGATGTCGCGCACCGACTGAAGAACGGTAGTCACCGAGAACGGCACACGGCGCTTTTCAGCGAGTTGGTCACCGCCCCGCGCCAGCTCGACGATGTCACTTGCTGCCGAGCTCAGCCCGAGCGCGGCGCCGTAGATCAGCCCAAGGTGCCGCCGCTGCAGCTCGTTCACCGGCCCGCTCCGGCCACGCTGAACCTCCTCCGCCAGAAAGAGAATAGCTGTGAGCGGAGAGCGCAGGTCGTGGACGATCGCCACCAGCAGTTCCAGGCCGTCGGGGCCCGAGAGCTGAGACGTGAAATAGCGTCCGCCATCGCGTCCCATGGCCTCGCGAACCCGCTCGATCGCGGTCAGGGTCGCGAGCGCCTCCCCATACCTGCTCACCTTCTCAGACCACGCGCGCACGACCTCGGCACGCAGCATGTCGAGCAGGAGCCGGCCGAGCGCGCTGCCGGCCCGCGGATCGATGGGCCGTTGCCCGTCTGCTTCCGGAACGCACACGGCAGTCGTAAGCAGCGTGAGGAGGTCGAGCACCTGCGCCACCTCTGCGTCGTCGCCCTGCTGGCTCCAAGCGGTTACGACCCGCCGAGCGGCAGCCCGTACCATTGGCAGGGGCACGGACGCGAAGGGCTCGGCCTCATCCAGCTGCCGCCGAACCATTCGGCCCGAACGAGTCCCGGGGGGGGAGCTGATGCGTCCTGAACGGGGGTGGGTGATGCGCATGCGCGACACTTGCAAGGGCACGGCGAATATGGCACGGCGGGGACTAACCCGCTAGGTGTGGCAAGACCCCGCCCAGGCGCCTTCGCGCAGCACCACTACGATCCGCTCGGCCGCTCTACCGTCCCAGCGCTCGATGACTGGAGCGGGATCGCAGCGCCGCCCCCATACCTCGTGCGCTGCGTCCCGGATGGCTGCGCGCTGGGCCGCGACGAGCCGATTGGTGCCCACCTTGCAGGTGATCGGCCGCTCAGTGTTCGGACGTACGGTCAGGCAAGGGATGCCGAGAAACGAGGATTCCTCCTGGAGGCCACCTGAGTCAGTGATTACCAGTTCGCTTCCCATGACAAGACTGAGCATGTCGATATAGGACACTGGCTCAAGGAGCACGAGAGCGTTGTTGGGAGGCTGCCAATTCAGACCGTGCAGGCGCGCCCGGGTCCGTGGATGGACCGGGAACAGTACCTGCCGCTCTTCGGATAGCTCCGACAGTGTCACGAGTAGTTCCTGCAGCGTGGCGGGGTCGTCTACATTCGCAGGCCGGTGCAACGTCACGACGATGTAGGGTCCGTCTCCGAGGGCATGTCGGTTGCGTCCGTTACGACGGCGTACCGCAGGCAACAGCGCCACCAGGGAGTCGATCATGACGTTCCCAACGAAGTGAACGCGCTCGGATGGTACGCCCTCTGCGCACAGGTTGTCTCCCGCATCACGCGACGGTATGAATAGCAGATCAGACAGGCGGTCGGTCACGACGCGATTGATCTCCTCGGGCATCGACCAATCTCTGCTCCGCAGGCCGGCCTCGACGTGACCCACGCTGATGCCGAGTTTCGCCGCGACCAGCGCCGCCGCCAACGTCGAATTCACGTCGCCGTAGACCAGCACGATATCCGGCTGCACGCGCACGCAGATCGGCTCCAACCGCTGCATGATGGCGGCGGTCTGCTGCGCGTGTGATGCCGACCCGACGGCGAGGTTATAGTCTGGGCGGGGCATGCCAAGGTCCTGGAGAAAGGCCTCTGACATTTCCCAGTCGTAGTGCTGCCCCGTGTGAACGATGACGTGCTCGGCCCCGCGCCACTGGGCCAGTTGGCGGGCCAGCGGCGCTAGCTTCATGAAGTTGGGACGCGCTCCCACGACCGAGAGAACCACGCGCGAGCGACCGCGCCCGTCCATCAATAGATCCGGGTCAGGGTGTACACCGCGGCGGGGATGGCGACGAGGATGCCCAGGATCCGGACGGTGCGCTCGACGTCGCCCGAGCTGGGCACGTACACCCGGTCGCCCGCGCGCAGGCTCAGCTGGTCGAGCGTGGCCCCGCTGCCCAGCGCCTGCTCCAACAGCTCCCCACTCCAGATCTCTTGCCGCGCCCGTTCGACCCGCATCCCGGCTACCTTAGCGTGCGGCGTCAGCCCGCCTGCGGCGGTGACCAGGTCCGCGAGCGGTAGCTCTGGGGGCACCGCGTAGAAGCCGGCCTTGGCCACGTTGCCCTCCACCAAGACCCGAAACAGCGAGCGAGCCTGGACGATCGGGTGGCGGAGGACGCGGGCGAGCTGCTGTTGCAGCCGGCCCTGCAGCTCGGAGCGTAGGACGCCGTCGAGCGGCACGGCGCCAACCTCTGGGAGTACCACGGCCGGTCCGGGCCCCACCGTGAACGTATCGGAGAGCTGCTGCTCGCCTTCGACCCTGAGGAAGATGCGGTCGCCAGGCTGGAAGTCCCCGTTCGCGAGCCTGCTGCGGATCAACCTCGCTTCCCGATCCTCCCGGTGTCGCTCGAGCTGGGCCAGCGCCTCCTGCAGGTATGGACGCGTAGCTAGGGCCGAGCCGACATCTCGCGCGGACAGCTGCTGGGCTGGCGCAGGGCGTGGCAGCCAAAGCAACGCGAACGAGAATCCGAACCAAAGAGCGACCGCTCTCACATCACGCATGGAGGACTCCTAGAGTAGCGGGGGCCCGAAACCGATGAGACCGAAGCGAGAGAGCTGCTCCTGCTTCTGGAGCAACCGCTGCGCAACATCTTCCCCATTGAGGAGGGTACCGCACCGGTCACACACCATTGCGAGCTCCTCGAGGCCCGCCGGGCGTACAGCCAACGGCGCGCTGAGCCGGGGCCGGCGTCGCCTCCCTGACCGGAAGAGGGCTTCACAGCGGCGACATAGCATCCGGTCGCCTCGGTGCTCGCCTGCGCGCGGCTGGCATTGGCACGCGGCGACAGCGCCTCAAGTTCCGGGCCGCGCGCGGCGCGCCAGAGGCACTCGCTCGAATCGAGTACTGTACCTCGACTTACCCCCACGAACGCGCGCGGTGCAGAGCGCCCGCACCTCGACGCCAAGCCGTCGGCGCGCCGCCGGTGGTGTCGTCGCTTTGCATCACTAAAGCACGCCTCGCACGCGCGGCGGGCCCATGGCGTATTCCGCTTCGTCCGCTGTGCCGTATCCGGACAGGTAACTGTGGTAACGGTAGACGCCTCGGGGCCGCACGTCGTTCACGACTACACCCAGGAGGCGGATCGGCAGGCGGTCCAGCACGCGGAGCTTGGTGCGGGCAAGCTCGAGGCTCGTGGCCCCTGTACGGAGCACGAGCAGCAGGCTGCCGGTAACCATTCCGAGCGTGTAGGGGTCCACGCCCGAGGCGAGCGGTGGGCTGTCGACGAGAATCACGCCATAGGAGCCGCGCAGGCGCGTCACGAGCTCCACCATGGCGTCCGAGCCCAACAGCTCGGGCGCGTCGCGGAAGTGTGTGCCGGCACTGATGAACTCGAGAGCTGTGTAGCTGGTGGCTTGAGTGACGCGCTCGAGCGGGGCACGCTTGGCCAGGACGTCGGTGAGGCCGGGCGTGCGCTGCGTCAGCATGGCGCGGTGCAACGACCCGCGCCGCACGTCGCCGTCGATGAGCAGGGTGCGCTGACCGGCCCCGGAATACGCGAGCGCGAGGTTCGCCGACACGAAGGACTTGCCATCGCCGATCCCGGGGCTCGACACGGTGACCAGCATCGGACCACCGCCACCATGAGTCTGGGACAGACTAAGACGGACGCTGCGCATGGCCTCGATCACCTGCGCGACGTGCTCGTCCTCAGGCCCAGCGCCGCGAACCTTGACGTGCGGCAGGACGCCGAGGATGGGAAGCCCTATGTCGTGCGTGACCTGCTCGGGGCAGCGCACGCGTGGGTCCGCCCGGTCACGCCGCACCACCCCCACGAGGCCGAGGGCCATGCTGCCCAGGAACGCCCCGAGGATCACTCCCGGTGCCGTGTTCCGCACGGGAACGAGCGGCGGTGTCGCAACGTCCAGGACACGGACATCCGGGATACTGCTCGCCTCGGCGAGGCGGGCTTCCTCGTAGCGCTGCTGCAGGGTGGTGAACAGGTTTTCAGCGACCGCCACCTCTCGCCGCAACCGCCCTTCCTGGATCGCCCGGGGGGGGATCTGGCGCAAGTCCTGCGACGCCAGGCGAATACGAGCGTCCCCCACGCTCTCCCGCATGGCGAGCTCGCGAATCAGGGCACGCGCCAAGCCGGGAATCGTCTTGCGTTCCAAGGTATCGACTTGCTCGCGCACGTAGCCGACTCGGGAGAAGTCGGCCGTGTAGCGGTAGCCCAGCGCCCGCTGCTCGGCCTGCTTGTCCGTCAGCTCCTTCAACGCCTGCATCAGTCCGGGCGACTGTTGTACCGACCCGATGACGCTCAGCGCGTCCCAAGACGCCGCCGAGTCGGCCGCCTGGGCCAGCGCCAGCTCGATCGCCTCGCGGTCGCGCCGCAGCTGCTCCCGCTCGACCTTCATGTTAAAGAATGCCGCGACGCCGGGATCGCGCGTGAGCTCGACGCCTGGCGCGACGGGCGTCACCCGGTCTGCTGGCAGCGTGATCGTTTGCACGCGGAAGTCCTCGAACACCTCCTCGGCGCTGCGCAGGTTGTGCTCCGCATACTGGAGCTGTTGCTGCAGGATCTTCGACAACTCGGTGAGCTTGTCTCGCTTGAGATCGGCGGCCACCGCCACGTAGCGCTGAACGACGGCGTTGAGAACCACGGTCACATGCCGAGCATCGTTCCCCGTCAGCTGGACGCTCAGGAAGTTGCCCGCTTCGTCTGTCTTGGCACGCAACCGCCGCGCCAACTGCTCGGCGGCGCTCCGCGGCGTCCCAACGGTGAAGTCGACCACCCGCCCGGGAAGCAACGCTCCGGCGCGCGCTGTCCAGCGGAAACCGAGCCCGTTCCCGATCGAATCACCCACGGCGGCGTGCTGCAGGCTGTCGCCCGCCGTGGTGAAGAGCGTGAACGCCCGCCCGCTCTCGTCCACGGCGAGCCGATACGCTCCCGGGCGGAAGGGAGCAGCGACTTCGAACGACTGGAACAGGTCGGAGTCGGCGGGTAACGCTGGCGTGACGTACAACCGCAGGTCACGCACCACGTGGTCCAGAACGACGTACGATCTGAGGAGCTGCAGCCAGGAGGACGCTTGGAGCAGCTGGTCGCCCCGGATCGGGCCCCGGTCCTCGGTCCGCGGGTCGTGTGACTCGATCCAAATCGTGGCCTGGACTTCGTACTCGGGCCGGAGGAACCGCGTGGCTGCCACGCCAATCAGGGTGCCGACGGTGCTGACCAGGACGACCACCCATTTGTACCGGGCCACCGCGCCGCGGTATTGCTGCCAATCATGGACACCGTCGTGCTCGGGACGAAATGCGCTCGGCACGGGCTGCGCGCCCCGAAACGGGCTGCCCGACCAAACCTCGGGGAAGCCGTCCGGCGGTGGCTGCGGTGGCTCGATGCTCGGCACGGGGTCCTTGCTCCGAGGGGACGGCCGCGGGGGCGGCCGACAGGCTATACCGCAATCCTGGTACCGCCCTGCGCCCCGGCGTGAGCGCGAGGGTATGCAAATCCGCAGGGCTGCCCAGGCACGGGGCAGTCACTTGCCGCGCTCTTTGGAGCGGCTGTTGCGCGAGTGGTACACAAGGAAAGCCTGTATCATTCGCGCAACAGTCGCCCTTGACAGCCTCGCCGGACAGGTGTAACTGCAGTGGTCGGACTGGCCCGGACTCTGCGTCGGCGTGCGGTAAATCACAGACGGCGCGGCCACCAGCCCCGCCCGGGGAGTCACCTGCATGCCTCCATCCTGGTCTAAAGCGCAGACGCGCGAGCCTTCCACGCGCGTCGCGCCGAATCTCCCTGAGCAGATGTCGCACCTGCTCGCAATCGAGGCCGGGGCGAGGGCCAACATCAGGGTGCTCATCGTGGACGACGAGCACTCGTTGCGTGAGAGCTGCGCCAGCGTGCTGGGAGCGGAGGGTTACGCCGTTACGGCCTGCGGGCGGGGCCGCGAGGCGCTCGACCTGCTGGCGCGGCAGGCGTTCGACATCGTGTTGGTAGATCTCTTGATGTCGCAGGTGCCGGGGATGGAGTTGCTGCAGGCGGCGCTCGACACCAATCGCGACGCTGTGGTCATAATCATGACAGGCGACCCAACCCTCGCCTCGAGCATTGCAGCGCTCCAGGCGGGCGCATGGGAATACCTGCCGAAGCCGTTTTCAGGGACACAGTTGCAGATTCTGGTGGGACGGGCCAGTCACTCCATCCTGATCGCCCGCGACAAGGGCGGCGTGCAGACTGCGCAGCGCGGGCGCCATGGCGTCAGCGACAAGGTCACCGTGCTGGGTGCATCGCCCGCGTTCCGCCAGGTGATGCAACTGGCGCACCGAGTAGCTGCGACGGATGCGTCGGTCTTCATCACGGGCGAAAGCGGCTCGGGAAAGGAGTTGATCGCGCAGTTCATTCACTACAACAGCCGCCGCAGCGCTCGTTCCCTGGTCGCCATCAACTGCGCGGCGCTGCCCGAGGCCCTGCTCGAGTCGGAGATGTTCGGCCACTGTAAGGGCGCGTTCACCGGAGCGGTACGGGACAAGCCGGGGCTGCTCGAAACCGCCAACGGCGGTACACTCTTCCTCGACGAGCTGATCGACATGTCCAAGGCCACGCAGGCGAAGCTGCTGCGCGTGATCCAGGACGGCGTCGTCAGGCGGGTGGGCAATGAGACGACCGACGCGGTGGTGGACGTCCGCTTCATCGCGGCGACCAACCGCGACGCCGAAGAAGCCGTCAGCTCGGGTGGCCTGCGGGAGGATCTATATTTTCGGCTGCGCGTGGTCCCGATTCACGTTCCGCCGCTGCGCGAGCGCAGAGACGACATTCCCGTCCTGGCTAATCACTTCCTCGCGACCTATTGGAGTCGCCATCGCGGCACGAGGGCCGCCCTGCCCAGGTTCAGCCCGGCAGCAGTACGGGCGCTCCGGGCCCATGCGTGGCGGGGCAACGTGCGCGAGCTTCAGAATCTCGTCGAACATACCGTGGTGTTGGTCGAACCCGGCGCCGAGATCCAGCGTGAGGACATGCCGTTCCTCGAGGAGCGGCAAGTGATCGGCGGGGAGCGGCAGTCGCCTCGCCGGGAGCGGCGACCGACCCGCGGCGACCGGCGCCCCATCAGCGTAACTGCTGCGCCGCCCGGCGATGTGGGAACGGGAGAGAACTTTTACGTCGGACGCGAGCGGCTGGTTGCAGACTGGGAGCGGCGGTATCTGCTCTGGCTCGTGAAGCGAGCCGATGGCAACATGTGCCGGGCGGCGCGGATCGCGAGCATCAATCGGACGACGCTCTATCGCTTGCTCGAGCGTTACGGCGTGCACCGAGAATTGGCGACGGCGGAAATCGAGTAGGTTCTGAGCGACGCTGTTGTCGCGGCGCGTGTACAGTGGCGACGCGGTGCGACAATGCGCGCCAGGTCCATTCCGAGCAGCGTTTCCCTAACAAGCTGGCACAACGGTAGTTGCGACCGGACGCTCAGGCCGACGGTCAGCATGCCGCTTGCGCTTTGCCGCTCGCAACCGAGCAGCCCGAGTCGAACGCAGTGGGCCCATCGAGCGAGCGAGGAGCGTGACCTCTACCCAGCTGTTGCGCAGGCGAGCCGCGGCGGAGCGGCATCGGGTTGCGCTGCCGTGGGCTCCCCAGGCGGGCCCCGAGCGGGCGCGCCGCGCGCTGAACCTCGTGATCGCTGGAGCCGGCCTGCTGCTCATGACGCCGGTGCTGCTCGCGATCGCCGCTCTCATCAAGCTGACCTGTGGCGGGCCGGTGTTTTACAAGCAGACCCGAATCGGGCTCGACCGCCGTGTCCGCGGCGACCGCCAGGGCGGTGATCGCCGCCGCCGGGTCGACCACGGCGGGCAACCCTTCACCATCTACAAGCTGTGTTCCATGGATCCGGCGCGGTCGCAGCCGGACGTGCAGGTGTGGGCCACGCCGGAGGATCCGCGTATCACCCCGATCGGCCGGGTGCTGCGGACATACCGACTCGATGAGCTACCGCAGCTCTGGAACGTCTTGCGCGGGGACATGAACGTCGTAGGCCCGCGGCCGGAGCAACCTCAGATCTTCGCCCACCTGCGCACGCAAATCGAACACTACGCCGACCGGCAGCGGGTGCGGCCCGGGATCACGGGCTGGGCTCAGATCAACCACTGCTACGACCGCTCTGTGGGGGACGTGCGCAGGAAGGTTGCCTACGACCTAGAGTACCTCGCGCGCCACTCCGTGCTGGAGGATCTCAAGATTATGGTGCGAACCGTGCCCGTGGTGGTGTTCAAACGGGGCGCCTGGTGATGTGTCGCGCGTCGTGACGGCATCCTCACCCCTCGCCCCAACCGCCGGCATGAATGCGACCATGGCGTGGCTGGCCGCGGTGGTGGGGTTTGGGATGCTGTTCTGGCAGCCACTCGCCACGCTGGGTCGCGACTGGTGGACCGATCCGGAGTCCACGCACGGCTTGCTGCTCGTCCCTCTAGCGCTCTACCTGGCCTGGCGGGCCGGTCTGCGCGGCGACGTGGCCGCCCAGCCGGGAGCGGGAGCGGCGCTGCTTGTGGCAGCGGTGGGCCTGCGGTGGCTCTCAGGTCTGGCCGCGGAGCTCTTCACCTTGCGGCTGTCCATGCTGGCGGCGCTCGCTGGGCTGGTCGTGTTCACCTGGGGCGCACGCCAGCTGCGTCATTGGTGGCTTCCTGCGTCGCTGTTAGTGCTGTCGATCCCGATTCCCGCCGTGCTGCTCGGCTCCCTGGCCCTGCCGCTCCAGCTCGAGGCCTCGCGGCTAGGTGCCTGGCTATTGGCGGCACGCCAAGTACCGGTGCAGCTCGCTGGCAACGTGATCCAACTCCCGGGACACTCCTTGTTTGTGACCGAGGCGTGCAGCGGACTCCGCTCGCTGACCGCTCTCATCGCGCTCAGTCTTCTGCTCGGAGGCCTGGGACTGGGCACCGTTTGGCTACGGGGGTTGCTGGTGGCGACTGCGATCCCCGTCGCGCTGGCGCTCAACGCTTGCAGGATTTTTGGGACGGGCTTCCTCGTGTATTTCGTTGACGGTCGCTTTGGGGACGGGTTCTTGCACGTCACACAGGGATGGGCGCTCTTCGTCCCGGCGTTCGTAATCCTGGCGACGCTGGCTCGCGGGCTGGAGCGTCTCGAGCGGTGATGGAGCGGACTCGCGTGAGGGCTGCCATGCTCCCCTGGGTGCCTGCGACGCTGCTTGCGGGTGGCGTCTGGTTCACGGGTGGCTGGGACGGACAGCACAGCCTTGCGCTACGGAAGTCGTTGGCCGCGGCCATTCCGCTGGAGATCGCGGTGCTCACGGGACGGGAGCTGACCCTGCCGGAGCCGGATCGGCGCGTCGCAGGTGTCAGCGCTTACCTGCTGCGCAGCTATGCGCCGGTCGGTGCCGCATCACAGGTGCCGCCGGTCTCGCTGTATGTAGGCTTCTACGAACGGCAGAGCCGGGGCAAGACGATCCACTCTCCCAAGAACTGCCTCCCCGGCGCGGGTTGGGAGCCGCTCTCGTCGCGCACCGCGACGCTCGCGACGGCGCGCGGCGTGGCTCGCGTGAACCGCTACGTGCTGCAGCACGGGACGCAGCGAGTGCTGGTGCTGTACTGGTACCAGGGTCGGGGCCGGGTCGAGGCGAATGAGTACGTGGTGAAGTGGAATCTCCTCCAGGACGCCGTGCTGCGGGGGCGCACCGACGAAGCCCTGGTGCGCGTGGTCGTGCCGATCGACGAGTCCGAGGAGCAGGCGTTTGCGATCGCCGCCGCGGCCGCATCGGTCGTTATGCCCGCGCTGGAAGCGGCGCTGCCGGGTTCGACCACATGACGCTTGACACGCTGAGACGACCTGATCAAGGAGTTCGAGCGATTGACCGGGAATTTCCGGCGGGGGGGAGCGAGTGAAGACGCTGCTGATCTGTCACCACGACGAACCGCTGAACCGGATCGGCGTCGCCCGGTGGCTTGCGTCGTTCTCTGAGTTGGTCGGCGTCGTGCAAGTCGAAGAGCCCCGCCGGAGACTGTGGCGACGCATCCGACGCGAGCTACGCCGCGTGGGACTCGTGCGATTCCTGGACGTGCTTGCGTACCGCGCCTACGATCGACTGCTGGTCACGCGCGAGGACCGCGCCTGGGAGGCGCGCGAGCTCGAGCGCTTGTGCGCCGCGTACCCACCGGTCCACCCACGAACCCCGCTGCTGGTCACCGCGGGTCCGAATACCCCTGAAGCAGCGGCATTCATCCGCCGGGGTGCCCCTGACCTGCTGCTAGCGCGCTGCAAGACCATCCTCAAAAGGGAGGTCTTCGCGCTCCCGTCGCGGGGCACGTTCGTCCTGCATCCGGGGATCTGCCCGGAGTACCGCAATGCCCACGGGTGCTTCTGGGCGCTCGCGAACGACGACCTTCAGAAGGTCGGAGCGACGCTGCTCCAGGTGGATGAAGGCGTCGATACGGGGCCGGTCTACCGCTACTTCAGCTACCCCTACGACGAAGTCTCCGAGTCGCCCTTCGTCATCGAGAGCAGGGTGGTGTTCGAAAACCTCGACGCCTTGCGCGAGGAGCTAATCGCACTCGCCGAGGGGCGCGCGGCACGCGTCGAGACGTCTGGTCGCCCGACGGCCACTTGGGGCCAGCCGTGGCTAACGAAGTATGTGCGCTGGAAACTCCGTGCGCGGAGACGGCGCTCGCGGATCACGGCATTTTGTGGGTCACGATGGTGACGGGAGCTCGAGCATGAAGATCTGCACCATCGTCGGCGCACGGCCGCAGTTCATCAAGGCCGCGAGCCTCTCCACGGAACTGCGACGTGTCCACGTCGAGATCCTGCTCCACACGGGGCAGCATTACGATTACGAGATGTCCCGCGTGTTCTTCGACGAGCTTTCGATTCCCGTGCCCAGTTACCACCTCGAGATCGGCTCTGGCTCCCACGGGTGGCAGACCGGTTCGATGATGGCGTCGATCGAGCAGGTGCTTCTCGAGGAAGCGCCGGATTGCGTCCTGGTCATCGGCGACACCAACTCGACGCTCGCCGGGGCGCTCGCGGCCGCCAAGCTGGGTTTGCGGGTGGGTCACGTCGAGTCCGGGCTGCGCAGCTACCGACGTACCATGCCCGAGGAGATCAACCGCGTTCTCACGGACCGACTTGCGACCTGGTTGTTCTGCCCGACCGACGTCTCCGTCCGGAATCTCGCCCAGGAGGGCATCACCCGTGGAGTCTGGATGACCGGAGACGTCCTCTACGACGTCCTGAGAGAGACGCTCCCGCTCGCCAGGGCGAAGTCCAGCACCCTCGCGGCATTCGGGGTTAGCGAACGGCAGTTCATCCTAGCGACGCTTCACCGTGCAGAAAACACCGATGACCGCGGCCGTCTCAGCACGTTCGCCCACGCCCTGCCGAAGCTGGGCATTCCCGTAGTCTTTCCGGTCCACCCGAGGACCAGCGCGGCTCTGAAGGCAGCAGGTCTTTGGGAGGGCCTCGCCCGCAATGCCGCAGTGCGTTTGACCGGTCCGGTAGGGTATCTGGATAGTTTGCGCCTCACCGAGGCGGCTCTCGTGGCGATTACCGACTCCGGCGGTCTCCAGCGGGAAGCGCATGCACTCGGCATCCCCTGCATTGTCCTCCGCGAGGAGACCGAGTGGGTGGAGACGCTCGAGGGGGGTCGGACGGTCCTGGCAAATGGAGGTCTTGAGCAACTGCCCGCGCTGGTCAAGCGGATGGCGAAGGCGGCCAGCTTCCTTCCCCCCATGGAACTCGGGCCCAAGAACGGCGCAAGCCGCTGCATTCGGCAGATCTTGGAGGATACCGGTGCGTGATACGAGGAATCAACAAGATGTCTGACGCGCTGCTCAAGGATTTTTACGACTGGCGATATCGGCATGATGCGAGTCCGCCCAATGATCACCAGGTCGCACGGCTGGCGGTCGTTGACGCTTATGTCTCTTGGAGCGCAGACCTCCTATCGCCCGACTTTAGCGTCCGCTATTCGACGACCGTCTACGCGCGACATCGGGATGATGGCCTGTACCGATTGATCAACTCAGTTAAGCTGCGCGCTCTCGCGGACGCGCTTTGGCTCGGCTCCCTTTGGAGCGCGATCTGGGAGCGAGCGGGCTTCGGGTTATATCTCGTAGTGCTGGCCGCTCGCCGAAGTCCACGGTGACGCGCGATGCGCATTCTGCACGCTCCTACGAATATCGCCGGTCAGCCGTATGTGCTGTCACGGGCCCTGCGTCGTCTCGGTCATGTGAGCGACGTTTTGGTCTCTCGACGGCATCCGTTCGGCTATTCACAGGATATCGTGTTCGATTTCGATCGGCTCTGGACGCCTTGGCGCCAGGTTCGGAAGGCGTTCGCGCTTCTCCATTTGCGCAAGTCTTACGACGTGTTCCATTTCCATTACGGAGAATCGCTGTTGGCACGGCATCGGGATCTCCCAATGCTCAAGCGCGCCGGTAAACGCATCGTATTTCATTTCCGCGGTTGCGACATCCGGATGCGAGGTCTGGAGCTGGCCCGACGCGCCACCTGTGCGTGCAAGGATTGTCCGGCCGGGTGTAGCTCGGATCCAGAAAAGGAGCGCCTTCGGGATCTGGCGAGGCGGCTCGCGGACCGGACTCTTGTCGCGACCCCGGACTTGTTGGAATGGGTTCCAGAGGCCGATCTGATGACGCAAGCTATAGACCTGGACGCGTGGCCGGAATTGCCGCCCCCCGAGGTCAAGAAGGACCGGTACGTCATCCTCCACGCGCCCTCCGACCCCTTGATCAAAGGGACTCGTTATCTCCGGACCGCGATTGCTCACCTTCGGAGTCGCGGCTACGCAGTCGACTTTCGCCTTGTAAGTGGAAGACCGCATTCGGAAGTCCGGCAGGCCATTGCAGAGGCAGACATCGTGGTTGACCAACTCCTCGTAGGCTGGTATGGGAATTTCGCAATCGAGGCGATGGCGAGCAGCCG
>Ga0209159_1000668_pt1 | contig 29729 bp, 32 predicted proteins | sample GraSoiAngelo_144_FD_185901 | JGI IMG/M metagenome (GOLD analysis project Ga0209159, IMG submission 185901) | Grasslands soil microbial communities from the Angelo Coastal Reserve, California, USA - 14_1009_02_40cm (SPAdes) (version 2) | ecosystem: Environmental > Terrestrial > Soil > Grasslands ...
CGGCGGAGCCTTCGCATGCCGCGAAGCCAGCGATCGTAGTCGTCCGCCTTGCGGCGGAAGTACTCGCCGACCTCGGCGTGGGGCAGGATCAGAAACCGCTCGGCCGCGATGCCCTCGACCACCGCGTCCGCGACGGTTTCGGGCTCCAGCGCACCCGCGGTCATGAAATCAAAGCCGGGCTGGCCGCGGCCAGCCAGCAGCATGTCGGTCCTCACTCCCTGGGGGCACAAACAAGAGATGCGGATTCCGTCGTCGCCGTGCGCGATCGCGAGCCACTCGAAGAATGAGAGCGCGGCCGCTTTGGTCGCTCCGTATGGAGCCGCGAAGACATGGTTCAGCAGTCCCGCCGCTGACACGGTGCCGACGATGTAGCCCTCCTTGCGATGGAGCATGCCGGGCAGTACGTGGCGCGCGACGAAGACGTGCGCCATCACGTTGACCTCCCATATGCGCTGCCAATCGCTGTCATCCGCCTCTGGACCGCCGCCGACTGCGATGCCCGCGTTCGAGCAGAAAAGGTCGATCTGACCATGCGCCGCCTCGACCTGTTTCACCATCCGCTCGACGTCAGCCTCGCGTGAGACGTTGCATTCGATGGCGGTGCCCATGATTTCCTCAGCGACCGTCTTGGCGGCGCCGCCATCGATGTCGGCGACGATCACGGCCTTGGGACTCTCGGAAGCGAATCGCCTGGCAAGGGCGCGACCGATGCCGCGCGCGGCGCCCGTGACGACGATGACCCGGTTGCTCAGCTCCATCGCAAGCTCTTCATACGCGTCAGCCTGAACATTCGACAGCCCTCCCGGTGGCTCTTCGCCCTGTGATTACCAAGCCTGATTGTGGCCGGAAAAAAATTCCTGTGGAAAACACCCGCCCGGTCCTTTCGGAGACTTGCGATAGCGCATAGAATCACTCCCCATGGTCGGAGGGGGCCTTGACTACAGCGCGCCCTTTCAGCGCGCAATCGAGCTGATTGGGAAACGCTGGACCGGGGCAGTCGTGAAGGCCCTCATCCCGGCGCCGGCCCGCTTCAACCAGCTGCTCGCGGGCATCCCTGGGATCAGCGATCGCGTCTTGACGGAGCGTCTGCGCGAGCTCGAGACCGAGGGTATCGTCGAACGGCTTGTCGACCCGGGACCACCGGTGAGGGTGAGCTATCGATTGACCTCGCGCGGACGGGCGCTCGAGCCGGTGCTGGCCTCGGTTGCGAACTGGGCAGAGAGCTGGCTGTCGACGCCGGCCGCCGCGGTGGGCTGAGTCCGCGCCCGACCTCGGCACATCTCACGGTGGGCCCTCCCTTCCTCCACCGTGCCTGCCCTCCCCCGCCGGCACACCTCGATCGAGCTTAGGATTCGGAAAAATCAAGCACAACCCCGCCTGTTAAGAGGATCGAAAAGTCATGCCAAACACGACTGATAGGCTTTACCGAATGCCGATTGGCGATTTTCTCCGCCGCCGGCCCGAAGCTCAGTCGTGTCAGGCATGCGGTTCGCCTCTACCTCACGGTGCGGTGTTCTGCGCCTCCTGCGGTGTGAGGGCCGATGATCCCCAGGCTGAGCCTCTGCACATCGTCGATCGCACCACGGGCCTTTTCAATGATCGTTTCGTCCGTCCGGTGCTCGAGGACGAGCTGGCGCGCGCCCATCGCTACCAGCGCAACCTCGGCGTCCTGCTGATCGAAGCCAACGGCGCGCTGCCCGCGGACGAGGCGCTGAAGACCATGGCTGCATCGCTGGCGAGCACCGTGCGGGACGTTGACACGCCAGGCGTCCTCGGCCGGACCCCGCCCCAGCTCCTCGCCATCCTGCCCGACACCGACGTCGCCGGCACGGCCCATGCCGCCAACCGGGTGCTGGCCGCCGTGAACGAGGCGCTCAAGCCTCAGGGCGCCCAGGCGGCGGTCGGACTGGTCTGCGTACGCCCGGGTCAGCGTGTGCGCGCGGGCGCCGTCATCGAGAGCGCGAGCCGGTCGCTGCGTTCGGGTCGTCCCGAGATGATGGGCAAGCCCGCCTGACGCTCGAGATCTACCTCGCCCGCCACGGCGAGACGGAGTGGAGTCTCTCTGGGCGGCACACCGGCACCACCGATCTGCCCCTCACCCCACGCGGCGAGGACAAGGCCAGGGCCCTGCGTCAGCGGCTCAGTGGCATCCAGTTCGACGCTGTCTACTCGAGCCCGATGCAGCGCGCCTGGCGCACCGCCGAGCTCGCCGGCTTTCAGAATCCGCAGATCACGCCGCTGCTGCAGGAAGTTGACTATGGCCGTTACGAAGGATTGACCACCAAACAGATCCATGAATCGGATCCTGACTGGGAGCTGTACAAAGACGGCTCGCCGGGCGGCGAGACCCCACAGCAGATATACACGAGGGCGCAGGAGTTCATCGCCCTCGCGACTCGGCACGCAAACGCGAGGCTGATCGCGTTTGCCCATGGCCACATCCTGCGTGCGATCGCGGTGAGGTGGATCCACGCCGAGATCAGAGTCGCGGCCGGGCTGCAGCTGGATGTTGCCACCCTCAACATCATTGGCGACACCGACCGTGGTCGTGTCGTCGCCCTGTGGAATTCGCCGTGAAGCGGCTTCAGATCTTGCGCCGGAGCGACCACGTGCGGCTGCGCACACCTGGAAGTCCCGCGAACACGAGATACGCCGACGTGGCGACATCAGCGCGATACGTGTGTCGCTCGCCTGGATTGATGAGCAGCATCTCACCCGTGCCGACCTCGCCCGACTGCACGCCATTGTCGAAGTGCAAGCGCCCGCCGGTGACGATCACCGCGACCGGGATCGCGTTGCGATGCTCGGGCACGGCCTGGCCTGGCTCGAGCCGCAGGCCGATGACGCGCATCGAACCGCAGTCGGCGATCTGCTCGAAGCCGAATGCACGCCGACCCTCGCCGACGTTGGGCACAGGCATCGACGACTATGATGCCGCCCCGGCTTGGTTCGCGATCGGGCGATGAACATCGTCCACGCGACCGGCATCGACGGTGCGCGCCAGGCGCGCGGCACCGTGGTCGTGATCGACGTTCTCCGCTCATTCACCGTCAGCGCTTACGCGCTGGCCGGCGGAGCGCGCGAATGCCGTCTCGTCAAGACCGTCGCCGAGGCGCGTGCTCTCGCCGCCCGAACTCCAGGAGCGGTGGTCTGCGCGGAGGAAGACGCGCTGCCCGTCGAGGGGATTCCGATCAGCAACTCTCCGACCCACATCCGCGAGGTGGACCTCAATGGTCGCGTCCTCATCCAGCGTTCAACAGCGGGGACGCAGGTGGCGGCGGCGGTCGACGGCAACGACATCTTCGCGGCGAGTCTGGTCGTGGCCCAGGCTACCGTTCAAGCCTGCCTGTTAAGAAAGCCCGAGACCCTGACGCTCATCGCCTCGGCGGATCATCCGGAAGATCACGCCTGCGCGCTCTACATGGAAGGCATCATTCGTGGCCTTCAGCCCGACCTCGAGACGCTGCTGCAGACGCTGCGCGAGACCGAGCGCTACCGCCGGGCGAGGAGCGGAAGATGGCCGGGATTTCCGGCCACCGACCTCGACCTGTCGCTGGCTGCCGATCGCTTCGAATTCGCGATGCCGGTGACCAAAGAGAACGGCTACCTCCGCCTGGCCGCGAGCACTCAGCGCCGGCGCTGAGGGTCATCCCAAGGCACGCTCAGCGGATCGCGAAAACCAACAGAGTGGCAAGCTGGCAGAGCTCCGCCGTGGCGCCGCAAACATCGCCGGTCGCCCCGCCCACCCGGCGGCGCGCCAGGGTGGAAATGCCAAGCGCGGTCAGGCCAACCAGGGGCAGCGCGATCGCCGCTCGCCTCCAGTCGATGGCGCAGACGATGGCGGCCGTGGCCGCACCGAAAACAAAGTCGGTGCCGCGGTGTCTCGCCTCCGAGGCCGCCACCCCCAACCCGCTCGGCCTGACATAGGGGACAAAAGTGACCACCGAGAGGGTGGCCAGTCGCGACAGCGCGCCGGCGACGACGAGCGCGGCCAGGCCGCGAGCAGGCGACATGGCGGAGATCGCGGCCACCTCCAGCAGAAGGACCACGACGATCGCGGTCACGCCGAACGAGCCCAGCCTCGGGTCACGCATCTTTTCCAGCCGGCGCGTGACATCACCGCCGCCAAGCAGGCCGTCGGCGCTGTCGGCCAGGCCGTCCAGGTGCATGGCTCCCGTGAGGACGCTCAGCACCGCTACCCCGCCCGCGGCGGCCAGCAAGGGCGTGGTCACCGAGCTCAGGACCGCGAACACCGCACCCGCGGCGAGCCCGATGAAAGCCCCGATGGCAGGGAAGTAGGCTCGACCCAATCGCTCGCCGGGGCTGCCGTCCACGTTGGCGACCGGAAGCACGGTCAGAAAGGACACGGCCGCGCGAAGCGAGCGAATCGTCGAATTTGGGTTGCTCATCGCGCGGGCCCGCCCAGCTCGAGGGTGCGACCGGCGACCAGCAGCAGCGAACGCTCGGCGCACGCTGCGAACGTTGCGTTGACCCCGCCGAGCACGTCGCGGAACCTACGCGCCAGCGGGTTGGCGGGCACGATGCCCAATCCGACCTCGTTGCTGACGACGACTCCGCGCCGGTCCGCGAGCATGCGCGCGGACTCCGCAGCCCGGGCGTGGATCTCATCCGGTTTCCGGCCGGCGGTGAGCAGGTTGGAGACCCACAGCGTCAGGCAGTCGACGATTACGAAATCGCTCGGCGGAGCCGCTCTGATGGCATCGGTGAGGGCCAGCGGCTCCTCGACGGTGGACCATCGCGGAGGCCGCTCGCTGCGGTGGCGGCGGATGCGTTCATCCATCTCGGCGTCGTCGGGGGTGGCGGTGGCGACGAAGGTCACCGGACCCTCAAACTCGCGGGCGAGGCGGCCGGCGAGCTGCGACTTGCCGCTGCGTGCGCCCCCGAGGATGAGCACAAAGCCCATCAGTAGTCGATGCCGCGCATGGCCCGGATGCCTCGATCGAAAGCGTGCTTCAGGTTGCGCATCTCGGTCACCGTGTCCGCCAGGTCGATCAGCGCTTGCGGCGCATCGCGGCCGGTCGCGATCACGTTTAGCGCCGCCGGCCGAGAGGCGAGCACCGCCACGACCTCGGCGGTCGGAATCCAACCCCAGCTCATCGGATAGGTGATCTCATCGAGCACGACGAGGCGGTAGTCGGCGGACTGGATTCTCTCGCGCGCGATCCGCCACGCCTCGCGCGCGATGGCCTCGGTGCGCTTCATGTCCCGGGAGTCCCACGTGAACCCGTCGCCGATGGTCCACCACTCGACTCCAAGCCGGGTCGCGGTCTCCTGCTCCCCGACCTTCCAGCGGTTCGACTTCACGAACTGGATCACGCACACCTTCCAACCGCGGGCCACGGCCCGAAGCGCGGTCCCGAACGCCGCCGTCGATTTGCCTTTGCCTTCACCCGTGTTCACGATCACGATCGAGGCGGTCTTGCGTGAGGCTCGCGGCGGAGCTTGGAGCGGGACCTCGTCGGCTTTCAATTGCGCACCGGCACGACCGCGGTTCCGGAGCCGTTCATCTGAATCACGCGCACCTGGGCCCGATAGTGTTCGGCGATCGCCGGTTCGGTGAGGACCTCGGCGGCCGCACCGACAGCCACCAGGCGGCCCGCGACAAGCAAAGCAAGACGGTCGGCGTACTGGCCGGCGAGGGTGAGCTCATGCATGGCCGCGATCACGGTCAGCTCCTGCTCCCTGCGCAGCTGATCGATCAGCTCCAGCACCGATTGCTGGCGCCCGACGTCGAGGGATGATGTCGGTTCGTCGATCAAGAGCACAGGCGCCTGCTGCGCCAGCGCGCGGGCGATGGCGGCGCGCTGCCTTTCGCCGCCACTCAAGCGGTCGAGCGGCCGCGACGTCATGTCCTCGAGCGCCAGCCTGCGCACGATGTCCCTGACGATGCGGCGGTCGCGTGAGCTCTCCCTGCCCAGGTAGCCGAGGTGGGGAGCCCTCCCCAGCAGGACGTACTGCGACACCGTCATGCCAGCCGGCATCTGCGGCTCCTGCACCAACATGGCGACGTTGCGCGCAGCTTGGCGCTGGCTCAACGCGGTCACCGCGCGGCCGCCGATCTGGATCTCGCCGCGAAACGGCACCAGGCGCGCGATCGCCCGCAAGATCGTCGTCTTGCCCGCGCCGTTGGGGCCGATCAAGGCCACCCACTCGCCGGAGGCCACGCTCAGGTCCAGGTCATGGACCACGGGGTCGCCGTCATATGCCACCGACACGCCGGCGAGGACGATGTCGCTCACAGCGGCGCCCCTCGCGTCGACCGCATGACCGCGATGAAGAAAGGCGCCCCGAGAAAAGCCGTGATCACCCCGATCGGCAGCTCCGCCGGCGCGACCACGGTGCGGGCGGCGGTATCGGCGAGGACCAGGAACGCCGCCCCGAACAGGACCGACAGCGGGATCACGACCCGGTAGCTGCGGCCGACCAGCAGCCGGATCGTGTGCGGCACGATGATGCCGACAAAGGCGATCGTCCCGCCGACCGCCACCACCGCGGCGGTGCCGAGCGTGGCCGCGACGACGACGATCAGCCGCACCCTCCGCACCGGGATGCCGAGGCTTGTGATCTCGTCCTCTCCGAGCGTCAGCGAGTCCAGCAACCGGCGGTGGAGGAAGATCACTGCCACGCTCAGGACGACATAAGGAAGGACCAGTATCACGTCGTCCCAGCCGGCGGTGACGAGCCGGCCCAGGATCCACGAATACACCTGGCGGATGGAGCTGGTCTGGGTCTGCTGCACGTACGACTGGATCGAGTTGAAGAAGGCCGCGATCGCGACTCCGGCCAGGATGAGTCCGGTCGTTGACCTCAGACCGGTGACGGAGCGACCGAGCGCGTAGGCGCCCGCCACGGCGGCGCCGGCGCCAACAAAGGCGGCGAGGGGAACGATGTTGACACCGAGCAGTGACATGCCTGGAGCAAACGCGATCGCCAGGGTCGCGCCAAGATTGGCGCCGGCCGCCGCGCCCAGCAGGTAGGGGTCGGCGAGAGGATTGCGAAACACTCCCTGGTAGGCTGCCCCGGCGATGGCCAGGGTGCCGCCCACCAGCACGCCGAGGACGACACGCGGGAAGCGCAGCGACCACAGGATGTTGGCCTGGCCTGGATCAGCCGCCGCACCGGTGCCCAACCACGGGAGCGGCGCCAGGAGGGCGCCAAGGACGGTGCCCAAACCGATGTGCACCGGGCCGACCAGGACACCGACTCCGCAGCAAAGCAGCAGCGCCAGGAAGCCTCCTGCGGCCCACATCCAGGGCAGCCTGGGCATGCCGCTCAGGACTACCGGCGATGCGGGGGTGACGCGGACGCTGACGCCGAGCATCAAGCCGCCTTTTTTTCCAGCTGCCGAACATGGGCAGCGATCGCGCGCATGAACTCGATGATCCGCGGGCCCCACCGGGAAGCCACGTCGTCGTCGACCCCGATCACCTGTCCGGATTTGACGGCTGTGATCGCCCCCCACCCGGGTCGAGCCGCGACGGTGCTCAGGTCCTGCTGGCAGCACTTGGTGTCGGCCAGCACGATCAGGTCTGGATTCGCGGCCACGATGTACTCCGCCGACAGCTGAGGGTAGTCAGGAGTGGCGGCGGTCGCGGAGTCGGCGATGTTGCTCAGGCCTAGCAACTTGTAGACCTGGCCGATAAAAGTCGCCGACGTGACCGAGTAGTAGGTGTTGTCGAGCTCGTGATAAACCCTGAGCTGGCGGGCGGGCCTGGACACAGACGCCACGAACGCGCCGACCTGTGATCGCATCCCGGCGACGACCGACTCCGCCTCGGCTCCATGGCCGGTCGCCACACCGAGCTGCTTGATCTCCAGGTAGCTGTCGTCGAGGTTCTTGGCGGCCGGCTCGATGAGGATGGGGAGGTTCAGCGCCTGCAGCCCGTGCACGAGGCCACCCGTGTCTTCGGCGGCGACGACGAGATCTGGGCTGTAGCCGGCGATCGCCTCGATGTTGGGTTGGAAGCCGGAGAGCTTGGTCCGGGGCGCGCTCGACGGGTAGTTCGATTGGTCGTCCACGGCGGCGACCTGGGCTCCGGCGCCGATCGCGAACAGCATCTCGGTCGCCGTTGGCGACAGTGACACGATGCGGTGTGGCTTCTGGGCGATGGTGACGGTGGCGCCGCCTGGTCCGGTGATCGAGACCGGGAAATGGGCGGCTGCCGGAGTCGGCGCTGACTGGGCGGCTCCGCAAGACGCAATCGCGAAACAGGAAGCGACGGCCATGACTCGGATCGGGGCGGCCAGTTTCGCGCTGGCCGTGTGCTGATGCTTGTGCATCCAGCGGTCCTCCCGCGGCAACAGCCCCACCTCGGAAGGGAAACCTCGCCGCAAGAGGCACCCCCACTGATCCGCGCAAGTGGGATCGACCGCTCACCGGACGGGTCTCCTGGCTCGTGGATCCTCGCGTCCAGGCCGCCTTCCCAAGGCTCTTCGCCTCAGTGGCCGCTGGCCGGACGCTCCCCACTCACAGTTGCGCGACAGCGCCGGATTTGAACCGGCTTCCCGCGTCCAGGGAGCTATTCAGTTGTGCCCACCATTATGGCCGGGCTCCGGCGGGTGGGGGCCGTTGTCGTGGCCGGAGACGCCCGCGTCGTCAAACGTGGCCATCTCATTGATGAGGTGCACGGCGGCGCGCACGACCGGCAGCGCCAGCACGGCGCCGGTGCCTTCGCCCAGGCGAAGGTCGAGATCGAGCAGCGGTCGCAAACCGAGCTGCTGCAGCACCGCGGCATGGCCAAGCTCTTGCGACCGGTGCGAAGCGATCATGTATCCGTTCACGCGAGGCGCGATCGCCGTCGCCGCGAGCGCGGAGGCGCCAGACACAAAGCCGTCGATGAGGACCGGCTTCCTTTGTTGGGCTGCCTCGACGATGACTCCCACCAGGCCCGCGATCTCGAGCCCTCCCACTGCGGCGAGCGTTTCGATGGGGCCTTGAGCGATCGAAGCCGCATTGACCTTCAGCGCCCGTCGTACCGCGTTCAGCTTGCGTGCCAACCCGGCGTCGTCGATCCCGGTGCCGCGTCCAACCACGGCCACCGGATCAAGCGCCGTCAGGGCGCAGATCACGCTCGCGGACGCGGTGGTGTTGCCGATTCCCATGTCGCCGGTGAGCGCGATGTCGAGGCCGGCCGCGAGCGCCTCGCGGACGAGCGAGCGCCCGGCGTCGATCGCCTGCATCGCCTGCTCAACCGTCATCGCCACGCCCTGCGTGATGCTCGCTGTCCCGCGCTTGACCTTGAGCGCGGAGAGGTTGGGATGCGCTGGAAGATCAGCATCGACGCCGATGTCCGCCACGACGACGCGCGCGTGTGCATGCCGCGCGAGCACGTTGATCGCCGCGCCGCCGCGCAGGAAGTTGAGCACCATCTGCGCTGTGACCTCGCGTGGATACGCGCTGACACCTTCCGAGGCGACGCCGTGGTCGGCCGCGAGCGTGAAGACGACGGCGTCCTTGAGCGGTGGGTCGAGGCGGCCGGTCATCCCGGCGAGGCGGATCGACAGTTCCTCCAGCACCCCAAGGCTGCCTGCGGGTTTGGTCAGCTCCGCCTGACGCGCCACAGCCTGGCGCATCGCCTCTTGATCGAGGGGAGGGATCGACACCTCGAGTTTGCGGACCTGCGCCATGTGGGCATCGAATGCTAGCCGAGCTACGTTTGGCGCCATGAAGTTCGTCGAGTTCCGGCGCCTGTGCCTCTCGATGCCCGAGGCCGAGGAGCTGGAGACCTGGGGCGAGGCCACGTTTCGCGTCCGCGGCCGCATCTTCGCCATGGGCTCACCGGAAGGGGCGTCGGTTTCGGTCAAGGCCTCCCTCGACGACCAGGCCGGGCTGGTCGCGATGGACCCGAAGACGTTCGCGATCTCGGCCTACACGGGCCGCTTCGGCTGGGTCAACGTGAAGCTGGCCCGGCTAGGGCCGGCGCTGGCCGAGCGGCTGATCAAAAACGCCTGGGAGCGCACCGCCCCCAGGCGATTGGTCGTCCCTAGAAAGCCCGCCGCCGGGAGCGCCCGGCCCCGAGGAGCCGCACGATGATCAGCAGGATCGCGGCGCCGATGAAGGCCATGATCATGGCGCTGATGATGGGATGGCCTGCGATCGCGATCTGGAAGTGAAGCATGCCCGCCAGCACGATGCCTCCGATCAAAGCACCGATGATGCCAACGATGACGTCCCAGAACAGGCCGAGACCGTGGCCCAGCGCGAGATGGCTGGCCAGGAAACCGGCCACGAGTCCGACCAGGATCCACAAGAGGATGTTGTCCATGTCGAGGGTTACGGGCGAACCGTTGACCGAGATGACCATTACAAAAAGGCCTCCTTTACATAACTAGATCTCGCCACCCGTAAAACGCGCCGGGGCGTCAGGCCACCTTGAAGGCGAGCTGGCCGAACGCAGCGCCCAGGATGCGATTGAAGGCCGGATACGGGTGGACCACGTCGGCGAGCGTGCGCACCGGGGTGCCGACTTTGACTGCGACCACGAGCTCGCCGAGGATCTCGCCCGCGCGCGGGGTCACCAGCGTCGCCCCCACCAGCACGCCGCGCTCGCGATCGGCGATGAGCTTCAGCGCTCCGCCGTGAAAATCATGGATGTAGCCGCGGGCCGCCTCACCCGGATCCATCGCCACCACGACGACGTCGATCCCGCGATCCCGCGCCGCCTGCTCCGACCAGCCCACCGACGCCACCTCCGGGTCGGTGTACGTGACCCGTGGCACCGCGGTGTGGTCCGCGCGTGCGTCTTCGCCGCGGAGCCGTCGGGCCACGATCTGGCCGTGGTAATAGGCGAGATGGGTGAAGCCCGCGATGCCCGTGATATCACCCGCGCCATAGATGCCGTCGCGCGCCGCGAGCGTGGCCGGGTCGACCTTGAGCCAGCCGCGCTCGGTCTCGGTCAGGCCCGCCGGCCGCCAGGCTTCGAAATTCGGACGCCGGCCGGTGGCGACCAGGAGGCGGTCGCCAGACACGATGGCGCCCGACTTCAGGTGCAGGACCACGTCCGCTGCTTGTTTCTCGACCGCGACGCAGGGATCGCCGACCATGACCTCGATGCCGTCGGCCTGCAGGTGCGGCAGCAGCGCAGCGCTGGCCTCAGGCTCCTCGAGGCCGAGGTACCGCGGCCCGGCCTCGACGACCGTGACCTTCGAGCCGAGGCGGGCGAAGGCCTGCGCGAGCTCGACACCGACGGCGCCTCCGCCGAGCACGACCAGCCTCTCCGGCAGCTCGCGTGGCACCGCGGCCTGCCGGTTGGTCCAGTACTCGATCTTGTCCAAGCCTTCGATCCGCGGGATCGCAGCGGTGCCGCCGTTGGCGATGACCACTGCCCGCCGGGCCACGAGCTGCTCGCCACCGACTTCGACCGTGCGCAGGTCGACGAGCTTGCCGGCGCCGCGAAAGAGCTTGGCCCCGGTGGCCTCGAGCGCGGCCGCGGGCCGCGTGTCGTCGAGGTCGCGCGCCATCCAGAGGACCCGCTTGGAGACTTTGGGAAAGTCCACCGTCCACTCGACGCGAGACGCGGCCAGCGTGCGCGCCCGGCCGGCCTCCTCGAGCGTCTCCGCCGATCTCAGCAAGGTCTTCGACGGCACACAGCCCCAGTAAGGACACTCCCCGCCGACGAGCTCGCGCTCTACGACGGCCAGCGAAACGCCGCTGCCCTCGATCCCGCCTGCGATGGCCTCCCCCGCGACTCCGCCGCCCAGGCACACGACATCAAATTCCTGCGGCAACCTGATTTCCTCCTTCCGCGCTCGCGCGACGCAACGACTCGAGCAGTGAGGTGGCCGTGAACGTCCCGAGGAACCGGTCGCCTTCGAAAACTGCGGCCCGCTCCGTAGGGCTGCCGAGGGCGGCCGCAAACGCCTCGGTCAGAATGCTCGAAACCTGAACGCGCGGCTCTCCGGCGGTGGGTCCTTCGGAATATTCAAGGGTCTTGGGGTCGATGGTCACGACGGACATGCGGCGGACGAGGCGCTCGCGACCCAGAAACTCGGTGACGTACTCGCTCGCCGGGCGGGTGAGGATTCGCTCCGGCGTGTCGTATTGAGCGACCTGTGCTTCCATTTTCAAAAGGCAGATGCGATCGCCGACCACCACCGCTTCGTCGATGTCATGGGTCACGAAGACAACCGTCTTGCGCATCGAGCGCTGAATGCCGATGAACTCCTGCTGCAGACGCTCGCGCGTGATCCGATCGACCGCGCCGAAAGGCTCATCCATCAAGAGGACCGGGGGATCGGCCGCCAGCGCCCTGGCGAAGCCGACTCGTTGGCGCTGACCCCCAGAGAGCTGGTGCGGGTAGCGGTCGCGAAATTCGGCGGGGTCGAGGCCGACCAGGTCGAGCAGCTCGTCGATGCGCTTTTTGATGCGTTCCGGATTCCACTTCCACAGCCGCGGCACCGTGCCGACGTTGTCGCCGACGGTCATATGCGGAAAGAGGCCGGTCTGCTGGATGACGTAGCCCATCTTCAGGCGGAGCGCGGCGGGGTCGACGCCATGGGTATCGACGCCGTCGACGAGGATGCGTCCGCTGTCGGGATCGAGGAGCCGGTTGATCATCCGCAGCGTCGTCGTCTTGCCGCAGCCTGAGGGGCCGATCAGCACGCAGGTCTGGCCGTCGGGAATCTCCAGGGTCAGGTTGCGCACAGCGTTGGAGCCGGCCGCGAAGTGCTTGCTCACGTTCTCCAGGCGGATCACGGCTCGACTAACGTAATCGAATGCCGGCGCGCCTATTCCTGGACACGGTGGACCCATGGATCAACTGGGACTGGCTTTCGACCCATGTTCCATATGTATGGGCCGCGCTTGAGCAGCACATCGTCCTGACCGTGATCGCGGTCGCGGCCGGACTCATCATCTCGCTTCCGCTGGGCGTGGCCGCGCAACGATCGGGGGCCATTCGATTGCCCGTGCTGGGCGCCTTCGGGGGCTTCTATACCATCCCCTCGCTCGCTCTTTTCGCGTTGCTGGTGCCGTTCACCGGCATCGCGACCACGACCACGGCCGAGATCCCCCTCATCGGATACAACGTGCTGATCCTGATCCGCAACGTGGTCGTCGGCCTGGACGCGGTGCCGAGAGACGTCATTGACGCGGCGGACGGCATGGGCTACCGGCCGATGGTGCGGCTGCTACGGGTCGAGCTACCTCTTGCTTTACCCGCCATCTTCGCGGGCCTCCGCGTGGCGACTGTCTCCACCATCGGACTCATCACCATCACCGCGGTGATCGGTCTCGGCGGCCTTGGCCAGCTGATCAATCAAGGCCTGATCGAGAGCTTCCACACGCCGCTGGTCGTGGCGACCGTGCTCTCGATCGCGCTCGCCTTGGTGGCCGATGTATCGCTTGCCGGCTGCCAGCGATATGCGTTGCCGTGGGCCCGGCAGGCATGAGCGTCCTCGAGTCGGTTTGGAATTGGTTCGGAGACCCCGCGCACTGGCACGGGCCCGATGGAATCCCAACCCGTCTGGTCGAGCACCTGCAGCTTTCCGGCGAGTCCGTCCTGCTCGGGGCGCTGATCGCGTTGCCGCTCGGCATCGCCCTGGGGCACTACGGCCGCTTCGGCAACCTTGCGATCAACATTTCGAACGTCGGTCGCGCGCTTCCGTCATTCGGCATCCTGGTGATCGCGTTTCAGGTCTTCGGCCTCGGCGAGCTGCCGATCATCCTGGCCCTCACCGCGCTTGCGATCCCGCCCATCGTCACCAACAGCTACGTCGCCCTTCGCGAGGTCGATCCGGACATCAAGGACGCTGCCCGAGGCATGGGATACCGCGAGCTCCCCCAACTCCTGCGCGTCGAGTTACCACTCGCGGTACCGCTGATCATGGCTGGAGTGCGTACCTCCGCGGTCCAAGTCGTCGCCACCGCCACGCTCGCGGCGCTGATCGCGGGCGGGGGTTTCGGCCGGTACATCGTGGACGGTTTCGCCCAGCTGAACTACTCGATGACCATCGCCGGCGCCGTGCTGGTCGCCCTGCTTGCCCTGGCCACCGAGCTCAGCCTGTCCGGAGTCGAGAGGCTGCTGGTGCCGCGCGGCATCAGGCTGCTCATGGCGCCCAGCCTGCGCCGGGCGAGCACCTTCAAGGTCGCCTGACGCCGGCATCATGGAAGAATCTGTGTTCGGTGAGCGTTTGATCCGGAGGGCCCGCGTGGCCCGGGGAGGAATTCGATGATCCGCAAACACCGATCGACCTGGCTGCTGGCGCCGGTCGCCGCGCTCGCCGCGCTCGCCATCTTGGCGGCGGCGTGTGGCAGCACGGGGACGAGCGGGGGGACCACGAACAAGGGCACGCTCACCATCGCCGGCTTCGACTTCGCGGAAAGCTCGATCCTGGGCCAGCTTTACGGGCAAGAGCTCGCCCACAACGGCTACACGGTCAACTACAAGGCCCGGCTCGGCAAGCGAGAGGTCGTCGCCCCCGCGATCAAAGCCGGACAGATCGACATGTACCCAGGCTACGCAGCCACCGACCTCGAGTACTACAACAGCGCCGCCGGCGAAGCGACCGGAGACGTGACGGCGACGGTCCAGAAGCTCAACGCCCGCCTGCAGCCGCTCGGGCTGGAGGCTCTCACCCCCTCCCCGGCGGTCGACCAGAACGCCTTCGCCGTGACCAAGGCCACGGCCACGAAATACAACCTGAGCAAGCTCTCCGACCTCGCGGCCGTAGGGAGCGAATTGGTGCTCGGTGCAGGGCCCGAGTGCCCAACCCGGCCGTTCTGCCAGCCCGGTCTCGAGAAGACCTACGGAATCCACTTCAAATCGTTCAAGTCGCTGGACACCGACGGGCCGCTGACGCGGGCGGCGCTGGCCAACAACACGATCCAGGTCGGCCTTGTGTTCAGCAGCGATTCCGACCTGAACAAGCTCGGCCTGGTGGTCCTGCAGGACGACAAACACCTGGAGAACGCCGACAACGTCGTCCCCATCATCCGCACGAAGGTCGCGACTAACGACGCGAAGAGCATCCTGAACAAGGTCAGCTCCAACCTGACCACAGCGCAGCTAGTGACGCTGAACGGGCAGGTCGAACTGCTGCACCAGGACGCGGACGCGGTCGCCAGGGCCTACCTCCAGCAGCACAACTACTTCAGCTAATCTCGCGGCGTCGATGGAGCGGGAAGGGGCCATGGCCGACTTCGACGCCGCCCGCGCGGAGTGGGAAGCCGCATTCGCACGCGTGCCGGACGACGCCCTGACGTATCTGAAGCCGGGCGACGACTACTCGCTCGGCGGCCTCCAGGTCCACGTCAACTGGGTGCTCGCGCACTACCGCCGCGTCCTTGAAGCCATGATCGCCGCCGGGTTCGGCGAGCTCGGTCCCCAGGATCCACCCGGTGACCTGGAGCGAGCGCTCGACGGCGCCCGGCGCGGGCTGACCCGCCGCGAACGGCGCCCCGCGCTCGAAGAGATGGCCCGCCACCATGCCGCCCTTCGCGCCGCCGTAGACCGGCTCCCCTCCGCCGACTGGTCGCGCCTGGCCCCGGTGGTCTACGGCGCCGGACAGGACCCGTATCCCACCAGCCCCGATGCGGTCATAGGGTGGCTGCGCGAGCACTACCGCGAGCACGTCGTGCAGAGCGCGGACCTGATCGAGGATTGGAGGAACGCTAAGGCAGGCGGTTGATCCACGCCGCGTCTGCGTATTTGGACGCGACGAGCCCGGAAGCGGCCTCGACCTCCTCGTCGCTCAGCGTGCTATTCCTCGCCCCAAACTCGCGCCCGAAAAAAGATTGCAGATGCGTGGTCACCTCGTCACACGAGAGCTGCGTGAACCACGAAAGCGGCGAAACGGATTTCTCGGCGCTACGCACCCCACGCTCGGCCATCCGTCTTCGGCCGATCCGGATCAGGCGGGGCAGCAGCTCGACATCCATCGCATGAGCGATCGTCGTGTGGTGCAGGATAAAACCGCGCCGCCGCGCTTGCGCGGCGCCCGCGATTTTTCCGCGCGGGGAGATGATGTCGTTGATCTCGCGATAGGCGGCGGGCACACCGAGCTCGTTGAAAGCGCGCACGGCCCACTCGTCGAGCATCGCATATGACCTCCGGAAGCTGATCCCGGCCACCATCGACTCGGGCAGATATAGGGAGTATGTGATCGTGCGGTCTGGCTCGCACAGCATGGTTCCTCCGCCGCTCATTCGGCGCGTGACGATGAAATCAAGCTCTTTCGCCGCCGCGACGTCGATCTCGTTCCTCACCGACTGATGCGAGCCGATCACGAGCGCGCGCTCGGCCCACCGCCAGAGCCGCATCGTCGGCCCCCGTCGGCCCCTGATGAGCTGTTCGAGCAGCACCTCGTCCAGGGCCATGTGCATGTGCGCCGGATGCGAGGCAGGCGGGATCTGGTCCCAGTGCGCATCTCGCAAGCTGCCCGTCGCCATCGCCCGCCAGTATTCCTGATGGCGGTGGAGCGCCGATTTGCGCCGGCAATCGCGCCAGGGGAGACTTCGTAAGCTCAGCTGATGATCGCCAACCCGATCCGCGTGGTGCCGCTGCGGACGGAGGCCGCTGCGCCCGTAGGTGCGCCGAGGCTCACCTATCGCGGAGGCGCTCTGCTGGCGTCAGTCCAGGTCTTCCTTTTCTTCTGGGGTGACGCGTGGCAGCAGGATCCGCAGCTCGGCCTTGTCCAGCAGGTGAACGACTTTTTCGAGTTCGTCTTGACCAGCCCGCTGATGGATCAGATGGCTGAGTACAGCGTCCAGGACTTCACGATCGGGCCCGGAGCAAGAACGGGCGCCATCGTCCTCACCACCGCGCCGCCGGCAACCGTCCAGGATGCCGCCATCCAGCAGCTGATCCAGGAGGAGATCGCCTCCGATCCGGCGGTGTCGCAGCCCACGTCCAACTCGCTCTACTACGTGTTCTTGCCTCCAGGGGTGACCGTCGACCTGGATGGCTCTTCTTCGTGCGTGAGCTTTTGCGGCTACCACAGCGACATCGACGGCAACCTCTTCTATGCGGTCATGCCATATCCCGAATGCGCTGGCTGCACGGGCGGTCTTGCCATCCTCGACGCGCTCACCTCGACGAGCTCGCACGAGCTTTGCGAGGCGGTCACCGACCCGGTTCCGGGTCAGGGCTGGTACGACGACCAGAACGGTGAGATCGGCGATATCTGCGCCTGGCAGACCAAGCGGCTCGGCGCGCACCTCGTGCAGCTCGAATGGTCCAACGCGCAGGGCCAGTGCGTGTAAGCGCGGCGCAGCGCCCAATCGAGCACGTGGTGATCATCGTCAAGGAGAACCACGGTTACGACAACTACTTCGGCCAGTTTCCCGGCGGCAGCGGCGTCGCCCTGCCCGCAAGCCCAAACCCTCCGCCGAAGGATCCCGATCACCGCCATGCGGCGTGGCTCACGCGCGACACGGCCGCGCCCCGGGTCGCGTTTCCGCAGAGCGACATCCCGCACTACTGGGATTACGCGAGCCGGTTCACGCTCTGCGACAACTACTACACAGACGTGGCGGGGCCGTCGACGCCCAACCACCTGATGCTGATCATGGCCGACTCGAAACTGGTCGACAATCCCTCGACCAACTATCGCAAGCACCCCGGACCGCCGTTGTACGACCAGGCCTCGCTGCCCTCCCAGCTCGACGCGGCGGGGCTGTCATGGGGCAACTACAACGGCTATGCCTTCGAGTTCATCAAGTACGCGGCGGGCAGAAAGCGTTCATGGCAGCAGTTCGCGGTCGATGCAGCCGCGGGCAGGCTGCCATCCGTGTCGTGGCTCTACTCCGACTATGTGATGAGCGAGCATCCAGCCGACACCCCGACGCAGCGAGCCGCGGGCGCTGGCGACGTGAGCAAAGGCAGCCAGTGGACCGTGAGCCAGGTCCAGGCCGTGGTCTCCTCCGGACTGTGGCCGCGCGTTGCGATCTTCATCACCTGGGACGACTGGGGAGGCTGGTGGGACCATGTCACGCCGCCCGAGGTCGAGAAGTGGAAAGACGGCACGCAGTTCCGCTATGGCGGACGCGTCGGATGCCTGGTCCTCAGCCCGTTCGCTCGGAAGAGCTACGTCTCCAAGGCGCTGCACTCGCACGTGAGCCTGGTCAGGTTCTGCGAGAACAATTTCGGTCTGCCGGCCCTCAACGCGCGAACCAAAGCCGCCGACGACATGGGCGACTGTTTCGATTTCAAACAAAAGCCCCTGCCACCGCCATAAACACCGGCTCAGTGGCGGATGTCAGCCAGCGACTTCCAGCCGTACGAGACTTCCTGCAGCAGCGCCGAGCCGATGGTGATCGGTTGTGTCCGCACGAAGACACCGCCGAGTCGCTCGTAAAAACGCCGTGCGGCCGCGTTGTCGCGCAGCACCCACACGATCATGTCTTCGAGCTCCAGCTCACGGAGCCCCGCCGCGACGGCCTGCACCAGGCCGCGGCCGTGGCCACGGCCCTGAGCCTGGCGCAGGATGTAAATCGCATAGAGCTCGCCGCTGTAATGGTCTTCACCCGCGCGTTCGCGTCCGCCTGACGCGAAGCCGACCACTCCTTCTGGAGTCTCAGCGACATAGACGCGGGCCGCGCTTTCACTCAGCGTGCGTTTCCAACGCTCCTCGTAGTGGTCCTCGCTCAGCGAGGCCAGGAAGTCGTCCGGAAGCAAACCGCGATAGGCCGACCTCCACGTGGCGACGTGGATTCTCGCGATCACGGCGGCGTCATCGATCGCAGCAGGTCGGACCAGGCTGATCATCGATTCAGAATCTATCGCGAATCGAACCGGGGTAAGCTGACAACGGCGGGCATGGAAGCGGCGCAGCTCAACGCTGACTCCGATTCGGGGTTCCCACAGAGGCGACTCCGGCGCCCGATGGCTCTCATCTCTGCGTCGGTCATCGCGATGACGACGGCTGGAATCGTCTTCCTCCATCCGGCCCTGCCATCGTTCGGCGGCGGCGCTGTCCCGGCGGTCCCGCAGACCTCCTACCGCGTAACCGCCGTGGACTTTGTCGACGGCGCAACAGGGTGGGTGGTCGTGATCCTGGATGCTCTTGACTTCGCCGTCCTGCATACAGGGGATGGCGGACGCAGCTGGGACCGCCGGCTTTCGGGCCCGACAGAAGGCCGCGCGCAGTACCTGAAGTTTTTCGACCGCAACGCGGGCGTTTTTGCGCTCGCCGGGACGCGTCCCTTGCTCTATCGAACGCGCGACGGCGGACGCACGTGGTCGGCGCTGCCGGCATTGAAAACCGCAGGCTCGGTGCTCTCGTGGTCGTTCGTCGATCCGCAGCACGGTTGGATGCTGGTCGATGAAGGGTCGCCGACGTTGCCAGCAGCAACAACCCTGTACCGCACCGGTGATGGCGGCCGGAGCTGGCGCAACCTGGGCCATCCGGTCGACGCGCCGGACCGGGCGTTCAGGGTCGACTTCTCAAACCTGGCCACGGGCTGGCTTGCGAGCTCCGGCGCCGGCCCATACGCCCTCAGGACCGATGACCTCGGCGCGACATGGTCGCGAGTGACGCTGCCGCCGCCCCAGGGAGGTTGGCCGCAGTCGGGCCAGTTCTTCGTCGCGGTGCAGTCCACGTCTGGTCGCGGCGCGGTGGCATCGGTCGTCTACCTTCCGCAGATCACGACCAAGAAGGGCACCAGCGGAACGATCCGCGCGTTTCCGCCCCTGACCGTCCGCGTGTACGACGGCGGCAGGCCGGTCTTGTACACGTACACGACGTTGATCGACCAGGTCGCTGGCGGCCCGGTGGCACAGCAGCAGGCACCCAACCAGATGCGGCTCAGCACCCTGGATGGCGGCACGACGTGGACGCGTATCGACCCGCCATCAACGAGCGGCGCGATCGGCTACTTCGACGCTTTGAACTGGTGGTGGATCGGTTCGGGTTCGTGGGCCCGCAGCCGCGATGGTGGCATCAGCTGGACGATCCCCCGCGGGATCGGTGTCACTGAACCGATGCCGGGCACGCTGCGGGTGCTGGACCGCAACCACGCGTGGTTTGCGGGCATGGCCCGAACCACGCCCGTGCTGGAGGGCACGGACGACGGCGGCCTGCACTGGCGGAGGGTGGTTCTGCCGGCGACCTGAGATGTGCCTACGCCTTGACGTAGGCGATCACGGCCCTGGCCTCGGCCACGACCTCACCCTGCGCGTGCTCGACGCTCGCCTCGCAAAACGCCAGCCGGCGCGTCCGGTGTCGGACCGTGGCTCGCGCGATGAAACGGCCCGGCTGGGCGGGTCGCAGGAAATCGACCTTGAGGTCGGCGGTGACCGTCGTTTCGCCTTCCTCGGCGAGCGTGAACGCCACGGAGGCGAGCGCCTCATCGGCGAGCGTGGCGATGGCGCCCCCATGAACGATGGCTCCGCGCGAGGTCGGAAACCCATGGGAGTCGGCGGTCATGTTGCCTTCGAGCACGAGCTTGCCGTACTCGACCTCGACGATCCGGGTGCCGATGTTGGCCACCATCCCGGTCGCCGACCATTGTTTGTAGAGCTCAGGCAGCGCCTTCACCCCGTAGTGCTCCTCCCCATTCATGGGGAGGTGGCCTTTTCCTCCCCATTCATGGGGAGGTGGCGGCGAAGCCGCCGGAGGGTCGCCGCCGGAGGGTCGCCGCCGGAGGGTCGCCGCCGGAGGGGCTCACTGGCCGAGACTTCGGTGCAGCTCGACGATCGGCGTCACCAGGCGGTAGCCCATCTCCTCGTTGACCCGCAGGATCGGCGGATTGTCGGCATCGTTGTTCGTGCGCACGCGCGTGAAGCCCGCCTCGATCGCCTGGCCGATCGATTCGTATTTCAGCGCCCGCGCGATTCCGCGCCCGCGCACAGCGCGCGCGGTGCCGGTGTAGGCGGTCCAGGGCACGCCGCGCACGACCGGACAGTCCAGCACCGAGGCGCCTACGATGGCGCTTCCCTGCCGCGCGATCCAGAGCCGTTCCTCCCCGATCGCAGGGTTCTCGAACCAGAAGCGCTTCCACTCGTCAATGGTCAAGAGGCGCCAGGGCACCGTGGTCGGAATGTCCTGCTCTGACTCGATCCACATCTCGTAGAGCTTCTGGACCCTGTCCGGGTCCGTGTCCTCGCTCAACGGACGTATCTCGACGCCTCGCTCCCGCATGTTCCGCCGCGCCTCCTCGCGCATGCCAAGGATCCGGTCCCGGTTCGCGACCAGGTCGAGCTCCGACATACGCATCCTGCGGTCCTCGCGATAACCCAGCTCCTCGAGCTTGGCGATCTCGTCAGGGAAGTCTTCACGCACGCGTGCGACCGCGGTGACGGCGGTTTCGGTCTGGAGCCAGTCTTCGCCGATCCTGACCAGCTCCCCGTAACTGGTCCCACTCCACAGGTCCCTCCGCAGCAGCGGCCGGACGACCCCGAATCGCTTCTCGCCGGCATTCCAAAGCTCATGCGAAGCGGCGACATAGGCGACGGCGGCGCCGTCTCGCACGTCGATGTACCGCTTCGTTTTCTCCAGCTCGTCGGCCATCCGCCACCAGTGCCGCAGCAGCACCGGATCACGCGGCTCGTTGGGATCTCGAGCCGACTCCAGGTCGGCCACGAGCCCGGCGTGCTCCACTGTCGCTGGGCGAAGTTCGAGCTGAAAAATGCTGCCGGGCATCCGTTGACTAGAAGGTTAATCTCTGCGGGTTGATAGCCCGGGGGGTGCGTGGAATGGGAGGGCTGCGGGGCGGCCGCGGCCGCTCGCTGTACCGGCTCGCGCTCTCACCCGCGTGCTGGGGCGTCAGCGACGCCGGCGACTGGGGCCATCAGATCGATGCCGAGCGAGTGCTTTCGGAAGCCGCGGCGGTGGGGGAGGGGGCGATCACGGCGGGGCCACCCCGCTTTCTCCCCGACCGCAGCGATCAAGCGAAGCGGTTGCTCCGCCGGCACCGCCTGAAGGTGGTGGCCGGCCAGGTCCACGCCATCCTCCACGATCACGAGACACGCGGTCCCGAGCTCGCCCACATCGATGGCCATGCGCACTGGCTCTCAGCCATAGGCGCCCGGACGCTGGTTCTCTCCGCAATCCCTGAACGGATTCCCGGTGCCGTGCGTCCGGAGGCCCTTACCGGAAGGCCACGCGGCGAAGCTCTATCCAACGCGCAGTGGGCGCATCTGCTGCACCTCATCGGGTCGGTCGAACACGTCTGCGCGCGGCACAGGCTCAAGCTGGCGGTCCAGCCGAGGTTCGGCAGCACGATCCAAGGACCGGCTGAGATCGAGCGCCTGCTGGTCGGCTCCGAGGCGGGTGTCTGTCTCGACATCGCCCACCTCGTGATCGCCGGCGCCGACCCCATCGAAGTCGTCGAGCTGACCGCCGGGCGCATCCAGCACGTGCACCTCAACGACGTCGACCTTGACCTCGCCCGGCGCGTCCGCGACCGCTCGCTCGACTACGTGGAGGCGGTTGGCCGCAACCTGTACCGACCGGTCGGGGAGGGCGGCGCCGACGTGACCAGGGTCATGGAGGCGTTGCGAAGCGCGGGGTATCAGGGGTGGTACACGCTGGAGCAGGAAACTCGACTGGCCACGGTCCAAGACCGGCCCCTGGGGCGGGTCAGCCGCTCGCTCGAGTTCCTGCTGCCGCTGCTGGCCTAGATAGGCGGTTACGCCGCCCAAGTCACGTCTGGCCCGCGGACGAAGATCGACCTGAGTCGCTCGGGCGGGATGACGTGAAACTCATCGCCTGCCTTTACGATCTGCCATTCCCCTTCATGCACCAGTCGGTGATGGAAGTGGCAGTCCGCCATCAGCACCCGCGACATCGTGCAGTCGCAGGCCAGCCGCTCCACGGTGGTGCCGGAGATCGGCATCCCCAGCTCCAGCTCCGCCGCCGGCGCCCCCAGCTCCCGCTTCAAACCCGGGAGCGTGGTGGTCAGGCTCACGTGGGGCCGGACGCCCTTGCGGCGGGGCAGCAAACCTTCGTTCATGTGGTGGTCGAGCAGCTCGGCCAGGGCGTCGGCCATGTGCTGGCTCTGGTTGCGGGTGTCCCCGGGCCCCCGCCACCCGGCGAGGGCGTCGAGCGCGGTCCGGAAGGCGGCCCCGGTGACCGGGTCGAGCACGCCGTCGACCGAGTGCATGCCGTCGAGCATGGGGCTGACCTGGAGCCAGCGCCGCTCGAAGTCCTCTTTGGAGTCGGTGTCGAAACCGTCGGGGTCGGCGACATGCCGGGCGTGGCGGCAGCAGATGTGGAAGTCCTCGATCGAAAAGGTGTGGGCGAAGCCGACCATCTCCGCCTCATTGGCCGGCTGCCACCGCTCACCCAGCTGCTCGCGCAGGTGGCAGAGCGCAGAGGCGGCCTGGTAGCTGATGGCGCCGCCGGCGAGGGCGGCCGCGGTCTCGGGCAGGGAGCCGAGCTGCCTGCCGACACACAGCCTATCGGCGGCTGCCTTGCGTGAGAGGCCACAGGTGCGAGCTGCCCAGGAGGCGGGGGACAGGCCAGCGAGCCGATGGTCGCCACGCTCCCGGCCCCGATCGAGGACCTTGCAGAGGGCGCCTTGGAGACGATCGATCACCGCTGCCAATTGCTTGGGATCGACAAAGTCGAAGTCGGCCTCAGCCTCGAAATCGCTCACTGCAGACTTCAGCCTTCCGAGCTCATCAACCATGCCGACATTTTACGAAATAACGTTCGCTAACGCAAGCGTTAACAACCGACAAGTCTACGTAATTTCAGCCACCGGGCCCATCCCCATCACCCCTTCCCAGTCCTCCCCTTCCACGCCCTTCCCAGTCCCTCGCTTCCCGGTCCGTCCCTTTCCCAGTCCCTCGCTTCCCGGTCCGTCCCTTTCCCAGTCCCCCCTTCCCAGACCGTGCTTGATCAGATCCTGCGCCCGGCGCCCGCCCAGTAGGCATCACGCAGCTTGCGTTTGAGCAGCTTGCCCGCGGCGTCGCGCGGAAGCTCGTCGGTGAAGTCGACCGAGCGCGGTTTCTTGTAGCCGGCAAGCCGCTCGCTGCAGAATGCGATCAGTTCGTCGCCGCTGACGCTCATTCCGGGACGCAGCTGCACGATCGCCTTCACCGATTCGCCCCACTGGTCGTCCGGCACGCCGATCACGGCCGCGTCCATGACGGCCGGGTGCGCGTGCAGTACGGCCTCGACTTCGGCCGGGTAGATGTTGACGCCGCCCGAGATGATCATGTCGATTCGCCGGTCGCAGATGTAGTAGTAGCCTTCGTCGTCTCGATACGCCACGTCGCCGACCGAGAAGAATCCGTCATGGAGGCTCTCGCTAGTCGCGTCCGGCCGGTTGAAGTACTCCGCCTGCCAGTTGTTGCGGACCATGAGCTGGCCGGGCTCGCCGATCGCTGCCTCGGCGCCGTCGTCGCGGACCAGCCGGATCTCCTGACCGGGCACGGCCGTCCCGCAAGAGCCGGGCTTGCGCATCTGATCCTCCGGGCGCAGCACGGTGTTGATGCCCGTTTCGGTCGCACCGTAGAACTCCCAGAGCACGCGCCCGAACACGGCCTCCGCGCGCACCTTCAGCACGTACGGGCAAGGAGCCGCGCCGATGATGAGCGCGCGGAGTGATGAGGTGTCGCGAGGGCGCCGCTCCTGCGCGTCGACCAGCCGGTGGAGGAGGGTCGGCGCCGTGAAGGTGGTCGTGACCCGATGGCGTTCGATCAGGTCGAGCGCGTCCTCAGCCTCGAATTTCGGCTGGAGGACCACGGTCGAACCCAGCACCTGGTGAAGCGCCGAGAAGAATGCGACCCCGCTGTGATACCCAGGGCCGCACACCAGGTGGACGTCTGATTGCGCCAGCTCGAAGATAGAGATGACCTGGAGCACGTTCGCGATCTCGACTCCATGGGGACGCCAGGCTCCCTTGGGGTTCCCGGTCGTGCCCGAGGTGTAGATCATCGACGCACCGAGTCCGCCGGCGCCAACCCCATCGAACTGCTCCGACGCCCTGCCCATGAGGTCCCGGTAAGAGATCCAACCGGGCGGCACGTTGTCGGCGGCGGCGACGAACCGGACAGCATCCGCGACCTCTCCAGTCGCCGCGGCCATCACCTCGACGTGATCAGGCCCGGCCGCTGCGATCCGCGCGCCTGAGTCGCTGACGACAAAGGCGATCTCCGGTCCCCGCAGCCGGTAGTTGACCGGGACGATGACCAGGCCGGCACGACGGAGGCCGTTGGCGATCTCAGCGCCGGCGATCGAGTTGAACGACATCCACGCCACGCGGTCTCCCTCCTTGCAGCCGAGATCCACGAACACGTTGGCGGCGCGGCTCGCCCGCTTGCTCAGCGTCACGAAGTCGAGAACCTCGCCGTTGCAAATGACGGCGGGTTTCTCCGGGATCGACTCGGCGTGATTGGCCAGGAAATCGAAATCCATCAGAGCCTTGATGCTAGGAGTGCTAGGTGGTGGGCGAGGAGGTCGTCGTCGCCGAGGGCCTGGCCGAGCACAGCGCGTTACTCCCCAGCCCAAAGGTGCTCGCCGTCGCCGAGACGCTCCCGGTCACGACCACCCGATACCGATAGCAACCGCCGAGCAGGCCCCAGGTATCCGTCGCCGCCCAGTGATGGAACACCACACCCGCATTCAGAGGCGGGTACTTGGCCAGCACGCTGGGCGTGGCGTCGGTGATCGACTCGATCGGTGAGGTCTTGGTCGAATCGAACTGCCAGACGTACACCTTCGTCAGCGGGCGGTTGGCGGGCGTGTCGGCCTGGGCCGGCAGCCGGGTGGCGTTCAGCAGCGCGTCGACCATGGCCAGGGGACCGGCGCCGGCCTTTGCCGTCGCGAAGGTCATGTCCTCGATCGGCGCCGACCATGCGACTCCGATCACGTTCGCCCCGGTCAGGTATCGCTTGGCCGGCGCAGTCCCATCCGCTCCGGACGTGTTGTAGAGCTGGATCTCGCCACCGACGGCGATCGCAAGCTGCTTCGCGTCGGGGCTCCACGCCAGGCCGTCCGGGTGCTGGAGCTTTGAGTTGACCCGTTTCGGCGCCGATAGGGTCGGGCTCGGGCGCGGGGATGCGGTGCCCGCAGGGGTCACCCCGGCGCTGGGGGATGCGAGGGGGAGCGCGCTGTTGATGGGTTGGATGACCGCGCCGCGATCGGGCATCGCCACCGCGGCCATCGTTCCGTCGGCGCTGATCACAACGGGACCGTCGTCTGGGCCGAGCGACAGCGGGAACGGGTTGAGGACGCCGGCCTCGGCGTTCAGCCAGTACCACGACCCGGTGCCAAACGCACGCACCGCGAGCAGGCCGGAGTTGCCGGGCGCGGCGCCTTCGATGAAGAAGGCCGGCTGAGAGGGAGGCTTGGAGAGGACCTTGAGCGGGCCGGCGGTCGCGGTCAGGTCGAGCGCGTCCACCTCGTAGGTCGTGCAGCAGCCGACGGTCAGGGCGAGGTAATGCGAGTTGGCGACGAGCCCGAGGGGGCCTTCGCTCTGTGAATCCACCGATGCGGCGACGGGATCAATGGTCCCGGTGAAAGGGTCGCTACGGAAGAGCCAGTCGTACGGAACCACGCCGGCGCCCGTGCGTGTCTCGGCCGGCCGGACGTCATGGACAGTGAAATACAGCACCGGATGGTTGACGCCCGGGGCGGGCGCCCAGACCGGCCCGGCGACGCGGAACGTCCCTGGCTGGAGCGGGGCCACGATCACGGATTTGCCGGTGGTGGGATCGAGCACGCCGACGCCCTGATCGGCCACGTAAGCGATCAAGCCTTCGGTCAGACCGCCGGTGAACGGCGAAGGGGAATGAACGGGCGACGCCGGCGTGCTGCTGCACGCGAGCAGGAGCAACACGGCGGCGGCGATCGCGGCAGCGCCGGGCATGTGCCGGGCGCGCTTCAGACGGAGGCTAGGCATGAACAGCCGATCTTATCTCCAAGTCATGGAAGGGCTCTGTTACCCCAACGATGGGAGGTGCGTTTCGATACTGAGATGCGTTCAGCAAGTCCCGTACTGGTCGGGTTTACCCGTATGAGATCGTTGCTGCTGGCCGTGATCGCCGCGCTCGCCGTCGCGTGCGGCGCAACCGGCATCGGCTCCGGCTCGAACCCGACCCCCACCCCTGGCGGCGGCATGGGCTTCGACGTGACCGCCACCGAGAACGACCACGCGCTGACGATGCACGTGGGTCAGAAGCTCGAGGTTGCCCTACACGCCACCAAAGCCATGAACGACTGGTCGCACCCGGTCTCCAGCGACCCCTCGACGCTGGAAGCCACAGTCGACCCCGCGGCAATGGCCGCCCGAGGGGTCACGCTCGCGGCGTTCGTCGCCAAGAACGCGGGGGTGGCCAAGATCACCGCGAATGCCGGTCCAAAGTGCTCGCCCAACATGGCCTGTCCGGCGTATCTGGCCGTCTATTCGCTGACGGTGACGGTCACGCCGTAGCGGGCGTGCTCGCCGCGCGGATCGCCGCGGCGATGGCGTCGAGCTGAGCTCGCGCCGGCGGGTGTTCGTACGAGCGCGGGAATGTCAACCCAAAGCCATCGTTGGCATATCGCGGGATGACGTGGACGTGGAAGTGGGGGACATCCTGGAAAGCCACCTCCCCATCGGCGACGAAAAGGTTGACCCCGCCGGCGCCGAGGGTCTGGCGGGCGACGGCGGCCAGCTTGCGCGCGACGCGGAACGTGCGCATGGCGCTGGTCTCATTGAGGTCCGACATCAGCACCGCGTGCTCACGCGGGACGACCAGCATGTGCCCCTGCGTGATCGGCTGCACGTCCATGAAGGCGACGACGGTGTCGTCCTGGTGGGTGAAGCTCGCGGGCGACTCGCCGCGGATGATCTCGCAGAACACGCACTGGTCGCTCATGCCGGGATGAGCTTAAAGAAAGAGGTGGAGCCGCGGCTCCCGTTATTCGGACTCTTCGGGGGCCTCGACGGGCGCCGGCTCCTTAGCGCCACCGTTGGTCGCCGCGGCCTCTTCGATCTCGGCGTGGGCCGGCAGCGGCTCGGCCCCATTCGGGGAGATCACGGCATCGCCGTTGACGGCTCCCTCCGCCGGCAGGCGCTGTCCGCGGCGGCGGCGGCGAGCCCGGCGGTCGCCCCGATGCGGCCGGGACAGGCGCTGGACCTGGGAGCGGATGCCCACGCGCTGGCAGGCGGTCACCACCGCCCCCACCCCGGCCACCAGGCCGTCCTCCTTGCAGTGCTCGAACAGCGGCCCGAAAAGCTCGGGCGCGCCCCCGATGACGGTCTTGGAGTCGCCCACGATGACCAGCAGCTTCTTGGCGCGCGAGATGGCGACGTTGACCCGGTTCGGGTCGTTGAGGAAGCCAATGGCCGCGCGGTCATTGGAACGCACGAGGGACAGGATCACGGCGTCCGACTCGCGGCCCTCGAAAGCGTCCACCGACTCGATGTCGTCCGGCGGGACGATGCCCTTGAGCGATCCCTGGAGCCGGTTGACCTGCGAGTTGTACATCGCGATCACGGCCAGCTTCGCCTTGCGCACCCGGCGCCTGATGATCGAGGTGATGTCCTTGCAGAGCGCGACCTCGAACTCGTTCGCGACCGAGCGCTGCGCGTCGCGGTACTCATCCTGTGCACCCGTGTCGACCCACACCAGCTCGCGGTCGAACGGCCACGGAAGCGGCATCCGCGGGTGCGGAGCCTCGTGAATCAGCTTGCCGTCATAGAAAAGGTCTGAGACGACGCGGCCGATGGGCTCGCGCATGCGGTACTGGCGCGGCAGCATGATCCGCGAGCTGGCCGGCACCTTTTCCCAGATCCAGCCGTAGAAGCTGTCGTCGCGCACGACCTCGTCCAGCGGCTGGGAGATCTTGAAGGTCGAGGCGGCCTCCTCCATCACCGGGGGCAGCTGGTTGAGGTCGCCGATCATGACCCATCGCTTGGCCAGCGGCATCAGGGCGAGCGCCTCGTTGGCGCGCACCTTGTTCGCCTCGTCGAGGATCAGCCAGTCGAAGACCTTGAAGCGCAGCCGGGAGTCGATGGTGAGGCGGTTGCACGTGCCGGCGACCAGGTTGTACGGCTCCAGGTCGTCGCTCTCGACGAGCGTGGGGCGAAGCCGGCGCGGCACCTTCCCCGGTTCCGCGATACGGGCCTGGCGCACGTGGGAGAAGCCGAGCAGCCGTTCCTGCCCCGTGTCGACGGCATCGTTGGAGTGCGAGGACATGAGAATCGATGCGTTGGGGTTGCGGCCCAGGATGCGCCGGATCGACTCCACGATGGCGGTTGTCTTGCCGGTTCCCGGGGGTCCCTGGATCAGGTAAAGCTGACCCGGGCGCATGCCCATCACGCGGGCGACGGCTTCCGCCTGCTCCTCGTTGGGATCGGGCAGGTGGTGCGCCTTCTTGCCGTCCAGCGGCACACGGGGCGGGCTGCCCAGCCAGCCGTTGTCGGCCAGCTCGGCGGCGAGCGCGCCGGTGCGGGGGCTGCCGATCTGGAGCTGGCGGATGACCGAGCGCTGGGCTTCGAACATCTCCACGCTCGCGGTCGGAAGCACGATCCCTTCGTCCGGCAGCGGGTCGTAGCGCCGGAAGCTGACCCACAGGTTCGAGCCCTGGATCCGGTCGAGCGCCATACCCCGGTACTCGGGGAAGCCCGCCGAGCGGACGGTCAGAGAATCGATGCCGCGATAGATCCGGCCGTCGGCGTCGTCGACAAGGTGGAGGATCGCGCGCACGTACTCGCCGCCGCGCATGTCCTCGCCGCAGTTCGGGCAGTGGATGCCGTTGGAGGTCGGAACCTCGGTCTCGCACTTGGGGCACTCGATCCACTGCTCAGTGGCCTCGTAGCGCCGGACGGCCGCCTC
>Ga0209159_1000681_pt1 | contig 29337 bp, 25 predicted proteins | sample GraSoiAngelo_144_FD_185901 | JGI IMG/M metagenome (GOLD analysis project Ga0209159, IMG submission 185901) | Grasslands soil microbial communities from the Angelo Coastal Reserve, California, USA - 14_1009_02_40cm (SPAdes) (version 2) | ecosystem: Environmental > Terrestrial > Soil > Grasslands ...
TCTCGATCAACTACACCTCGGGCACAACAGGCATGCCCAAAGGAGGAGTCTACACGTATCGCGGGGCTTACCTCAATGCGCTTGCTCAAGTCATCGAGCTCGGGTTAAACTCAAACAGCGTCTATTTATGGACGCTGCCGATGTTCCACTGTAACGGGTGGTGCTTCACCTGGGCTGTGACCGCCGTCGGGGGTACACATGTCTGTCTCCGCAAAATCGATCCAGGGCTGATTTGGGAACTCTTCGAGACCGAAGGCGTCACCAACTACAACGGAGCTCCCACTGTCCAAATTTTCCTGGTGAACCACCCGAAAGCGCACCGCCTCGACCGGCAGATCACGGTGACGATTGGCGGGGCACCTCCCTCTCCCACGCTGCTTGACCGGATGAAAGAACTGAACTTCCGCCCAATCCATGCCTACGGACTGACTGAGACGTATGGCCCCTACACGGTATGCGAATGGCACAGGGGATGGGATGATCTCCCCATTGCGGAACAGGCTCGTCTTCTCGCTCGGCAGGGTCAGGGCAACATCGTCGCTGACCGCGTGCGCGTTGTCGATGGGCAGATGAATGATGTGCCTCGAGATGGCAGAACGATAGGAGAAGTCGCGATGCATGGGAACAGCGTGATGAAAGGGTACTTTGAAAATCCCGAAGCGACTGCTACGGCGTTTGAAGGCGGCTGGTTCCACTCTGGTGATCTTGCGGTGTGCCACCACGACGGTTACATTGAGCTACGTGATCGCAAAAAGGATATCATCATTTCCGGCGGCGAGAATATATCCACGATCGAGGTGGAGCAGGTTATTGCCCAATATCCTGCGGTGTTGGAATGTGCCGTCGTCGCTATCCCCGATGAGAAGTGGGGGGAGCGTCCCAAGGCATTTGTCACCTTGAAACCAGATCAGAGTGCGACCGAAGCGGAGATCATTGCCTTCTGCCGTCAGTACCTGGCGCACTTCAAGTGCCCCGCTTCCGTGGAGTTCGGCGACTTGCCCAAGAACTCTACTGGCAAAGTGCAGAAGTACGTGCTGCGCAGTAAAGAGTGGGGGGAGCACAAAAAGCGTATTCATTAGCCCAGGTGCGCTTGGAAGGTGTATGGCGTGCTTGTCCTGCTCACCAACACGGGAATCCACTTCGTGCCGGGTTCCTCGGAGCAGGGCATCACCCACTTCATCGCGTCCAGAGGATGGGCAAAGATTCACCTGCTTTGGAGAAAAAACGATGTCGTATTCCTCGTCGGACAGAAGAGAGGCCGAATATGAAGCGTCACAAGCTAATTTCTGCGGATGCAGCAGCACGTCTGATTCTGGATAACGATACCGTGGTCACTTCTGGTTTCGTGGGGGTTGGAGTTCCCGAGGAACTCGCTCTTGCCCTGGAAAAGCGCTTTCTGGCAAGCGGGTCTCCTCGCAACCTGACCCTGATCTACGCCGCTGGCCAGGGCGACGGCCAAACGAAGGGGCTGAACCACCTTGCCAGAGAGGGCCTGGTCAAACGAGTCATTGGCGGTCATTGGGGACGGGTCCCCGCGCTCTCAGCACTTGCCCTCCAGAACAAGATCGAGGCTTACTGCTTGCCCCAGGGGGTCATCTGTCACCTCTTCCGTGACATAGCGGCTGGCAAGCCGGGCACGATTACGGCAGTTGGGTTAGAGACCTTCATCGATCCTCGTGTGCAGGGAGGCAGGGTGAACGACGTGACCAGGGAGGAGCTCGTCGAGGTGGTGCATTTGCGTGGACGGGACTACCTCTTCTATCACGCTTTTCCCATCAATGTCGGCTTACTGCGTGGAACCACTGCTGACGAGGAAGGCAACGTGACTATGGAGAAAGAAGCACTCACGCTGGATGTGCTCTCGATAGCCCAGGCGGTGAAAAACTCGGGAGGCATCGTCATCGTGCAGGTGGAGCGCGTCACCACCGAACACAAGTTGAGCCCCAGCGTCGTGCGTATTCCTGGCATCCTCGTCGATGGTGTCGTGGTTGCCAACCCTGAACACCACATGCAGACCTTCGTAGAGAGTTACAACCCTGCCTACACGGGAGAGATCAATATCTCGACTGGCAACATCACTCCCCTGCCTCTCAACATCCGCAAGGTCATCGCCAGGCGGGCAGCGATGTTTCTGAAGATCAATGCGGTGGTGAACCTGGGCATCGGCATACCTGAGGGGGTGGCCTCGGTGGCCAGTGAAGAGAACATTCTCGACCTGATCACGCTGACGGTGGAGCCAGGAGGCATCGGCGGAATACCCGCCGCTGGCCTGAGCTTTGGTGCGGTCGCCAACGCCCAGGCGATTATCGATCAGCCCTGTCAGTTCGACTTTTATGACGGAGGTGGCCTCGACCAGGCTTTCCTCGGTCTGGCTGAGGTCGACGAAGAGGGCAATGTGAACGTGAGCCGCTTTGGGTCTACATTTGCAGGGGCAGGTGGGTTCATCAACATCAGTCAGAACGCTAAGGCCGTCTACTTCCTGGGGACCTTCACCCCTGGAGGAAAGGCGACGATTGAGGAAGGACGACTGCACCTCGTCGACAGCGGCACGGGAAAGAAGTTTGTGCGCAGGGTCCAGCAAATTACCTTCAGCAGTGTCAACTCCCGCCGTCGGGGGCAACCCGTCTACTACATCACCGAGCGGGCCGTCTTCCGGTTGACCGCTGGCGGCTTGGAGCTTGTTGAGATCGCTCCCAGCGTAGACCTCGAACGGGATATCCTGGCACAGATGGAGTTTGTGCCGAAGGTGGCACATCACCTGCGCCAGATGGACCCGTTGATCTTCCGGGAGGCGGTGATGGGACTCCAGCACCGTTCGCTCCTGAGCCTTGAGGATCGTTTGCAGTACCACGAAGCCGACAATGTGCTCTATGTGAACTTCGAGGGATTGACCATTGAGACAGTGGATGATGTCGGGATATTGGCAGTTTACCTGGATCGGCAATACGCCAGTTTCGGCAAACGGTTCAATGTGATTGTCAACTACGATAACTTCCACCTGAACCCGAGCGCTTCGGAGGCGTTCTTTGCCATGGTAAAGCATAACCAGGAGCAGTATTTTCTGTCTTCCACACGCTATTCTACCAATGCTTTTTTCCGTCACCAGCTTGGTCAGCTATTCACCGAGGCTCGTCTTGAGCAGCGGATTTACGGCAGTTTCGACGAGGCCAGGGCACATCTCTAGGGAGGAAAATGAACATGCTCCATATCGATGCTAAGCCTGTTGATCTCAGGCTCTCAACACCTTTCCGTATTGCAAGAGGTGTGCAAAACACGTCGTCCAATGTCATTGTGCAAATACAATATAATGAGCATGTAGGCTACGGCGAAGCTGCTCCCGATGAGTATTACGGTGAGAACCAGGAGACCGTATTGGCCTGTATCAGCACCTTTGCAGGCAACCTGGGCGATGACCCCTTTCTTATCGAGGATATTATGAGCCATCTCGATCATCTCATCCGCCTTAACCCTGCGGCAAAGGCTGCCGTTGATATGGCGCTGTATGATCTGGTTGGCAAAATGCTGAATGTGCCGGTGTATAAGCTCCTGGGACTCAACCCAAAGCATACGCCACATACCTCTTTTACTCTGGGCATCGATACCCCCGACAACATGGCGAAAAAGGCTTTGCTCGCCCGCGACTATCCCATTCTCAAGGTTAAAGTCGGCACGAAACACGATCTTGACAACCTGAAAGCTATCCGTGAAGTCTCAACGGCAACCATTCGCGTTGACGCCAACACCGCCTGGACGCCCAAAGAAGCAATTAAAATGATTAACGCTTTAGCTCCCTATGGCATTGAGTTTGTCGAACAGCCTACCTCACCGCGTAATCTGGATGGGCTGCGGCTCATTCGGGATAACGTGCCAGTCCCTATTATTGCTGACGAGAGTTGCGTGACTATTGAAGACATCCCCAGGTTGGCAGAGTGTGTTGATGGGGTGAACTTCAAGCTTATGAAAAGTAATGGGATAACCAATGTTCTCAAGATGATACACGTTGCACGCGCACACAACCTGCGCGTGATGATTGGTTGTATGATTGAAAGCTCGTTGGCAATTACGGCTGCCGCACACCTGACGCCATTGGTTGACTACGCCGATCTTGATGGACATTTGTTGATCGACAATGACCCCTACGAGGGTGTCAAGGTGGCCAATGGAAAATTGATGTTGCCGAATACGCCTGGATTGGGAGTACGGAAGACCCAAAGCTAACGGTGCGATTTGCAGACCTCATTAGCCTCTTCAGGTTTCACCGTATGTCAGTAGATCCTTATAAGCAAGTTCACGACTTACAGCGAATTTCACGTTTTCTTCAAACCCGTTAGGCCGTCACGGTAAAGAGGTGGGCGATACTTAGACCCAGTCGGCTTGCCCTATGAATGGATTTGATTGCGTATTTGCTATCATTTTCTGATACTGTTGGACTTTCACCTGGCCTGCTGCTATCTTTGAACTCCCTTGAATGAAGGACTCGGCATACTCAGCGACCCACTTCTTCGTCAGTGGTGCAGCCGCTTTCGCATCAGCGAGCGTGTCAAAAGTGCTGACGATGGCCACTTCGTTTTCTCCGGCATCCACGAGAAGGTAGGCTCGAAATCCTGGTACATGGTTGAGGAGGGGAACAAGGCTCTCTTGCACGTGCCGTATCAACTCCTCTTTCGTCCCCTGAATGAGGTTGTATTTGCGTATCACGGTATACATTTCTTGCTCCTTTCAAAGTAAGGGGTGTAGTGGTTACATGGGACGTTCGTTCGCAAAATTGCTCAATTTTAGATTCCTTCTTCGCTTCGTCCGAGCAAGCATGGGGCACTCTGCTTACTATACCACACTAGATAAACCGTTAACCCGAATTTCTCGTTTCCAGTAGATACATTACCGCCATGATCTCACGTCGGAGTTACAAAATGCCTGCCAAGTCTAACAAAGAGATCACAATCGAGGAGTCACCTTTTCATTTTGGCGAAGCTCAGCGTGCCTACCGAGGTTGTTGTGGTATCCAGGCTACGAATCGGCGCCCAGTATCCCGGCTTTGGCGCTTCAAGGGCTCCAGAGACTAGGCCCTGATGGCCCGCGACCCATAGATGTGGTATAGTTAGAGGGTCGAAAGTTCGTCTCACACGCTCTTCAAGGAGAAACTCATGCCCAAACTGCACACCTGTCATTTGCCGGATATCACGACGCTTTTCTGTATCGACATCGCTGTCTCCAACATATCCGAACCAGGAGGTCGGCGATGAGCGAACATTCTGCCTTCACGGTCGAGGAGTGGAGCGTCCGCGAGAGGGGACTCCACCTCGACAACCTGGCGCAGGCCGAGTCCATATTCGCCCTCTCCAATGGACACATTGGACTGCGAGGCAACCTCGATGAGGGGGAGCCGCACGGCCTTCCCGGTACCTACCTGAACTCCTTCTACGAGCTGCGCCCTCTGCCCTATGCAGAGGGCGGATACGCTTACCCCGAGTCCGGGCAGACAGCCATCAATGTCACCAACGGCAAACTCATCCGCCTCCTCGTCGACGACGAACCCTTTGACGTTCGCTACGGTGAGGTCCATGACCACGAGCGGGAGCTCGACTTGCGCAACGGGGTGCTCCGCCGCAGCGTCCGCTGGACCACCCCCGCGGGGCACACGGTCAAGGTCTCGTCCGTGCGCATGGTGTCGTTCACCCAGCGGGCCATCGCAGCCATCAGTTACGAGGTCGAGGCACTTGAGACGCCGGTGCGTGTCGTGGTGCAGTCGGAGCTGGTCGCCAACGAGGCGCTCCCGTCCCAGAGTAAGGACCCCCGCGTGGGAGCCGCGCTCGCGTCCGCGCTCGAGTGCGAGGAGCACCAGGCTCAGGGCGCCACCGGGCTCCTGATCCATCACACCCGGGTCAGTGGACTGCTCATTGGGGTGGCGATGGATCACTACGTCGAGGGGCCACCTGAGATGGTCGTCGCGTCGGAAAGCTCCCCCGATGTCGCCCGCGTGTCCATCACTGGACGGCTGAAGCCAGGCGAGCGGCTGCGCATCGTCAAACTCATCGCCTACGGCTGGTCGAGCCTGCGTTCGCGGCCTGCGATCCAGGCTCAGGTCAAGGCCGCGCTGTCCGCCGCGCGACTGACCGGCTGGGATGGCCTGCTCGCTGAGCAGCGGGCCTACCTGGACGACTTCTGGGCGCGTGCTGACGTCGAGCTGGAGGGCGACCCGGAGATCCAGCAGGCGGTGCGCTTCGGCCTCTTCTCCGTCCTGCAGGCCGGAGCGCGTGCGGAACGGCGCCCCATCCCGGCGAAGGGGCTGACGGGACCCGGCTACGACGGCCACGCCTTCTGGGACACGGAGATCTTCGTCCTGCCGGTGCTCACGATGACCGTGCCTCGCGCCGCCGCCGACGCACTGCACTGGCGCCACTTGATTCTCGATCAGGCGCGGGAGCATGCGCGCCAGTACGGGCTGCGCGGGGCTGCCTTCCCGTGGCGGACCATCCGGGGGGCAGAGTGTTCGGGGTACTGGCCTGCGGGCACCGCCGCGTTCCATATCAACGCGGACATCGCCTACGCCGTGGCCTACTACATCGAGGCGACCGGCGACACGGCGTTCGAGGAGGAGGTGGGCCTCGAGTTGCTCGTCGAGACGGCGCGGCTGTGGCGTTCAATCGGGTACCTCAACGCCGCCACCGACCAGTTCCGCATCGACGGCGTCACCGGACCCGATGAGTACAGCGCCCTCGCTGACAACAATGTCTATACCAACCTCATGGCCCAGCACAACCTGCGCTGGGCGGCAGAGGCGGTGCAGCGCCATCCCGGGAAGGCCCGCGCCCTCGGCGTGGACGCCGACGAGGCCGCCAGCTGGCGCGAGGCGGCTGAGAAGATGCTCATCCCCTACGACGAGCGCCTGGGAGTGACCCCGCAGGACGAGTCCTTTACTGAGCGCGCAGTGTGGGATTTCGCTGACACCACGCCGGACCAGTACCCCCTGTTCCTTCACTTCCCGTACTTTGATCTCTATCGCAAGCAGGTCGTCAAGCAGACCGACCTCGTCCTCGCGATGCTGCTGCGTAGCGATGCGTTCACTCCAGAGCAGAAGGCGCACAACTTCGCGTACTACGAGCCGCTAACCGTGCGCGACTCCTCGCTGTCGGCATGCGTGCAGGCAGTTCTTGCCGCCGAGGTAGGCCAGCTCCAACTCGCCTACGACTACCTGGGCGAGGCGGCGCTCATAGACCTCCACGACCTGCATCACAACGTGAAGGACGGGGCCCACATGGCCTCACTGGCGGGGGCCTGGATAGCGCTGGTCGCGGGGTTCGGTGGCATGCGCTTGCAAAACGGCTCGCTCTGCTTCGCGCCACGGCTGCCGGACGCGTTGGGACGGCTCGCCTTCCACATCGTGTTCCGTGGCTGCCGCCTGCGTGTCGAGGTGAGAGCGAAAGAAGCGACGTACCGCCTACTCGACGGCTCGCCGCTCGTGGTGCGCCATTACGGCGAAGAGGTCCTTCTGCCAGTGGATGGGGCGGTCAGCCTGCCCATCCCACCCGTCCAGGCGGGGCCGCGACCCACCCAGCCTCCAGGGCGCGCACCGGCCGCGCGGGGGGCGCGAGCGCCGTCCACAAGGACACCGGCGTGAGTGGGCTAGCGCGTGCCGCTTGAAGTTGAGTTGTTGGTTCGCTATGCGCACTGGCTGCTGGAGGGCGGCCACGATCTCATCGAGACCGTTCTCCAGCAGGGAAGGGCAATGGACATCATCCGTCCCTCGACCCGCAACTTTCACGAGGCTTTCTCCTGGATGGCAAACCACCCAAATAGACCAGCCATCGCGATCAAGATGCCACATCCCATAAGAATAACTCCGACCGGGAGAAATTGCCCCAAATACCCTGCCAGGGCTACTGAGATGAGGCTGACCCCCGACATGCTGGTGTCAACCACCGCCTGCACGCGCCCCATCATCTCCTTTGGCGTGGCGGCCAGGAGCAGTGGCCCAAAGGCGACAGGAATGCCTCCTTGTGGGAAGGACATGAGGAAGCAGGTGATAAGCCCAGCCACATACCAGCTCTGCAAGGAGTACATGGCGAAACCCACCCCAATAAGGAATGCACATCCACTCAATATCTTCCTGGGTGATATCCGTTTGGAGAGAATCCCCGCAATGATGACGCCAAGCAGGCCACCCAGGCCGCCCACCGCTGTTAACACACCGTAAAATGCGGTAGCCATATGCAGGTTTCTGCTGGCAAACACGATATTCAACGCATTAAGCGCGCCAGCGCCAAGCATGGCGATCAAGGCCATCAGGGTCACCATCAACACCCCACGCGTGACCACGACAAATTTCAAGCCAGCGAACAACTCACGGAGGATGCCGCCAAGGCCGCTGTCGGCCTTTTCGTCCTGTTTCAAGGCATGGGGATGCAGCGCTGCTTTTGGTGCGCGCAAGAGAGCCAGGCAGAACGCGGAGATCAGGTAGGAGACGGCATTCAGAAGAATGGCTTCGACCGGTCCTACGGCGAAGTAGAGGGGCGAGGCCAGGGCCGGACCAAGAATGATCGAGAGGGCGAAGGTCGCCTGTTTGATCGAGGCTGCCCGCATCTGCTGTTTCTCAGCGACGATGACTTGCAAGACGCCTGATTCGGCGGGCATGAAGAAGCGTCCCAACGCCGAGATCAGAAAAACGCTGGCGTAAATGGCCTGGAGCCGCAGGGAAATGGGCGCGAGGAGTGGGAGCGTGGCCGCGACAGCGCGGATGAGATCGGAGATCAGCATGGTCTGGCGGCGATTCCAGCGATCTACCAAAACGCCCGCGAGCGGTCCGAGCAGAAAAACCGGGAGATATTGCGCTGCCAGCACCCCGCTCACGGCCGCCGCCGAGTGTGTGAGCGTGAAGACCCAGATGAATAGCGTGGTACTATAGACAAAATCCCCCAGATTCGAGATGGCCTGCCCGAAAGCCAGCCAGGCAAAGTTCCGGTTGATCAGAAGCCCCTTCCCCGGTGGGATGGAATCAGGCATTGTCTTGAGAGGTGTGGTGATCTCTGTGTGCAGAGTTGCCTCCTGAATGTCACGAGAGATGGTTTCCTGGTGCGTGCGGTTGTGTGGCAGCACGGATGTCTTGCCGTGGTAGTTCTTCGGCCTTTCGGCCAGAAGAGGAGAATTGCGGTAGGTCATGGCTTTCGCCTTCCTTTCTGTGCGTTCTCTCCGTTCCCTCTTGTCAAAGTGCTTCTGAGAGTGTATACTTACTACGAATATACATAAACCGAAATGTAATAGTGAGCTTTATCACTATCAGTATACACAATAATTGTTCGTCTGTCAAGAGGAAAGGAAATTACATGATGATGACATCCGAAGATTCCCCTCATGCACAGCAGACCCAGGAAGCTCTCCGGACGCCGACCGCATCCGAGGTCATCATGACTTTGATCGCGACCTCACATCGCATCCAGCGGGTCTTCAACGCACGCTTAAGCAGGCAGAAAGGCGCGGTCAAGCTCTCTGGCCCACGCCTTCGCCTGCTGATGGCCGTTGAAGAAGTGGGACGACTGCGCATGGGAGACCTGGCCGAGGACCTGGGGATTACCGCCCGCACCGTCACCACCCTGGTCGACGCCCTTGAACGCGAGGGGCTCCTGGCTCGCTTGCCGGATCCGATTGACCGGCGCGCAACACTGCTTGCACTCACTGAGAAGGCGCGAACCCAGTTCGAGCAGGTCCGTAGCCTTCAGATGGAACTGGGTGAAGAACTCATTGCACCACTTGACACACAACAACGGCGGCTTCTCCTCGACCTGCTCAGCCGACTCAATCAAGAGGTGCCCATGGAGGAAGGAGGTCGAGAGGAATGACAAGCAAGGAACAGCCTGGAGAGGCAGAAGAAAGAAAGGTTGGAAACGTATGAAACAATTGCCTGATTGGATGTATCATGCCATTGAGGAATCGTTAACGTGTCAATTCACCAGCGTGGCTGCCAACGGCACGCCGGTCGGACTCCCAGTGATTCTGAATCACTTCGACCCCGACTCGGGAACGCTGATCATTTCTTCCCCCATCGGGATGAAGCGGTTGGAGAACGTGCGCCGACATCCAGAGGTGGCGATGCTCTTCTCGCCGGTTGGAACAGGGAAGGGAGAGCCGTCGCATGTCTTGCTAGTCCAGGGCCGGGCCGAGGTAGACGAAACCGATCCGGAGAACGAGTGGAGACGCTACTTCGCGGGCTGGGCACGACGACACCCCCCCTCGCGCGAGAATCTGTCGAAGATGAGCCAGATGATGCCTGGATACGTTCAGCGAGCCATCATCCGCGTCCGACCGACACGCTTTCTCGGGTGGCCAGAAGGCGATATGCAGCACGCACCTGAAATTGTGGAGGTGAATCAATGATTGAGTGGACAGATGAACTCATCGCGCAGATCGGCTCTTACAGCCGTGCAGCACTCAGCTACCTTGGTCTAGATGGCTACCCGGTCACACTCCCGTTGCCTTTTACCTTTGATCGGGGGGAGCACCGCTTTACGTTCCCGAGGCCCTCGCACTCACCGGCCATCTCAACGGCGGCGGAAGGGTCCCATTCACTGACCCTACTGCGCTACGATCCGCAGGTGGTGAATGAACGCTATCTGCTGTTCTACGGACAGCTAGCCGAGCAGAGTGATGGATGGTCCTTCACCCCTTCACGAGTGGTAAGTCCACAATGGAGAGGAAGGAGAGAAGGATGAAGGTGAGGAGGTATGGAAATTCTTTCTCATTCTCTGAGGGGAAACCCGCCGTCTACCTCAGATTAGAAGATTCTGGGTAGGCGTGAGGAAACGGTTGTGCCGTTTCCAGGAGCACTCTCAATCGAGATTGTGCCATCGAGACTGGCCGCCCGTTCATGCATCGACTGCAATCCAAAGTGTCCTGGGAAGGGGCCAGCCGGGTCAAAACCTTTGCCGTTGTCGCGCACCTCCAGCAACAATTCCTGCTTCTCTTGCAGCAGGCGCAGCGTGACGTTGCTGGCATGAGCGTGTTTCGTGATATTGTGCAGGGCTTCCTGTGCAATGCGGAAGAGGGCATGTTTACTCTCGATGGAAATATCAGGCTCCTCTCCCAAATTGACATCAACGGCCAGGTTGTAGCGAGCGCGCAAGACCTCGGCCCGTTTATTGAGCGCGGCGACCAGCCCTTCGGTCTCCAAGAGCTCGGGGCGAAGTTCGAAGAGCAAGGCGCGTATCTCAGCGAGTCCTACATTGGCGTGTAGAATCACGCGCTCAAGCGCTGCAATGCTCTGTGCAGGCTCCGTTTCCAGTGCTTCGCGGCCAGCGTTGGCACTTAAGCAAATACCATAGAGTTCCTGGTAGACGGAGTCATGGAGTTCGCGGGCCAGGCGCTGTCGCTCCTGGAGTATTGCCTGTGCCTGTGCCTGTTTGACCAGGTAGGCATTACTTTTTCGCACCGTGATATCAGTGAAATAAATCGATATGCCCTCACTTGATGGATAGATACGAACTTCATAGCGGGCAGTGTGGGGTGGATAGTAGACCTCAAAGCTCACGTTCACCCGTTTTTCCGCCGCTTCGCGGCATTGTTGTTCAAATATGGTACCTGGGGCTTCTGGGAAGACGTCCCACATACGGCGCCCCAGCAGATGTTCAGTGGCCTTGCCACTGACATTGCTATGCTTTTGAAGATTGAGGTAAGTAATACACCATTCATGATCAAGTGTAATAAAACCATCCGTGAAGCTCTCAAAAATAGCAGTCGCTTGTTGCCATTCCTCTGCACTGGAGAGGGAAATTCCCCCCTTGTCTTGTAGTTGCATGCTGTTTCACCTTTTATGCTGTTAACAGGAAATGTTCGAAAGCAAAAAAACGGAGGTTTCGTTTATTTCAGTTTCTAGCACGTACTATTATAAAACACATCTTACTAAAGGTAAACAAGATGAATGCGCTGTTTTCGTGATGGTCGATGAGGATGCATGATTGTCGGACAGGTGGTAGAAGTGATAGACTAGAGATGGTAGATATGATAAAGGCTTCAAACGCACTCAAAGGGGAGTTGTGTCCAGAAAGCGAGCGGTAAAGTTGATAGCGTATAAAATTTATGCGGCATTCGATGAGGCAAGCCAGCGTAATACACGTCCACGGAGACTCATCGCGGAGCGGCTGGTGGAACTTGCCGAGAGTGGAGCAGATTTCACCATAGATGATCTCTGGCAGGAATTGCGAGAGGGTGAGCCACGTTTGGGGAGGGCAACGGTCTATCGTTCAGTAGAGATGCTGGTCATTGCAGGTTTGCTTGATCGCATCGAATTTGCCGATGGAACGCATCACTATCGTGTTTGCGGCGATAACCATCACCATCACCTGACCTGCACTCACTGTCATCGTGTCGTTGAAGTAGATATCTGTCTCCCTGTAGATCAGTTTACGGCTATTGGAAACCGCACGAACTTCGATATTGAAGGTCACTCGCTGACGCTCTTTGGCCGCTGCGAAGATTGCCGCGCGCAGGAGGCGAGCCAGGGTACTTCAATATAGGATACGCTCGCTGCGTTGTAGCTTTTTGGCAGTGTCACTGCCCCTCTTTCAGCAATTCCTGCTCAATTCTTGAACGTATCTCGTCACGCACGCGACGATAGACGGCCAACTGTTCATCTTCGCTACCGGTGGCCTTTGATGGATCTTTAAAGGACCAGTGTCGGCGATGAGCAGCGCCTGGAAAGATCGGGCATGTTTCTGCCGCTGTGTCACAGACGGTAATCACATCGTCAAACGGCTCGTCGAGATAGCGATCGAGTTTCTTCGATTGTTGTTTCGAGATATCGATGCCAAGTTCGGCCATAGCCTTGATAGCTAAGGGGCGCACAAATGTAGCTTCGGTACCGGCGCTAAAGACCTCAAATCGGTCGCTTCCCAGCTGGCGTAACAACCCTTCAGCTATTTGTGAACGAGCCGAGTTATGTGTACAGATGAAAAGGACGCGGTGCTTCATTTGGTTTTTTGCCTTTCTTCCATTCAAGTAATCAAGCAGTACTGTTATAATCTATCACTTTGCGTCCTTTTGCACAAAATTCCGTCTCCTTTGATGCAAGCGCTGCATGCATATCGTCGCGCCTTATAATATAGAATGGAAATAGAACAAGTGCAGGCATGGAACCGAAGTAAGGATACATAGCTATGGTTATGACGACGGAGAGAGTCTGGGAAGAATTTCACCCCAAACTCAAGCAGTTCGTGCTTAGACGTATGCCAGATGAACAGAGTGGCGAAGATATCCTGCAGGATGTCTTTTTGAAAATTCATACGCGCATCGATACCCTGCGGAATGAAGAGAAACTCCAGAGCTGGATCTACCAGATTGCCCGCAATGCCATCGCGGATTACTACCGGGAACATAGAGCCACGTTAGAACTTTCAGAAGCGCCGGCTTTGTTGGAAGAGCCTGGAGATGATGATATCGTCAACGAACTGATACCGAGCATCAAAGCGATGGTCGACAGCCTGCCGGCTGATTATCGTGAGGCACTGCTATTGACAGAATATCAAGGACTCACGCAGCGAGAACTCGCGGAAAAGCTTGGCCTTTCTTTATCTGGAGCAAAATCGCGGGTGCAGCGGGCGAGAGAGAAGCTCAAAACGATGCTGTTAGACTGCTGTCATTTCGAGTTTGACCGGCGTGGGAAAGTGATTGATTACCAGCCAAAGTGTGGCTGTTGTGCGAATCATGAAGGTTGTACTGACTGTACGTGAGCTGATGAATAAGCCCGTTGCGTCCTTTTTTGTTTATTACCGTCTCTAGTAGTGTAAATGATAAGATAGCGAGAAAGGGATGGAACGAAGTGTTCTTTATTCGCTTTCTTTTACACAGAAAGGACAACCTTTATGACAACTACTCCAACGAATGATGAGCAGTTGCGCGAGGCCGTACGCGAGCGCTACGGGCGCACCGCTTTAGAAGTATTGAGTGCCAGTGAACCTAGGGCTGCTAGTTGCTGTGGGGCGGATTGCTGCGGCGGGGAAAAGGGCGTAGGTGATGCTGTTAGCAGCGATCTGTATAGTAATGCGGAGCTTGGTGAGTTACCGCTGGCAGCCGCACTTGCTTCACTCGGATGTGGCAATCCGACGGCGCTGGCGGCATTGAAACCTGGAGAAAAGGTACTTGACCTGGGAAGTGGCGGTGGCATCGATGTGCTTCTCTCAGCGCGGCGGGTTGGGCCGACAGGCTTCGCCTATGGCCTGGATATGACCGATGCAATGCTTGAGCTGGCAGAGCGCAACCGCGCTGAGGCAGGGGTAGAGAACGTACGCTTTCTGAAAGGCGTCATCGAAGATATTCCTCTACCAGCGAACTCGGTTGACCTGGTCATCTCGAACTGCGTTATCAATCTATCCGCTGATAAACGACAGGTGCTGCGCGAGGCTTACCGCATCCTCGTGCCTGGCGGGCGTTTCGCCGTTTCCGATATAGTCTTTCAAGGACATTTTCCGCAGGCAATTCGCGCGGACCTCGAGGCCTGGGCCGGTTGTATCGCCGGTGCACTGGAGGAAGAGGTCTACCGGCAACTACTTGCCGAGGTAGGCTTTGCCGACATCGATGTCGAAGTCACACGGCGCTATGCCCTCAACGATATAGCGGAGAGTGGAGCGCAAAGATCCATCGCTGCGCTTTCAGATGAAGAGCGGGCGGAAGTTGATGGAAAATTTGTCAGTGCCTTCATCCGCGCTCGTAAACCTGAAAGGGTGTAGGAGATGATTTTTTTATGTCCAGCATATCGGTGTTGAAAACGCTCTCAACTTGTCCCATCATCTTGATGCGCCAGTGATGCAGGTCCCTCTTCAATGCGTTTCCCCAGTTGATCATCCTGTTGCTCAAGGAACGCCTGCACGCCGGTGCGTACCGTTGGATAGAAGTGTTCGGGTCCAATTCGTTCGGTCAACCCGGCGCGCTTGAGCATTTCCTGCAACGGCTGGCTTGCCCGGGAGATGACCAGGACGATCCCTTTGCGCTCAAGCTCACTCTGGAGTGTGCTGAGCGCTTCAGCAGCGGTCACGTCGATGTCAATAATGGCCTCGGCATCGATCAGCATCCACTTGATAGGGTACTCGGCTGTTGCGATCAACTCTTGCACCCGGCTGAGGAAGTAGTTCGCGTTGGCAAAGAAGAGCGGTGCATCAAACCGATAGACGATCAGCCCTGGTTCTGTTTCACTATTGGTATACGCTTCGATATCCTGGTACCCATCGACTCCCTCGACCAGGCCAAGTACAGCATCATGCGGCCGCGAGATTCGACTGATGACGACGAGCAGCGCGAGCAACACCGCGATCAGGACCCCCGCGAGGATGCCGATGCTCAAAACCCCGACAAGCGTCACCAGTGCAAGAAAGAATTCGACCCGTCGCACACGATATATCTTATACAGAGGCTTAACCTCGATCAGGTTGATAGCAGCCGCGATGATAATGGCTGCCAGCGCAACTTGTGGCAAGCTCTCCAGTAGCCGGGTGAACCAGAGCAGGAAGACTACCAGCAACGCTGCGGCGACGATGCCGACCAGTTGTGTCTTCCCTCCTGCCGCATAATTGACGGCTGTCCGTGATTGGCTGACCGATGCTGGGAAGCCCTGGATACATCCTGATAGGATATTGGCAGCGCCCAGCCCGATCAACTCACGGTTGGCGTCGACCTTCTCTCCTTGCTTCACTGCGAAGGAGCGTGCTGTGAGCACCGAGTCCGTAAACACAATCAGGGTCAGGATGAGGGCTGAGGGTAGGAGTTTCCACGCATCGGCGAAGCTGAAATCAGACAGGCCGAACTGCGGAAGCCCAGAGGGGATCGGACCAACGACGGTGACCCCGTACTTATCCAGTTGGATAAGCGCTGAAAGCATGGTCATAACCACGACCACGATGAGGCCACCGGGGACTTTCGGCGCGAAGCGGTGGAGCATGATGAGGAAGGCGAGAAGTACCAGCCCAATCACGAGCGTCAGCACGTTGGTTTGACCCAGGTTCGTGAGCAGTTCCCCTATCATTTGAAAGAAATTTTCACTCGCGATCTTGATGCCGAAAAGCTTGCCCAACTGGCCTGCGATCATAACAATGGCAACCCCGGTGATGTAGCCTATCAGGATGGGCTTGGAAACGAAGTCGGCAAGGAAGCCAAACCTTGCGAGGCCTGCTACGAGTGCAATCACGCCGACCAGCAGCGCCAGGAGAGACGCTAGTATAGCAAAGCGTAGAGGGCCGCCACCGGCAGCAATAGGCGCAACCGCTGTGGCCACCAGGAGCGCGGAAGAGGACTCCGGCCCGACCATCAGCCGCCGCGAACTGCCAAAAATCGCGTAGCCGATCAGTGCGCCGATGGCTGTATACAGGCCAACGACTGAGGCAACCCCGGCGAGTTCGCCATAGGCCATCCCCTGCGGCACGAGCATGGCAAAGATAGTCACTCCCGCGAACAGGTCAGCCCTCAGCCAGCTTCGCCGGTAGGTGCGGGCAATTCTGAGTCCCGGGATGGCTGTTTCGATAATTCGCAGTGCACTTTCCGTAGACTTTTTCATCATACTACCTCCAAGTCTAGCATGCTTGTCCAGATTTGGATGTTTTGAATGTTGTCGATAGCTGATGGAGCACCTTTATCAGGATTGACAAGCGTACCATCGAGAATGAGCACGCCAGCCTTGTACCCGGTGGTGTTCAAAACCTACATTCTTTACAATTCTTTCATAATTTCTTGAGATTCCCCTGCTATAATGTAATCATGTTAGAGGGGGAATTACTATCTTCTCTTTGCTAATTGAGAGAGAAGATAGAATATTTGTCGATGAAAGCATGAGTGAGAGAACGAGCATACAACCTCATGAAATAAAGTCGAAGCAATAAATTGAGGGGATTGTTCTATGGCAGAAGCATCACAACTCTCGGCAAGTAAGGCGCCAGTAACAAAAAATTCAGTAGGAAAGGTTCCCACAGTCCAACAGGCTCCAAAGAGAGCTTTCGCTCAGAATTCATGGCACTCAAAACCAAGGCGTGGCGTAAAAATTGATGCCATCTTGGGCAGCGCTCTGGAGGCCCTTCAGGCCAATCGCATGCGTTCATTCCTGACCATGCTCGGTGTGATTATCGGCGTGTCGGCAGTTATTGCTGTTGTGTCCTTGACGCAGGGGGTAAATCAGAGTGTTAGCCAGCGGTTCTCCAGCCTGGGCACCAATGTTATTACTATCTCGCCTGGTGCTGCCTCGACCGATGGCGCTCGCGGCGCTGCTGGAACACAGCAGACCCTCACCATGTCCGATGCCCAGGCGGTGGCACAGCTTGACCACGTGGTCGCAATGACTCCTATTCTAACCACGTCCGGACAGGTAGTCTACGGGAACCAGAACTGGAATACGGGAATACGTGGTGTCTACCCCAATTATCAAACTATTCAGAGTTGGCAGATTGCTGAGGGCTCATGGTTTAGTAACGGGGACGAACAGGTGAGTGCCCCTGTCGCTGTGCTCGGACAGACTGTAGTGCAGAATCTTTTTTCCTCCACAGGTACAGACCCAATTGGTCAAACAGTCCTCATCAATAATCAGGCATTCCACGTCGTCGGCACGCTTCAGGCCAAAGGATCGCAGGGCTTTGCAAACGTGGATGATGTCATTTTTGTTCCCTTTGGTGCCGTCAATGAGCGCCTGAAACCCTCTCCTGTCTATGTTGATCAAATCCAGGTGCAGGTCGACGATGTCAACAACGTCGCACAAGTACAGCAAAACATTACTACGTTGCTCAGAACGCGTCATCATCTTAGAGGATCGGCCCCTTCCTCTACAGGTCAGCAATTCGGTGGCGGCAATGTCTTGGGTGGACTAGGTGGAGGAGGCAACGGCGGTAGAGGTTTTGGCGGAGGAGGCAATGGTGGAAGAGGAGGAGGCAACACGAATGGTGGACAACAAACCGGTGGATCAACGACACCAGGAAGTAACTCTTCTTTGAGGGGAGTGCCACAGGCCAATAACTTCCAGGTGTTCAGCGGGAACCAACTGGTCCAGACGGCTCAGCAGAATACTGCCGAATTAGCAATCCTGCTGATAGGTATCGCTGCCGTCTCGCTCTCGGTGGGTGGGATTGGTATCATGAACATCATGCTGGTTTCCGTTGCAGAGCGCACTCGCGAGATCGGTGTACGTATGGCTATTGGCGCGCGCCAGCGCGATATCCGCAACCAGTTCCTGCTAGAAGCTCTTATGCTCAGTGTCATCGGTGGTATAATCGGTATCGTTGTAGGCTTGCTCGGCGGCTTTGGTCTTACCACAAGCCTTGGCTTCCCGTTTGTCTTCAGTATTATCGCTGTTGTTCTGGCATTCGGTGTTTCAGCAGTCGTTGGTATTAGTTTTGGTCTCTACCCGGCGGTTCGTGCGGCAAAACTCGATCCCATTGTTGCGCTGAGGATGGAATGACAAAGCTTGACAACCTGATTGGCTGCTGTATAATGCAAAGTGTTGTAGCAACTATTTGTCTTTTGTGCTGTAAAGGGGTCGGCGCAGAAGAGCAATCTAAATAAGGAAGACCTTATGAACTATTTAAATTGCTAGCTATCCTATCTATTATGGGTCTTCATCATATACCTCTATCAGCAAAATAGATTGAGAGGAGTATGAATACGTATGTCGCCAAACATGCAACAAACTGAAGATCAGGTACTTTCCTTACCTGATTTTAGCGCAATTGCTCCCGAAGATCAGGTAGCTCCATTACCTCCAAGGCCCCCATGGTGGCGGCGACGTAGGGGGATTATTACCATCATTCTCATAGCGCTGCTGATCCTCGCAGGTTTCCTGGCCTTTTTTCTCTATCTAGGCCGCCAACGCCCTATTACCTATCAATTTCAGCAAGCTATCCAGGGGAATTTCTCTCTTACTGTCAGCGCCACCGGTCCTTTACAGAGTGCTATCTATAACCTTGTCTTTACTGGCACAGGCACCATTAGTGAGATTGACGTCTCCGTTGGGCAGACCGTCACCAAGGGCCAGGTGCTCGCCAAACTCAATAAGACCTCCCTTCAGGATGCGGTCAACACGGCTCAGGCAGGCGTCTTATCAGCGCAAACCGGGATGAACACGGCCCAGGCCAATTTGAGCAAGGCCCAGGCACAATCAAACGCGAATGTGCAATCCGCGCAGGTCGCCCTGAACAATGCGCAGGCGAGTTTGAGCACGACACAGACCCAATCGCAAGCCAGCATCTCCGCCGCACAGACGACGCTGAGTAATGATCAAACCAGCCTGAGCCATACCCAAACGCAATCGGCGGCCAACAACTCCGCCGCACAGACGACGCTGAGTAATGATCAAACCAGCCTGAGTCATACCCAAACGCAATCGGCGGCCAACATCGCCGCCGCACAGACGGCGCTGAGTAACGCTCGAACCAGCCTGATTAATACCCAGGCAACGGCGAATGCACAAATAAATCAAGCCGCCGCTCAAGAGACGCAGTCTATTGCTATGTGTACGCCGACCCCGACCACGACTAATCCGTCCCCTACTCCTTCACCCAATTGTGTGCAGTTAGCGATAAGTACATATAACACGGCGGTGGCCCAGGCCAATGCCAGCGTTGTAACGGCGCAGAACACTGTCAACGCGGCGCAAGGCGTGGTCAATAGTGCCCAGAAACAACTCACGGTTACCGAGACGACGTCCACCTCCAACAACGCGGCAGCGCAGGCCAAGGTCACAAATGACCAGCAGTCGGTAACCTCAGCGGTGGCCCAGGCTAGCTCAAGTAATACGACCGCGCAGAACACTGTCAACGCGGCGACGAGCGCGTTAGCTACGGCGCAGGCCAACGCCAACGCCAGTGTCACCACTCAGCAAGGGATGGTCAACACGGCCCAGAGCACGTTGCAGACCAATTTGGTAGCGCTTCAGACCGCGCAGCACAACCTGGCCAACGCTACGCTCCTGGCGCCACATGATGGCATCGTTACCACTATCAATGGCACGGTTGGTGGGACCCCTGGTGCTCCTGCGAGCGCTTCGGCGACTTCGACGACATCGGCCAGTGGGAACACCTTTATTCAGATTGCGGATATCTCAACCTTGCAAGTGCTGGCCGCCGTGAACGAGTCCGATACCGCCAATCTCAAGGTCGGAGATCCCGCACGGTTCACGGTCAGCGCTTATGGCAACCGGCTCTTTACGGGAACGGTCAGTGCCATCTCGCCTATTGGGCAGACGGTCTCCAATGTCGTGAGCTATCCTGTTACCATCGATGTGAAGAAGGATGACTTGCAGAACACGAACCTGCTGCCTGGGATGACAGCCAGTGTCACCATCGTGGTGGTACAACGCCCCAACGTGGTGCTTATTCCAGTCACCGCGATAAACTTTGCGCGCACCGCCACCGGCACCGTCAACGGCATTCCCCCGCTCATTACCACGCAACAGGCCAGCGCTGCGTTGGCTCAGGCCCGTCAGATGCGCACGGAACTGCTTAACCAAAATCCCGCGGTCGCACAAGACAATCCCATTCCGGCCTATGTCCTTGAACAACCAGCTGGTCGAACCGCTTTCATAACTGTTCCAGTTGTGTTAGGATTAACTGATGATACCTATTATGTAGTGCTGCAGGGACTTTCGCCTGGCGACATTGTCGTTGTCGGTGCGCAGCGTGGCTAGCGCATAGCGTAGTATGCACTCGAGCGCAGTCGTAGTGTGAGTGTGGAGGCAAGCCCCGCTGGTAATTAGACGTGAAATTAAGAAAATATACTTTGATGAACGATGACTCCGGGTTGCTAGAAGATAGTGATCAAGTACCATCTTCTCAAGCTAGCTCGTCTGGTACAGATCCAGATAGCTTAGATCAACAGCCAACCGTGACGGATCAAACTGGTGCCAATCAAAGCTCGCATGTTATCCAGAACCTGGCAACTATCCCTCAAAGGGCTGTTGCCAGGCCAGAAGAAGCCGATACTATCCTGACCTCTACCTCTACACCCATTGTCGATGTACGCAATCTGGCAAAGACCTATATTATTGGCCGGACGCGTATCCGTGCCCTACAAGATATCTCGTTGAAAGTTTACCAGGGAGAGTTCGTCGCTGTTATGGGGCCTTCTGGCTCAGGTAAATCCACCTTCATGAATCTCGTCGGCTGCCTGGATCGCCCAACACAGGGGGAATACTGGCTGGCTGGCAAGCTTGTCAGCAGCTTGTCGAATGATGAGCTTGCCGACATACGCAACCGCCAGATTGGGTTCGTCTTTCAGGGCTTTCATCTGCTCAGCCGCTCGAGTGCGCTCGGCAATGTGCTCCTCCCGATGGTCTATGCAGGGGTTTCCAGGGAAGAGCGAGAGCGTCGTGGTCGTGGCGTGCTGCGTCTCGTCGGGCTTGGAGATCGCATGGACCACAAGCCGTCGGAACTCTCAGGTGGACAGCAACAACGGGTGGCGATTGCGCGGGCCCTGGTCAATGGGCCAGCCTTGTTGTTAGCCGACGAACCTACGGGTAACCTGGACAGCCGCACCAGTCTGGAGATCATGGCTGTGCTGCAAGCGTTGAATGAGCAGGGTTTGACGATTCTGATGGTTACCCATGAACCAGATATCGCAAGATTTGCAAGGCGCCAGGTTGCCTTCCGCGATGGACTTATTGTGCGCGATGAGCCGGTTCTTACACCTGGCTCAGCCAAAGAAGAATGGACGAAGCTGCTGAAAAAAGCCGCTGCTGAGCACAAGGTACAGGTGACGGAGGAAAGGTGACAGAGGAATCCAGGACGACGTTGTCTTCGTTCCTTAAGGTGGGCACGGGCAACAGCCAGGATGCGCTCGTAGATAGCTTGCTCCCTCTTTGAACTTGTATCTCTATCAAACGACAAATGTCAACATGATTGGTGTGCCGACGAAAAAAATTAACAACCATGGATCATACCAAATGGTCCCTAACCAATACAAGTTCAATTGCACAGAATAGGGAAATTTAAGGAGTGTCATAAGGGCTAATACCCCTCCAATGATCAAAGAACCCCCGTAAGCCAGTCCAAGTGATTCGAGGGATTTTTTAACACTCTGTATACCAACCCCAAGAAAGTACCCCATGGCAGTCAACACTATCACGGTCACGAGATAGCGAAAAAAATTAGCAGGAACATCTATAAGACTGCTAAAATTTGTAAATTGTGGGGTTATCGCTCCAGCCAGAGAAAAGGATACGAGAAAAAGAAAAACTGCAACACCTTGAATTAACAATTTTCCAAATTTCATGAGCTACTCCTTGCCAGCTGGCATGTCTCGTGAGATGCCTCTGTTGTATCTCTCTAGACGTCCACCTCCAGCTAATGGTTTGCGGTATGTAGGTACACGGCTACTATCAGTATAACATGGTAGGGAAGGGCGACATGCACTACCCAAAGGAACATGTCCTAAGATTTCCTTATTTACTGCCTTATGGGTGCTACATATAGCAGCTTCATGCAAGCTGGCAGAAAAGAATTTGAGATGGCTAGAAATTTCATTTAATGTGCGGTCCATCCGCAGTCGATTACTTGCGCGCTGCCAGTAATACCGCTGGCAGCATCGGAGCAGAGATAGGTGACCAGGTGGGCAACTTCTTCAGGCTCCAGAAGGCGGCGAATGGCTCCTTCGGTCACCATGATCTTCTCCACCACTTCGGACTCGGGGATACCGTGAACTCGGGCCTGATCAGCAATTTGCTTCTCAACAAGCGGGGTTCGTACATAGGATGGGCAGACTGCATTACAGGTGACGCCATATTCTGCGCCTTCCAGAGCTGTCACGCGCGTGAGACCGAGCAGGCCATGCTTGGCCACGACGTAGGCGGACTTAAACGGCGACGCTCGCAGGGCATGTACCGATGCAATATTGATCACTCGTCCCCACTTCTGCGCGTACATGCCTGGTAGAACAGCTTTGGTTAACAGAAAGGGGGCTGTCAACATAATCTCGAGAATCTGCCGCCATTTCGCCTCTGGAAACTCTGTGATGGGCGCAACATGTTGGATTCCTGCATTGTTCACCAGGATGTCTATCTGTCCCTCTGCCGCTGTGGTCTGGGCCACTAACTGTTGAAGATCTTCTCCGTTCGTCATATCGGCCTTCTGGAAACGCGCTCCAGGTAACTCTGCTGCGATGGCCTGTCCCTGTTCGACGTCGATATCACAGCACGTCACCCGGATCCCTTGCTGTGCAAAATCACGAGCAATGGCCAAACCAATACCAGAGGCGGCACCTGTTACCAGGGCAATCTTGCCTTCTAAACTTGTCATACAAACAGTTCCTTTTTCAACTACCCAGAGTGCCGCTTTAGAAACTCTAAGGTCGTCTGGTTAAACTCGTCTACCTTCTCATAAATCAGCGCGTGGGCACATCCCTCAAAAATCACGAACTCGTTATGTTGAATGTTCTACTTCATCGTTTCAGCAAAACGGGTTGACGTGACCACATCGTGCTGCCCAAAAGTGATGTGTGTCGGCGCTTCGATCTTCCCAATAGGTTGTTCTCCTGGCATTTTACCATATGCACATGCCGACAGTATTACCTGTCCAGAGCTTGTTCTACAATGAACAGTGCGATCTTATCACGGGAACTTTTGGAAAGCGGGAAGCGTCTCCTTGGAGATGACGGTTTTGTTGTATGGGAGCACGGATGCCAGTTTTGGCGTGGCTTCCAATGTCACGTGCATGCCGCCTTTGGGACGTAGGGTTACGCGCGGCTGGATCACAACAGGGAAGCCAGGTACCAGGCGCGGCGTGAAGCGCTGAAGAATGCTCGCCACCAGCAGTTTTGTCTCTATTTCTGCAAACGGCATGCCGATGCAGATGCGTGGGCCTCCACCAAAGGGGAAGTAAGCCCCCTGAGGAACCTTTTGCCCACTGGCCGGGTCCCAACGCTCCGGGCGGAAATTCTCAGGGTCGCCCCAGATGTCCGGCAGGTTGTGCGTTACCCACTGGCTGATCAGCGCTACGATGTTGGCTGGGAAATGGTAGCCATCGAGATCGAACGCCTCAATAGCGCGCCGTCCCTGTAGCCAAGCGGGCGGATAGCAGCGCCAGGATTCGTTGATGACCCACTCCAGGTACGGTAGATTTGGCAGGTCAGCAACTGTAGGCGTGCGGCCTGCCAGCACCGTCTGAATTTCTGCCAGCAATTTATTGTAGACCGTGGGATGTTGCGAGAGCAGGTAGAAGGTCCAGCTCAATGTATTCTGTGCGGTCTCATGTCCAGCAGACACGAAGGTCAATACCTGATCATGTATTTGCTTATCCGTCATGGTGTTGCCCTCGTCCTGGGCATCCAGCAGCATGGAAAGCACGTCTCCTACGTCACCGCCCTCCGCGCGTCGTTGCGCAATCAACTCGTAGACAAAGTCATCAATTGTGCGCGTGCCGGCTTGTCGCTTCCGATTCTTTGCGAGGGGAAGGCAGCGCTCTAATTTGGCCAGCGCGCTAAAGCGCCGTTGAGTATTGTTGATCACATCATTAAAAGCGTGGCCCAACGTGGTAGCCTGAGCTGGAGAATCAATGTTGAAGAGCGACTTGAGAATGATGCGTAGCGTCAACTGCTGCATGCTCTGGGCTATATCAATCTCTGTGCCAGCCTGCCACGTTTCTAGGATCTCTTGCGTAAACTGCACCATAACGTCCGCGTAGCCTTCCACGCGCTTCTTGTGAAACGCGGGCTGTACGAGACGTCGCTGCTGGCGGTGAAATTCGCCATCGGAGGTGAGCAGCCCATTGCCGAGGAAGGCTTTCAAGTTAGCGCCGGTGCCAAGATTGGGCTTAATAAAATTGCGTGGATACTCCATCAGAAAGTAGCGTACATGCTCTGGACGGAAAAATGCTACCACTGTTTCATTGCCCAGACGCAGGCGCGCCATACGCCCATATTGCTGCTGTGTCTTGCGCATGAATGTGAGCGGATCACGCTGAAATTGTAAAACATTGCCTATGATCGGTAACGCTTTAGGTCCTGGCGGTAATGGTGTTGTATGCTGCATAGTTTGTCCTTGTCCTTGAGGCGCAATGATGCAATTTAACAAATTGATCCAGGAATCTGTATGGGTGACAGCACTGTCATGCTGAGCACATTCGCTCCGCTCAGTGTCAACTCCGCGAAGCATCTCGCTGCCCAGTGCGACAGACCCTTCGCTGCATGGGCAAGGGATACTCCTTTCCTTCTGTTCATGCGCTATGAAAAACAGCATACGAAATAAACGACGGTCAAATCGCCACGAATGATCTCATGCGAGCAACCATAAAGGCGTGCCACTCCATGCGCGCCTACAGGATGCGGCGACGTTTATGCTCTCTTCACCATTGATAGACGAGAGACAGGCGTAATTCGGCGCGGGCATGGTTAGCGATATAGGTGACCTGGGTGATAAGCCACTCGGACCGCCGGGCAAAAGTATTGCTCGTAAAAAAGATTGCGAATACTGCTCTATCGAAAAGTATAATGTTCAGTGAGGCAAAGTACAAGGGGATGATTTCTATATTTCTATAGATGAAATATCCTTGGGGAGCAGGGTCAGGAGAAGGTATTTCAGATAGTGAGTATCTCGCTCCATTGCGTGGTGAAGCGCGCCGAAAGCCTGGATTGTCGCATTTTCCAGGAGCGGGTGATACCCTGCACTGCAAAGAAGAGGGTATCGCGGCCATAAATCTTGTTGATGGCGTCCACGATATGCATCAGCCGGGCCTGCCTATAGTAGTTATACAACGAAAATTCACTGAAGAGGTCAGGTTGTATACCCTCTCGCGGGACAATTTTCGTGAGGTATACCCCGGCCTTTTTATAGTTATAGCCGTCTTTATACATAGCTTTCAATGCGTTGAGCGCATAGCGTATAAGCTCAGGGGTAAAGGCCGTGGGGTAGGGAATGCGCAGTGAAAAGGAATTGGAGTATTGAGGACTATCCTTCTTAAAGGCATTCGTTCGTACGAACACAGTGATACACGAGGCCAGGGAGTCCTGGCTGCGCAGCTTTTCCGCCGCCCTGGCGGTGTATGTTGCGACCACCTCTTCAAGCTCCTCGAGGCGTGTGACGTCTCTCCCAAATGATTTAGAACACATGATGCCTTTTTTGGCAGGGCGTTGTGTCTCAAGAGGAATGCAGGCTGTTCCCCGTAGTTCTAAGACGGTGCGCTCGCCCACTACGGTGAGATAGCGCCGAATCCACTTTTCATCGGCGTATTTTAGGTCTTTCGCATGAAGGATGCCATGATTCATAAGGAAAAGGCTATATTTGTAGCCAATGCCCCATACATCTTCAATGGCAACGTTTGATAGCAGCTCGTCCATTGCTTGATCCGAGAGTGTGGTCAGGTCGAGAACGCCGTCATGGTGTGTGTCTTTTTTCACGGTTTCATTGGCGATCTTGCATAACGTTTTGGTGCTGGCGATGCCAACAGAAACCGGAATACCGGTGAGCTGGAGGACTCTTGCCTTCGTGACGTGCCCAAAATCTGTCAGGTCATCGATGTTCAACTCCGAGAGGTCAAGAAAAGCTTCATCTATCGAATATACTTCTACCCTGGGAGAGAATTGAGCCAGAACGTTCATGACTCTGGCGCTCATATCAGCATACAGGGAGTAGTTACTTGAAAATACCCGAATGTTGTGCTTTTTGATAAGCTCCTCGCACTCAAAGACAGGCTGGCCCATTTTGATACCCAGTTTTTTCGCTTCATTGCTCCTGGCAATGACACACCCGTCATTGTTGGAAAGGACGATAACAGGTTTATTTTGAATTGATGCGTGAAATACCCGTTCGCAGGAGACATAGAAGTTGTTGCAATCCACCAGCGCATAGATGTTCTTTTTCATACCACCTTATGAATGCAATAGGTCACCACGCCCCAGACATAGAAATCGGCTGTGTCGTCGACACGTATTGACGGATAGAGAGGGTTCTCTGGAACGAGGTAAGCTGCATCCTCTTGCTGAGAGAGTCGCTTGACGGTAAATTCCCCGTTGAGATAGGCCATCACAACGGAGTTATTCCCGGGGTCTTGTGCTCGGTCAACCACGATGATATCACCATCACAGATAGCGGCATTCTTCATGGAGTCACCAGAGACTCTGACATAAAACGTGGCCGCGGGGTGAGCAATCACCAGTTCATTCAGGTCAAGAGGCGCTTCAACATAATCGTCAGCGGGCGAGGGGAATCCGCAAGGGACGCGCCAAAGAAATAGAGACACGCGGTAATCGTTCATATGTTCTTCTCTCGTGCAGACGAAATATACTGGAAGGGCGACCCAGTCGAGAGGTTGTCTACACAGGGTAAAAATAAGGATAATTTAGGACATACGTTCTGAATTATCTCTGAGAAGAGTATACTCAACTTTAAGCAAGCAGTCAATATTATTCTGAAGTAAAAGAGAAGTGAATGGTGTTTTTAGAACAAATGAACGAAAGAGATCATCTTTTTTGTGTATGGGAAAACATGAATTTGCGAACTGGCGTCATTACAGCAAAGTGAGTTACAACCCTGCTGAAAAGAAGAACGTATGAAAAGATAGAGTTGGTACGTATTTATTTTGCAATTAAGGTTACTGCTACAGTAAATGGGTGAGCAAAAATGGAGATAATACAATTTCGGGACCGAACTGAAGCGGGTCAACTGCTAGCAGCACAATTGGCAACATACGTCGATCGCCCGGATGTGTTGGTGCTGGCACTGCCACGTGGTGGTGTTCTGGTGGCTTTTGAAGTAGCCAGGGTACTGCATGCGCCGCTAGATGTCCTGGTAGTACGCAAACTGGGTGTCCCTGGACAAGAAGAACTGGCGATGGGTGCTATCGCGTCAGGTGGGGCACGTTTCCTCAACGACGACGTGGTGCAATTTCTGGGGATTTCTGACGAAGTGATCGACCAGGCCGCGGAACACGAACAACAGGAGTTGGAGCGGCGCGAACGCCTCTATCGAGGGGATCGCCCTGCCTGTGATGTACACGGTCGCACGGTTATCCTCGTGGATGATGGGATTGCAACCGGTGCAACGATGCACGCGGCTTTGGTAGCAGTGAAACAGCAGCAGCCTGCCCGTGTCATCATTGCTATTCCAACGGCCGCTCCCTCAACGTGTGAGGAGTTTGCAGCAGAGGGGGACGAGGTTGTGGCAGTTATCAGACCGGAGCCGTTCTATGCAGTTGGTCTCTGGTACGAGGATTTCCCGCAAACGAGCGACGAGGAGGTACGTGATCTGCTCGAACGAGCCAGGCAAGAGCAGCAGTCAGCCTCCTCACCTCAGCAAAAGCATCCGCAGCCAGACAAAAAGCGCCTGGATCAGTCGGATGGCGTCCTCTGCTCCTTCAACGAGTAACTGGTGGATATTATTTGGGTTATGGAAGCAAAAAAGGAGTTTAGTAGACTGGGCCTCCCTGGGTATCATTTGCCAGGGATGCTCGCCGGGGAACGGAGCGTACAGGCAAGTCTTCTAGTTCTGTAGAGCCTTCGGATTCTTCGTAGTACATTTCTAGCTCTTCTTCGCCTTCTTCCTCTGGTATCTCCAGGCTTTCGAGGCCTTTATCGATACTGAGGATGGTGCGGCTGATGTCCATTTCAATACTTGCCAGGTGATCCTTCAGATTGCGCAGTGTTTCCGCGACGTAATTATCCGCTTCGTTTTTGAGTTGTTCACCATGCTCTTCTGCCTGCTCAGTGACCGAGTGAGCCCGCTCTTCGGCCTGTCGAACAAGCTCTTGCGAACGCGCTTCAGCGGCACGCAGCAGGCCTTCTCTGTTCATAGCACGCTCGGTTTCTTCGCGCGCGCGGGTTAAGAGGGTGGTAGCGTCGGCCTGCGCTTGTGCGAGTATGCGCTCTTTCTCCTGGATAATGCGTCGTGCCTGCTTGATTTCGTCGGGTATGGAGGTGCGCATTTGATCGACAATGTTGAGGATATCCCCCTCCTTGATGAGGATCTGGTTGACCAGTGGCATTCTATGGCTGCTGGCAATGAGATTATCCAGGCGATCTACAAGATAGAGTATATCCATTGTTCTCCTGCCTTTCCCGACTATAGACTGCTGACTTCTGATTGTACAGGCACTTTCCCAGCGCAGTGGTTGGCGAGAGGCGTTTCTCACCGTGGATCAAACGATAGGTAAAGGTAAAGTCAGCAGGTTCATGGTGTATTACGGACTCAGTTTATGTTGCAACGCTTTCATGACAACGGGAGGAAGCATATCGGTGACATCCCCTCCCATGCGAGCAACTTCTTTTAGCAGAGATGAGCTGACAAAGAGTTGCTCAAGGTTGGTCAATAAGCAAAAGGTTTCGATTTCAGGTGCGAGTTTACGATTCATCAGCCCCTGCTGGAACTCGGCCTCAAAGTCGTTGGGCGAGCGCAGTCCCTTAATG
>Ga0209159_1000682_pt1 | contig 29335 bp, 31 predicted proteins | sample GraSoiAngelo_144_FD_185901 | JGI IMG/M metagenome (GOLD analysis project Ga0209159, IMG submission 185901) | Grasslands soil microbial communities from the Angelo Coastal Reserve, California, USA - 14_1009_02_40cm (SPAdes) (version 2) | ecosystem: Environmental > Terrestrial > Soil > Grasslands ...
CTGGGAAAAATTCTCTGAAAACCTTCGCGCTCAGATAAAGCTTCGACGGGTCCTGATAATTACGAATCGTCAGCGTGTCGGTGTAATAAGCATTTTTCAGCTTCGATTCGACTTCTTTGATTTTGTCTTGCTCCACGAGGAGGAAATCGGCGTCAAGGTTTTGAGGCATGTTGCCGTGCTCGTAGTAGCCGACATTTGGAAAGTCGCCGAGAATCCATGGAAGGGGATAAACGCTCGACCGAATCAAATGCCCGGTCAGTTGATAGTAGACCGGATTGCGTTTTGCCAATTGCAACAGCGGCTTGGTTAATTTGTAGATGTCATTGTAAGTCTGAACATACACGTAGGGCTCAGTATCGGTGGTGCAACGGAAATAGTTCAGCCAGATTGTAGATCCCAGCGAAACGCACAAAAAAAGGGCTGACACAACATATGTTGCACGAAGAAATCTGGGAGGAATAAGCAGGACCGCCGCGCCAAACGTAAATAGGAAAGGCCAGATAAAGCTGATGATGCACCACGGCGTCTTGTAGTTAACATAGCTGTACGCAACTAGGGTGCCGATGCTGTAAATGGCGAGGTAACGCAGACTGAAATTCTTGAAGCTCTGGCAGAACAAACAGAGAACAATGCCGGCAAGCACTGGCAATTCGTAACCCAGGTAATCGGCCCTTCCTTTTTCAAAAGACGGCGCCATTAATTTCAGCCAGTAGTACCACGGTTTTTCATGACCGTGACCTTGCTCGCCGGTGGCAAACCAGGGTTTGTATGCCTGCCAAATTCCTTTTACGCCGCTCCAGTGAAAGAACGTTCCCGAGTAAAAGAAAACGATAATTGCGATCCCGACTCCACTGACTATGGCAAGATCGACATAGGTCCACGTTTGCCGGGCCGGCTTCGCGTCGGGGGGGGGATTGAGTTTGTTTGAGATCATCAGAGCCGGAATCGCAAGCGCCGCGCAGCCGAGATGGATGATGTAAGTCTCTTTCGACAGGATCATGCCAGCCACACCCATCCCGGCGTACCAGAGGTAGTTCGGCGTCCCAAATTTCCAGAGACCGAGCAGGCCGAAGATAAACATCATTGAGAAAAGCACCAGCCAGACTTCGTGGATTGAATAGCGCCCGTAGAAAACGAAGGCGGGCGATACCGTCATGGCAAGCGCGGCCATTCGGCTGACCGTCCTTCCGACAAGCGCCTCAAATTTCAGGGTCAACCAAACGCAGCCGATGCTCACCAGCACAACCGGTAAGCGCAACGCCCAAACATTTCGACCAAACAAGCTTTCCGAAAGCAGCAGAACATAAAAGTGAAGGGGGCCATGATAATTGGTGGGATCATATTTGTAGTAACCATTCTTGACCAGTTGATCGACAAACCAGCCGTTGATCCCTTCGTCAAAATGCGGTGGCTTGATACCCAGCCAAAAAAAGCGCAGCAAAACAGCTAGCCCGAGGATCAGCCATGGCGTCCAGCCCGCTGCTGCAAACCGCGTTCTCCACGTCTCCAGTTGATCGCGGAGCAGCGGAAAATCTGCTAATGCGTTTTCTTCCGTTTTGATTTCAGTTTTCAGAATTTCTCTCACAAGGCGCACAAAGATTCGCAACGTTCGACCATCAGACCTTTCTCGCGGAGCTCATGCGCGAGCACCACTTGTTATGAATCACAAAGGCAGCATCAAGTATCTGCTTCGGAAATTCATTCTCGGTCAGCCGTTGACCTTTGTTACCGTCATGTCTTTTGCGTGACCGGTGATGCTTGACGTCTGCTGTGTCGCTGCTAGTACGCGCTGCAATGCGCATTCTGGTGACGGGCGGCTGCGGCTTCATAGGGAGCAACTTCATTCGGTATATTTTGCAGCATTACAAGCCCGCGTACGTGACCAATGTCGATGTGCTTACTTACGCGGGCAATCTCGCCAATCTCGCCGGCGTGGTCGAAGAACATGGCGAACGCTACGAGTTTTTCAAAGCCGATATCGCCAACGCCGACCAGATGGACGCGCTTATGACTGAGCATCAATTTTACGCGGTCATCAATTTTGCCGCCGAATCGCACGTTGATCGTAGCATCAATTCACCGCTTAATTTCATTCACACGAACGTTGTCGGCACGAGTGTGCTGCTCGATTGCGCGCGCCGCCACGGAGTGCAGCGCTTCGTTCAAATTTCGACAGATGAGGTCTATGGCTCGCTCGGCGCCACTGGCAAATTCACCGAGCAATCGCCCCTCGATCCGAGTTCACCGTATTCGGCTAGCAAAGCCGGCGCCGATCTTCTGGCGCTCGCCTCGTTCAAGACGTACGGCCAGGACCTGCTGGTGACTCGTTGTTCGAATAACTACGGTCCCTACCAATTCCCGGAAAAACTGATTCCGCTCATGATCATCAAAGCGATGCGCGACGAACCGCTCCCGGTCTATGGCGACGGTATGAACGTGCGCGACTGGATCCACGTGACCGATCATTGCGCCGCCATTGTGGCCGCGCTCTTCGAAGGTCAACCGGGATCAATTTACAACTTTGGCGGCGACGGCGAGATGGTAAATCTCGATGTTGTGAAACTGATTCTGCAAAGACTTGGAAAACCAGAGAGCTTGATCTCGTTTGTGACTGACAGACCCGGGCACGACCGCCGGTACGCGATCGATTCCTCGTTTGCCGAAGGGAAATTAAACTGGAAACCGCGCCGCACTTTCAAAGAAGGCCTCGAGGAAACTATTCAATGGTACATCGACAATCAATCCTGGTGGCAACCATTGCTCGAGCGCACGGGACGATATTGAACTGTAGCGGCGATCTCTGATCGTCGCTTGATAAAACCGGCGGTCAGAGACCGCCGCTATAGAAGGATGAAAATTGTCGTCATTGGCTCGGCTGGCCGGCTCGGAGCGGCGCTTACGCGCGAATATCAGAACAAATTCGCAGTCACCGGCTTCAATCACGCGCAGCTCGATCTCTCGGATTTTGATGTAATTCGCGAGAAGCTTCGTAGGACGGCTTTCGATGTCCTGATTAACGCCGCCGCGTTCACCAATGTCGATCTTTGCGAGACGGAGCGCGATCAGGCGTTTCGCATCAATGCTGAGGCGCCCCGCGTGCTCGCCGAAATTTGCCGCGAGAAGAACGCGAAGCTTATTCACTTCAGCACGGATTACGTTTTCGATGGTGAGAAGCGCAAGCCGTACACGGAAGAAGATGAAGCGAAACCGATCAGTGTTTATGGCGACTCCAAGCTGGCCGGCGAAAAGAACGTGCTCGCCGCGCAAGGCGGCCATTTGATCATGCGCGTCTCCTGGGTGTTTGGTCCGGACCGGCCGAGTTTCATCGATGCGATGATCAAACGCGCTCGCGAAGAGGAGTATATCGAGGCGATCGCGGACAAATTTTCCACGCCTACTTACACGTTGGATATCGCTGAAATGCTGCCGCGTTTTTTTAATGGCAACGTCGAAGGCGGTATTCTGCATTTCGCCAACGCCGGCGAATGCAGTTGGCAGGAATACGCGCAATGGGCGCTTGACTGCTGCCAGGCATTCAGCGTGCTGGTCAAAGCGAAAACGGTCGGCGCTGTGAAATTGAAAGACATGACCCGCTGGGTGGCGCGTAGGCCAGCTTATTCGGTCCTTTCAACCGCAAAATATACCAAGCTGACTAGTGCATCACCGCGGCCTTGGCGCGATGCCGTTGCTGACTATATTAGGCGCTCCTATTGTAAAGAATGAGAGCTCAGATCTTCGTCTTCGCGTTATCGATCGTTATTTGCGCCAAGGCACAGGCCGAATTGAAGTGGGAGCAGACCACGATCGAATTGCGTCCAACGCCTGCCGACAAACAGGCGATCGGGCATTTCAAATATCAGAACATGGGCGACAAATCCGTCCACTTTAAATCGGTGCGTACCTCGTGCGGTTGCACGGCTGCGCAAACTCAGAAGGACGAAGTGCCGCCCGGAGACAAAGGGGAGATCACGGCCACCTTCAACATTGGCGATCGTACCGGGACGCAAGTGAAGACGGTGACGGTGGAAACCGACGATCCGGCGAGCACCACCACCGTATTGACTTTGAAGGCGGTCATTCCCCAGCAACTGGCGATCACGCCTACGTTCGTGTTTTGGCAACAAGGTGAAGCGCCTAATCGCAAGACGATCGGGGTGAGCGCAGCCAAAGATTTTCCGGTGAAACATTTGAAGGTCGCTTCATCGAGTCCGGATTTTGAGGCGAAGGTTTCAGAAACAGGCAACGGCCAGTTCAAAATCAGTGTGCAACCCAAGGACACGAAGCAGCCCTTCGCTGCGACCTTGACGATTCAACCGGAAGGTTCGCCGAAGACATTTTACGCCACTGCGCGCGTCACTACGGCGCCGGCCATCAATAGCCGGTGAAGTCTGCACTGGTCTACCAGACGCTCGTTCTCGCGGCGCTTGCGCTTGTTCCCGGAATCGGGGAGGCGCTCTATTTTCACGACAAAATTTCGTGGCGCTCCTCTATTCCGGCGTCGGAAATGGTCAGCGTGGAACAGGCGCGCGCGTGGGGCGACAGTGCCATCTGGGTCGATGCGCGCCCGGACGAAGATTTCGCGCACAATCATGTGCCCGGAGCTTTCTCCTTGAACGAGGACCGCTGGAATGCGCTGCTGCCGCAGTTTCTGGCGGCGTGGTCGCCGTCGAAAAAGGTTGTGGTTTATTGCAGCAGCCTGAACTGCAATGCCAGTCGCGAAGTCGCGCGCCGTTTGCGTGACGAGGCGCAACTCAAAAACGTCTTCGTCCTTGAAGGTGGCTGGGAAGAATGGCTCAAGAAGAAGTGACGAGTGATGAGTAACCAGTGACGAGCGCCACATTCAACCTGAAACTTCGAACTTCGAACATCCTCTGGCGTATTGTCGATCTTATCGTCGGCGGAATTTTCATCTATGCGGGCGCGCTCAAAATGTTCGATCCAGTTCGATTCGCCAGCGACATCGATAATTACAAAATTCTTCCATGGACGATCGGCGTCGCACTGGCGTTTTATGTGCCCTGGCTGGAAATTTTCTGCGGCATCGCGCTTGTGCTCAGATTCCTCTATCGCGGAGGATTGTCGATCTTGACCGCGCTGGTTCTAGTCTTCACGCTCGCGACTGTCGCTGCGAAAGTTCGCGGCCTCGATATCACCTGCGGCTGTTTCGGTCATGCCAGCCAACATTGGAGTTTCCCCGCTCACATCGCGACCAATCTCGCAATTCTCGCCGCCCTGCTCGCGCTTTGTTTTCAAGCTGCGGCTAAACGAAAAGCTGCTCATTAGCGGTCCAGAGATCCACCTCGTGGACGCGCGGAGTCCATTTGGTCTGCGAATACTCGATGGAGTGCGGTGGGCTTCACATCATGAAATGGTTACTCGCTTTCTTGAAAGGCCAGTGGCTGAAGCATCCAATGCATCCGATCCTTGTGCACGTGCCAATGGCGATGTGGCCAAGCGCGCTCATCTTCGATCTGCTCTCGCGATGGAACGGTAATGCCATGGTGCGCTTGTCCTTTTACGCGATCATTTTCGGATTGGTGGCGTCGTTGCTGGCTGTGCCGACCGGCGTGGTCGATTGGAGCGGCGTTAAGAAGGAAAACCCTGCGTGGAAAATCGGGTTGTATCACATGATCCTGAATCTGGCGGTGGCCGTGTTGTTTGCGATCAACCTCGGCCTGCGCGTGCAAACGTTTCGCCAAGCCACTGTTATTGAAGGCGCGCCGCTGGTGCTGTCGATTGTTGGCACCGTGTTGTTAATCGGTTCGGCCTATCTTGGTGGGCTGATGACTTACAATTACGGCATCAGCGTCGCGCGAATGTCGAAAAAGAAATGGCGCAGAATCGCCGAGGTAGGCGGCGCCAATCTTCCACCGGAGTAGGATCGACATGCTGAAAGATTTTCTCGAAGGCAAACCGTTGCGACATCCGCTGCATCCGCTCCTGGTTCATTTTCCGATTGGGCTGTTTATCCTGAGTCTCTTGCTCGATCTGGCGAGCTTCGCGTTCCGATCGACGCCGGACCTTGTTCGTGGCGCCTTTTACGCCATGCTGCTGGGAATTATCATGGCGCTCATCGCTGCAGTGCCTGGGTTCGTCGATTACACCGACATCCGCGGCGATCATCCGGGGAGACGCACTGCGACAGCGCATTTGACTTTAAATCTGATCGTCGTCGGACTCTACGGAATTAATTTGGGCGTGCGCTCTTCCTCGCTCAACGAATTGCAAACGCCCATCGGTCCCCTTGTACTTTCACTGATCGGCATCGTGCTTCTGTCTGCATCTGGATATCTGGGCGGCCGCCTTGTTTATGCGGAAGGCATTAGCGTCGGCCGTCATAAACGGCGAACGCCAACACCAGTGCAGACGCTGCATTTTACGGCGCGTGAAAACGGCGAGTTCGCTTTTGTTCCGATTCCGGAGGCGGAACGCCTCGGCGAAAAGGAAACTTTGCGCATGCAAATTAATGGTGAGGTAATAACGATCGCGAAGATCGATAATCAGCTTTACGCCTTCCAAGAATTTTGCACCCACCGCTTCGGCCCGCTCTCCGAGGGCGATTTAGAAGGCTTCAACGTGCAGTGTCCATGGCACAACTCCGGTTTCGACGTGCGCACGGGCAAAGTGACTCATGGCCCGGCCAAAGTGGATTTGAAAACGTTTAAAGTCGAGACGCGCGACGGCAAAATCTGCATCGCCGTGCCGCGCGCCACGGAGAAATCCTAATGATCAGGAAACTGAAATCCGGTAAGTACCGGCTGTATTCCCGCAAGAAAGATCCGAAGACCGGGAAACGAAGGAATCTCGGCACGTTCAAGACGAAAGCTGCGGCGAAGGAGCACGAAAAAGCAGTGCAGTATTTTAAACAGCATTGACTCATTTGGCAGCGGCGTTAAAACAGCGACAGAAGGGAGATCAATCCATCATGTACATCCTGATTCGTCATAAAGTCACTGACTTTGCCAAGTGGAAATCGGTTTACCACGAGCATCTTCCCGCACGGCAGAAGGCTGGGCTGAAAGAGGTTCATCTGTTGCGCAACACCGAGAATCCGAATGAAGTGATTCTGCTCTTTTCAGTGGAAGATCTTGACAAGGCCCAAGCATTCGCCGCCTCAGATGATCTGCGCCAGGCAATGCAACGGGCGGGAGTGAGCGACAAGCCGGACGTTTATTTTCTCGAGTAGTCGCGGTGCACAGAGCAGTAAATTTTGTCGTCTTGATTAGGTGTCGGAAAAGGCGCCACAATACTTTTCCAAGGAGGCAAATGAATCTCCGGCTGCTGCTCGTATACTTGCTTGGTCTGGCTCTCTTTGTGCCGGTGGGCTGCGGGCCCAAACCAAAGAGCCAGATTGCTGGCGAACCGCGCGCAGAGCAATCGCCTTTATCACCGGCGATCACGAGCCCCGCGTCACAGCCAAGTTTGTCACCGTCAGGCAGTGAATCACCGATGGCAAAAGCCGAGCAGAGTCCCGCTGTCGATCTATCGAAGCTGGAGAACAGCGTCCGTCCCTCTGTGATTTGGGTCAGTGTCTTTGATTCGTCGGGCAAGTCGCTGCGAACACAAACCGGCTTTTTTATTTCGGCCGATGGCAAACTGGTCACCACCGCACGCGCAACTGAAAAGGGGATCAACGCCGTCGCTAAAACGGCTGATGGCGGAATTTACAACGTGAGCGGGATCCTTAGTGTTTCGACAGCGCTCGATCTTGCGATCCTTCAAGCTGATGTAAAACGGGCGCCATTTCTAGCGCTCAACCCGAATGTGAATCTGCCGATTGGTACGCGGGTTGCAGTCGTGGGAAGCGGATTGGCCGGAAGTGATGGAGCGGCTCGTGAAGCCATAATTTCAACGGAAGAGTCTGACCGTTTGGAGATCGCAGCAGCGGTTTCTCCCAACTCGATCGGGTCACCCGTGGTGGATACCGACGGGAAAGGTGTCGGTATCATCGTGTCGGTGGGCGAAAAAGCCGTGGTCCGGCTGTCGAGCAGCATCCAGGAGTTGCTCTCCAAAATTGAAGCCAATGCTGTGGCTAAATGGCCGGGAATCGCTGAAGCCCGCGCCACGCCGAAGGCAACACCCACGGCGAAACCGCGTTTGGTCTATGCGCCTGCGCCGAGCTTTCCGCCGGAAGTTTCAGGATCGCGCGTCTCAGGCTCGGGTCAATTTCGGCTGACCTTCGACGGGAAGGGTAACGTGACGAACGTCCAGGCCGTCCAATCGACAGGGAACAAATTCTTCGATCAAGCGGCGATCAATACCTTGCGGCAATGGAAATCTGCGCCCGGCCGAGAAGGCGCCGTGACGGTGCCGGTCACGTTCCAAAGCAGGTGAGAGCTGAAACTGCTGTGGGTTTTCGGATAAAATCCGGCTGGGCAGCGGTGGTTTCGCTTACGGGTTCGGTTGATTCCCCTCAGTTGTGCGATAACCGGCTGATCGATTTGTACGATTCGCGGTTTCCTGAGACCCGACAACCGTATCATGCCGCGATGGGAAAACTCGAAACGGACACGAGAAAAGTAAACTGGCGCGTGCGCATGGTACGATGCATTGCGCAACAGTAGATTGCGACACTTCTCACCGGTTATCGGCAAAGAGGTTATCGGATCATGCGCGCTGTGCTTGTAGTGGGAAACCGGATCGATCCCGCTTCAATCGCCAATCCGCACATTCGCGCGCACGCGTTCGAGGCCAGTTATTTCGCTCAGTAATCGAGGAGGCCTTGCATGCGCACCGGATCCGTACGGACGTTCTCATCAAGAGCGATATTTATGCCAAAGCTACTGTGCAACTGAAAAAATCGAGCAAGGACCTCAACCATATGATGCAAAATTTTGGCCGATCTACCGAGGGGCGTGGCGGGTAGAACAGAAGCTCGCCGCGCTCGCTGCGTGGTTGGCGTTTTGTTAGTGGAGAGCTATGAACATGAGCAAGAAAAGAGAGCCTTTGATTTGAAGCGATGAAAATACGCGCAGCAACCGAAGCGGATCGCGACGTAATCTGGAAGATTTTTCATGAGATTGTCGCCGCTGGCGATACTTACGCGTTCGATCCGAAAATGTCCCGTGAGCAGGCGCTCGCTTATTGCTTTCGCGCCGATGCGCATACTTACGTTGCCGAACTTGATCGGCAATCTGTAGGGGAAGCCGTTGGCTTCCCAGGGGCGGCAACGCCGTCCCCCGGAGGAGGCACAAAAGCTCGGGTCATCGTTGGCGCCTACATTTTGCGACCTAACCAGGCTGGCGGCGGTTCTCACGTCGCCAACGCCGCCTTTATGGTGGCGTCAGATGCACAAGGCTCGGGAGTCGGACGAGGAATGGCCCAGCATTGTCTGAGCGAGGCCCGTCGAATGGGCTTTCGCGCCATGCAATTCAATTTTGTGGTTTCTACGAACACGCCGGCAATCCATCTTTGGGAGCAGCTCGGTTTCAAGATCGTTGGCACTTTGCCGGGCGCGTTCCGCCATCTTGAGAAAGGATATGTTGATGTTTACGTCATGTACCGCTCGCTGCTGCCGTAACGCAAACAATCCTGTCTGCGTGGAAATACTTGCAGGCAGGATTGCCTGCATCACATGAAACAAGCATTGCAAAAGAACTGATTTCCTGCTGAACCTAGGCGTGAATGCAAACCGTGATTCAAGTCATCGCGAGCGGGCGCGGATCTTTGCGGGAAAAGATCATGACGGATCCGCAACTCCGGCGCTTCGATCTGATTCCCACTGAACACCAGCGCCCAGGCCGTCCGCACGGATGGGCGAAAATCCATAGCGAAGCCGCGCACGGCGCGATCAATCTGGAATGGCACGGACGCAGCAGGACTCTGATTTGTCGGGTCGTAACAAAATTGGGAAACAAGCCGAACTCAATCATTGGCGACTTTGTCGATTATCTGCTTGCCCGCCATCAAAGCCGCATTCTATCGATTCACATCATGCGGCGGTGAACTCGACGCTTTTTCCGCCCTGATACACCCGTTAGCGAATTGGGACTCGATTCTCTGATTTGAATAAAGGCGGATCGCAATATGAAAGATCGGTATCAAGGCGAGCGAGCTTTTAATCGCAGAGTCTTTCTCAGGAGCGGCATCATTCTAGGTGGCGCAGCTTTGGCGGGAGCGGGACAGCTGCCTGGCGCGGAAAAGGAAAAGAAGGGGGAGGAAAAAGAAATCGAGGTTGGCCCGCCGGAAGATTTGATGCGCGAGCATGGCGTATTAAAGCGCGTGCTTCTGATTTACGGCGAGGCGTTGCGTCGTCTCAATGCGAAACAGGATTTTCCGCCGGACGCGTTGGCAGATGCCGCAGGAATTATTCGGAGCTTTGTCGAGGATTATCACGAAAAGCTCGAGGAAGATTTTCTTTTCCCGCGCTTCGAAAAAGCCAATCAACTCGTCGATCTGGTGAAAGTGCTCCGCACTCAGCATCAGGCTGGACGGCGCGTCACGGACATCACTTTGCGGTTCGCGAATTTGCAATCACTGAAGAACGAATCCGAGCGGGCGCGGCTCATCACTTCCATGCAACAGTTCATCCGCATGTACAATCCTCACGAAGCCCGCGAGGATACGGTTCTCTTCCCTGCTTTTCGCAAGATCGTTTCACCGCATGAGTTCGATTCTCTGGGCGAGGATTTCGAGAAGAAAGAAGATGAGCTATTCGGCGAGGATGGGTTCGAGAAGGTTGTGGACAAGGTAGCGGGTATTGAAAAGCGATTCGGCATTTACGATCTTGCGCAGTTCACGCCCAGGATTTAGGTCATGATGCGCCGTCTCTTTTCGACAAATGCGTCTGCGGCGACGGTTCTGGTGCGGCTGTTGACCGGCAGCGTTTTCTTGTCCGAGGGAATTCAGAAATTTCTTTATCCGGCGGAACTTGCGGCCGGGCGCTTTGCAAAAATCGGCATCCCGGCGCCGCAAATCATGGGACCGTTTGTTGGTGGATGCGAAGTTGTTTGTGGTGCGCTGTTGATCATCGGATTGCTAACCCGGCTCGCAGCGATTGTGCTGCTCATCGACATCAGTGTTGCAATTGTTTCGACCAAAGTCCCGGTGCTTCTCGGTGATGGCTTCTGGGGTTTCTCGCTGATGAAACTGCCACGCTATGGTTTCTGGAGCATGATGCACGAGGCGCGCACCGATTTTTCCATGTGGCTTGGACTTGTTTTTCTCCTCATCGTCGGGGCCGGGAAAAAGTGGTCGTTTGATGCGGCTGTCACCTCCCGAAACACCACGTGACTTTTTGCTGACGTTGTCGGAATCTGCCTCGGTGCTGGCAAACTAATCGCGGTCACCAGGTGGCGTGAGAGAACGCGAATATTGCATGTCGAATGCGCGCAGCGCCGCTGGAACAGTGTCGCCAAAGCCGGCGATGCCCTCCTCGATACTTGGACCCAGTAACGCGATAAAAGTGCGACCGCGAATGGAAAGCCGCGGATGACGTATCGCGACCGGACTGTTGGGATGCGCTGTGCAATAGCGTTCGATTTCCTGCATCGCCATCAATGTTTGATCGACAGTGTGCCGCCCGTTGTAAATTGTAGCGCCATTGTTCATTAACATTCCAAACGTGCGACGCGGCAACCTTGGATGTGCCTTTTCGATAAATGCGCGCCGGGCTGCTCAATCGAAAAAGCGCCGGGTTATTTTCTCAAGGAAGATAAATCCGGAGCCTACGGGGCTCGAACCCGCAACCTCCGCCGTGACAGGGCGGCGCTCTAACCAATTGAGCTAAGGCTCCTAGCGAAAAAAACTGTAGCGGCGGCTGTCCTCAGCCGCAAGCAACGTGACGCTGCATCCAGCATCTGCACGCGAGCAGCCGTAGTCCGCGGTCGCGGGTCTACGGCTTGTCGAGGAGCATGTGCCTGTATCTCGGCATGAAGAACAGGTACTTCCACTTTTTCCTGCAACGCGCGATGGACATCCTGGTTGAACATTTTTATAATGACGGCGTCGAACATTGCGAATGCGTCCGATAAAGCTATAATGACACTCGGTTCGGCGGATTGACCCAAACCAGAATGAGCGACGAGCGCAGCGAAGGATTGCAGGGCGGGGAAGGGGACGCGGGTCCGGATAATCTTCTCGATTCATTTGATCGTGTGATCGCATCATTGCCTCCAGGCGATCCGACGCGACGCGAGCTTCTGGAGTTGCGCCCGCAAATTTACGACCAGCAGGAGACAATGGTCGACGCGCGCCGAATGATCGAAAAGCTTGAGGAAGTCATTAAGAAAGTGACGTCGCCCGCGAACCGGATCGGCACGTTTCTCGGCGCCACTTCGAAAGACACCGCGCATATTGTGGTGGGAGGCGCCGATTACTATTGCAATGTCGATCCGCGCATTCCGCTGGCAAAATTGAAAAAAGGCACACGCGTGCTCGTCAACGAGGCCTTCGTCATTGTCGGCGATCTCGGATTTGAGACAGCGGGACCGGTGACAAAAATCACAGAGATTCTGGGCAAGGATCGGTTGCGTGTTGGCTCGGAGCACGGATTGCACTCGATGGTGCTCCAGCGATCGGCCGATCTGGCACATTCCACCTTGAAATCCGGCGACGAGGTCCGCGTTGACTCGAATTACCGGATGGCGCTTGAGATGCTCTCCAGCACAAAATCTCAGGAGTATTACCTCGACAATGTGCCGGAGCTGCCATGGGAAAAGGTCGGTGGCCAGGAGACCGCGCTTCAAGCAATCAAGGACGCGATCGAGCTTCCGCTGTTGCATGTCGATCTTTTCAAGAAATTTCAGCACGCCACGCCGAAAGGTTTTTTGCTGTATGGTCCGCCGGGCTGCGGAAAGACGCTCATCGGCAAAGCGACCGCCTATAACTTGACCAGGCAACTCCGCGAAAAAACCGGCGCCGAGATGCATGAATATTTCATGCACGTGAAGGGGCCGGAGATCCTGAACATGTGGGTGGGCGAGTCGGAAAGAATGGTGCGCGAAATTTTTGCCACCGCTCGGGAGAAACGCAGCGAAGGTTTTATGCCATTCCTTTTTATCGACGAAGCCGAATCGATTCTTGGCACGCGGCGTGCGTCGCGTTACTCAAATATTCTTTCCACGCTTGTCCCGATGTTTTGCTCGGAAATGGACGGAATCGATTCGCTCAACGACGTAGTGATTATTCTTGCGTCCAATCGCGCCGACCTAATCGACCCTGCGATTTTGCGTCCTGGCCGGATTGACCGAAAAATCAAAGTCAATCGCCCGGACAAACAAGGCTCGCGAGAAATCTACCGCATTTATCTCACCGACGATTTGCCCTACGACGGTGTCCTCGCGAAAGAAGCCGATGGAATCGGCCCCTCGATCGAGCGTTTGATCGAACGGTTTGTGGACTGGCAATTCACGCGCCGCGATGAAAACAAATTTCTGGAGGTGACATTGCGCAGCGGCCGCAAAGAGACCCTTTACCGCAGCGACCTCATCAGCGGCGCGATCGTTGCCTCGATTGTCGAGAGGGCGAAAGCCCTGGCGATTAAACGAGCTATTGCTACCCAGCAGGAGGAAGGGATTCGGGAAACCGATCTGCAACTCGCCTTCAATGCCGAGTACATGGAGAATGACATTTTCCCCACTACTGACATCACCGAAGACTGGCTCAAGCTGATTGATTACGATCCGGAAAACGTCGTCAAAATTTCGCCAATCCGACCTACGAGCGATTCGGCCAAGCGGCCTTCTGGCGTAATTTAACGCGGATGCTCCATCTCTTTTCTCGATGAAACGCGTCTTCGGACTTGAGACCGAATACGGCATCACCGTTAGCGGCGCGGACATGGTTGATGTTGTGGCCGAATCCATCGAGTTAGTGCGGCGCTATACTGAGCACGGCGCGCTGATGAAGTGGGACTATGAGCTGGAGGATCCGCATCTCGACGCTCGCGGTTTTCGCGCACGTGAACTGCTTCAGGACACGGATGAGTCAGCTTATTACGAGATTGATAAAAATCGCCCCCTCAGTTTTGAGGAAATAAAAAGTGATCTTGTCCTTTCGAACGGCGCCCGCTTTTACAACGATCACGCGCATCCGGAGTATTCTACGCCGGAGTGCACGACGCTCCGGCAAATAGTCGCACAAGAGAAAGCTGGCGAGCGGATCCTCGCCGAGTGCGCGCGGCGTCGGAACCAAAAGTTGCCGCCCAACCGCGAAGTTCGGCTTTACAAAAATAACACCGACTTCGTCGGGCACAGTTACGGCTGTCACGACAATTACCTGGTGCGTCGCAACGTCGCATGGGACCGGATCGTCGCCGGGATCCTACCGTTTCTCATTACACGCCAGATTTTCGCAGGTGCGGGCAAGTTGGGCGTCGAAGCAGAGAGCGCATCGGGTGAGCCAGGCGTCTATCAAATTTCGCAACGCGCGGATTTTTTTAGTGTGGTGGTCAGCATCGACACCATGAATCGCCGCCCGCTGATCAACACGCGTGACGAGCCGCATGCCGACGCGAGCCGGTTTCGCCGTTTCCACCTCATCTTGGGAGACTCGAACATGAGCGAATGGGCAACCGCCATGAAAATCGGCACGACCTCGCTGGTGCTCGACCTGATTGAACGCGGGGAGGCGCCGCAACTCGAGATCGCCCAGCCGATTCATGCGAACAAATCAATTAGCCGCGATCAAACCCACGATTGGATCATCGAACTTACAGATGGCCGGAAAATTTCGGCCATTGAGGTGCAGCGTATTTACTTGCAGGCGGCCAGCAAGATCCACCCGTCTCAGGCGGGCGTGAGCGAAGAGCGACAATGGGTTTTGCGCGAATGGGAAAGTGTCCTCAACGATCTGGAGCGCGATGTGATGTTGGCGCGGGAGCGCGTCGATTGGGCGGCGAAGAAATTCTTGCTGAACACACTACAAGAGGAAGAAAAACTTTCCTGGAGCGACCCGTGGCTGCAATCAATCGATCTCGAATATCACAATGTCGATCTTGAGCGGGGCTTGTATTACGAGTTGGTGCGCAAAAACTTGATGCGCCGTTTCACCAGCGAAGAGGAAATCAAGGCGTCGATTTTTAACCCGCCGGAAACTACGCGCGCATTTTTCCGCGGCCGTGCGGTGGCGCGTTTCAACGATGAGATTTCCTCGATCCAGTGGGACGAAATTGTTTTTGCAAACGGATCGCAAGCACGGCGCATCGCTCTACCCGAGGCGGCGATGGATCCGCGGCTCGACGCGCTCAATCACGCGGCGCGCAATGGCAAAGACTTCGCCGAATTCATGAGCGCCATCGCGCAGATCGATTAGCGCGGCGGCTCAAAATTCTCTCACTCCCACTCGATGGTGCTGGGTGGTTTACTGGAGACATCGAAAACAACGCGGTTGACGCCTTTGACTTCGTTGCAGATGCGATTCGAAATGCGCGCAAGCAATTCGTAGGGGATGCGCACCCAATCCGCGGTCATGCCGTCCTGGCTTTCCACAATGCGCAACGCGATGGTGTTTTCGTAGGTGCGCTGGTCGCCCATGACGCCGACCGATTGCACCGGAAGCAAGACGGCGAATGATTGCCAGACTTTGTCATACCAATCGGCAGCTTCCATTTCACTTTGTACGATTGTGTCCGCCTCGCGCAAGATGGACAATCGCTCAGGTGTGACCTCGCCGAGAATGCGAACCGCGAGGCCCGGCCCCGGGAACGGCTGACGATAAACGATCTCTTTCGGCAAGCCTAACTGCAATCCAACCTGGCGCACTTCGTCTTTAAATAATTGCCGCACCGGCTCGACGAGCTCGAAGTGCATCTTTTCCGGTAATCCGCCCACGTTATGATGGCTCTTGATCACCTGAGCCGGATTGCCCTCGATTGAGACGCTCTCGATCACGTCCGGATACAGCGTGCCCTGAGCGAGAAACTTGTAGCCGCCGTGTCCGCCACTGGACGGACTCGCTGCGGCGAGTCTGTGCTCACCGTTTCCTCGGTCTTCTTCGAGTAACTCCTCAGTCGCATGTTGAAAAACTTTAATGAACTCATTGCCGATGAGCTTTCGTTTGGTTTCAGGATCGGTCACATCCTTGAGCAGCGCGAGAAAGCGTTCGCTTGCGTCCACATATTTTAAACGGACGTGAAAATTTTCGCCGAAGACGCGTTGCACGATTTCTTCCTCGCGCGCGCGCAACAGTCCGTTATTGACGAAAATGCAGGTGAGCTGGTCGCCGATCGCTTTATGCAGAAGCGCCGCGGTTACTGAGGAATCCACACCGCCGCTCAAACCGAGCACCACTTTTTGGTCGCCGACCTGTTTCCTGATGCGCGCGCAAGCTTCTTCGATGAACGAGCCCATGGTCCAATCCATCGCGCACTGGCAGATGTGATAGACGAAATTATGCAGGATCTCTTTGCCACGCGGCGTATGCGCGACTTCGGGATGAAATTGCAATCCGTAGAGTTTGCGCTGTGGATCTTCCACCGCTGCGAAGTCGCAACCCTCGGTGGTCCCGGCGACGCGAAAACCCTTTGGCAACGCTGTGACCTCATCGCCGTGGCTGTTCCAGACGTCGAGTTGGTGGCCTAATCCTTCCAAGAGTTCTGACCGATTCGTGATTCGCAACGTGCCGGGGCCATACTCGCGTCGTCCTGTGAACACGACTTGGCCACCAAGATGATGGGCCATCAGCATCAGCCCGTAACAAATTCCCAGCACCGGAATGTTTAGCGAAAAAATCTCCGTATCAATTTGCGGTGCGCCCTTGTCATAAACACTCGCCGGGCCGCCGGAAAGAATTATTCCATTCGGCGCAAGAGCGGCGATTTGTTTTGCAGAAATGTTGAACGACGCAATCTCGGAATACACCTGCAACTCGCGGATACGTCTGGCGATCACCTGCGTGTACTGCGAGCCAAAATCGAGAATAAGAATTTTTGAGTGTGCTGATGGGGCGAGGGTTTTCACGCTCTATGGATGAGTTTGCGGCACACTATGCTCCCCTGCCGGATCCTCCGGAGACCGCTCCATTGGAATAAGCGTTCCCTGCCCGGTGACGCCACGTTCAAGCTGTGCTTGCGCCTCTTGCGTGCTACGTTGTTCCAGCGGATCGGCGCAGCCGCCTACAGCTGCCCAAACGATTAGGAGCGAGGCTTGTCCGCAGAGGCAGAGGATCGAGAGGCGCTTCATCTGCTTATCTTAGGAAGCGAGCGCTGTATTGCAATTGGGGATTGCGGAATGCCAATTGCGGAACGAAATCGAGTGATCCGTTAAAAAGTTGAATAGTTGAAACGGCAAATGCTTTCCCGTTGTGGCCTTTTAAAGTTTAACTTTTTAACTCTGTCTGCCATGATACCGCCCGAACTTTTGCTGCAAGGCTATCGGCTTGGCGTTTTTCCGATGGCGATGGAAGACGATTCCATCGGCTGGTTCTCACCTGACCCGCGCGCGATCATTCCGCTGGAAGACTTCCATGTTCCCCATGCCTTGCGCCGCGTCTGGCGACAAGAAATTTTTCAAATCAAGATCGACAACCAATTCGGCGAAGTGATTCGCGGCTGTGCTGCGCGCAAAGACACATGGATCAATCGTGAAATCGTCGAGAGCTACGAGCGCTTGCACGATCTTGGCTATGCGCACTCAGTTGAGGCGTGGACCAAGAATGAACTGGCCGGCGGGCTTTACGGAGTTGCGATCGGCGGCGCTTTTTTCGGCGAATCGATGTTTCACCGGGTCAGGGACGCTTCCAAAGTCGCGCTGGTGGCCCTGGTAGAACACCTACATGCGAGGACGTTCGCTCTGCTCGACACGCAATGGCTTACACCGCATCTCGCGCAATTCGGCGCAATCGAAATTTCGCGCACTCACTATTTGCGTGTCCTACGGAGAGCGTTGGAATTGCCCAGAAAATTTTAGGGTATGGCGCGCCACCGGGCGCGCCGGCAGTGCGGCGCAAGTTTGCAATTTGCGAGGCTCGTCAACGCAACATACAAAGTTGCGCCACGATTCGACTGTCACAGACCGCCGCTACAATGTTCGGCGTCAGAGCTTAGCCATTGAGCGTGGGATGTTTTCTGCTTTAGTGAGAACCCGCGGCGCGACGTAAATACAAGATCGACATCAGCCGATGACGGCTGGGTAGCTCAGTTGGCAGAGCAGCGGACTGAAAATCCGCGTGTCGGCGGTTCGATTCCGCCCCCAGCCAAACCCACTTTCCAGAGGGAAAACACGAGGGTAAAGGCGCATTTTCGGTCGCCGGGCCAAAAGGCTGGAAATGAAAGAAAATACGGGTTTGCGGAACCAAAAGTGTCATGCAGTGTCATGCAAATGACCATTCCCGCGCCTGTGCGCCCGAATTTCTGCGTCTGGCAGCGCCGGTGACTCAGGACAGCGGATCAGGCTCTCCGGGCGTTTTAACGGCCTTGCGGGACAGCCTTTCAAGCCGAATATTCGCTAGACTTTCGCTCCAAGTTTCTACTTTCTATACCCGACAAATGAAATAGCGACGGTACGCCGCAAGCATAGCCGATGAAAGCAATCGCCATCACGATCATCGCATGCGCGACCGCCATCACGTGTGTGGTGCTGCTCCGCGTGTACCGCCCGCCAGAAGGACCTCGATACCAGCTTTATGGCGTGGACGAGACCTCATCGGAAAACGGAAAGACGGTCAAGTCCGTCTATCGGGTGGACACTATCACCGGCAGAACGTGGCGGGTTTCATCTAGCCCCTTGCCGACTGGAGCGGTAGATGCACAGCATAAACCCGTTGCCGCCTGGGTGGATGCTTGGGAAGAGATGCCAGAGAGTCCGAGGAAGCAGCAGTGGCCAAGGCCCAGGGCTGGCAGAGCGCTCTCGACCGGGCGCGCGCGTCACCCGACAGAGCCAGCAGAAATCAGTGCTACTCCGCGGTGATGGACGCCTAACCAATCGCTCGAGCTAACGGCTGGCCGTTGTGATGAGTCGCTTTGATTTTATGAAGTGACGGCTCGAATCGCCGCTTCAAGTTCGAGAAACGCCGTCAATTTCTCATCCGCACGCACAACGAAGCGCTTTCCATCGCTGCGATGCGTGTCAGCAACGAAGATCATTTGCCCGCTGGAATCAATCGCTGAGCGAGAGCAAGGATGATGACCCTTTGCCGGAGAAATCCGCAGCTATCGTGGACGAGGCGCAGCGCTATCGGCCGCTTTGAATGAGTGAAAGATGATGACTTCTCAGCTCCGTGGCAAACGCCCGTGAAAAAAATCATCGAGCGCGCGATCGTAATACATCCAGCCTTTGGCAGTGAGGTGATCCCTGTGAAGGTAAAGAAAAGCCGGGTCCTCATCATGCTCTTTGAATTCAACTAGTGGAAAATGGTACGATTGTACGAGGGTGCGAAGCCTCACGTAATAATCTTCGCGAGCCGAACGCGACACCCCTTTCTGATCATAGAAGTCGCCGGGGAGTGGCATACTAAGCACCAATGGCCGCGCGTGAACCCTTGCGAGCGTGCGCAAGAGCAATTCCAAATTGATCCAGTCCGGGGACGCATTCATGTCGTTCCGAAATGTTACGTCACGACGACCACGGCTTGCTTTTTCCTTCAGACTTGGAGCTATTGTAACTTTGTCCGCATCGGTAGTCTTGGTTCCGCCGACGCTCGCAATAAGCTTCGGCCAATCGAGCGTCTCTAGACGGCGCGGCGGGGCAGGCTTGAGCTTATGGCGAATGTAATTGAATGCCTCAAAATGATCCTGCAACTCTAGGATCGTAGTCTGTGCTTTTCCGGCCGGCCAGAGTACGCAGAAAAGGACGCGATCCAGCCAACGACCGGAAGCCAGTAGCTTTAACGCGAATTCAAGAAATGGGCTGTTTTTCAGCGTGCTCGGAAATTTGAGCATACGTGAAGCGATGTCCCGCTTTAGTTCGAAATTAAGTGCAGTCCCAAATGCCATTTCGCTAGCTGCCATCAGCGAAAAATTTCCCTTATACACCTCCAACCACCAGGCACCTGGCGTCAAAAGCCATTCGGGAGAAAGCGAGATAGCAACCTTTTTGTCGCGCAAGTCCGAACCTAGCGCCCCGATTTTTTGCAACATGTTCAGTGAGTTCGTGCCCTCCGCGCCGACCGGCGAAACTTGGAAACCTGTTGGTGCAGTGTGAAAAAAAATGTTTGCCCTCTCCGGCACCCGAACAGCTGTTAGTTCTGAGCTCCCATAAAGCGGCAATACGCCAGCAGCATGCGCGGCTGCGCGTTGAAACGCAAGCCCCTGGTTTTTGAGCGAAAACAACTCGGGAGCCGTCGCAAGAATGGTCGCTTGTTCGAGATGAACCGCTACCATTTCTGCGCCAACCAAAATGGCCGCGAACAAACAGGAAGCGATCAGTCCCGAAAACAAATGCGGCATGCCTTGCCTACCGTTGGCAGGTTCCATGATACCGCGAAGCTATTCCCGAGATCGGGTGCCGCAATTGAATTTCGTGGAGGATATCGCCCTACTACTCGTGAGAGCCGCTGAGGAAAGCGCGAGCACAGGCCGCAAACCGGCAAATCACAATTCATGCCAGAGCTTTTCGAACATTCAAACCCCATGCCGTTATGGGATCGCGCAGGAAGCACTTGAAGACGAACGAACCCACAGCAAGGTTCGGCAAAGCAGCTGGCCACCACGGTCTTACTGTTGGCCGCCATGGCCTCGTCGCGGTACAAACTCGCGCACCATTCGTTACCTGCTGATGTTTCGCCGATCACATGAGTTGTGATCCGCGTTTACAATGAAGCTGGCAAAGTGATCGCGACACACGAGCACGCGGGCGATTTCAAAGAGCCGTAATACGCCAAACAAAAAGCCGCCACCCGATGAAACGTGACGGCTGATTGTCACCCTGCTGCTGCTGTTTGGGCTACCGCAGCTTACTGATTGTTCAGGACTGTTTGCGGCGCAGGTTTGTTCATCTCGACTTGAGCGCTCACCTTCTGCAAACCAGCAGTAAGCGCTTCAATTTGCTTTTGCTGCTGCGCGATCTTTGACTCGAACTCCTTCCGTTGCTGCGCGGCCGTAGCTTGTAAGTCCTTCTGTTGCTGCGCCACCGTAGACTTTAGTTGGGTGATCGTAGCCTCCTGTTCCTGCACCTTACGGTGTTCTTTGAGGAACTCGTTGAGCAACATCGCGTTCACCATTTCGTAGCGCACGCTTTCCACTTGGCCTTTGTTGTTGCGAGACACGAGATCAGAGTTCACTTTTTCTACTTCCTCGGCGATCAGGCCAAAAGCGAGTGCCTGTGTGGGATCAAACTCCTTTTTAAGACGGTAGCTGACCGGCTTAAGCGAAAAGAGCGCTTCGCTGGTCTTGTCCAGAGGCTTGATGTCCTCCTTGTAACGTCGCGACGAGACCGGAATGAAATGGCCAAGTCTGCCGGTGGCTAGGTTGACTGTGACGATTTCATTAACACCTGCGCTGGGATTCTGCGTGAACGTTCCTATATTGCCGATATAGGTCCTGTTGCTCGTGTTCGCACCGACGACGTTTCGGCCGATACAAATAACGTTATTGGCTTCACTGACAGCCTCGCCGGCACTGGCGCCGATAAGGGTATTGCCAGTACCGCTGCTAACGTTGACCCCCGCTTCATCACCGAAGGCCGTATTAAAATCTCCCGTGGCGACAAATAGCGCAACATGACCGAAGGCATTGTTAAAGTCGCCGTGATTGTTGGTAAAGAGGGCAGCGTCACCGAAGGCATTGTTGCCGTCGCCATCGATGTTGCTATTGAGCGCTGAAGCACCAGTAGCCGTGTTTTCGCCGCCAGTTGAGTTGGTCGCAAGCGCCCCCCCACCGACCGCAGTGTTGTCGTTCGCGGTGTTGGCACTGAGTGCTTGGAAACCCATGGCGGTGTTGAAGCTGCCGTCGAAGTTCCCGGCGAGGGCTCCCTGTCCAAGCGCCATGTTCATGCTGCCACTGGTGTTGAAGACAAGGGCGTTTTCACCTACCGCCGTGTTGTAGCTGCCCAGGGTGTTGTGCAAGAGTGCCTGAGCACCTACGCCCGTGTTGTGAGCGCCACTGGTGTCAAACTTGAGCGCGGCAAAGCCGAGAGCCGTGTTGAATTGGCCAACGGCAGTGTTTACGTTAAAGAGGGCATTAAGTCCCTCAGCCGTGTTGAAGCCCTTGTAAGCTCCATCCGGTGCCGGCGACGGCAAGGCTGCCGGCGTCTGTGCTTGTGCCCTTGGCAAGAGCGTAAAGCAAGCGAGCAGCAACGGAATAAGAAGCGGTGATGTTCTTTTGAACTGAATTGATTGACACATGGATATTAGTTCTCCTTTTTCTCTCGGTGGGTTGACCCTGCGACTTCCAAGGTCTGAAAGAGGGGAAGAAACGCCGAGAGAGAGCTTTCTTACCCTACCCCGGATTCAGATCTTTTAATACGCGGAGTTTGGAAGAAATCCCGATAGCCTGTCAAGCCAATTCGCTGCTCGCGAAAATTGTCGATTCGAGTTCCATAAACGCCGTCAACTTTTCATCCGCTCGCACAACCAAACGCCTTCCATTATCGCGATGTGCATCAGCAATCCAGATTATGCGCCCTCACGATCCAGCGCTGAAATCCAACTTCGTCCGGCTCGCTTCCAGCCTCTTGATGCGTTGCCATGAAAATCAGTTTCCGTTACAGCGGTGGTTGGGATTTCGGCGGAAAAACTCGGCTTCCAACTCTTTTGCTCTTCGACTAACATCATCCTCCTGTATCACGATTTGCAGGTTGGGCGCAATTGCTGGCGCAAGTGGTTGGCCGTTCTTGCCGGTGATCTCACCACGTGCGGTAGCCATGTCAGTTGCCAGGCGACAAAGCGTGTCACCAACTTGCATGAGGCGCGCGGCGTCACCGACGCGTGTATCTTTGTAGTCGTCGCCTCTTATCTTCCGCAAAATGTTGCGCGCCATCCGAATCGCTTGCTGCCCGGTTGTCCACGCCGTGTCTTGAACTTGCTGACGACGACGCTCGATCTCGCGGGCGCGTTCCAGCTTCGCGCGTTGCTCGGTCGCGCATTCGTCTTCGGCGTCTTGCACGAGTGCGGCCTTGATGCGGTCCTGCCACTTAAATTTGACGCTCCAGGGTTCGAGGGCTTGACGTGAAACGCCCAAGAGCCGCCCAAGTTTTGCCAAAGAGCGTTTTTCGCCCATATCGAGGTATCTTTTGAAGGCAGCGAAAGCCTTTACGGATTCGCCCGGCAGCGGTCTTGGAGGCGTCATCGTCCAACCTGCTGTACTTGCCGCCGTGGCAGTTTCTTTGGCGGTCGAAGGTTGCTGAATGTTCGCATTGCCCTGTGTTGTGCCTCGCTATCCGCTGCCGGCGAATGCAGCGCGTCGCCAGCGAGTCCATAAAGACGGTTGCCCTTGATCTTCTGGTAGGCGGTGGTGAATTGCTGCTCCCAGAAAATTCCGGGAATGCGTTGCTGTGTGTTACTCATTTTTTATCTCCTTGTTATTTTTTGCTCTGGGGTTTCAAATCGGATCGGAAATGTGCAGCGTCACGTTCTCGTCATCGGTGTCTGGTTGGTTTGAGGGTCGGTTCAACGCCCAGAAGCTTGCCAATGAATCCGCGCGGCGTCGGGCGTTTCCCGTGCTCAACCGGCTTCAGATAATTATCCAGCGCGTGCGCCACGTCGGTATCCGGGAACCGGGACTGTAAGGTTGTGATGAGTCGGTCGCGGTCGCGGTCTTTAATGCACTGCTCCACGATCCTTACCAGCTCCGAAAAATCGGCTGTTGCCGAAACACAGGGCGCCGGCGCAGCCGGACGCCGCGCAAGCCTCGCGCGCGCGCGATCTTTTTGAAAAGATTTTTTAAAGATTTTTCCAGATTCTTCTACCTTATCGGACTTTGAGGCGTGTTTACCATCATGACGCATCGATGCGCCACTGTGACGTATCGGGAGCAGGGTGTAAGTGTTGGGTGCTTTGAACACGCCCGCAGTTTCGTTGCGATCAATCTTGATGAGCGCCAGCACTTCGAGGCCGTGCAGGATGCGTTCGACGGTTTTGTATGAGACGCCCGCCTTATGCGCGATCAATGCTTTGCTCGCCGTGAAAGTGTCGCTCGCCGCGTCGCTCGCCAGTTCCGTCATAGCCACGTAAACGCTGCGGGCGCTGATGGCCTGATTCGATTCAGCAAATTGCGCGGTGATCATCTTCAAAGCACCTTTCGAGCACCAGCACCACGGATCGGCAGGACACGGTTTGCCGCGACCAACATTGTCGATCTTGTTGTTTTCATTCTCCGTGGTAGGTTGCATTCGCTCGTTTATTTTTCGCCGCGTTTTTCTCGCCAGAGGATCGCGGCGAATTTTTTTGTGTGGTCTAGGTCATCGTCGTCTCCGACCTAATTTTGATTATCGTAATTAGGTCGGGTGGCTCCGCGCGCTCATTTTGCGAGGGCCTTTTCAACATCGCTCAACCGGTAGCGAAAATTTCTCGCGTTGATTTTCCAGTACGGGATGCGCTTTTGCGCGCGCCAGTTGGCCAGTGTCCGCAGCGTGATTTGCAGGTGATCAGCGATCTGCGATGAGGTTACCGGTTTTTCGTGGTTGCCTGCCGGGGATGCGTTGGTCGTGCTCATATTCCTTGGCTGAAAATTCGTTTAGCGACCGATGCATGTCGAGAAAGTTTGCACATGTTTAATGCACATGTAGTCTCCTGACATGAGAACTTCACCACTGCGACACAACTTGGCCCGCCTGCGTTTGTTCCTGAATCTCGGCCAAAAAGAGATGGCCGATTTGGCCGGGTGTTCGAGACGCGCGATTCAGTCAGTCGAGCTTCGAACGCTCAAGCTGAGCGAGGAACTGGCGCGCAAGATTTCCAACGAGACGGGTATTGCCGTCGATTGGTTATTGGAAAATGACCTTAAAGCGCCGTTGACCTCGGTTCGTCTCGGGCCGTTCAGAATCGAGGATTACAACGAGACACGCGCGTTGCGTGATCTTGGAGCGCCGTCGATGGCGGGACTGTTTACAATGGCGTGGGGCGGCGAACCGATGACAATCGCACTCTACGCTTGGATGCGTGCGATATTTGCAACAAAAGACGGTGACATCGCTCTCTGGAAAACCGGGAAGTTTGTCGAAAAGCTGGCAGAAAGATACGGGCACAATCGAGACGTTGTCTCGACGCCACGATTGGAGGTGACGGCGCTGCGCGATCACAGATTCCGACGGCGACAAGCGGAGATCGGAATGCGATTGGCCGAGAAGTTCACGCGGGAGTGGCGGAAAGGGCAGCGGATGCTGAGTCGTTCCCCGACTGGCGGCCTGCTGGTGAGAATACCGGTAGCGAAAAAACGCGCTCGCAAAAAGAGAAAGCGCCACTGAAAGATCAGTGCATCGCAACTATTTTTCGGTCGTCGCGCGGAAGCGGTTTAATATTCCAGTAATCACGTGCTGCCTGCTCATCTACAATCTCGAAGTAGTGATCTTTGACGACCTTTGGACTATTGCCCATTTCCAGCGCCACTTGTCCCTCGTTCTTTGTTTGCTCCATTCGATAACTGCCAAATGAATGACGCAGAGCATTGCGCTTCCACTTCACGCCCGATGCTTTCACAACTTTGGCAATGCGTTTGCGCGGATCAATGTTGAAGATTGGGCCGGACTTCACCCGATATGGCGAAAGCCATTCCCGCAAATTTTCAGCCATGACGATCTTTCGTTTGCGTCCCGTTTTCGCGATAGCTGCCGGGACGGTGATCGTTCCGCGATCAAAGTTGATGGCGGCCCACGAAAGCCCCTTGTGCAGTTCTTCTCGACGCACCCCGCCGAAAGAGATCAAAGCGAGATAGGGAAGAAAATCTGGCGCAGCCGCGTTTAGCAGCCGTCTCACTTCCGCTGGCGTGTGAATTTCAGGCTCGCGCGGTTTGACCTTGTAGGTTCCGAGCGCCTCAGCGGCGGTCTTTTCGTTTGGCCTCAGCCAGCCGTTATCTCGTGCGAAGTTGAGCAAGACAACGAGCATTCGGCGACGGTTGGCCTTTGTTACCAAGCTGACGCGTTTCGCGTTGAGATACTGGCGTAGATCGTCCGTCTGAATGCTGGACAGCGGGCATTGGAAATGCTCGGCAAAATCGCCAAGCATCCCGCGAATGTCTTTGAGATACATCGCGCTCATTCCCTCGGCTTCTTTGGCGGCGTAGAACTTGTCCACTGCTTCTCTGGCCGTCACTTGCGGCAAATCAGCGTCCACGTGCTTTTTGAAGTAGCGAGCCGCCTCGACAATGTTCGCTCCGCCTAAAACGTCGAAAGCTCTGGCGAACTCGTGAGCGACTGAATGCAGCGGCAGGCCGGTCGCCGCAATCGCTCGCTCTGCTTCAACGTAGATTTGTTTTTCCCTGCCTGTGAGCTTCAACGCTTCCATGTCGCCGTCTGCAAGGTTCTGAGCGATGATGCCTGCCTCGCGCTTGGCAAGATCAAGATCGGCGAACGTGCGCCGCTGTCGCCCGGTCGCGCTGATGTAGGCGACGGTGTAGTTGGTCGTCTTGCGGTTCTTAACTTCGTAAACCTTGACGGTGGCATGGCCTTTTTTGACCAAGATCGGGAACTCAGTTTGAATCAGTGAATGTGGGAAGTTTCGTCTCATTTCCGCAACTTACATGTCCTGCATCCGTCATGCAAGCACTATTTTTGAGAGCCTTTCCCTCGTAAGAAACATGGACTGAAAATCCGCGTGTCGGCGGTTCGATTCCGCCCCCAGCCACGTGCTCCTGCGCAATTTCATTGCGGAAAAGAGATAGGTCATTCATTCTGCCGGTATGGCCGATCAACAAGCGCCGCCGCCGTTACCGAAATCTCAACCGTCATTCGGCCGGCGGCACAGCACGATCATCAAGTTGCTCGGAGTCGGGGCGCTGGTGTTGGTTCTCCTGATTCCGCTGACGATGATTACTGGCGTCTTGAGCGATCGATTGCAGCGGCGTAATGACGCAGTGGCTGATATCACTTCGTCCTGGGGTAGGGAACAAAACGTGATCGGCCCAGTGCTTGGAATCCCATACCAATACAAGTTTAAGGCGGTAAAAGAAGTTCCAGCACCTGATGGGAAGATGGAGCGGCGCGAGGTGGAAGAGACAGCCACGGCGAACGCGTATTTCCTGCCCGAAACGCTGAACGTCACGGGTGATGCGCAGACACAGATCTTACATCGTGGCATTTACAATGCGGCAGTTTTTCGGGCGCAGGTGACCCTCGCTGGAAAATTTGCGGCGCCCGATTTCGGGCCGCTTAAGATCGGCATAAAGGACGTGCAATGGAAAGACGCGTTCGTCTCAATCGCGGTAAATGATTTGCGTGGAACACGCGAAGGAATAGTACTCGACTGGGGTGGCACAAAGCGACCCATGCTGCCTGGATCGCAAGTGCCGGGCTACACAACCGGCGCGACCGCGTCGCTCGGCGGTGATCAGCCGATCGCGAGTGAAATTGCATTTTCTATTCCGCTCGATTTCAACGGCAGCGACGGAGTTTTCTTCGCGCCGTTCGGTGTGCAAAATGAAGCAACGTTAAAATCGAACTGGCCGGACCCGGCATTTCGCGGTTCGTTTCTTCCCGCGGAACGGTCGGTGCGACCCGGGGGATTCAACGCGACTTGGAGAGTTTCCTATTACGGGCGTGATTACCCACAGTCGTGGACAAGTCGCGGCGGAAACGAGCGTTTCAATGTTCAGTCGGTAACAAACTCAAGATTCGGTGCAAATTTCTTGTCGATCTTAGACGCATATCGTTACGTCGAGCGTTCGATTAAGTATGGTGTGCTCTTTCTCGTCCTTGTTTTCACGACTTTCTTTCTTTTTGAGGTCACGGCGCGACAGAAGATTCACCCGTTTCAATACCTGATGGTCGGTGCTGCGCTTTGTTTGTTTTATCTGTTACTATTGTCGATTTCGGAATTTGTCGGATTCAGTTGGGCATATCTAATCGCGGCGGTCGCCTCGACCGTGTTGATCACGTGGTATTGCCGCTTTTTCCTCGGCGGTGGCGTACGCACTCTAATGATCGGCGCGGGACTGGCGGGTGTTTACACATTTCTCTATATCACCTTGCGGCAGCAAGATTACGCCCTCCTCATGGGCGCAATCGCGCTCTTCATCGTCCTGGCAGTTGTGATGTACGTTACGCGGAAAGTCGATTGGTACGCACGCGACGCGACCTCCGTTACCGAAAACTAATTTCCCGGTCATGGCCGAATTTACTGTCAATCCGACACGCTTTGACCCGTACAAAAATTTCAAGTTTCGCGTGAAATGGGATGGCCGTTACGTTGCCGGCATCAGCAAAATAAGTGGGCTGCGGCGGACTACCGAAGTCATTGCGCACCGTGAAGGAGGCGATCCCAGCAGCAGTCGCAAATCTCCCGGCCTTACCGAATACGCACCGATCACGCTGGAGCGACGTGTTACTCACGATCAGGAATTCGAAAACTGGGCCAACAAAGTCTGGAGTCTCGGTGCCAGCCCGGGCGTTGAAGTCTCGCTGAAAGATTTCCGTAAAGACATCGTTCTGGAGCTCTACAATGAGGCCGGACAACTTGTCCTCGCCTACAAGATTTACTGTTGCTGGGTTTCAGAATACCAAATACTGCCCGACCTCGACGCCAACGCGAGTGCGATCGCCATCGAGCAGGTCAAGCTGGAAAATGAAGGCTGGGAACGCGACCACTCCGTACCGGAACCGGTCGAGCCAGCCTCAAAAAATTCATAAGCGACCCTCCGGCCCAAATCGCCTCACCGTGACGATTTCGTTGCGTGGATTATTTTGTGGTGGCATTGCGGCTGCAGTTTGCGTCGGGCTGTTTCTTCTCTGGCTCTGGCGACCCGAACGCCAGATCAAGCGTCATACCGAAAATCTTTTTCACGCTATCGAGCATAAAGACTGGACGGCCGCAGCGAGTTTTGTAGCCGACGATTATCATGATCAATGGGGCGACGATCGCGCGCGTGTGCTTGAACGTATGCGCGAAGGATTCCGATACGTGCGCGGTCTCCAAATCAGTGCATCCAGGGTGAGCGTGCAAGTTCACCAGCGGCGCGCTCAATGGTCGGGCAGAATCTGGATCGATGGCGACCAGAGCGAAAGCATGGAGTTGCTCAAAGAGGAGGTCAATTCGCTGCCAACGCCCTTCGAACTCGAGTGGCGCCGTCTTTCCGGCAGGCCCTGGGATTGGAAGCTCGTGGGCGTCAGCAATTCCTCGGTCGAAATGCCGGCAAACGTCGAATGAAAGGTGCGCTTGCTATTTTCCTAGCGCGTGGCGCAACTGTGTCTTGGCGGATTCCACCTCGCGGGGCGGTTGTTGGCACAGCAGAATGGCGCGAAGCTTGTCGGCCTGATAATAGCGCGCGATAAATTTTTTCTTCGCGTAGCTTCCGCGGCAATCAACGCGGGTG